>Ga0181568_10000369_pt1 | contig 39554 bp, 35 predicted proteins | sample 101ome_20_FD_133758 | JGI IMG/M metagenome (GOLD analysis project Ga0181568, IMG submission 133758) | Coastal salt marsh microbial communities from the Groves Creek Marsh, Skidaway Island, Georgia - 101404AT metaG (megahit assembly) | ecosystem: Environmental > Aquatic > Marine > Intertidal...
CAAGTCTGGAGAGGCTCTTGACAACCTGCTCGAAGAACTTGACTGGGCGTTGTTGGAATCCGATATTTCTCAACAAGCATCAGCCGCCATCATCGATAGTTTGCGTCATGCTTTGGTCGGGGCTCGATTGAGGAAGGGCGCTGAACTTTCTAAAGTGCTTGAAGCAGCGCTGAAGCGCGCCCTTCATTCCCTGCTCCAAGCCGGCTATTGGGACTTTGATGCTACAGTGCAGAGTTACTTGGATGCCGGTGATGTACCAATCGTGATCATGCTTGTCGGCGTCAACGGAACGGGAAAAACGACGACCGCCGCCAAAATTGCGCACCGGTTGTTGAACAACGGGCACTCCGTGATCGCCGCCGCAGGCGACACCTTCCGAGCAGGAGCGATTCAACAACTCGAGTCCCATTGCGAGCGGCTGGGGATTCGCTGCGTTTCCAGCCAGCGGGGAGGCGATTCCGCCGCCATTGCTCGGGATGCCATTGATTCTGCGAAAGCAAAAGGTATCGATGTGGTGCTGGTGGACACCGCAGGGCGCATGCAAAACAAAACCAACCTGATGAACGAATTGAACAAGGTTCGGAAGGTGACCAACCCTCATCTCACGTTGTTTGTTGGGGATTCGTTGGCCGGTAACGATGCCGTTGAGCAAGCGAAGATGTTTCAGGAAATCATGCGCTTTGATGGGGCCGTCCTCACCAAGATGGACACGGATGCAAAAGGCGGTGCGGGCCTCTCCATCGCCTACGCAACCGGCCGCCCGATCGTCTTCTCAGGCGTTGGCCAGAACTACGAAGATTTGCTTCAGTTTAACCCACAGTGGTTGCTTGACCAATTGTTCGAGTAGGGCGTAGGGAACAAAAACCTCCGCAGACCACCCTGCATCATGGCCGATATGTTTGCAGACGAAGATTCAGCCCGGTTTTTCCAAGTGGTTCAGATGCTTCAGCGCTCGACCATGCTTCACATGGGATACCTTCCCGACCATGAAGGTCAATTTCACTTCAACCTCATGGAAGCCAGGGAGGGTATTGAGGTGCTGAGAATGTTTCAGAAAAAAACCGTCGGCAACCTCACCGACCAAGAAGGTCAGATGTTGCGGGCGGTCATCAGCGAGTTGCAAATGCAGTTCACCAAAGCACCCCAAGTTCAACGCCAGCGACAGGAAGAGCAGGCACAGAGCGACATGGTGAGAGAAACCTTCACGCAACCCCGAGATGGGCCCGTTGAAGACCTTTCAACACCGCCTCTGAGCGAAGAAGAATAGCGGTTGATTGATGAGCCCACACCCGTTGCCCAATCTGATACGCATGGGTTTGGTGACCGAGGTTAACGACGATGCAGCGCCCACCGTGCTGATTGTTGACAACAACCCGATGTCCAGCATGCGCCTTTCCAACCTTTTCAAACCACGAAATTTCAACGTCGAGGTGTGCGATGACGGTGACAAGGCTGTGGATGAATACATTCGCCTTGACCCTGAACTGGTTGTGCTTTCTCTTGATATCCCTTCACTGGACGGCCATCTTGCGGCCCTTGAGATGAGAGAGCACGGCGGCGAGGGCCGCATCGTGTTCGTCGCCCCAGCGAGGATGGCTGATGTTGCTCACAATGCGGCGTTTTCTGCTGGGGCCGTCGCATGGTTGCAGAAGCCCATTTCCGGTGAGAGCCTTGAAGCCGTTTGGCCACAAGTGCTCGGCCCGATACCCGGTGCACCCGGGCTCGAGGATTTGGATGAGTTGTATCCCGACCGCGTGCAAATAGAGGTGGATGAAGGACCGCTTCTCCCTGCACTACCCGGTCTCCCTCTCCCGTTGCCTGGCGCAGGTCCGCTGCCTGAACTCCCAGTCGTTGTCCCTCCAACGGTCACCGTTGAGGAAACGAAGAAAAAAGGCAAAGGAAAACTCGTGTTGTTACTTGTTGTGATTGCATCCGCAGTCGGTGGAGTGGCCTACGCGCTAGGGATGCTTCCGGTGTAAGGTGTCAAAGCATTTTACCAAGCCTATGATAATTGAGGCCTCCATCAAGGCTTCATGCGAGGTGTCTGGCTTACGCGACTTCTGTTGCTGTTGTTCCTCTCCTCCACCGTTTATGGGTTCGCTGCACAATCAATGGATTCAGCCGAATCCTCGCAAGGTCTCTTGGACAGTGACGAAGAGGACATGGGCCCCGAACTTGGTGAAGCAGAACAAGAATCCGACGAGTCCGCTGATGCCGCACCGCTTCGAGAGGGTGCTGATGAAGAGCCCAACGATCAATCATCGACCTCGGCTTTCCAATCCAAGTGGTTCATTTCAGGCGGCTTGGGCGGCCTTTTCCTCTTTCTGGTGTCCGGATTTTTCTTTGAATTCATGAAAGTCGTCTTGCTGCTTGCCCTTGTTGCTCCGATGGTCGCTCGTCGTCAACGTCATCGAGAGGATGAAATGACCAGAGGGCGAATTTTGGGATACATTGAGGCCAACACAGGTATTCATTTTTCTGCTTTAAGAGACGGGCTCGGCCTTGCAAACGGTGTCACGGCGTACCACACCAACAACCTTGAACGAGATGGAGTCATCATCTCTTGGAAGTCCGGAAAGAACCGTAGGTATGCAGCATCGTTTGTTTCTCCGGAAGAGCGAGAGCGATTTCGAAATCCTCTTTCAGGAACGAGGTTGGCCATTCTTGAGCTGCTTGCAGAAAAGGGCCATATTGGAACGGAGACTAAAGAAATTCGAGAAAAACTGGCCATTTCTCGCCAACTCCTCAGCCATCACATCAACGAGCTCAACACCACCAAGCTCATCGAACAGGATGAACGCAAGGGCAAGAAGGCTTGGCGAGCATCTTCTTACGGATTTGAACAACTTCGTGCGAGTCGAACCTTGGAAAAAAGTGCTTAAGTTGTAAAATCAACTTACCAACTTGTTAATATGAAGTTCCAACAGACAGTGAATCATGCAAAGAAAGCAAATTGTGGCCGTTGCGCTGGTTTTGAGCATGATGATGTCGGGCTGCCTCAGTTATCAAGGAGATGTTGAGGTTCCCGATGTCGTCTTGCCTGACGATTGGTCATCCATCACCGCTCGCACCGTCTCAGGCCCCCAATTGTTTGCCTACGATGATTGTGAAGATCTGGAGCAGGCGTTGAAAACATCCCTCGAAGAGGAATACCGAACCCTCCTTCTCCAGGCCATCGAAGAGCAATACTACTACGGCGGCGGCATGTGGGACGACGCTGAATTCGCCATGGCTGAAGACTCTGCTGCCGATGGTGGGACAACGAGCACGCCTCGAAGCACCCCAAATCGCGTTGAAGGCGAAGATTTCTCTGGCACCAACAACCAAGAAGCGGGCGTCGATGAAGCCGACTTCGTCAAGACCGACGGTTACCACATCTACTATCTGCAGGGCACCAACCTCCACATTTTCGGCGTGCCAGAATTTGGTGAACTGGAAGCCACTGCGAGCGTGGAGTTGGCCGGAACACCGGCTGCGATGATGCTCGACGGCAATCAACTGGTGGTGATTTCAAACCTCAACCCTTGGAGAATCCATAGTTCTCATCCCGTTGTTGATGCAATGGGCTGGGACGATGCGTACGGCTCATGGCGAACCAACAGCCTGACAAAGTTCACCGTCTTTGACATCACCAATCGCAGCCAGCCTGAGATCGACCGTGAACTCTACATTGAAGGCAGCTACATCACAGCACGCGAAGTCAACGGCACGGTTCGAACCGTCACACATGCTTGGATGAACATCCAAGGTTTGCAGTCGTGGTTGAATCTTCCAAACGGCTACTGGAACTTGGATTACGATGATCCTCTTCGCTTGGAGATTCGTGAGAAGGTTGCGTGGCAAACCATGGTCGACAACGCAGCCGTCTTGGAGGAAATGACGCTCGAAGATCTCATTCCCCAAGTCTACGAATACGACAACGGCGAAGTGACCACCCACGCCATGAACGATCGTGACTGTCGAGACTTCGTTGCGCCCGAAGACGGTTTGAACCGAGGCATCTCAAGCATTTTCTCACTGGATTTGACTTCTTCAACGTTTGATTTTGAAGTCGACCACGTTGTTGGTACCTATCCTCAAGTCTACGCATCTACCGACGTGTTGGTGCTGGCCGAATCCGCTTTTGATTGGTGGTGGTTTTGGGGCAACGACGGCCTGAATGAAATGACCAACCTTCACACCTTCGACATTAGTGCACCTGATGCAACGTTGTACACCGGTTCCGGACGGGTGAACGGAACGGTCGTCAATCAATTTGCCCTGTCTGAATACGAAGGTGTGTTGCGAGTAGCGACCACCACAGGTCAGTGGGGGCGATGGTGGATGGAAGACCCAGAACCGATGTCTTCACAGGTTGTCACGTTGGTCCGCTCCATCGATGTGGAGACCGAGAAACAAGTCTTGGTTGAAGCAGGACGAGTTGACGGCATCGCACCAGGGGAACGCATTTGGAGCGCAAGGTACGATGGAGACAGAGCCTACATCGTGACCTTTGAACAGATTGACCCACTTTGGGTCATCGACATGTCCGACCCGTCAGAACCCACCATCTTGGGCGAGTTGAAAGTGCCAGGCGTATCAACGTACATTCACCCTCTTTCAAGGGACCACCTGCTGACCATTGGTCTTGCACCTGCCAATGAAGATGGGACGGGGTTGGACTGGTCGGGTACCCAACTGTCTCTGTTTGACGTCTCCGACCCAACTGATCCTTTGCAGGATGTCGCTCTTCGCATCTCGCCCGTGAGCAGGGACCGTGCCCATGAGTGGTCGTGGTCTTGGTCTGAGGCCAATTACGAGCACAAAGCCTTCCAGTACTGGGCTCCTAAGGAGTTGCTGGCCGTCCCACTGTCCACCTATCGAAGCGTCGATTGGTACGAAAACGGTCGCTATTACTACAAGTACGAGTACATCTCAAAACTGGTCCTCGTTCACGTCAACGAAACAGAAGGCTCGCTTACCGTTTACGGTGAGGTGAACCATTCATCCCTCTATGACGGAGACGAGGATCAAAATCGCTGGTGGGACGACCGGAACATCCGACGCTCGATTTTCATGGGCGATTTCGTGTATGCCATTTCTTCTGCAGGAATCACCGCAACCAACCTCACCACCTTGACCGAAACAGCAAGCCTTACCATACCGTATTCCTCACCATACAGTTACTACTACGACGGTGAGGATGTCGCTGTTGCCGAAAGCGATGCTTCGGATGGCGAAGGTTCCTCATCGGACAGCGCCTCCTCCAGCGATGGTGACGAATCTGAAGAGCGCTGAGGCGGGAGGATGAACCCTCTTTCAGCCGGTCTCGCTGGATTTGGGTTGAGTTTTGGCCTCATTGTGGCCATCGGGCCACAGAATGTGTTTGTCCTCCGGCAAGGTTTGCAGCGTGCGCATGTGTTTGCGGTCTGTCTGACGTGTGCGGTGTTGGACATTCTCCTGATTCTCGCAGGGGTGCTTGGTGTTGGAACGGCGTTGGAAAACGCTCAGTGGCTTGAGAAACCGCTGACCCTCGGCGCTGCTGCATTCATTGGTGGATACGGAGTTCTCCGGTTTCGATCTGCTTTTTATCCAACGGCGTTGGACCTGACAGAATCAACGCTTGAGCCATTAGGTCCGACGCTGCTAACCACACTCGGTTTTACCTTGCTTAACCCGCATGTCTACCTTGACACGTTGTTGTTGATTGGCACCGCTTCAACTCGCTTTGTGGACGAGAGCCTCGTGGCGTTCACGCTCGGCGCCTCGTTGGCTTCTCTTCTCTTCTTTTTCGCTCTTGGATACGGTGCTGCGCGCATGTCAACGTTGCTCTCTTCGGCGAAAGCTTGGCAGCGAATTGACATCACCATCGGCCTCACGATGCTGACCATTGCTGGCGTGGTTGCTCAACCCTACCTCTGAGTTGACGCCGTTGTGGACGGACAGCATGCTCTTGTGCAAAGGCTTCTTGCACAGGACCAACGCTGTGGGCCGTTGATTGAAGCCTACGGAATGCGAGCAGGTGGGAACATGACAAAGGCAATCGGTCTTGTTGGTTGCGGCCGTTGGGGGTCAAATCATTTGCGAACCCTTCAGCGCCTCAAAGCCGAGGGCGCCATTCACCGGCTCGTTGTTTGCGATATTGATGCTCAAAAACTCCTTTCGATCGATGTCGATGCGACCTATACATCGATGGACAAGATGTTGAGCAAAGAGTCGCTGAATGGGGTTGCCATTGTCACGCCTCTTGAAACCCACCTCGCCTTGGTTCAACGTGCCTTTGATGCTCATCTCCCCGTCTTTGTTGAGAAGCCACTCAGCGGCGACGATGATGCAAATCAACGGTTTCTCAACGGAATGCGAGGCAACGAGACGATGGTCGTAGGTTACATTCTCCGCCACCATTCTGGTGTTCAACACCTTTTGACCCCAGAGGTCTTGAAGCGCATCGGACCGGTTGTTTCGGTGTCTTACATCCGTCGCACCATGCGCTCCAAACCAAAAGGGATGGATCCGTTAACAACGTTGGCAATTCATGGCCTGGACCTCGTAGCGATTTCACTCGATGCCAATTTGTTGACATTGGACGTAAAAGAGAAGATGTTGGAGGACAGCGCTGCACGGGTTCGTTTGATCGATGCACAAGGCCGTGATGCAACCGTTGATGTCGCCTGGCATGCTGAGAGCGAGGTGCGGATTTTTGAGATTGAAGGGGTGCTTGGTCAGGCTTCGTTGGATTTTGGCACGGGCGAATCAACCGTGACTCTTCACCACACTGAACCCATACGAACAACCCATCAAGGAGACGCTTTAGACCGTGAATGGCGGTATTTCCTTGAACGAATTGGAAAGAGCGAAGGCCACACCTTCCCATCCGCTGAACGCCTTCTCGACCAAAGTCGTTGGTTGGGGTTACATGCTGCCCGATGAAAGCAATCTCCGGAAAGGATTCCTTGCGAGAATTGAAGAATGCCCTTCCTCTCGGTTGAGGTATGGGACTGAGTTTAGCGACGGTTCAACGCATGTTGATTGCGAGCCTCGTGGCTTCGTTGGGTGTTTGGTATCTCCAGGGGACTCTCATGGACGGCATGCTGGCCCTGATCGGCCTGTGTGCGCTCACAGCGCTTGTTTGGGGTCTCTCTGAACGTGAGTCCACGTTTGAATACCTTCACCTCAAAGGGAACGGCCCCTGGAACATGATTGCCGTGGTCCTCAGCATCGTGGTCTTTGCTCAACTTTCCATCTCCATTTGGGCTTTCCCAACAGTTGGCGCCTACATTCTTTCGCTTTCGTTCATCGGTTCCTTTTGGGTCACGGGTTTCATGCTCCAACCTAGCGGCGCATGAGTAGACCACGGGCGAAGTGTCAAAGGCCTGCGGCCAAATCTTGGTGGTGATGGCAACCCATGGCGACCACCCCGACCTCCCGATGCTTCTGGAGGTGCTCTTACTCAAGGACGCTCACACGGTGTTTCTCAAAGCAAACTGCCTCCCACGTGTGAAGCACGGCAACATCGGCTCGCTGAAACTGGTCGAGATCGACGATCAAGACGTGGTGTGGGACCCGCTCACCCTTGAGCAACTTGAAGAGGATCTGCTTGCGTTGGTGGAGGAGAACCGCCATCGAAGCGATTGTTTCTTGGAAATCGACCGCAAGGGATGCCGGGTTATCCAGTTGGGCGACTTGAGAATCACTTCGGCCTGGCCACCGTTTTCCGATGCACGAGAAATCACCGTCGTTCGTCCCGTCGCAAAGCTCGGTTTAGGCGACTATGACCTCGATGAGCGTTTGATTGAGCGGCTTCGAAACCACCACCGAGGGGTGTTCATTTGCGGGCGACCAGGGTCGGGAAAAACCACCCTCGCTCAGGCGATTGCAGAATACCTTGACACCGAAGTGGGCGCAATGGTCAAGACCATGGAAGCGCCGCGAGACCTCCAACTTGCAGACCGAATTACGCAGTATGCGCCGCTGGAAGGGGACCTCGAAAAAACCGCTGAGATCATTTTCCTTGTCCGACCCGATTTCGTTATTTTTGATGAGGTCCGACGAGCCCGCGATTTCGAAATCTTTGCCGATGTCCGCCTTGCTGGTGTTGGGCTGTTGGGCGTCACTCACGCCAATTCTGCACTGGAAGCCATCCAGCGCCTGATTGGAAAAGTGGAGTTGGGCCTCGTGAGCCAAGTGCTAGATACCATTCTTCACGTGGAATCGGGGAAAATTCAGCAGGTTCTCGAACTGCGAATGACGGTCAAGCCTCCAACGGGAATGCAAGAAGAACTTGCTCGCCCCGTGATTGAAGTGGTTGAATTCCCAAGCGGAAAACTCACGCATGAAATGTTTGCCTTTGGTTCTGAAATCGCCGTCGTTCCGGTAGAAGGACGAGGGCAAGACATGTCGCCTGTGAAAGCGATGGCTAAGGACCACATCGTGGCCACTGTACGCCAGTGGGTCGGGGTGGAATGTCAAGTCCGCTTCACGAGCGAGTCATCAGCCGTTATCTATGCGCCGTCAAACATGATTTCCACGTTGGTTGGGCGCGGTGGTGAAAGCGTTAAGCAACTTCAAAACGAATTGGGAGGGCTCCGATTGAGCATTGAGTCCTTTGATGATATGCCTGAAGGCATGGAGACGCCAAACCGATTCTGGTACGACAATAAGCGACAGAACAACGGTTGGGAAAACCAGCGGAAACGAGGTAAATCAAATCGAAAAAAGTCCCGTCGCTGAAAATGCGAAAACCAGCGAATAGAAAGCGTTTCACGCCGATTTAAAGGGTCATCTTTTAAAAATGAAACACCCCGACCTTCAGCCAGCGAGGTCGTTCCATGTCAGAAGAACAAGCCCCCCCCGGAACCAATCCTAACCCGTTGATGGCCTTCATTCTTGAGAACCGTTCTTGGATGAGTGCCGGGTCCATGCTGATGATTTTGTACGCTGTTTGGGCCGTCCTTGAGGTGTTCAGCAACACCTATCTCCATGGGCTTCAAGGCCTCACCATCTTTGAAACGGGAACTGAGACGAACATCAATCCCGATGACCTTCAACGTAACAACAGCGGCTGGGTCATGGCATCAGGGGCCATTCTCGGTACTTTGGGACTGTATGCCCAATACGTGTACCGGGCGGCCCCCTACGTCGATGCTTCCATGGCTGCAACCGCCGCCATGATCCTTGAACAAGCCTCAACCGAGCGCATGGGCGAGGAAGAAATTCTCGCGAAGGCCGAGGAAGCAGCGGTTGCCGCTGCTGCCGAGGTGGCCAAGGAGACCGCCGAAGACACGGTCATTGAGATGCTTGACCCCGAGGCGGCTGAAGAAGAGGCCGAAGATGCTGAGGCTGAAGAGGCCGAGGATGAAGAAGCCGAAGAGGCCGAGGATGAAGAAGCCGAAGGTGAAGCTGAAGAAGAGGCTGAAGAAGCCGAAGAAGCCGAGGAAGAGGTTCATGAAGAAGCCGAAGATGGCACTGACGAAGAGGAGGAGGCTGAAGAGGCTCCACCCGAAGAAAAGAAGAAATTTTGAGGTGAAGAAAAATGTGGGAACATCGTAGCGTATCAGACAAAACATTCCAGAATACAGGGCGCATTTTGCCCAACGAAACGTACGTCAAGCTCATGGACGAGGTTGAAGCCGTTGTGACGCACGCTCAGACCGACAAGTTTGATGCGGAAACGTTCATGACGTACATTCCTCGAAGGGGCCCGTGGGAAGAAATTCCAGAATCGGACCATTCTCGTGCCGATGCACGAACCCGTTACATCGGTCCAGCAGAAGCAAAACTCCTGAACACCAACCTCGTGCTCGGGTCATCCTGGATTGACTCCGACCGGTTCAAGTTTGAGCGCCGCATCGAGAACATTTCGGACTACCTCAAGCAAAAGACGATCATTAACGCCAACATGTGGACACCGAAGCAATTGTTCACCACCCAGACCTTCTTCTTCTGTTCCACCGGCGATGAAGAGCGAATGGGCGGCGCCATCCTTGAAGGCGACACCCGCAACGACGACCACTTGTTCCTCGGCACCGAGGGCAAGGAGTTCGCTGAATGGGAGGTCATTCTTTGGGGACTTGGCCACCGAGGTGTTGTTCCAGACTCCGACCCGCTTGACCGCGTCTACTACCCGTCCTTGATGCACCGAAACGTGTCTTTCAACAACCGACTCGGTTGGATCCGTTACTCACCCGCTGGTTTTGGAAAGGATGCTTCGGGCTATTTGATGACCCGTCCAAACACGTGGATTTGGCCTGCTGTCAACGGTAACCGAGAAACGGCAACGGCCTTCAACCTGCTCGTTAACCTTCCCGACCGACGCAGCTCGTTCGGTGAAGAGGGTATTTCCGACGTCTTCCTTACCACTGGAAAGACGTCCCTCTACACGATGATGGGCATGATGCAATCCTCAACTGTGCGCCAAGCCTTTGGTGCCGGTTCAGAAATGGTTCCGCTTGAATTCCACTGCATTGAACCAGGACTCGACGAGTGGATTGGCAACTCCAGCGACGAAGACAAGTACAGCCGTCTTTTCGAAGTGTGTGCTACGATGGGCTACCTCTTGACCGACCCACAAATCGGTACCCTGGGTGGCGCCGCAAAGCGCCGTCGCCTCATCATGTACCCGGCTGACCAAGGCAACCTTTTGACCTGTGCTAACGCCAGTCAAGTGGCCGACCACGCCTTGAAGTCCAACTACGATTCAACCGTCTTCACCAAACTGGACCAGGCCGACTTCATGAACCGCGTGACTCGCCGATTCAAGGCCTATGCTGACCTCGTTGCTGCTTCTGATGTTGCGCGTGGTTCACGCTGGATTAGCCAAGCCGAAGTCGATGGTGAGAAGATGATTGGGCCCAACGTCCATTCAATTCTCTCCGTTCGTGGATACGACATTCTCAACATGCAGGAATACCTTGACACCTTCAACGACGTATCCGCTGCACCAGAGCGCTTGATGCGCAGAATCGTTCAGTCGGTGGCTACCAACGCTCTCAAAACAGTCTACCCTGTTGACTTGCTCGGCGAATCTGCAGGGCCTGCACCGTTTGAACACATCTTCAACTCCTCGGACGACAACCCGTTGGTGTACTACACCGATGTTCGCTTCTTGGTGCCAACATCCATCGACAAGCTCCGCTTCCAAACCGCCGCACGAGGTGCTGACCGTGGACGCATGCGAGAAGCCTATGCTGCATTGACCAACGCGGACCCGATGACCAGTTTGTCCATACAAGACCTCTGCCTACCGTTCCTCGCCGACCTCGGCGACGACACTTGGCAAACGGGCACGGGCATCAACGAGAACGAGATCGTGGTCGAAGTGACCATGGCTGTGAACCCTGCCCGTGTGTGGCGCTCTTACCTTGAGCCAACCACCAAAGAAGTCTTTGACATGCCAAAGGGCGACAAGGGCACCGCCGCTCAACTCTGGGGCGACGTGTTCATGACCAACGAAGTGCTTCACGACAAGATGAAAAAGGACGGCAACGAACACTACCTCAACCTGCTCAAGATGGCTTACCACTGGTCCCACAACGAGGCACAGAAAGAGCACAAACTCGGAAAGCACGCCAAGAAGCCAGCGGCCAAGAAGCCAGCGGCCAAGAAGAAGTGACTTCGTTCCGAATAAGGATTGAAGAACAAGAGGCCCCGCCTCTCAACGCATGGCGAACGGAAACGACGGCAGTGGGCGTGCCCCTGTAGCGATTGTTCGTCCAACCACCACCGTGACGAGCGGTGTGGAAGTCACGCAAAAATTGGTGACGGCTGCAGTTGCGTTCGGTGATTTGATGCAAGGGACCTTTGGTCCTCGAGGCCTTGACAAAATGCTGTACAAAACCAATGGGGAGACTGCCGTGACCAACGACGGCGCAAAGATCGTCGCAGAATTGTTGGTAAAGCATCCGGCAGCCAAAGCCTTCGTCCAACTCGCTGAATCTCAAGAACAGGCTTGCGGTGACGGCGTCACAGGTTGCATCTTGTTTGCTGGAGAATTGATGCGCGAGGCAGGCCGTCTTCTTGAGCGGGGCCTGCATCCACTTGTTCTCGTGAAAGGTTACAGAGAAGCGTTGACCACGACGCTTGACCACATCACAGTTCACACCCGGTCATCCACCGAGGAGGCAGCCATCCTTACGGCGGTCGCACGCACAGCGATGAACGGGACTTCAGCCGATGGTGGAGGTGATGAGTTGGCGAAGTTGGTGGTTGAAGCGCTTGCATTGGTGTCATCTGACGGCACCGATCACGAGGATGTCCGCATGGCAAAACGCACGCAAGGCAACCTCTCTGACACGCGTCTGGTGCCTGGGCTCGTGCTGGACACAGCCTTGACGCTGGATCGCCTTCCAAGGCGTTTGGAGGAAGGCACCGTACTCGCCCTTACATGCCCCCTTGATCAAGAAGAGGCTGCTCGTGAAACAGAACTCGAGGTGACCGATGCTTCGCAATGGATGAAGTTCATTGACGCACAGGAATCACTGCTCCAGGCCAAGACCGATGCTGTACTCGCTACGGGTGCGACGGCTGTTTTCAGTGCCGGCACCATTGAGCCCAGTGTGTTTCACGCATTGACGGATGCCGGGTGCTTTGTTCTCGGAGGCCTCGAACGCCATGGTATTGAAGACATTGCGAAAGCCACGGGAGCCAGCATGTGCGACCATCTTGACGATGCTCACGAGGCAACCCTCGGTCGATTTGACGTCCTTGAAATTGAAACCAGCGAAGACCTTGATGGCCGCAGAGAGCGTCTTTGTTTGCGGGTTGGAGCGCAACCTGGTTTGGTGACGTTGGACGTTGGCGGGGGAGACGGCGCCGCTGTTGAAGAGATCATTCGAGCGCTTTATGATGCGCTTCGATCAACCTCTCTGGCCATGCAAACCAACGAGGTTGTTCGTGGCGGGGGCTCGGTTCACATGGGAGCATCGTTGGCTGTCAAGGAAGCGGCCGAACGTCAAGCAGGTCGAGAACGATTGGCCATGGAAGCCTTTGCACGGGCACTCGAAAGCATCCCGTCCACGTTGGCGCAAAACGCAGGTGTAGACCGTTTGGACGCCATGCTGGCCTTGCGTGCCGAACACCGTTCCGGAACCTTCTCTGCGGGCATTGATGAAAACGGCCAAGTCGCCACCCTCGAACACACGTGGTTGCCTGCCGACACATTACGCCACGCACTTGAGGCAGCCACCGAAACCGCTTGCGGTTTGTTGCGTGTTGACCAGGTCATTTCAGCACGGGGCGACTGAGAAAACGACCAGCCGACAAGGACGCTATGTTCAAATGCATCCGACGGGCCAAATACGATAACGGGTTCACCGAATGAATGCCGTCGGAACGCCGCCGCCACGCGCTCTGTTGAGCGTTTACGACAAAACGGGTATCGTTGAATTTGCCCGAGGATTGAGCGACCTTGGCTTTGAATTGATTTCAACCGGCGGCACCGCTCGAACCCTTCGCGACGCAGGCCTCACGGTCGTGGCTGTTTCCGAGGTCACCAGCCACCCCGAAATTTTTGACGGCCGTGTAAAATCACTTCACCCAGCGATTCACGGTCCGTTGCTGGCACGATTGCATTCACCGGCCGATGCCGATGAATTGGAACGATTGGGCTACCCTCCCATCCGGGTCGTTGCTTGTAATCTCTATCCGTTTGGGGAGGCAGCCGCCAGTGACCCGCCGCTTTCGGATGAAGCCCTGTTGGAAATGATCGACATCGGTGGACCGACCATGGTGCGAGCATCAGCGAAAAATCACCAACACGTGCTCATCACGACCAATCCTCAACGCTATGACGACGTGTTGGAGGCGCTCAGGGCAACTTCAGCCCCTGAACAGGTTGATTTGGCTCTTCGACAACGCTTGGCTTTGGAAGCTTTTGAACACACGGCAGCCTACGATGTTGCCATCGCCCAAGAACTTCATCGCCGTTTCCATGGCGATGCAGCCACCGTCTCTTCGATGGAAGAACAACGGGAACTTTTGCCCCAAAGCATGTTGGCGGCGAGCCACCAACTTGCCACCCTTCGCTATGGGGAAAACGCTCACCAAGCAGCCGCATTGTACGTGAACCACGACACCTCGCCCGACCCCAGCAGTTTGGTCACGGCGTTGGTTGAAGGTGGAAAAGCCATGTCGTACAACAACTACAGCGACGCCGATGCGACTCTTCGATTGTGTCGTTCTCTGTCCACCGATGAATGGCCGAACACGCCACATGCATGCGTGATCGTGAAGCACAACAATCCGTGTGGAGCGGCGCTGGGAGCCACGCAGAGAGAGGCTTTTGAAATGGCCCTAGCGAGCGATCCAGAATCCGCTTTCGGCTCCATCATCTGCTTCAACGAAACCGTGGAGGGCTCCACCGCTGAAGCGGTTGGGGACTTGTTTGTCGAAGTGATGATGGCCCCGGGCTATTCATCTGAAGCCAAGACGCTGCTCATGTCCAAGAAAAACCGACGTCTGCTCACCATTAGGTCGCCAAACGACCGGTTGGCCCCACTTGATCGAACGGTTGTTCGCAAACCCATTGAAGGAGGCGTGCTGGTTCAGACTGAAGAGCCCCCCATCATCGATTGGTCGAAAGCCAAAACGGTGACGAAGATTCAACCCACTTCGGAGCAAATTGACAGCATGAAGTTCGCCGTTCGCGTTTGCGAGCAAGTGAAGTCAAATGCGATTGTGATGGTTCAAGGAACCGCAACCGTTGGGATTGGGCCAGGTCAAACCAGCCGTGTTGAAGCGGTTCGGATTGCAGCAAGAAGGGCTGGCGAGCGGGCGCAGAATTGTGTATTGGCATCAGACGCCTTTTTCCCGTTCAAAGATGGCCTTGAACAAGCAGCCGAAGCCGGTGCTATCTCCATTGTTCAACCGGGGGGCTCTATCCGTGATCAAGAGGTCATCGACGAGGCTGACGCTCGCGGGATTTCGATGCTCTTTACCGGACATCGCTTGTTCCGCCATTGAGGCAGCCATTGCACCATCTGAAGAGAGATGAACTCAACAGGTTGTTGGCACGCGCCATCCTACCCACCAAACGCCAACCACGGCCACGATGGCGATGAGTGTCTGTCCAAAGCCTGGGTCACCGAGAATCGTGATGTACCAAATAGAAAACAACGAAACAACCGAGATCAGACCACAAATCAGAACTTTTGAGTGCAGCGGTAAGGCTTTCCCTGAGCGATAATAGCTCAACAGAGAAGAGCCGAACATTCGGTTGGTTAAGAGCCACAAGAACAACCGCTGGGAGGACCGGCCATAGCAATACGCTGCGAGCACGAGCCACGAGGTTGTTGGAAGACCCGGGACGAACACACCGATGGCTGCGAGAACGACGAACAAACTTCCAAACCCGGTCCAAATCGTTCGCACAATTGGGTTTGCACTGGGTTTGTGTTCGGCGAGAACCGTGTTGATGACTTCCTCATCGGAAAGGGAAGCGTACCGCTCCGCAAGGGATTGAGCCACCTCCTTTCTGAGGGCGGATGCTGACACGTTGGTGACCGTCATGTCCCTCGTGCAAGCCAAAAAGGCGGCGACTAAAACCCTTGGTTTTGCTGGGAAAGGGTTGAATCTCGCCAACGACTGGACAAACCGTGCCACCTGCAACAACCGTTGGCCCTCGGATGGCGACGCCGGATGAACCGCTGCGTTGCGCCGTTCTCATTTCGGGTTCAGGTAGCGGTATGGAAGCCTTGGTGAAGGCTCAGCGTACCCAACATCTACCCCACACCACGGTCCTCGTGTTATCCAACCGAGCAGACGCTCACGGACTCGAGCGAGCACGCTCTCTTGATGTCCCTACAGCCGTGGTTGAACGCATGGATGAATCAGGTCAAGGGCGCACTCGAGAAGAACATGAGACGCTGGTGCTCAAGCAACTGGAACTGCATGAGATTGAATTCGTGGTTTTGGCCGGCTACATGCGCCTTCTTTCTCCACACTTTCTCAATCGGTGGCAGCATCGCGTGGTGAACATTCACCCCTCCCTTCTTCCACATTTTCCTGGCGCTCACGCTCATCGTGACGTGCTTGCTGCTGGCACAACCATCAGTGGATGCACGGTTCACCTGGTGGATGAAGGCATGGACACCGGGGCCATTCTCGGACAGTGCAGTGTGCCCGTGTTTTCCCATGACGATGAAGGCTCGCTGAGCGCCCGTGTTAAAATCGAGGAACACCGACTCTATCCAACGGTGTTGTCATGGATAGCAGAAGGGCGCGTCCATTTGGTCAACGGAAAGGCTCGAGTTGATGGCGAGCCACCTCTGACGGTGTGTTGAAATTGGTAAATTCGCGACCCAACGCCCCCGTATCAAGCGTTGGAAGGTCCGCAAGCAAGCCCCCGACTGACGTCGCTTGAGCATCAAGAAAACACGTCTCTGGGATCAAGGCAAACAGTGGTTGTCTTCGCTCCTGAACATCGGTGGGGACGCCTCCCGATTCCTCGTGCTCAAGCATGAATTGAACGCCGGCTTTGGTCAGTAAAAACGCATCACATGGGACCAACAAGACCGTTCCTCCAACAGCAGTTCGCGCCCACACAATCAGTTGGTGAAGTCCCTCAAGACCATCAGGGTCCACCATCACTTCGCCTTCAAACAAGGAACGCCGTGAAGGTGAACCGCACAAGACCACCGTGCGGGTCACGCCTGTTTCGCTTAGAATTTGGCGCAAGCGTTCCACTCCACCAAACATCCCAGCCTTGTCCTCTCCCATTCTGCGACTGAGTCCACCTGCGAACACGAGTGCTGTGACCGGCATGATTTCGCCTCAATGCATGCTGTCAAGTTCATCAAGGGCTGCTTCCAATTCACTCAGCAATCCCCGAACACGGTGCAACAGTGCCTTTCGTTCTCGACTGGAACGGGCCTCTGGTAACCATTCAAGCAGACGGCGGACATCTTTCGCATCTCGGTCAACGGTCCATCGCAGGACGTTTTCCAAAACGGGGTCTTCTGCAGGCAACAAGCGCTCAGCCATGGTTCAAACACCTGCCCGAGCACCATCAATGCTCCGTTTCCAGCAATCTTGAACGGATGCGTTCGAACATTTCTCCTCCTTTTGGAGCGGTCACGACCACATCACGGCACGGCATCTCGTCACGACGCAGGGAGAGGAACAGCACGCAATATTGGTGCCACATCGGGCTTTGTTCTGCGGCGGCTCTGATCCAAGCGTCATCGGGCACAGCCCGCCCCCCGCGGACCAACTCTTCTGCAACCTCCAACACAACCATCAACGGCTCCTGGCGCTGAAGAAGGTGGATGAACGCCATCCATCCGTTTTGTCCAAGTGCTTCATCATCCAAATTGGCAAGCAGCAACCCTGCGATGCTCAAGTCTTCTCTTCCATGCCTTTTCCAAAGCGCAGGAATGAAGCGAGCGAGTTTCCGATGGTTGGGTGCTTTGGTCAGCATCCACGAAGCAATGTGTCGCAAATCGGGTAACGGGGTACCAATATGGAAGGCGAAATGACCATCCTTTGTGGTCAAATCTGTCCGCGGCTTGTTGATGATGTCACTGACACAAGCAGCATAGGCCTGCTTTAGAAAACGGAGTGTTTTTCGTTTTGATGACAGTTGTCGGGGGGATTGCCCCTCCAACCAATCATCCAGAAAAGGATTCAATTTGCTCCACCTTCGTTTGATTTCTTCCGGAAGGTATCAAACAAATCACCAACGAGTCCAACCGAATCTCGGAGGGTGTCCATCAAGGTATCGATGACGGCCTTGTCCTCGTATTTTTCTTTCACCATCTCTCGCAGTTCATGCTCAATTTCGGCGTGCAGTTCGTCGCCGATTTCAAACTGCGAACGAAGGTGAGCGAGCACTCGGAATTCGTCTTTGGACAGGGAGGCGTTCACGATGGCAACTTCGAAAACTTTCGTGTAAATCGAGCGCATCTCATCCGAAGAAATAAGATCTCCATGCCTTGATTCCGTCTTTGACTGAATGGATTCATAGATGTAAGCAGGCTCGTCTTCTGCGAGGTTCAGTACACTGGCCAATTTGATGATCAGTCGTTTTTCTTCCCGCGTGAGAACGCCGTCTGAGAGCATGACTTCAACCGTTGAACGGAAAACGTCCAAGGTCCCAAGTTCAGATGACGACACGATACACTCCACGGACTCCGACTTCTTGAAGAAACCGTTTGTCAAAAAACCAAATCCCGAGCGATTTTTTTGGCACAGGATTCAAAAGGGCACGGCATGTGGGAGGAATGTTCACATTCACCTCACCTGCTTGTCAGGTGATTGCAACGGATGTCCATCTTCCTGCGGAGATGGCTCGTGGCAAACGATGTCTGTGCAACACAAGGAGAGAAACTCCATGGGACGTAACAACAACTCTAACCGCTCTGGCGGAAACAAAGGCAAGGCCATGAAATATGAAATTCGGGCTGATATTAAGGTAAACGGCACTGTCCAGCGAAAGGACATCATCGGGGCCATCATGGGCCAAACCGAAGGTCTGTTGGGCGATGACCTCGAACTTCGAAAACTTCAGCGCACGGCACGCGTCGGGCACGTTGATGTTGAGATGGAGACCAAGAACGGGAAAGTGCACGGGACGATCATCATCCCCAGCAGCATGGACAATGTAGAGACCGCTATCATTGCAAGCTCACTTGAAACCATTGACCGAATTGGCCCCTGCAACGCCATCATCAAGGTCTTGCAAATCTCCGACATTCGTGCAACAAAACGCACGGCTGTTGTTGACCGAGCAAAGGAACTTCTTCTCACCATGGTGAACTCCGGTGAAGCCGCTTCCAAGACGGTCATCGAAGAGGTTCGTTCGGTGTTGACCGTTGGTACGGCCACCTCTTTCCACGGATTGACATGTGGGCCAAACGTTGAATCCTCATCGTCGCTCATTATCGTCGAAGGGCGGAATGATGTTCGCAACCTCCTTAACTGCGGTGTGAAAAACGCCATCAGTGCTGACGGTTCAGGCAACATCAAGCAAGAGCTCATCGACCTTGCGAACGGCAAGGAAAGCGTGACGGTTGCGATTGACGGCGATCGTGGTGGCGAGATGCTGTTCTTGCAGCTTTATGACATGATGAAGGTGGACCATGTTGCTCAAGCACCGGTTGGTCAAGAATGGGAACTTCTCCCGCAAAAAACCGTTACGATGTCGCTTCAAAAGAAGGTAGAGGCTACGAAATTCAAGCACCAACTTGACAAGAAGATCGCCAAAGATGACGAAAAGTTTGGTGGAAACAAGGACTGGGACAAAGACATGGAGGAGGAATTCTCCTCCCAAGAGGTTGAAGCAGCCCCAGCCGACATTCAAGAATTGTTTGACAAGGTCGATGAAATGGGCAAAAACAAGGCCTTGATTCGCTTTGCAGACGGCAGCTTCTCGGACGAAATTGGCCCTTCTAAACTTGAAAAGGCCATGAGCGATTCCGAGGAAGTTGAAGCCGTCCTGCTCAACGGACCCGTGACCGAAAAAGTCCTTTCGTACGTCAATCAGTCCGATGCAACCACCGTGGTCGGAACGAAGGAAGGAAAGGGCTTCAAAGCGTCAGAAGGCTTGACGGTTTGGTTTGCGGAAATTCATCGTTGAACCTCATCGGTGTGTTAATGGTCTCACGATAACAAGCCATTTTCATGAGCGATGACCTTGGGGTCGATTGGCCCACCGACGAGGAGCCGCCTTCAATGGATGAGGACGAGGCAACTCCCTCCGTTACCGAAGAGGCGCCCGATGATGACGAAACCATCGAAGTGGAGGGTTCGGAAGTAACTGCTCCTTCCTCGACTGGCCTAGCAAATCCCGCACCGTGGACACTGCCCATTCGAGCCGCTCCTATTCTTGCCCTGCAGGGAGAGGATGTGGTGGAATTTCCACTCAGTCAGCACTTGAACGGATATGAATCGACCTCCGTCATCGTCGATGAGAAGTTGATGAGAATTGTTGAAGCACGCTACGATCCGGATGGGGTCCGTCGCCTGAGCGTTCGCATGGCCTTGGTCAAAGAACACATTTCTGGTTATTCTCACACACATTTGGACATGTTTGACAAACTCAAGTTTGTTTGGTGGGCATTGATTGGCGCAGGTCTCTTGTTTGCCACCTCTGTTTTTCAAGGCCTCTTCGTTCTTGGCGGAGGGGTGTTCGTTCTCGCCGGCCTGGCAGGGTTGTTGATGTCGAAACTTGACCTTCACCGTCTTTCGTTCTCCGATCACGGAGGACGGCACGATTTCTATCTCTCGGGATGGCGACAGGAACCCTACCTTATTCACAACAGCACGGCCCTGCTTGGACCAGCCTTTGTTGACTTTTTGAGAAGCGGAGAGCTTGAAACACAACACATCGACCTCGTGATTGAGACGATGGGGAAGTCGGCACAACCCGCTCCAGCGCTCAGCGTAGCACCCCTTCTGCCAGAACCCGAAACGCTTCCGGAACCCAGCCAACCACTGGCTCTTCCAGAGCCCAGTGCGCCAACTCAACAAGATGTGGAAACGGTCCCACAAGCATCGTCTGGCCCCCCCGTGTCGTTGCCAAAGGAACCGTTGCCACCGCTCCCCCCTCCACCGTCAGCCGCCACTGCCGCCCTCCCACTTCCAGAACCCGCGCCACCTACTCTTCCGGCACCACCTCCGCCCATCGCCTCGCTTCCTCCGGCACCCCTGCCTCCGCCGGCTCCGCTCAAGGCGAATGTAGACGAGGATGCGTTGTGGGACGATCTGTCGTGATCACGCCTGTACGCCGCCTGCAGACGGTAACTGCACCACGGTTTGCAGGCGTTGGACCTCATCGGCGAGGTCTTCAAGTTCTTGAGGAAGTGTCCAAACATCTTTCTCAAGTGGTACCCGCTTTCCAAGGCCTGGTATTCGATGAAGCGCTGTTCCCAACTCCTTTGCGTCGTTCAAGAAGTCTCCTTTAGCGCCAGAATGTCGTGCTTCCAATCGTCGGCGCATCCACCGCTTCAACGGGGGAACCAAGGTGTGAAGGGCGGCCAGCAACGAGGCTCGCTGCCGGTCCTTGCCGTCCCCTTCGGGAAGCAATCGCAACATGAGGCGTAACATTCGAGCCACCCGCACGTCCCGAGGCTCAACATTGACGTGTTGTGCTAACCCTCGTCGAACTTCACCAATGGCTTCCATCCCTCGAGCGTCAATTTCAGCGGAAAGCGATGTCAAGCCAATGGCAGCCAACAGCGCACCGAGGTTGCTGAGCGCCTCCGTGGTTCCTTCATCAAGAACAGCCTTCATTTGGATCGTGTCGGTCACGACCTCAATCGTATCAACTTGAGCGGGCTCCGGGGATATCGATTGAGCAGGTTCAGATGCTTCCTGAACGAAATTCTCACTTTTTTCCGGAAGGGGCTTCGTTTTTTCCACCGTGCGTTGAGCGGTTGTTTGGATTGAATCGACCTCCTTGTTTTGCTCTTCTATTGCCGACTTCAACTCCTCTTGGCGTTCGCGCCATCCACGCCACCGCTCAACAGACCACTTATCATCATCCCAAAATTCGTCATCTGTCAAACCATCTTCGTGAATCACATCTGGGGGCTCCATTGCCTCAAGCATCGCTTCATGGGCGTCGTCCAGTGTTGTTGCCGGCTGAAGTACCGGGCGTTCAAGGAATTCGGGAACCGGTAAGAGGGTTGGCCGAGACGGTTGAGGCTGCCAAGCATTCAGCACAAACGTCTCGTCTTCCACCGCTCGCCCAGCCAAGTAGGTGGTCCAATGGGGAATGCTCCGGGCCATGTCCTCAAGTCGTGAGGGTTGTTTGAGGTCAAGTTCAACCTGAACCGCAAGCGAAAGATCTCGGCTCCAGGGCAAGCGTTGCAGACGCCGCCGAAGCACATCATGATCTTCGATATACGCCCTCGCACGGCTCAACGATTGGGCGACGGCAAGGGGGTCTTCCGACAGTTGTTCCAACCAACCGTCCACGTTCCAGCCTTGACGTTGAAGGCCGCTGATTTCATGCTCCAGCGACTGGAGAACGGATTCAGAAATGCTTCGATTCATGCTCCGAGCACCCGAACGGTGCAGCTGAAGACCAGACACATGCCGTTCCAAATCCTGAATGGTGAGGTTGTTGGTGTTGATTTCTTCAGACAAGGTGCCGGCAATGCGCATGGCTGCCAATTCCTCTTCCAGCATAACACGGTGTCGTTCATTGCGGCGCTCGGTTCTCTGAACAAATGCTTCAACCTCCTCCATGACCTCTTGCCCGATGTTTTCAGTGGAGAGGAGTTGAATCCGTACGTCCACATCATCCCCTCCCGAAAAGGACACGTCCAACTCCATCAATCGCCGTTTGAGCGAGATTCGACGAGCAAATACATCACTTTGGGCTACAAGGTGTTCGAGAGCATGAAGCGGGTCTTCGAACACACGCCGACGCCATTCGTCGACGTGCAACCCCTCGTTTTCATATCCTTGAAGAATGTCAAGCGCATCCAATTCCGCTTTTTTCCACAACGAATCCAGTTCGTCCACCACATCTTTCAGGGCCTCGGTTCGGTCAAGGTGGCCAATGTATTCCCTTGAGGGCGCTGCCCTTGTCGGCCAGTACATCTCAAACCGCTTCCACCGTTCAACAAGGGCGAGATGTTCGCTCACGGATTGTGCAATCACGTCGTGATTGGTTTCCCATTCCATCAATTCTTTTGGATGAAGGTCGCCCTGATGAGGGAAGACAATGCCTTGTGACCTCCACGCGTTGATGATTTCTGAGAGGTCTAGACGGCGACCTTCAAGCGTTTGTGCGAGCGCATTGATCTCCTGTTGCAAGTCCCGCACGTTGGCCTTGTTGTCAAGGCTCTGAATGACGGCACAGCGCTGCTCAAATTCGAGCGCCAACGCTCGGTCAAACGGTTCGATCAACTGTGCAATGCTCAATCGTACCTGTTCCCGTTGGTTGTGGAATTGTTGCCATGCATCAAGGGTGTTGAGGGCTTCGAGCAGTGGCAGAGATCCAACATCTCCCACATCGTATCCGTGATTGTTCAAATCCATAGCAGATTGCTGAATAACCCGTTTCTGTCGTGCTTCATCCGTTTCAACGGTTTCCAGCAATCGAAAGATTTCGTCGTAGCGCTCGGGCTGGTCAAACAAGGCGTAGAGCGGTTCCACAGCCCCACTACTTGACGCATCAAGGGCGGCCAATCGACGGTAAAGCAGGGCCCACGACTCACCAAATCCATTTCCGAACCAGTGATGTTTGTGGCGGTTAAGAGGCGGCTCCCACGGGACGACGGTTCGCATCTCGCGTTCAAACACAGCATAGACTTCTTCCACGGAAAACGGGTCGTGAATTTCTTCGCGGAAGAGGTTCAAGGCTTCAGCTTGAACAAACGATGCTTGGGAAAGAGCGACGATACGGTCTTCGATTTCTGAAGCGGTTTCCCGACGCTCCTCCAGCCAATCAAGGCGGTCTTGAACCCCCCCTTCGTAGGCATCAAGAAATTCATTCATGGCCTGACGTGGGAATCCAAAGCGCTCCAAAGCCTCCAGGCGCATTTTCACGCGCTCTGCATCTTCGGTCTCTCCGCTCATCTGCCCTCAACACGCTGACGGAGCGTGGAAGGCTTTCAATATGAGCGGTCCCGCTTCAGCCTTCCACGGTTTTCTCGCCATTTTTCCCTTCACGGCTCGTTTCACAGGGTCAAAAAACAGCGTGATTTGACGCGGTTTCTTCCGCAGACCATAAAGCCGCAACGGGCCGGTGTGGTGCCATGAGTCTGCTTGCTGTTGGAATTGGATTGCTTTCCATGGGGGCTGCCGGGGCTGCAGGATACTGGATGTTGAACGTGAATCGTCGGATGATTCGCCTCCTTGATATGCAAACGCTGCTCAAAGAATCTCAAGGAACCCATTTCCACCATTTGAACGTGGCAACCGAAGGGATCTTGCAGGATATCACCGCTGTCCAGGGCACGATGAATGCACTTCGAGCCATTCACCCCGATATCGATGCCTCGCTCAACGTTCACCACTTCTTGCTCAAGCACGAGGGTGAGGGCGAAACGGTGGTGGACCTCGATTTGGCCTGCGAGGCCCTTCGCTCCCTCGTTCAACATCAAAGTGTTGATTCAACCCAAGACCAAACTTTGTCCGTGAATCACCTCAGCCTTCTCCGACGCTTATTGGCGGTTCTCGAGCGGCATCAGGTCACCACGACCTCCCTGCACTTGGACGCCGACACCGCTCACCGACTCGGTCTCGCTGCTTGCCACCTCCAACAATACGAGTGGGCAGAGCATGCCTTAGGTGTGGCGTACCAGTTATCCCCGGGCCATGCAACCGTCCTCGAAGGCCTCGAGCACATCGCCCGACTTCGCGGCGACGACGACCTGTATCGACACTGGCTTGAAGCCCGCATGCGTTTGACACCCGACGACCCCGACCTCCTTCGGGCCCATGCCCATCTTCTCGCTTCTATGGGTGACGACGAGGCTGAGCGAGCGGTTCGGCGACTTGAAGCCCTCGGCGTTGACACCGCTGCTGACCGCTCCCTCTTGTCGGGACTGCGAGCCCGTGCCGGCGCAAGGAGCGAAGCCATCGAAGCCATTACTCAGGCCTTGGAGGAGGATCCAAGCCGTTCAGCCGACTGGTTGCATTACGCTCAGCTGCTGGAGGCTGAGGATGAACCCGACCTTGCATTAGAGGCGAACGAACGTTGTTTGACCCTTGATAGGCAGTGCGGTGAGGCATGGGCGCTCAAAGCGCGCCTCCTTTCTCAACGCCAGGGCCACGAGCGGGATGCCTTGAAAGCGGTCACTCATGCTGTTGCCTTGGATGCAGGTGGCGTGGACGCCGTCTTCCTGAAAGCCGAGTTGCTTGAGATTGAAGGTTCAACGGTCGCTGCTGAGGAAACATTGCTCAAAGCCATCAAACAGCAACCCTCCAACGGAGAGTTGCGTGCTAGAATCGCAGGCCACTACCTCATGTTGCACCGGGTCGAGGATGCAGAAACGCTTCTGGCCAGCACACCCGATGGCATTGATCATGCCTTGCTTCACACCGTTGAGGGTCGATTGCACTTGGCTCATGCTGACCGTAAGCGAGACGGAACGGGTCAAACAGATCAATCGCTTTTGCAGGCTTCGCTGGATTCCTTTAACGGGGCGCTTGCGCTCAACAGAGAACTCGGTGTTGCTTGGCTTGGCTTGGCTCGCACACAGCGCATGCTGAAGCAACTGGAAACAGCAGATGAATCGTTGAGTCGGGCGAGCCGTTTGTTGAAAGAAAGCAATCCTTCCGTAGCTTGCGAGGCTGCGCTTCTTGCGTTGGACACAGGTGATGTTGAACGGGCGAGTTCTCACGTCGATGCTGCTGAAATGCACGGTCAAACCGCGACCACCGCTTACATCCGAGGAAACATCGCCGCATCTAAGGGGAACCTCAAACAAGCATTGTTCCACTACAGCGATTGTCTAACCCTTGACCCCGGCCACATCCGCGCACGCCTCAACCGAACCTCCGTGAACATGGGGTTGAACGAGGCCCAAAAGGCGCTCGACGATACGGAAAGTCTCCTTGACATGGCCCCTCTCCTCGCCGTTGCTCGAGTCCGAAAAGGCGATGCTCACATGCACTTGGGAGAATGGGATAAGGCCTCAAAGGAATTCAAACACGTTCTCGAACAAGCTCCCCACCACACCCATGCGTTGACCCAACTCGCAGCGTGCTACATGAGCATGGACCGTCCCGAGCGTGCAGAAGGGCCGTTGAATGAAGCCCTCCGCCAATCCCCCGATCACGCTCCAGCCTGGCACCAGCGCGGCCTGTATTACCTCCAATTCAACAAGGTGGACAACGCCCTCTCCGATTTCGAAGCCGCGGTTCGCTGTGACGGCAATCATCTTGACGCCCGACTTCAAATTGCAGCACATCACCATGCGTTAGGTCAATTGGAAGAGGCTGAAACGGCATGGCGAGCCATATTGAGTATTGAATCCGACCACCAACTTGCCAAGGCGCGCCTGAGTGAATGCGAGAAAAGGTTGATGAAAAGTGCGTGAGACCCTTCCCATGAGGGGGTCGCCGCATGGTTGAAGAAAAACAACTCAACCTCACTGAAATTCTCACTGCTCTTCAGGATTTCATGACCCAAGACGGATCTATTTCTCAAGAGCAAAGAGAATTCTACAAAATGTTTCGTCAACATCTTAACGAGCATGAAGGCGAGTTCAAAGTTGAGCACATTGAGGAATTGCTGATCGCTGCTCGCGCCGAGGTCCCCAACATCAACGATGACGAATTCTTCAAAATGGGCGATGCCATCTTGACACGCTATCGAAACAAGAACGAAGAAGCCATCAACGAGCGAATCCGTGCTCTTGCTGAGGAAGAGGCGAGAAAGCGAGCGCTCGCAGATGCCGAACGCCTCCGTCGTGAAGAAGAGGAACGCCTTGCAGAGGAAGCCAGACTTGCCGAAGAGGCTCGTCTAGCCGAGGAAGCCAGACTTGCCGAAGAGGCTCGTCTAGCCGAGGAAGCCCGCTTGGCTGAGGAAGCTCGCCTGGCCGAGGAAGCCCGGCTCGCTGAAGAAGCCCGGCTCGCTGAAGAGGCCCGCCTTGCCGAAGCGGCTCGATTGGCAGAGGAAGCCCGATTGGCAGAGGAGGCCCGGTTGGCAGAGGAAGCCCGGTTGGCCGAAGAGGCCCGCTTGGCCGAGGAAGCCAGACTTGCTGAGGAACAACGCCTCGCTGACGAGGCCCGGCTTGCTGAAGAAGCCCGCTTGGCTGAAGAAGCACGGCTCGCAGAAGAGGCCCGTTTGGCCGAGGAAGCCCGCTTGGCCGAGGAAGCCCGCTTGGCCGAGGAAGCCCGCTTGGCTGAAGAAGCACGGCTTGCTGAAGAAGCCAGGATTCAAGCCGAACTGGAGGCTGAGGCTGCTGCAAAACAAGCGTACTGGGACGCACAAGGGGCTCTTCCCGACGACGAAGCAAAAATCGTACCAGATCTTCCCTCCGATGCTGTGGCCATGTCTCCGAGCGAGGAAGGTCCGGGTTTGGGCCTAAAAATCGCTCTCGCTGTGGTGGCTCTCGGTTTGCTTGGTGGAGCTGCGATGTTTTTGTTGTGAGCACAAAGCAAGTCATTTTGTGCCATGAGGATTACCCACCCCCATGAGCCTTGCAACCGGCGACGCCGCACCCGTCTTCTCACTTCGAAATGCCAATGCAGCCCATGGCCCCTCGACCATGAGCTTGAACGACGCAAATGGAGAGAATGGTACGCTCATTGTGTTTGAGTGCAATCATTGTCCCTACGTGGTCGCCAGCATTGACCGATTGAACGCCATGGCCACCAAGTGTCAAGGACTTGGGATTGGCTTTGTCGGCATCAATTCAAACGACCCTGTAGTCTACGAGAACGATTCGTTTGAACACATGGTGAAACGAGCGGACGCTGGTATGCCCTACCCGTATCTACATGATGAAACTCAAGAGGTTGCTCACGCTTACGGAGCCAAAAGAACGCCAGAATTCTTCCTTTTTGATTCACAAAACACACTGGTCTATCAGGGACGAATGGACGACAGTCCGCGACATCCCGGGGAAGTGACATCCACCGAACTTGACGATGCCATAGAGGCCATGGTCGCTGGGCGAGCTCCCGAAGTTGATTACACGGAATCAATCGGATGTTCGGTCAAGTGGAAAGCGTGAGCATCATGTCCGGTTGCCGTCGTCAATGTGACTGGGACGACAACATGGTGTGCCGTTCTTGCGGCATTGATTACTCGCCCCCGAAGGATGAGGAAGAGTGAACCCTTCAGTATTGTTCCAACACAAGTTCGGTGGTTGTACTGGCAATTTCATTGGGTGCGGCGAGCCACATTCTGTCGAGGAGGGCACGCAGCGCCATCGTGTCATCGACGTGGACGAGGGCAACCAAATCGGTCTCCCCAGAAACTTCGTAGACGATTTCGATGCCGTCCCAACCCGTCACCTCCGCTGCGAATGAGCCTATTTCTGAGCCGGGTGCTACCTTGATCCGAACAAGAGCGGTCAGCCCTACGCCACCCTCACGGATGGTGTATCCTCGGATGGTTCCGTTTTCCTCCATGCTTCGGATGTGCGTTCGGACGGTTCGTTCACTCGCTTCCACTTGTGAAGCGAGGTCAACATAGGACATGCGGCCGTTTTTTCGCAACTGGGCGAGAATGGCTCGGTCGATTTCTGCGATGCGAGGCATGTGCGCCGCTTGGCCGGGGCCTATATCAAACCTTTTCTCGCGATAAAAATCCAAATTAGGGAAAAAAACAGTCAATTGGGAGTGATTTTTACTCTATAACGGAAAAATGAACTCATTACGCATATTTCTTTCAATTCGTCGGGTTCAAAAGGAAGTCTCGCGCTCCAATTCTCATGCGCCAAGAGGAGGTGAGCCAAGATGCCGGCCTCCACGCGTTTTTGGACGCACTGAATGCATGCAATCTCCCTCCTCGGCAGCATGAGTGGTTCCACGTCGATGTTGCCACCATGTTCTCTTCAACACCCATCCACTTTCACGAAGTTGAAGCCGATTCAGGAAAGTCCCTGTTGTTTCTCAACGACTCCCTGGTCCTTCTATGCCCTCAGCAGCATTTACTCCACCATTTCCCAAGGCACCTTATCCACTGTTTTGTTGAAGACCGACGCCATCATGTACTGATGGAAAATGAAGCCGTGTTCAGGGCAGAATTGTTCTCAATATCGCCCTTGGAGGAACAACTTTGCTGGGTTTCACAATCCCCCTCGCCTCACGATGTTCCCGCCGTTCAAGCCAAAGTCGCTCGGTGGATGGCTTGGTTAAATCGCTGACGACATGGCCCGTTTGGTTCAAGGCCCTTGTCCTCCTCGGCACCACAAGGGAGCCCTATGTCAGGACACATATCTGGTTTCGAAGCACGCACGGTCTTGGACAGTCGTGGCCAACCTACGGTTGAGGTTGACTGTTTTGTGGATGGAAATCTTCTCGGGCGCGCCATCGTTCCTTCGGGCGCATCCACTGGAGCTTATGAAGCGCTTGAATTGCGTGATGGTGACGCTTCACGATTCCTTGGCAAAGGCGTGACCAAAGCGGTCAACAATGTCAAAGATCTCTTGGAAGAAGCCCTGGTCGGTTTGCCTGTTGACGAACAACGCGTTCTTGACGAAGTGATGATCGAGTTGGATGGAACGCCCAACAAATCCACCGTTGGTGCGAATGCCATGTTGGGTGTTTCCCTTGCTTGTTTGCATGCTGGTGCTGCGTATCATGAACTGCCTCTTTGGAAGTATGTCGGCGGCGTGGCTGGAGGTTTGATGCCGGTGCCGATGTTGAACATTCTCAACGGTGGAGCACATGCCGCCTCCAACGTTGACGTTCAAGAATTCATGGTGATGCCTCATGGGTTTGACACCTTTGAGGAAGGATTGCGTGCTGGCGTTGAAACATATCATTCATTGAAGGCCGAGTTGAAAAAAGACGGGCTGTTGGGTGGTATTGGAGACGAAGGAGGCTTTGCGCCCAACCTTCCTACCAACGAAGACGGCCTGAAATACATGGTGCGAGCGATCGAAGGGGCCGGTTATTCAACCGAAGAGATCGGGATTGCTCTCGATGTTGCTTCAACTGAATTTCACCACGACGACGGTTACCATATGGAAGGGCGCGTCCTCTCATCTGAGGCGCTGGCAGACATGTACGAAGGTTGGTTGGATGCGTACCCAATCCTCTCCATTGAGGACGGATTCGGAGAAGACGATTGGCGTGGTTGGGCTGCATTCACAAAGGCAAATGGGCATCGCGTTCAAACGGTTGGCGACGATTTGTTTGTCACGCAGTCGGAGCGTTTGTCTCAGGGCATTGAGTTGGGTGCAGCCAATGCAATGTTGGTCAAACTCAACCAAGTCGGAACGGTATCGGAAACGCTCGAAGCCATGGACCTTGCAACCACCAACCGCATGAACAACGTCGTCTCTCATCGAAGCGGGGAATCAGAAGACGTTACCATTGCAGACTTCGCAGTCGGTACCCGTGCCGGACAAATAAAAACCGGCGCACCCGCACGGTCAGATCGCGTCGCCAAATACAATCAACTTCTCCGAATTTCAGCAGATGTCCAAGAATACCGTTCGCCGTTCAATTAGGTGGGAATATACCGCGCCTTAAATACGTCCGATTGTGGCTCGCCTCCATGAAAAGAGTCAGTACCTTGACCGTCCTTGCCTGCCTGATGATGTCCCTCGTTTCCGTTGGCGTTTCAGCCGACGCAACCGAAGATATCCCGACCAACGCCGCCAACACTGGCATTCACGACTCCCTGGTGGCGGCCTTGGGCCACGCCGGCTTGGTCAGTGCGCTCCAGGCCGAGGGACCGTTCACTGTCTTCGCGCCCACTGACGATGCCTTTGCTGAGGCAGGCATTGATTTGGCCGCCTTCGACAACGACGAAGCCAACCAAACACTGTCGGACATCCTCCTGTATCACGTTCTCGAGGGAGCCGTCGATGCTGCCAACGTGACCGACGGCCTCACAGCAACCATGCTCAACGGTGACAACCTCACCTTCACCGTGACCAACGGAACGGTGATGGCTGGAGACGCCACCGTGACCACGGCAGATGTTGTGGCGAGCAACGGGATTATCCACGTCATTGACAAGGTGCTGATGCCGCCTGCCGACGAAGTTGCGCCAACTGGCCCACCCGGTGAGATCTGCTACAACGTCGTGACGCACACCATCGTTGCAGGAGCCGATGAGGCCACTTGCGGGGCGTATGTGTACCTCGAAGATTACGAAATGAACGGTCAAAACGTTACTGGATGCTACAACGGTGTTACGCATGTCTTCACCAATGTCAGTCAATCCATTTGTGAGGGATACTCGTGGGTTCCACCCGTTCACCTCGCCATGACCGCCGCCGCAACCACCATTCACACATCTCTCGTGGCAGCGCTCGGTGCCGCTGGGCTGGTCGAAACCCTTAGCGGTGAAGCAAACTACACGGTCTTCGCACCATCAGACGATGCCTTTGCAGCAGCAGGTATTGATTTGGCCAGCTTTGACACAGAAGAGGAAATCGCTGCTCTGACCGACATTCTCCTCTACCATGTCGTCGCAGGAGAAACGGCTTCATCCGACCTTGCAGAAGGCTCCACCACGGTGGCTGCTGCAAACGGAGACGACCTTGAGATTGTGGTCACCGCAGACGGCGTGACCGTTGGCGGAGCGAACGTCACCCTTGCTGATGTCCCAGCATCCAACGGTATCATCCACGTCATCGATGCCGTGTTGTTCCCTCCTGCAGATGAACCGGTTGACGAAACGCCAGACCCGTTCGAAGGTGTTGACTGTGCTGTCACCATCGGTGCAGTTCAGGGAGGGTATGAATTCACCCAAACTTCGGTCACCATCGCTGTTGGTGAAACCGTTTGTTGGTACTGGGAAGACGCCGGAATGCCCCACAACATTCGCCAAGTTGACGGTCCAGCGTCCCAAACCTACGTGGTCAACGGCGTCAATTCAGGGACTGCAGCCAACACGGTCGCATTCAGTTACACCTTCACCGAAGACACGAGTTTCTACTACGCCTGTGAGCCTCACATCGGCCTCAACATGTTTGGAGAAGTGATTGTTGGCGACGGCGGCTCTGCACCAGCTGCAGAAGAGCCTTCGACCGATCCGGAAGACACACCCGGTTTCCTGCTCACCAGCAGCCTGCTTGCCTTCATCGGCGCTGTGGCTGTGCTGAGTCGCCGAACTTACCGAGACTGAGGGTCTTTCACGATCGCACATGTGGAAACGCCTCTTTGCCATCGTCGGCATCGCTTTGATTGTGGTCGTTGCGCTTTGGGCCTCTCTTGTCGTCTCGTACGAAGATGACCGCGGGACCACGAACACCGTCGTGGTGACGCTTGTCACTTCTTCATCCGAAGGCAAGACCGACCATCTTGCGACCCTTGCTTTTGATGGTGAGGCGGAAAACCTCTCCTGGGGCTCCCTCGAGGTGGCGTTGGAAATCAACGGGGCCACCCACAAGTGCGGGTTTGGCCAACAATCCATTCCCTCCGATGAGGGGGCGTTGGTTCAACCCAAGTTGGGTGCAGACGGTCAAACCTTCACCACGGTGGTTGATGCAACCGATGAGGAAGCCTTCACGTTCCTATCCATACCGCAACAGCAACGGGGCAGTGAGGATCAGCACACCATGCGCTTCTCCTCCACCGATGTTTTCCTCGCAGAAGGTGTGCAGTGGGCGTTTGTTGAAGACGTGGCGTTTCCTGAATTAACTGCCGTTGGAAATTTAGAATTCTCCAATGACACATCGGAACGCCTTTCCTGGTACGAATACGATTTGGCCGTTCATAGGGTAACGCCGCTTGACGGCGTTTATGTCCTCCGCGTTAACAACGAGGATTACAAAGTTCAATTCGTGAGTTACTACAACGCCAACGATGAACGACGGTATCCGACCATGCAAATCGCTGCGTTTGATTCGACCACATTCCCTGCGCTGAGCAATCCCGATTTGGTATCTCCATCCCCTTGCCTTGTGGTGGCAGGAGATACAGACCTGTCCCAATGGACGTTCAATGAAACCATCGAACTTCACGAAAACGGATTCGAGTTGCGTTCAGCAGAGGAAGCCATGGTGCTCTTGGTGAGGTATGAGGGTGTTGAGGTGCGAATCGTTCAAAGCCCCCTACCCACGACAGAGGGCTAGATGAACCGCCACCTCCTCCCTGTCGTGACGTTGTTCGTCACCCTCTTGCTTGCAAGGCAGCTCTACCCTTATGTCTCAGGGGCTGAGCCCACGGTGGTCGATGGATACCATGTCGAACGTGTGGCAGGAGGTCTTGGCGGACCGACATGTTTGGTGTGGGCCAACACCTCTCACCTCCTGATTTGCGACAGGGACAACGGCCAAATTCTGTCGCTCAACGTTTTCACTGACGAGCGTCGCACGTTGCTGGATGGACTTGACAGACCCCACGGTCTTGCCTTTGACGGCGAGAGCGCCTATGTCTCTGAGGCGGGGCGCTTGTCGGTGTTCACGGTCGATACGTCCGGTGTATTCGTCAACGGGACCCTCTTGGTAGAGGGCATTCCAACCGGCAACCACCAGACCAATGCGGTGGACCTTCTCCCTAACGGGACCTTGCTGTGGCACAGCGGCTCAACCTGTAACATATGCGACGAGGAGGATGAGCGAAACGCTGCTTTGCTGTGGGTCAACGCGACCACCGGCGAGCACGGAGTTCTTGCCAGCGGCGTCCGAAATTCCTTTGACGGCGTGTGGGTGGGTGGCCACGGCTATTTCTTCACCGACAACGGTAGAGATTGGGAGGGAGATCACCCTGATGAGGAATTGAATTTTCTCATCGATGGTGCTGCGTATGGATGGCCAGATGACGACCCCGAGCATCCTGTCCCCGAGGGAACCGAACCCCCCATAGGGAGGTGGACGCCTCACACCTCAATGAACGGGCTTGATGTCCGCCCCCCTCATTCACCCCTGCCGGGATTGGAACCATCTGAGGGCTTCACGCTTTACGCCACGGTCTACGGTTCATGGAACACTCTGCTGCCACAGGGTCACGAAATTCTCCGAATCGACGTGCGGCCTTCGGCTGACTTGAACACCTATACAACCGACATTACCCGTTTTGCATGGGATGCTGGAACCCCACTGCCTCTGACCTTCCATCCCGACGGGACGCTTTACTACGCCACCTTTGGAAACGGGGGCTCGTTGTTTACCATAACGGCTGTCTAGATCGAGGCTGCCAAACGATGGGCAAGCTCGGCAAGGGTTTCCTCTTCATGCTGGAGGCTCCGAATGTATCGAGGAACAGTGTGGTTGGAATGGGTCAAGTCGACAACATCTCCACACCATTCCAATGAGGTTGTTGGCGATGGCTGCGAAGAAGAGGCGTCTTCAACCGTCCAAATTGAACACCCGTCTTCATCGGGGGAAGCCACTTGCAAAAACCACGGAGTGACATTGGTGGGCACCTCAGCATTGAGGTGGTGGCGCTGGATGAAGCGCACAATGCAATCATCAACGATGTGAAGAATGCCCGCTTCGTTCAACATTTCCAACGTCTCCTCATCCTCCGAACCCGGTTGAAACCATAGCAGCGGCATCGCAGCCGCTGTTTGACGGAGGACAATCTCACGTACGGCCTCTCTTGCACGTTGCGGTGCAAGGAAAAAGACGACCACTTCAAGTTGGACTTCGTCCTTGATGGAAGGTCGAATGGGTCTTCCGAGAATACTTCCGCCTGCGTCACGCGGATGGACGGGAACCAACCTCCATCCTCGTTGGTGAAGGTCGTGCACGGCTTGGTGAGCTGGTTTCTCAGGATTGATGCCCGCTCCCAGGATATGGATGGTTGACGCCTTTTCTACCGTTCCCAAAATGGCGGGGTGAGCGTCCCTGAGCATGGGATGTAATTTTCCCGCCGCCTTTTCAATCGCTGTTCATCATCAAAGAACAGGAGTATAAAAGCAAACAAGGGTGTTATATTTTCATGAGCGAATCGTTTCTTTTGGTTGGTGGCAGCAGCGACATTGCCCTGCACCTTGCTGCGTTGTTGATGGATGAAGGACATCATGTCACCCTCCTTGCCAGGGATGTTGAACGCACAAAAACGCTTGAGGCTCAAGGAGCAACGGTTGTTCAAGGCGATGCGTTGAACGAGGAGACTGTTCAACAGGCGGTTGAACAGGCCCAAGCAAGCGGGGCGAACGGCTTGACCGGGGTTGCTCATTTGGTGGGTTCCATCGCCCTCCGCCCTCCCCATGCCATGAAGGTCGAGGATTTTGAGGAGGTCATTCGGACCAACCTCACCTCGGCGTTTACCACACTCAAACTCGGCGGGAAAGCGTTGTTGAAAACTGGCTCAGGCCGAATCGTCTTCACTTCCAGTGTTGCGGGAAGTTACGGCCTTACCAATCACGAAGCCATCGCTGCTGCTAAGGGTGGATTGGAGGCGATGGTCCGTTCTGCTGCCTCAACCTATGCGCAGCGAGGTATACGTGTAAACGCCGTTGCTCCTGGATTGACCGAGACTCGACTCGGTGCCTCCGTTCTGCGTTCGGACGCTATTCGAGAGGCCTCCGTCGGCATGATTCCACTAAAGCGTATCAATCAGCCAGAAGAAATTGCTGCAAGCATGCATTGGTTGTTGACCAAAGCACCCGACAACTTTACTGGACAAGTTCTTCACTTGGACGGCGGAATGTCGGCCATCCGAGGGTGAAAGCATGAAAATCGCTGTGGTGGGTGCTGGCGTTGCTGGCATGGCCGTAGCGATTGGATGTGAAACTGCAGGCCATGATGTCACGCTGTTCGAAGCTCGTGACAAATTGGGCGGTCGAATGGAGACCTTGCAGCACGGAAACCATCTCATCGATGCTGGATTTCATGTGTTGCACACGGCGTATCCGACAGTGAAGCGATGGATCGACGTTGATGCGTTGGATGCCAAAGCGATGGACAACTGCACCGTTACCATCCATCCTCCGACAGGACGAAAACGCTTACTTGGCGATGCATTACGCTCTCCTCGCTACCTCTTGCCAACGCTCAAGTCCGTTGGCATCGGTGACGGCCTCCGTTTCTTCAAATGGCGCATGAAGACCTCATCCAAAGACCTTGAACGGTCCATGGACCAACCTTCGCCCACCATTGCCCAGGGACTTCAACAACGACGGTTCCGCTCATCCACTCGGCGGGTGCTGGAGCCGTTGTTTGCAGGCATTACGCTTGACCCTTCGCTCTCTGAACGTTTTGCGTTTGCTGATTTCACGTGGGGGGCGATGTCACACGGTTCTATGGTGGTGCCTCGAGAAGGCATCGGCGCTGTTCCCAACCAACTTGCTCAACGCTTGGAGAAGACGAAGGTCATTCTCAATGCCGTCGTTTCAGAAGTTACGGCCTCCAAAGTCACTGTTAATGACGAGCAACATGTGTTTGATCAAGTGGTCTTGGCCGTTCCCCAACACGTGGCATCCTCTCTCCTCCCCTCCCTCCTCGGTGAACACGAGCCAGTTGAACGGTGCACGAGCACCGTGGTTTTCCGGGCTCCTCGCCCACCGTTTCGACAACCCCGTTTGCTTCTGAACGAAACATGGGGACTTGATGGCAACATGGTCCTCCATGTCCACGTGCCAACCAACCTTCATTCACATCCTCAAAATGAGCATTGGGTGGCTGCAACCCTTGTTGGAGAAGCAGCCCTGCATCCGGATGAAAAGGCTGTCCAAGCCGAACTGGCCACTTGGTTTGGCGACCAAGTCCATCAGTGGGCCCATACCGTTACGACCACGGTGCGTCATGCATTACCGCACATCGACCCGTCAGTTCACGAACGAATTGCCTCACAGCTTGATGTGGATGGCATCCTTGTTGTTGGTGACCATCGTACGCATCCGTCGGTTCAAGGGGCGCTCGCCAGTGCGGAACGGGCCCTCGCATTCTTGGATATTCCATTACCTCGGAGATGAAGACGATGACTTGGGAAAACGCCATCAAATCCACGCGCTTGAAAAACGGAAAGAAGAAAATGGTGTCCGTCAAAGGGCGCCTTCTCATGGTGACTCGTCAGGACGACGGGTTGTTTGCCACCGAGGCTCTCTGCCGACACATGCGTTGGCCGTTGGCCTACGGGGCGAAAATTGAGGACGGTTGCATTCGGTGTCCACTGCATCAAACCACGCACCGACTTGATGATGGCGGATTGGTTGAATGGTCTCCTTTCCCTCTCCTTCCAGCCTATGGTCGGCTCGTGGGAAAATTTTCTCGCCAGAAAGACTTGACCGTGTACGAAGTTCGGGAGCAGGAAGGGTACGTCCAAGTGTATCTGGAACGGTCTTCATAGAACCCCATTTTCATGTACGTCGGGGCGGTCCGGTACGCTGAGAGGTGGGGGCAGTGGTAGATGCGTTGATGGTCGGGGGTTTTGTCGCTTGCCTGTTCGCCGCCGCACTCACTGTTCCAGCAGGCTTTGGGCTGGCGACCATGACAACGCCGATTTTCTTGTTGTGGTTCGAACCTCATCATGCCATTGCCGGCGTCGCCATCGTTCATGGGGCTCATAACGCCATGAAGTCCAGTCTCTTGCGAGAACACATCGACAAGGAGGCCCTTCGTCGCTTTGGATGGGCTTTGCTACTGGGCGCCCTGATCGGAGCGTTACTCCAATCGGTGATTCCTTCCGCACCGCTTTTGCTGTTGGTTGGTTTGGCACTCATCATTCTCCCCGTTCTCAAGGTCAGCGAGTCGTGGTCTTCCATTCGCTTGCCAGAAGCGGAGGATCGACTGGGGGGTTTTGGCTCGGGGTTCCTCGGTGGCCTCACCGGCCACCAGGGCGCACTACGAGCGATGTTCCTGAAACAACGTCTCCCTGATAAGGCGGATTATGCAGCGACGGCAGCTATTCTTGCGTTGGTTGTGGATGCAACACGCATTCCAATCTACATCTGGCATGATGCATCGGTCCTGACCACCGAAACAGGGCTGTTGCTTTCCTTTGTTGTGGCGGCCCTCATTGGCGCACAGCTGGGCCGCCTTTGGTTGGAGAAGTGGAAGAGCGACGACATCCAAAAGGGCATCATGGTTGGTTTGGTCATCTCAGGAATTCTTTACGTGCGTGAAGCACTGATTGAACTCTCATTGACGTGATTCAAGCCATGTTCGGAGGCGCTCGACACCTTCGTGAATATTCTCCATGGATGTTGCGTAACTGACCCGAACCAAGCCTTCACCACCTTTCATCAACGATCCGGGGATCACTTGGACCTTCGCTTGTTCCAAAGCCTCGGTGGCAAATTCGATGTCGGTCATCCCCGTCCCCGTGATATCGCACAGAATGTAGAACGCTCCCTCGGGCTCCGGAACAACGATGCCAGGAAGCGATGAAAACGCACGATGAATCACCGTCCGCCGTTCAGCAAACGCCGCTTCCATGACTTGGATTTCTTCTCGGAGTGAAAGGGCTTTGGTCGCCGCTGGCATCAAAAATGTCGGGACGTGCGTTGCCGCACTCACGTTGATTTTCTTAACCCCCGTCATCACGTCAGTAGGGCCCGAAATCCATCCCAGTCGCCACCCAGTCATGGCCCATCCCTTGGACCAGCCACCGATGGTGATGGTTCGCTCAGCTCCTCCATCAAAGGCACAGGGTGAGGTGTAGCCTTCGTCAGTCCACACCAGCGTTGAATAGATCATGTCGTCAAGAATCCACAGATCGTGGTTGATAGCGAACTCAACGAGTTGGCGGGTTTCCTCTCGGGAGTAAACGGCTCCGGTCGGGTTGTTGGGTGAATTGATGATGATGGCTTTCGTGTTGGCCGTGACGTGTTGTTCCAAAGCAGAAAAGTCGGGATGGTAGTTGTCTCTACGAACGGGAACGTGGATGGGGTTTGCCCCGGTAAGGCGAACCATGCCGTCGTAGGAAGGCCATGCCGGTGAAAGCAACAACACATCATCTCCGGGTGCCATCACCGCCATCATGCCGTAAAGCAAGGCCTGCTTGCAGCCGGGGGTGACCACGACATCATCGCTTTCAACGTGAATTTCGAACTGCGTCAAATGGTTGGCAACGGCGCTGCACAAAGCTTCGCTGCCTTGCGGTCGAGTGTACGCCGTTTCGCCTCGATCGAGGGCAGCCTTGGCTTCGTCAACGATGGGCTGCGGGGTATCAAAATCAGGTTGCCCGACCGTGAAGCGAACGACTTCTGGGCCAGGTGGGGCCAAAAACGCAGCAAATCCTGAGCCTACATGATCAAGATTCGGATTGAGTTCTGGCAAGTGAACATCCCCCTCAAGTACAGATATGGCTTTGTTGAATTGGCTTTCAAGCCTCGTATGATTTTTTTCACCAAGTGAGTTGTTTTGGAGCACGGACGGAGATTCGAACTCCGGTCTCAGGATCTGCAGTCCCGCTCATAGCCACTCTGACATCCGTGCGGTATTCACGCCCAGCGGCCTTTCCTATTTCAACGCGCCTTCAAGGAGAAACGCCTTGCCATGCAGATTTGTTTAAATGAATTCATCAAGAGGTGGTGGCATGGTGGGAGATGAAAACGGTGAAGGCGAATCTGCTGCATCAAAACCGTTCTTTGCTATCGACCCACACGATGCACCCTCTTCTGATGAGCATCAACCAACGGCTCCGGGGGGTTCACCTTTCATGGCGCCTATCCAGGTGGGTGAGTTGGGAGGCTCTTCCACTCAAGGGACGTCTCCGGCTTCCCAATTGACGGGGGAAGTGAACCATCTCCAAGGCATGTTCCAACTCCAACCAACCACCGATGTTGCGAAAGAAACCTTTCGTTGGGGGCAGTTTTTCATTGGACTCTTCGCACCACACACCATTTTCTTCCTGTTGGCAATCATTGCATCGCTGCCCGCTCAGGGCGGGGAAGAGATGCCAGACTTCTATCGCTTTGACGATGTCTCATTGTCTCCTGATAGCGAAGGATGGTACAATGTCACCGTGGAGAAATCACCGGCTGAATCAGTTAACATTGACATTGACTTGGAGTCCACGCATCCGGAATACCGAAGCGTGGTGATGAACTATTGGGCCGATGACGTCGATTGGGAGGGCAACGGCCTGGTGTTTGAGACATC
>Ga0181568_10000370_pt1 | contig 39540 bp, 35 predicted proteins | sample 101ome_20_FD_133758 | JGI IMG/M metagenome (GOLD analysis project Ga0181568, IMG submission 133758) | Coastal salt marsh microbial communities from the Groves Creek Marsh, Skidaway Island, Georgia - 101404AT metaG (megahit assembly) | ecosystem: Environmental > Aquatic > Marine > Intertidal...
TGACGCTTTTGCCCTCGGCCTGAAATTTCTTGGCCAGCTTGCCAATGGTGGTGGTCTTGCCCGCGCCATTGACCCCGGCCAGCAAAATCACGCTCGGCGCATGTGGCGGCAGGGCAAAGGGTTTTTCAACCGGTTGCAAAAGCGTGCTGATTTCCAGCGCCAAAGCGGCGCGCAAAGCGGCGTCATCAAGCTCGGCCAAATCGCGCCGTGCGCGCAAATTATCGGTAATGGCGGCAGCGGTGGCGACCCCCAAATCGGCCATAATCAGCGCATCTTCCAATTCGCCCAATGTTTCGGGCGACAGTTTTTTGCCGCCCATCAGCCCTGACAGGCTGCTGCCCAATGCGTCCGATGAGCGCGACAGGCCCGATTTCAAACGCGACCACAGGCTCATAATGTTTCCCCGATCAGCATCAGCCCATCATCGCCGTTAATTTTCACATCGACCAGCGCGCCGCTTTCATGTTTTGCGTCAAGCCGAATGCGGGCGAAATTTTCAGCCCGTCCTTCGCCCGGTTTTTCGACCAGCACGCGGGTCGTTTGCCCGTGCTGGCGCGCCAGCCAATTTCTGAATTGGCTCTGCGCGGTTTCGCGCAAATTGGCGGCGCGTTGTTTTATCAATCCGCCGTCAAGCTGCGGCATGCGTGCCGCCGGTGTGTTGGGGCGCGGCGAAAACGGAAACACATGCACAAAGCTCAAATCGCAATCACCAATCAGGCGGCGTGAGTTTTCAAACATGGTATCGGTCTCGGTCGGAAAACCGGCAATCAGATCGGCACCAAAGGCAATATCGGGTCGCGCGGTTTTCAATTTCTCGCAAAACGCCAGCGCTTCGGCGCGGCTGTGGCGGCGCTTCATGCGCTTCAAAATCATATCATCGCCGGCCTGCAGCGATAAATGCAAATGCGGCATCAGGCGCGGTTCGTGAATGACCATATCGAGCAGCGCTTGGTCAATCTCCACCGCATCAATGGAAGACAGCCGCAGGCGCGGCAGTTCGGGCACGCCGTCCAAAATGGCGCGCACCAAAAGCCCCAACCCCGATTGGCCGGGTTCACCCAGTCCGATATCGGGGCCGTAAGAGGTGATATCGACACCGGTCAGCACAATCTCCTTATGCCCGTCCGCCAGCAAATCGCGACAATGCGCGACCACATCGGCGACCGGCACGGAGCGCGAATTGCCGCGGCCATAGGGAATTATGCAGAATGTGCAGCGATGGTCGCAGCCGGTTTGCACTTGCACGAAAGCGCGCGCGCGCGTGCTTTGCGGTGCTTTCGGCAGCGGGCGGGCCACGGTTTTTTGCATAATATCGCTAACCGCCGTGTCACTATTGCGATAGCTGGCCGCTTGCAATTTTTCTTCATTGCCCAAAACGCGGTCAACTTCCGGCATGGCGGCGAAATTGGCGGCATCGGTTTGCGCCGCGCATCCGGTGACAATCACCGCTTGCCCGTCGCGTTTGGCTTTGCGCGCCGCTTGCCGTGCTTGCCGCAAAGCCTCTTGGGTTACCGCGCAGCCATTAATGATGGTGGTTTTTTCAAGCCCTGCCGTTTTCGCCAAAGCTTCAACGCTGTCGCCTTCCAGCGCGTTCAATCGGCAGCCGAAATTTTCAACGCGCAAGGTCATAAAGTCGCTTCCCCATCAAACTCAAAAGCGACAGGGCCGCGCATCAAAACATGGCTTTCGGGCTGATAGTCAATGGTCAACACATCCGCGCCATTATCGTCTCGATTGAAAGGCGGGCGCACAATCACTTCTCCGGCAGCACACAGGCCTTGTGTGACGGCAGCAATGGCGCTGGCGCAGGCACCGGTGCCGCAGGCTTTGGTCAGGCCGACGCCACGTTCCCACGTATCAAGACGCAAAATATTGTCGCCTTGCAGGCTGGCGAAATTAATATTGGCGCGTTCGGGAAAAGCTTTATGGCGTTCCAATTGAAAGCCATATTGCGCGGCCAGACCGGCCCTGCCGGTTGCGACAAAAATCACCGCATGCGGATTGCCGATATTGACCGGCAGGGCGGCGGGTAAATCTTGGTGCAGACTTATCGGCGCGCCGATTTGCGGCAGCGTCATGCTTACTTGCGCGCTTGCCTGCCTGTCAGCCAGTGTCGCCGTGCAAGCCAATATGCCGCCCAAAGTCTCAATCTTGACCGCCGCCATACCCTTGTGCGCCAAATAAGCGGCCACGGCGCGCGTGCCATTGCCGCAAGCCTCTACTTCGCCGCCATCGGCATTGAAAATCTGCATGAAAACATCGCCCGAATTGCGCGGCGAATGAATGACCAAAAGCTGGTCACAGCCTTGCGTTTGCGCATGCGCGCGCGCCGCCAATGCGCGCACGTCATCGCCCGACAATGAAAGCGCATTGTCGCGCGCGTCAATAATGACGAAATCATTGCCCAAGCCGTTCATTTTGGTAAAGGCGATGGTGCGTGTCTCACTCATGCTGCCTATATAGGCGGTTCAGCCGCGAAACGCCATATTGCTGTGATGGCAAATGCACGGCTTGACTTAGCCTCCAGTCCCGCCTATTTTGCCGCCACTTCTTGAACAGAAGCGAAATTTGAATTGGTTTCAGCCCGTTTGGGGCGAAATCGCCACCCGTCAGCAAGATTTGCCCACGGGTGCAATATTGGTTGAAGGGTCATGTTTGACACGCTGAGCGACAGATTAGGGTCGATTTTCGACCGGCTGACACGGCGCGGTGCGCTGTCTGAAGCGCAAGTGGAAGAGGCGCTTGGCGAAATTCGCACGGCGCTCATGGAAGCCGATGTCGCGCTTCCTGTGGTGCGCAGCTTTATCGACCAAGTGCGCCCTGTGGCGGTCGGCGCGGAGGTGCTGAAATCGGTGACGCCGGGCCAGCAAGTCATCAAAATCGTCAATGATGCGCTCATCGACATGCTGGGCGCACCGGCGCCGCTTTCTTTTGATGCCGTGCCGCCCGTGGTCATGATGATGGTCGGCCTGCAAGGCTCGGGTAAAACCACTTCGACCGGCAAGATTGCCAAATTCATCAGCGATACTGAAAAGCGCAAAGTGCTGATGGCCTCGCTCGACACGCAACGCCCTGCCGCCATGCAGCAATTGGCGGTTTTGGGTGAGCAGATTGACGTTGAAACCCTGCCTATTGTAGACGGCCAATCGCCGGTCGATATTGCTAAGCGCGCCGTGCAAGCCGGTAAGCTGGGCGGTTTTGATGTGGTGATGCTCGATACGGCGGGCCGCACCAATATTGATGAAGCGCTGATGGCAGAAATGGCGGCGATTGAACAAGCCGCGGCCCCGACCGAGACCTTATTGGTCGCCGATAGCCTGACCGGCCAGGAAGCGGTGACCATTGCCGGTCAATTTGCGGCGCGGGTTTCTCTCTCGGGCATTGTTTTGACGCGCGCCGATGGCGATGGGCGCGGCGGTGCGGCTTTGTCCATGCGTTATGTCACCGGCGTGCCGATTAAATTTTTGGGCGTCGGCGAAGCGATTGACAGGCTGGAAATTTTCGACCCGCAGCGGCTCGCCAATCGCATACTCGGCATGGGCGATGTCGTCGGTCTGGTGGAAAAAGCCAGCGAGACCATGGATGCGGAAAAAGCCGAAAAAATCGCAGCCCGCATGAAGAAAGGCCAGTTCACGCTGGAGGATATGGCCGAACAATTAAAACAAATGCAGGCTATGGGCGGCATGAGCGGCGTGCTCGGCATGTTGCCCGGCATGGGCAAAATGAAAAAACAATTGGCGGCGCTCAATATGGATGAGCGCGAATTGCTGCGCCAAGCGGCGATTGTTTCTTCCATGACGCGGGCCGAGCGCGACAATCCGAGAATGATGAATGCGTCGCGCAAACGCCGCGTTGCCGGTGGCTCGGGCACCAGCGTGCAGGACGTCAATAAAGTGCTGAAAATGCACCGGCAAATGGCCGATATGATGAAAAAAATGGGCAAGGGCGGCTTTCCCGTTTTGGGGGCTGGCATGGCCAATATGCTTGGCGGTCTCGGCGGTGGCATGGGTGGCGGTGGCCAAATGCCGGGTGCCATGCCGCAAATGCCGAAACTTGATCCGAATAATTTGCCCGATTTGGGCAAACTTGGCGGCGATGCGCCGCCCGATTTTTTGAAAGGTTTGGGTCTGCCCGATAATGGGCCGAAAAAGAAATAGACCCGATGAAATGCTGTTTGATGAAAGGAAATTGAAATGGCTTTGAAAATTCGTATGTCGCGTGGCGGCTCGAAAAAACGTCCCTTTTACCGCATTGTGGTGGCCGATAGTCGGATGCCGCGTGACGGTCGCTTTATCGAAAGGCTCGGCACATATAACCCGCTTTTGCCGAAAGAAGGCGGCGAGCGCGTCAAATTGGATACTGACCGCGCCAAACATTGGCTTGACCAGGGTGCCAAACCGTCTGACCGCGTAGCACGTTTTCTTGACGATGCCGGTCTGTGGAAGCGTGAAGCGCGCAATAACCCGCAAAAAGGCCAACCCGGCATAAAAGCGCAAGAGCGCTTGGAAGCGCAAAAAGAAGCTGAAGAAGCGGCCAAGCAGGCGGCTGAAGAGGCAGCTGCTGCTCCGGCAGAAGAAGAAGCACCTGCTGAAGAGGCTGCTGCCGAGGAAGCCTCTGCTGAAGAGGCTGCTGAAGAGGCTGCTGAAGAGGAAGCCCCTGCTGAAGAGGCTGCTGCTGAAGAAGCCCCTGCGGAGGAAGCCCCTGCTGAAGAAGCACCCGCCGAAGAAGCCCCTGCTGAAGAGGCTGCTGAAGAGGACGCTTCTGAGGAAGATAAGGCCGAGTAAATGGCCGACCGGCCCGATATGGCACGCATTGACACGCCGGCGGGCTTTGTCTGTCTGTGCATTATCGGGCCGCCGCATGGCGTGCGCGGCGCGATCAAGGTGAAATGCTTTGCCGAAGACAGTGCCGAATTGGCCGCTTATGGGCCTTTGGTGACGGACGATGGCCGCGCCTTTGAGGTCACTTCCGTCAAGCCCGACAAGCTGGGCGCAAGGCTGACCCTGAAAGGGGTCAATGACCGCAATGCGGCGGCGGCTTTGCGCGGCACGGCGCTGTTTGTGGCGCGCGATAAATTGCCGATATTGGCCGATGAGGATGATTTTTATCATGCCGACCTTGTCGGCCTTATTGCTTTTAATGGCGCAGATGAGGAAATCGGCGCGGTGCAGAGTGTGCATAATTTCGGGGCCGGTGATTTATTGGAGATTGCCGACCCCAGCGGCAAAACCGCCTTTTACCCGTTCACCAAAGCGGTGGTACCGGAAATTGATGTGGCTGAGGGGCGCTTGACGCTGCTGGCGCCGAAAGAAGATGCGGTGCACGCATCTGAGGTGGAGGGAGAATAGGCCGATGCTTTTTGCCGCCCATATCATCACCGCCTATCCGCATATGTTTCCCGGGCCGCTTGGCGAAAGCCTGAGCGGGCGCGCCTTGGCTGACGGGCTGTGGCAGCTTCAAACACATGATTTGCGCAATTTCGGGCATGGCAAACATCAAAATATTGACGATACGCCGGCCGGCGGCGGCGCCGGCATGGTGCTGCGCGCCGATGTGGCGGCCGGCGCGCTTGATAATGTGACGGATAATGTGAAGGGGGCAGATAAGTTACCGGTGATTTTGCCGAGCCCGCGCGGGCAGCTCTTCTCGCAAGAAATGGCGCGCGATTGGGCTGAAGCTGACGGGTTGATTTTCCTGTGCAACCGCTTTGAAGGGGTTGATGAACGTTTTATTGAGGCGCGCCGACCGCTGGAAGTCTCGCTTGGCGATTATGTGCTGGGCGGCGGCGAATTGGCGGCAATGGCCATGTTGGAGGCGGTGTTGCGACTGCTGCCCGGGGTTATGGGCAAAGCCGAAAGCGGCACGGATGAAAGCTTTTCCGCCGCCAATGACGGATTGTTGGAATATCCCCATTATACCCGCCCGCAAGAATGGGAAGGGCGCGCCATTCCCGATATTGTCACCGGCGGCGACCATGAAAAACTGGCCGCGTGGCGGCGCGCCGAGGCAGAGGCCTTGACGCAAAAAAGGCGACCCGATTTATGGGACAAGCTGGCGGGCAAGCGCGAAGATGAGAAAAACTGAGAGGCAATCCTTTTCCATGTTTTTTCTGTATTTTTTCCGTGCAAAAAGGGGTGACAAGCCCGCTAACCCGTGCTAAATCGCCCCAATCCGTGCCGCGAGGCGCGTTTTTTATCGTAAATCGCCAAGCGTTCCAAAAGGGCGCGGCGCCCGTAAAGGGAATAGGCAAATGAATTTGATTGATGAAATTAATGCTGAGCATATGGCCGAATTGTTGGCGGAAAAATCCGTGCCTGATTTTCAGCCTGGCGATACGGTAAAAGTAAACGTCAAAGTGATTGAAGGCACGCGCGAGCGTATTCAGGCTTTTGAAGGAGTGTGCATTGGCCGCGCCGGTGGCGGTCTCAATGAAAACTTCACCGTGCGCAAAATTTCCTATGGCGAAGGCGTGGAGCGGGTCTTCCCGATTTATTCGCCTTTGGTCGATTCCATTGAATTGTTGCGCCGTGGCCGTGTGCGCCGCGCCAAGCTTTACTATTTGCGTGGTCTGACCGGTAAGGCAGCGCGCATTGTAGAGCGTCGCGCCAAATCCAATAAGATTGATACTGATTTGGTGACGGCGCCGGCCGTTTCCGAAGCGACACAAAGCGCAGCGGAAACGACACAAGAGGAAGGCGGCAGCGAAAGCGAAGCGTAAGACTTTCTCTTTCAAAGCCACCCCAAAGCCATAGATTTAAGGGGCCGGCATCACCTCGCCGCCTCAAAAATGAGAGGCAGAAAAGGCGAGATAATGAGCGGAACCACTCTTTACGACAAAATCTGGGATGCCCATATGGTGGAAGCGGATAGCGACGGCAATTCGCTGCTCTATATTGACCGCCATTTGGTGCATGAAGTGACCAGCCCGCAAGCTTTTGAAGGCCTGCGCATGGCCGGACGCAGCCCGCGCGCGCCGCATAAAACTTTGGCCGTGGCCGATCACAATATTCCGACGACAAACCGCGCTGGCGGCTTGGACGCGATTGACGACCCGGAAAGCAAGCTGCAAATCGAGACGCTGGAAAAAAATTGCGCCGAGTTCGGCATTGATTATCTGCCGATGGATGATATTCGCCAGGGCATTGTCCATGTTGCCGGGCCCGAGCAGGGCTTTACCTTGCCCGGCCTGACCATTGTGTGCGGCGACAGCCATACCTCCACACATGGTGCCTTTGGCGCTTTGGCGCATGGCATTGGCACCTCTGAGGTCGAGCATGTGCTGGCCACGCAAACGCTCATTCAATCAAAAGCCAAAAACTTCCGCATTAATGTGGTCGGCCAAGCCCCCGCCCATGTCACGGCGAAAGATATTGCTTTGGCCATTATCGGCGAGATTGGCACGGCCGGCGGCACCGGCTATGTGCTGGAATATGCCGGCGAAGCGATTGAGGCTTTGTCGATGGAAGGGCGCATGACTTTGTGCAATATGTCGATTGAAGCCGGTGCGCGCGCCGGATTGGTGGCGCCGGATGAAAAAACATTTGCTTTCCTAAAAGACCGCCCACGCGCCCCGAAAGGCGCGGATTGGGATAAGGCGGTGGCCTATTGGCAGACGCTGACATCTGATGATGATGCGGTATTTGACAAGGAAATCACCATTGATGCGGCCGCGCTGCCGCCGCTAGTGACCTGGGGCACCAGCCCGCAAGATGTCATTTCCATTGACGGCCATGTGCCCGACCCGGCCGCCATTGATGATGAAGCGCGCCGCAAGGCAACCGAACGCGCGCTCGATTATATGGGGCTTCAAGCGGGCACGCCAATGCAGGAAGTGACGATTGACCGCGTCTTTATCGGTTCATGCACCAATAGCCGCATTGAAGATTTGCGCGCCGCCGCCGCCATTGCCCAAACCGGCAAAGTGGCGGGCAGCGTCAATGCCATGGTGGTGCCGGGCTCGGGCCTCGTCAAGCAACAAGCGGAAGCAGAAGGGCTCGATAAAATCTTTATCGAAGCCGGTTTTGATTGGCGCGAGCCGGGTTGCTCCATGTGTTTGGCGATGAATGCCGACAAGCTGGCCCCGGGCGAGCGTTGCGCCTCAACCTCCAACCGTAATTTTGAAGGACGGCAGGGGCGCGGTGGGCGCACCCATTTGGTGTCGCCGGAAATGGCGGCGGCTGCCGCTTTGGCCGGTCATTTTGTCGATATTCGTGATTTCAAGGCGGAAGCGTAAATGGAAAAATTTGATAAATTGACCGGCATTGCCGCGCCGCTCGACATCATTAATGTCGATACGGATATGATTATCCCCAAGCAGTTTTTGAAAACCATTCAACGCTCGGGGCTTGGCAAAAACCTGTTTGACGAAATGCGCTATACGCCCGATGGCGAGGAGATTGCCGATTTCGTCCTCAATCAAGCGGCCTATCGCGAGGCGCAAATTCTCGTTGCCGGTGATAATTTCGGCTGCGGCTCGAGCCGCGAGCACGCCCCTTGGGCGCTGTTGGATTTCGGCATTCGCTGCATTATCGCGCCGAGCTTTGCCGATATTTTCTACAATAATTGCTTCAAAAACGGCATTTTGCCGATTGTGCTGCCGCAAGCGGAAGTCGATAAATTGGTGGATGATGCCAAACGCGGTGCCAATGCAACCATCAGTGTCAATTTGGAAAATCAAACCATTAACGGGCCTGATGGCGGCACGATTTCTTTTGAGGTCGATGGTTTCAGAAAACAATGCTTGATGGAAGGCTTGGATGATATCGGCCTGACTTTGCAAAAAGCGCAAGCCATTAACGCTTATGAAGAGACGCTTGACGCGCAGCCTTGGCGTTAGCCGCCGCTTTTGATACGGAAAACATGATGGAAAAAATTCTTATTCTGCCCGGCGATGGCATTGGCCCCGAAGTGATGGGCGAAGTGCGCCGCATTATTGACTGGTTCGGCAACAAGCGCGGCTTTCAAGTGACGCTTGATGGAGATTTGGTCGGCGGCTGCGCCTATGACGCGCATGGGCAGGCCATATCCGATGCCGCCATGCAAAAAGCCCATGAGGCCGATGCGGTTTTGCTGGGCGCGGTCGGCGGCCCGAAATGGGATAATGTCGCCTATGAAGCGCGCCCCGAAGCAGGGCTGTTGCGCCTGCGCGCCGATTTACAGCTTTTTGCCAATTTGCGACCGGCCATTTGCTTTGCCGCTTTGGCCGATGCCTCCAGCCTGAAGCGCGAGCTGGTCGAGGGCCTTGATATTATGATTGTCCGCGAGCTGACCGGCGGGGTCTATTTCGGTGAGCCGCGCGGCATTGAAGATTTGGGCAATGGCCAGAGACGCGGCGTCAATACGCAAGTCTATGAAACTTATGAGATTGAGCGCATTGCGCGCGTTGCCGGTGATTTGGCGATGAAGCGCGGCAAAAAACTGGCCTCGTCCGAAAAGCGCAATGTCATGGAAAGCGGCCTTTTGTGGAACGAAGAAGTAACCCGCGTGATTGGCGCAGAATTTCCCGAAATTGAATTGGAACATGTGCTGGCTGATAATTGCGCCATGCAATTAGTGCGCAATCCCAAGCAATATGATGTGCTGGTCACCGATAATTTGTTTGGCGATATTCTCTCCGATATTGCCGCCATGCTGACCGGCTCTTTGGGCATGTTGCCGTCTGCGTCTCTGGGTGCGCCCGATGATGAAAGCGGTCGCGCCAAAGCGCTTTACGAGCCGGTGCACGGTTCGGCGCCGGATATTGCCGGTCAAGGCAAAGCCAATCCGATTGCCTCAATCATGAGTTTTGCGATGGCGCTGCGCTATACGTTTGACCGCGGCGATGATGCCGATTTATTGGAAAATGCGGTGACCGCCGTGCTCGATAAGGGCGTGCGCACCGGTGATATTATGCAGGCCGATATGCAATTGGTCGGCACAAGCGGTATGGGCGATGCCGTGCTCGCCGCTTTGGAAGAATTGGGAGCTTAGCCATGTCTTATGTGGTCGCTGTGGTCGGCGCGACAGGAAATGTCGGACGCGAAATGCTCAATATTTTGGCTGAGCGCAAATTCCCCGCCTCGCGGGTTGATGCGGTTGCCTCGCGGCGCAGCCAGGGTCGCGAAGTGAGCTTTGGCGATAAAACGCTGAAATGCCAAGCGCTGGAAAATTATGATTTCGGCAAAGCCGATATTGCGCTATTTGCGGCCGGTTCCGGCCCGGCCAAAGAATATGCGCCGATTGCCGCCAAAGCCGGTTGTGTGGTGATTGACAATTCATCGCTCTATCGCATGGATGATGATGTGCCGTTGATTGTGCCCGAGGTCAATCCGCAAGATATTGCCGGTTATACGCAACGCAATATTATCGCCAATCCCAATTGCTCCACCGCGCAGCTGGTTGTCGCTTTGAAGCCTTTGCACGCTTTGGCCAAAATTAAACGCGTAGTGGTGGCGACTTATCAATCGGTCTCAGGAGCCGGCAATGCGGCAATGGATGAGCTGTTTACCCAGACGCGCGGCATTTTCGTCAATGATGAGATGAAGCGCGAAAACTTCACCAAGCAAATCGCCTTTAACGTCATTCCGCATATTGACGTATTTATGAAAGACGGCGCGACCAAAGAAGAATGGAAAATGGTGGTCGAGACCCAAAAAATGCTCGACCCCGATATTGCCATGAGCACGACCTGCGTGCGCGTGCCGGTTTTTGTCGGCCATTCAGAAGCGGTGCATATTGAATTTGAAAGTGCCGTTTCCTTAGATGCCGCGCGCGCCGCATTGGAAGAGGCGCCGGGCATTTTGGTCGTCGATCGGCGCGAAGATGAAGGCTATGTCACGCCGGTCGAATGTGTCGGTGAATATGAGACTTTTGTCTCGCGCTTGCGCGTCGATGATAGTGTCGAGCACGGTCTTGCGCTGTGGGTGGTGTCGGATAATTTACGCAAAGGCGCAGCCTTAAACGCTGTGCAAATTGCCGAATTATTGACCGAGAAGCATCTCACGGAAAGCCGCGTCAAGGCGGAGGCGTAACGGCTTAAATATTCAACTTGTCTTGAATGGCGGCGGCGGCAATATGCACCGGCCCATGCGGCAATGTGCTGGTCTCCATATTGGCGGCCGCCATTTGCGCCAAAGTGGCGCAAGCAATGCCCAGCGCTTTCGGCTCTTCAGCCAAATGCAGGCCGAGATAAAGCGCGGCGAAAAAATCACCCATGCCATAAGGCGCTTTGGGCGCGCGCGCCGTTTCGCAACGCAATACTTCATTGGCCGTCACCGCCAAAGCGGCAATGCGCTCGGCAGCGGCGGGGGCGGATGTGACGACCATATGCGCGACGCCCAAATCGCGCGCCGCATCGACGACCTCGACCTCATCGGCAAAGCAGTCGCGTCCGGCCAGCCTTTGCAATTCATATAAATTGGGCGTCGCCATATCGGCCAAAGGCAAAAGCCGGTCGCGTAAGCCATGCATCACTTCTTCAGGTAAATAAAGCCGCCCTTCATCGCCGCAAATCGGGTCGCAGCAATAAAACACTTGCGGATTGACGGCCTTTATTTTGGCAATAATCTGGGCTGCCGCATCAATATGGGCGGCGCTCGGTAAATAGCCCGATAAAATGGCCGTGCAATGATCAAGCGCCCCTGCCGCCAAAAGCCAGTCGGCAATCTCAATCATTTGTCCGGGCTCTATCGGGCCACCGGCCGGTGCGCCTTTTGTCGGAAAAGCCGCCGGATGGGCTGACAATAAAGTGGTCGGCAAGGTCACGGTCTCATGGCCGATGGCGCGCAAAGCCGGCATGGTCGCTTTCAGCCCGACTTGGCCGCTGACCACTTGGCTCGACATGACAAAAATACTGCCGTGACCGGCTTTTGCCCTTTGCATCTTGCTCCTCTTATGCAAGCCGTTAAACTGGCTTTCATATTAAAGGGAGTTGCCCAGCATTGACATCGGAAAAACAGACATCTGACACAAAGCCGATACGGCCACGTCGTTCGGCGCTTTATATGCCGGGCGCCAATGCGCGCGCTTTGGAAAAAGCCCGCAGCTTGGATGCTGATTGCTTATTATTGGATTTGGAAGATGCGGTCGCGCCTGACGCCAAAGACGAAGCGCGCGTGCAGATTTGTGATGCTTTGCGCGAGGGCGGTTATGGCGCACGCGAATTGGTGGTGCGGATAAATGCGCTTGATACGGCATGGGGCGCAGATGATGTGGCGGCGCTCGCAGATTTGCCTGAGGCGGCGCGCCCGCATGCCATTCTCGCGCCGAAAATATCGACGGCTGAACAAATTGATGCGCTGGTCGCTCGCATGCCCGAGGATTGCGCTTTATGGATTATGATCGAAACGCCTGAAGCCATTTTCAATTTGCAGGCTTTGGCGGCCAAAGCTGTCGACACGCCGCTTGCCGCTTTTATTATGGGCACCAATGATTTGGCCAAAGAAATGTTTGCCGCATTGGTTCAAGGCCGCGCCCCGCTGATGACGGCACTGAGCATGGCGGTGCTGGCAGCGCGCCAATATGGGCTTACCATATTGGACGGCGTGTTCAATGATATTGCCGATGAAGAAGGGTTTATGGCCGAATGTCGGCAGGGGGCCGATATGGGGTTTGACGGCAAAACGCTTATTCATCCAAGTCAATTGGCCGTGTGCAATGGGGTGTTTGCCCCGTCTGAAGACGAAGTGGCACAAGCGCGTGATGTCGTCGCCGCTTTTGCCGCACCCGAAAATGCCGGCAAGGGCGTGTTGAAAATTAACGGCAAAATGACCGAATTATTGCATCGCGATATGGCCGCGCGCCTATTGGCGATTGACGCCGCCATTGCGGCGCGGCAGGAGGCCTAATGGGGGACGGGCATATGATGGAGGGACGCTATTTTGAGCATTTCACCCTTGGCGACATAATTGAGCATGGCGTGCCGCGCAGTTTGAGCGAGGGTGACGCGAGCCTTTATCAAGCGCTTTATGGTGCGCGCAATCCGCTTTTTTGCGCCCGCCCTGTCGCTGAGGCCATCGGCCTTAACAATATGCCGCTCGACAGTTGGCTGGTCTTTCATATTGTTTTCGGCAAAACCGTGGCTGATATTTCGCGCCATGCCGTGGCCAATTTGGGCTATGCGCAAGGGCTGTTTCACGCGCCCGTTTTTGTCGGTGACACACTGACCGCGCGCTCTGAAGTCATCGGTCTCAGGCAAAACAAAAGCGGTGAAAGCGGGCTGGTTATGGTGCGCACAAGCGGCATGAATCAGCATGGCGAGACGGTCTTGTCTTATCTGCGCTGGGTGATGGTGAAAAAGCGTGACACAAATCTTCCCGCCCCCGAAACCGTCTGGCCCGATATGGCAGCCCCGGTTGCGCCCGCCCAAGTGCCGCCGCCGCAAGGCGATTTCTCGCATTGGCAAGCCGATTATACGGGCAGTGAGGCGTTTTTTGATGATTATCAAACGGGCATGAAAATCAGCCATGGCGACGGCACGACGTTGGAAGAAGCCGAACATATGCTGGCGACGCGGCTTTATCAAAATAATGCGGCGGTGCATTTTGATGCGCATATGCAAAGCCAGAGCCGTTTCGGCAAAAGGCTGATTTATGGCGGTCATATGATGTCGCATGTCGCGTCTATGGCGTTTAACGGGCTGGGTAATTTGGCCGGTTATGCAGCGTTAAACGGCGGCAGCCATGCCGCACCGTGTTTCGCCGGAGACACGATTTATGGCTGGAGCGAGATAGTCGACAAGACCGCATTTGACGGGCGTGATGATGTCGGGGCGCTGCGCTTGCGCCATATTGTGCTGAAAAACCGCCTGCAACAGGCTGAAAATGGTGATTTTATCGATAAGAAGGAAAATGGCGATTTGGCCGAAGAGGTGGTACTGGAACTCGATGTGTGGGCCTATATGCCGCGTCGCTTGTGAGGCGTTTCATGCGACCGCCTGTCGCGTAATCAGAATGGCCGCGACGGCCTTTTTTTGTGTATAGTCTTTCGCATCGAATAGGAGCTTAGTGCATGTCCGAACAAAGCAAACCGGCGCGGCCATTATCGCCGCATATCCAGATTTACCGCTGGACTTTGACCATGATGTTGTCGATTTTGCATCGCGCCACCGGTGTCGCGCTTTATGCCGGCACCGCCCTTATGGCATGGTGGCTGCTTGCTGCCGCCTCCGGCCCTGAGGCTTATGCGCATGTGCAAGCCGTTTCATCAGCTTGGTATGGGCGCTTGGTTTTGTTCGGCTATACATGGGCTTTGTTTCACCACATGTTTGGCGGCATTCGCCATTTCATTTGGGATACCGGGCGTGGGTTTGATTTGAAACATGTCGAAATTCTCGCGCGCATTACCGCTTTTGTGCCGCCGCTTTTGACGCTGGGCGTTTGGATTGCGGCCTATGCTTATTTGGGGGTTTTGTAATGGCTGATATGCGCACGCCACTATCGCGGGCCCGCGGGCTCGGCTCGGCCAAAAAGGGCACAGAGCATTTTTGGATGCAGCGCGTTACGGCGCTCGCCAATATTCCGCTGACGGTTTTTCTGGTCGGCGCGCTGGTTGTCCATGCGGGCAGCGATTACACCACCATGACCGGCTTTTTGGGCCATCCGTTTATCGGCGTTGTCATGCTGCTGCTAATTTTTTCGGCCTGCTATCATATGCGCCTCGGCCTGCAAGTGGTGATTGAAGATTATGTGCATGGCGAAGCGACCAAATTATTGGCGCTGATTGCCAATCAGTTTTTCACCCTGACCATTGCCGTCGCTTGTGCGCTGGCTGTTGCCAAGCTGGTCATCGGCTAGGGTCGGGCAAAGGAGATAAAAATGAGTTCTCATGCGTTTATCGATCATCAATTTGACGTCGTCGTTGTCGGGGCCGGTGGCTCGGGTTTGCGCGCCGCTTTGGGCTGCGCCGAACGCGGGCTGAAGACGGCGTGTATTTCCAAAGTCTTCCCGACGCGCTCGCATACGGTTGCGGCGCAAGGCGGCATTTCCGCCGCGCTCGGCAATATGGGTGATGATGATTGGCGCTGGCATATGTATGACACGGTCAAAGGCTCTGACTGGCTGGGCGACCAAGATGCGATTGAATATTTGTGCCGCAATGCGCCCGAAGCGGTTTACGAGTTGGAGCATTTCGGCGTGCCGTTTTCGCGCACTGAAGAAGGCAAGATTTACCAACGCCCGTTTGGCGGCATGACGACCAATTTCGGTGAAGGCATTGCGCAGCGCACCTGCGCCGCCGCCGACCGTACCGGCCATGCCATTTTGCATACGCTTTACGGCCAATCCTTGCGCCATGAAACGGAATTTTTCATCGAATATTTCGCGCTTGATTTGATGATGGAAGACAGCCGTTGTGTCGGTGTCACGGCGCTCGATATGGCGCGCGGCGAGCTGCATCGCTTTCAGGCCAAGCAAGTGATTTTGGCGACCGGCGGCTATGGCCGTGCCTATTTCTCGGCCACTTCGGCGCATACATGCACGGGCGACGGCTCGGCCATGGTCATTCGTGCCGGCCTGCCTTTGCAGGATATGGAATTTGTGCAATTTCACCCGACCGGCATTTATGGCGCCGGTTGTTTGATTACCGAAGGCTCGCGCGGCGAGGGCGGTATTCTCATCAATTCGGAAGGCGAGCGCTTTATGGAACGCTATGCGCCGTCGGCCAAAGATTTGGCCTCGCGCGATGTGGTGTCGCGCTCCATGACCATTGAAATTCGCGAAGGGCGCGGTGTCGGCCCGAATAATGATCATATTTATTTGCATCTCGACCATTTGGACCCGGATGTGCTGGCCGAGCGCTTGCCCGGTATTTCCGAAAGCGCGCGTATTTTTGCCGGTGTCGATGTCACCAAAGAGCCGATACCGGTGCTGCCGACCGTGCATTATAATATGGGCGGCATTCCAACCAATTATCACGGCGAGGTTTTGAACCCGACGGCACAAGACCCCGAGCGTATTGTGCCCGGTCTGATGGCGATTGGTGAAGCGGCTTGCGTCTCGGTGCATGGGGCCAATCGTTTGGGCTCCAATTCGCTGATTGATTTGGTGGTGTTTGGCCGCGCTTCGGCCCTGCGCACGGCCGAAATTGTCGACCCGTCTGAAGGCTTTGCGCCTTTGGCCGCCAATGCCGGCCATGAGGCGATTGACCGCCTTGAGCGTTTCCGCAATGCCAATGGCTCAACGCCGACGGCCGAGCTGCGCCTTGAAATGCAAAAAGCCATGCAAGAAAATTGCGCCGTATTCCGCACCGGCGATGTGTTGGAAGAGGGCTGTCAACGCATGCAAAAAGTGGTCAATGCGATGGATGATATCGGCATTGCCGACCGCTCAATGATTTGGAATTCCGATTTGATTGAAACGCTTGAATTTGACAATCTCATTGTGCAGGCCATTGCCACAGTGGAAGGGGCCAATGCGCGCAAAGAAAGCCGCGGCGGCCATGCGCGCGAGGATTATCCCGAACGCGATGATGAAAATTGGATGAAACACACGCTCGCCTATGTCGATGCCAAAGGCAAAGCCAATATTGATTATCGCGGCGTGCATAATTTCACCCTGACCAATGAGGTCAGCTATATTGAGCCTAAGGCTCGCGTATATTAGGGGGCGATAATGGTTGAGATTGCACTTCCGGCCAATTCGAAAATCGGTAAAGGGGTGGCGCATCCGGCACCCGAAGCAGCGCAAAAACCGCGCACGCTGAAAATATATCGTTGGAATCCGGACGATGCCGATAATCCGCGCGTCGACAGCTATACGATTGATGCCGATGATTGCGGGCCGATGGTGCTCGATGCGCTCATCAAGGTGAAAAACGAGATCGACTCGACCTTGACTTTCCGGCGCTCATGCCGCGAGGGCATTTGCGGCTCTTGCGCGATGAATATTGACGGGCAAAACACTTTGGCCTGCACCAAAGGTTTGGACGAGATTAAGGGCGATATTGCCATTTATCCGCTGCCGCATATGCCGGTGATTAAGGATTTGGTGCCCGATTTGAGCAGCCTTTATGCGCAATATCAGGCAATTGAGCCATGGCTCAAAACCGACACGCCCAAGCCGCAAAATGAATGGCAACAAAGCCGCGAAGATCGCGAGCAATTGGACGGGCTATATGAGTGTATTCTGTGCGCTTGCTGTTCGACCTCATGCCCCAGCTATTGGTGGAATTCCGATAAATATTTGGGCCCCGCCGTTTTGCTGCAAGCCTATCGCTGGCTGGCCGATAGCCGTGATGAAAAAACCGGCGAGCGGCTCGATGATTTGGAAGACCCGTTCCGCGTTTATCGCTGCCACACCATTATGAATTGCGCCAAAGCCTGCCCGAAAGGCTTGTCTCCGGCCAAAGCGATTACCGAGATCAAAAAAATGATGGTGGCACGCGAGGTTTAATCTTAGGCTGGCGGGCAGACATGACCAGTCAGATGACGACCCCGATTGAAGCGGCCTATCGCGACCTTATTTCCGACGGCCAAATAGAAGCCGATGCGGCTCAACGCGCCGCCATGGCGCGTTTCGCTGATTTGTTTCAAGCGCTGAAAGATTATCGCCCGCACAATAAAGGCGGATGGCGCGCCAAATTGGGGCTCAAAAAAAGGTCCGCCCCCAAAGGTCTTTACCTTTATGGCGCGGTCGGGCGCGGCAAGTCCATGCTGATGGATTTGTTTTTTGCCCATGCGCCGGTCGCCAAAAAACGCCGTGTGCATTTTCACGCTTTCATGCAAGAAACCCATGCGCGTATTCACGCGTTTCGCCAAGCCAATCCGAAATCGGGCGACCCGATGCCGGCCATTGCCAAAGCCATTGCCGCAGAAGTAACGCTTCTCTGTTTTGATGAAATGCAGGTCAAAGACATTGCCGATGCGTCGATTTTGGGGCGTCTTTTCGCGCTTTTATTGGATGCCGGTATTGTCGTGGTCGCGACCTCCAATCGTCACCCGGACGATTTATATAAGGGCGGGCTCAATCGCCATCGCTTTTTGCCGTTCATCGAGATGATGAAGCAACGCCATATGGTGCACGAGCTGGAAGCGGAAAAAGATTACCGCTTGGCACGGCTTACCGCAGCACCGGTTTGGTTCACCCCATGTGGGCCGAAGGCGCGCGCCGCGCTGGATGAACGTTTTCAAAGCCTGACCGAAGGCGTGGCGGTCGCACCGTCCGTGATTGAGATGAAAGGCCGCGTGCTCAATGTGCCGCGCGCGGCCGGCGGGGTGGCGCGTATCGGCTTTGACGCACTTTGCGTTGAAGCGCGCGGCGCGGCCGATTATCTGGCGCTGGCGGCGCATTTTCATAGTTTGGTTCTGGATAATATTCCGCTTTTGCAGCCGCAAAAGAAAAATGAGGCGGTGCGCTTTGTCACGCTCATTGACGCGCTTTATGAAGCGAAAGTAAAGCTCATTGCCTCGGCTGACGGGCCGCCGCAAAAGCTTTACCCTGAGGGCGATGAGGCGTTTGAATTTGAGCGCACCGTGTCGCGTTTGATGGAAATGCAAAGCCGCGATTATCTCGCTTTGCCGCATATTGGCGAAAAGCGCGATGCAGCTCACGACGCGACTAAGTGAGACTTGCCAGCGCTTGGATAATCCGCTACCCACAGGCCAGCAATTCTAGCAGAAGGATATATTTCATGGCGCGCAATAAAATAGCTCTTATCGGGGGCGGTCAAATCGGCGGCACTTTGGCGCATTTGGCCGGACTGAAAGAATTGGGCGATATCGTGATTTTCGATATTGTCGACGGCATTCCGCAAGGCAAGGCGTTGGACTTGCTGCAAAGCTCTCCGGTCAGCCATTTCGATGCCAGCCTGAAAGGCACGAAATCTTATGCTGCCATTAAAGGCGCTGATGTGGTGATTGTCACCGCCGGTGTGCCACGCAAACCGGGCATGAGCCGCGATGATTTGATTGAGATTAATTTGAAAGTGATGCAACAAGTCGGCGCGGGCATTAAAAAATATGCGCCCAAAGCCTTTGTCATTTGCATCACCAATCCGTTGGACGCCATGGTTTGGGCGTTGCAGAAATTTTCCGGTCTTCCGAAAAACAAAGTGGTCGGCATGGCCGGCGTGTTGGACAGCGCGCGCTTCCGCACCTTCCTTGCTGAAGAGTTTAATGTCTCAGTGAAAGACGTCACCGCCTTTGTTTTGGGCGGTCATGGTGACACCATGGTGCCGTCTGTGCGTTATTCTACCGTGGCCGGTATCCCGCTCCCCGATTTGGTCAAAATGAAATGGACGACGCAAAAGAAAATCGACGAGATTGTGCAGCGCACGCGTGATGGCGGGGCTGAAATTGTCGGCCTGTTGAAAACCGGATCGGCTTTTTATGCCCCGGCCGCCTCAGCCATTGAAATGGCCGAAGCCTATTTGAAAGACCAAAAGCGCGTGCTGCCTTGCGCGGCGCATTTGAGCGGTCAATATGGCCAGAAAAACATTTATGTCGGCGTGCCGACCGTGATTGGCGCCAAAGGCGTGGAGCGCATTGTCGAGATTAAACTCGATGCCAAAGAAAAAGCCATGTTCACCAAATCGGTGAAAGCGGTGAAAGGTCTTTTGGATGCGTGCCGCAAGATCAATCCGAAACTAAAATAAGACGCTTCGGTTTTTGTCAGAACAATATAAAGGTGCGGACGACCGCGCCCTTTTGTCCCCTCCAACTATTGACAATAAGACTGCCAATAGTTAGCGTTCCGGCAAGGGGAGATGCATGATGGGCGATAAAAGAAAAAAAATCTTAAAAACAGCCGGCGCAATGGCAGCCGCTTTCTTGGTCTTGGTGCTGGCCCTTATCGGGGCCGTGCGCAATAGCGAGCGCTTGCAAGACCGCTTGGTGACGCGCGCCATTGGCGGCCAGTTATCGACGCCGCTGCCCACGCTGGGCGGCGATAATATTGATATTGTCTTTTGCGGCACCGCCTCGCCTATGGGTGGGGCCGGTCCGCGAGGCACGGCGCAATCTTGCGTCGCGGTTTTGCTCGGTGATAAGTTTTTCATCGTCGATACGGGCGCGCGCTCAGCCGATAAGGCGGCAGCCTTGCGCTTGCCGCTTCAACGCCTCGATGCGGTTTTGCTGACCCATTTCCATTCCGACCATATTGCCGCTTTGGGGGATATGCATTTAAACAGCTGGGTGCGCGGGCGCCCGTCCAAGCTTGATGTTTATGGCGGGCCCGGTGTTGCGCAAGTAGTAGACGGGTTCAATCTCGCCTATGGGCAAGATTACACTTATCGCACCGGCCATCATGGCGAAGATTATGTGCCGTCCAGCAAGGCCGGTCTGGTCGCCAAAACCATTCAGGCCGATAGTGTGATTTATGATGAAGACGGCATTAAAATCACCGCCATTACGGTGTATCACCCACCGATTGAACCGGCTTTGGCTTTTCGCTTTGACTATAAGGGACGCTCCGTGCTCATCAGTGGCGATACGGTGAAAGACGATAATCTCATCGCTGCGGCAAAAAATGTCGATGTGCTCATTCACGAAGTCATTCAGCGTGATTTAGTCGATATTTTCGTGCAGGCTTTGCGCGATAATGGTCAGGGCAAACTCGGCAAAATCATCCATGACACGCATGATTATCACGCGTCGCCGGTTGAGGCGGCACAGGCGGCCAATCAAGCCAGTGCCGATTTGCTGGTATTTTATCATTACGCACCGGTGCCGCAAAACGCGATTATGGACCAAATTTTTATGCGCGGTGTCGATGATATTCGCCCCGACGGCGTGCTAGCGGCGCGCGACGGCACGCATATCCGCCTGCCGGCAAATAGTGATAATATTTCCGTCGAAAAATAGCCGTTTTCGGTTGAGACAAAAACGCGCTTGGGCTAGTTTCCCCCTCATGTTTTGCGAAGCAATGAGGGGCTCTCTCCATGAATATTCATGAATATCAAGCCAAACAGGTTCTCGGCTCATTTGGCGTGCCGGTGCCGCGCGGATTTGTTGCCTTTAGCGCCGATGAGGCGGTCGCGGCGGCCGAGAAATTGGGCGGCCCGGTTTGGGTTGTGAAAGCCCAAATTCACGCCGGTGGACGCGGCAAGGGCGGCGGCGTTAAAGTCGTCTCATCGATTGATGAGGTGCGCGCCGAGGCGACCCGCATGTTGGGTATGACTTTGGTGACCCATCAAACCGGCCCCGAGGGTAAAGAGGTCGGGCGCGTTTATATTGAAGAAGGTTCCGATATTGCCCGCGAGCTTTATCTTTCGGCACTGGTTGACCGCGCCACATCGCGCATTTCATTCATCGCCTCGACCGAGGGCGGCATGGATATTGAAGAAGTGGCGGAGAAAACGCCGGAAAAAATCCTCACCATTAGCGTCGATCCGGCGAGTGGTATTTCCGGCCATCATGGCCGCCAAATTGCCTTTGCGCTGGGGCTGGAAGGCGAACAAGTGAAACAAGCCAATGCACTGATTGGCAATCTTTACAAAGCCTTTGTCGAAAAAGACATGTCGCTTTTGGAGATCAATCCTTTGGTGGTGACCGGGGCGGGCGACCTTATCTGCCTTGATGCCAAAATGAATTTCGACTCCAATGCGCTGTATCGCCAAAAAGACATTGTTGAGCTGCGCGATTTGGCCGAGGAAGACCCGGCCGAAATCGAAGCGTCAAAATATGACCTGTCTTACATTAAATTGGACGGCAAAATCGGCTGTATGGTGAACGGCGCCGGTCTCGCCATGGCGACCATGGATATCATCAAGCTTTACGGTTCCGAGCCTGCCAATTTCCTCGATGTTGGCGGTGGCGCGACGCGCGAGAAAGTGACTGAGGCATTTAAAATCATTCTGTCGGACACCAATGTGGAAGGCATTTTGGTGAATATTTTCGGCGGCATTATGCGCTGCGATATTATTGCCGAAGGCGTGGTTGCAGCAGCCAAGGAATTGAGCCTGGATGTGCCGCTTGTGGTGCGTTTGGAAGGCACAAATGTTGATGAAGGCAAAGAGATTATGGCCAATTCGGGCCTGCCGATTATTGCCGCTGATGATTTAAACGATGCAGCCGAGAAAATCGTCGCTGCCGTGAAGGAGGCCGCATAATGTCGGTATTGGTCAATAAGGACACAAAAATTATTTGTCAGGGTTTTACCGGCTCACAAGGCACATTCCATTCCGAGCAAGCCATTGCTTATGGCACGAAAATGGTCGGCGGCGTGACCCCGGGACGTGGCGGTTCTACGCATTTGGATTTGCCGGTTTTTGATACGGTGGCGGAAGCGGTTGACAAAACCGGCGCCACGGCCTCAGCCATTTATGTGCCGCCGCCTTTTGCCGGCGATGCCATTTTGGAAGCCATTGAAGCCGGTATTGAACTGGCCGTATGCATTACCGAAGGCATACCGGTCACCGACATGGTCAAGGTCAAACGCGCTTTGCAAGGCTCCAATACACGCTTGGTCGGACCCAATTGCCCGGGTGTCATTACGCCGGATGAGTGCAAAATCGGCATTATGCCGGGTCATATTCATCGCCGTGGTTCGGTCGGCATTGTTTCGCGCTCGGGCACGCTGACTTATGAAGCGGTGGCGCAAACGACAGCCGCCGGCCTCGGTCAGTCGACCTGTATCGGCATTGGCGGCGATCCCGTCAATGGCACGAATTTTATCGATTGTTTGGATTTGTTCCTCGGTGACGATGAAACCGAAAGCATTATCATGATTGGTGAAATTGGCGGGTCGGCGGAAGAAGAAGCGGCCGAATTTCTAAAAGCCTCGAAAGTGAAAAAACCCATGGTCGGCTTTATTGCCGGTGTCACGGCGCCTGCGGGACGCCGCATGGGCCATGCCGGTGCGATTATTGCCGGCGGCAAAGGGGGGGCTGATGATAAAATGGAGGTCATGCGCACCGCCGGCATTACCGTCTCACCATCGCCCGCCTCTTTGGGTACCACTTTGGTTGAGGTTTTGAAGGGCTAAATGCCGGGCTCCGTGCCGCTTATCATTGCTCTTGGCATCCAAAGCGTTTAATATTTTTTCAGGCCGCGAGAGGCCTTAAATGGATAGGCAAATGTCGGATAAGAATTCGCCAGCCAATAATATCTCAGATCCCTCCCAGTCTCACTTTGACGGGGCCAATGCGCTTTATCTTGAGCAGCAATATGCGCGCTATAAAGCCGGTGATGCCAGTTTGGATGTCGGTTGGAAAAGCTATTTTGCCGCGCTTGATGATGGCGTTGCACCGCATCGGCCAAGCTGGCAGCGCGATGATTGGCCACCGAAAATCAATGGTGATTTGACGGCCGCCATGGACGGCAATTGGCCGGCCACGGAATTAGGCGATTTACCGGCGCCGCAGGCCTTGGCCGGCAAAATTGAAACCCGCCTTGAAGGGCAAGATGTTGAAGCGGTGCGCGCCGCTACTTTGGACAGTATTCGCGCCATTATGATGATCCGCGCCTATCGTTATCGCGGCCATTTGGCGGCCAATCTCGACCCGCTGGGTATTGAACCGCCGGGCACGCATCCTGAACTTGATCCGACCTCCTATGGGTTCACCGAAGCCGATTATGACCGGCCGATTTTCATCGATTATGTGCTCGGGCTTGAAAGTGCCACCATTCGCGAAATGCTGGATATTCTGCACCGCACTTATTGCGGCACAGTGGCACTGGAGTTCATGCATATTTCCGACCCGGAAGAAAAAGCCTGGCTGCAAGAGCGCATTGAAGGGCCCGATAAGGAAGTGGCTTTTACCGATATGGGCAAGCTGGCGATTTTCCAAAAACTGGTTGAAGCAGAAGGGCTCGAGCAATTTATCGATGTCAAATATACCGGCACGAAGCGTTTTGGCCTGGATGGTGGCGAAGCTCTCATACCGGCATTGGAGCAAGTCATTAAGCGCGGCGGCAATCTCGGTGTCAAAGAAGTGGTGCTCGGCATGCCGCATCGTGGCCGATTGAATGTGCTGACCAATGTGATGGGCAAACCGTTTGAGGCTTTGTTCCACGAATTTAAGGGCGGCTCGGTCAATCCGGAAGATATTGAGGGTTCGGGTGATGTGAAATATCACCTCGGCGCCTCATCAGACCGCGAATTTGACGGCAATAAGGTGCATTTATCCTTATCGCCAAACCCGTCGCATTTGGAAGCGGTCGATCCGGTGGTGCTCGGCAAAGCGCGCGCCAAGCAAGACCAATATAAAGAACACCCGCGCGCCATGGCTGATCGTGGCACGGTGATACCACTTTTGCTGCACGGTGATGCGGCTTTTGCCGGTCAAGGTGTGGTGGCTGAATGTCTCGGTCTGTCCGGCCTTATCGGTCATAAATCGGGCGGCTCCATTCACTTTATCGTCAATAATCAAATCGGCTTTACCACCAATCCCCGCTTTTCACGCTCCTCGCCCTATCCGTCGGATGTGGCGAAAATGGTCGAAGCGCCGATTTTTCACGTCAATGGCGATGATCCTGAAGCGGTGGTGTTTGCCGCCAAAGTGGCAACCGAGTTTCGGCAAAAATTCTTAAAGCCCGTTGTCATTGATATGTTCTGCTATCGCCGTCATGGTCATAATGAGGGCGATGAACCGGCCTTTACCCAGCCGACCATGTATAAAAAAATCAAAGCGCATGACTCCGTGGTGCAGAAATATGGGCGCCGCTTGGTTGATGAAGGCCTGTTGAGCGAGGAAGCCTTCGCCTCGGCCAAGGCCGTTTATCGCGCGCAGCTTGATGAGGCGATTGAAGCGGCCAATAGTTTCAAACCCAATAAGGCTGATTGGTTGGACGGTAAATGGTCGGGCTTGCAGCGAAAAAGCGCCGAATTTGTGCGCGGCGATACCGGCGTTGAGGAAAGCTTGCTAAGAGAAGTCGGGGCCGGGCTGACGCGCGTGCCGGACGGTTTTAATTTGCACCGCGCGCTGACGCGGCAATTAAAGGCCAAAGACCAAATGTTTGAAAGCGGCACGGGCTTTGACTGGGCGACGGCTGAAGCACTGGCTTTCGGTTCGCTTTTATTAGAAGGTCATCCGGTGCGTTTGGCCGGCCAAGATAGCGAGCGCGGCACGTTTTCGCAGCGCCATTCATCTTGGATTGACCAAGAAACCGAACGCCGCTTCAAGCCGCTGAAATATATTCGCGATGAGCAAGCTTTGTTTGAAGTGATTAATTCCATGCTGTCGGAAAATGCCGTGCTCGGTTTTGAATATGGCTATTCGCTGGCCGAGCCCAATACGCTGGTTTTATGGGAAGCGCAATTCGGTGATTTTGCCAATGGCGCGCAAGTTGTGGTCGACCAATTTATTTCATCGGGTGAAAATAAATGGCTGCGCATGTCAGGCCTGGTCATGTTATTGCCGCATGGTTATGAGGGGCAGGGGCCGGAACACAGCTCGGCACGGCTCGAACGTTATTTGCAAATGTGCGCCGAAGAAAATATGCAAGTCGCCAATTGCACCACACCGGCCAGCTATTTCCATATTTTACGCCGCCAAGTGAAGCGCAATTTCAGAAAACCGCTTATTTTAATGACGCCGAAATCGCTGCTGCGGCACAAAAAATGCGTTTCCAATCTTAGCGATATGACGAGCGGTTCGTCCTTCCACCGCGTCTTATGGGATGGCCGCGATGCGCGCATGCCCGATGCCGATTTGGCGGATGGGGGCAGCGCATTGAAAGCGGCCAAGGATATTCGCCGCGTGGTCTTGTGCTCGGGCAAGGTTTATTTCGACTTATTGGAAAAATGCCAAGCGGAAAATATTGACGATGTTTATTTGATGCGCCTCGAGCAGCTTTATCCGGTGCCGCATGGGCCCTTATTGGCCGAATTGGAGCCGATGGCACATGCCGAAATGGTCTGGTGCCAAGAAGAGCCGCGCAATATGGGGGCATGGAGCTTTATCGAGCCGGAATTGGAAGATGTGTTGACCACTTTGGGCGCCAAGCATAAACGTGTCAGCTATGCGGGGCGGCGCGCCTCGGCCTCGACAGCGAGCGGTTTGATGAGCCGCCATTTGGAACAAAGAGAAGCGTTGTTGAACGCGGCATTGATTGACCCTATCGACAGATAGGCGAAATGGAGAAACAGAATGGCCAGTGAAATTCGCGTACCTACATTGGGTGAGTCGGTGACTGAAGCGACAATTGCGCAATGGTATAAAAAGCCGGGCGATGCGGTCGCCATGGATGAGCCGCTATGCGAATTGGAAACCGATAAGGTGACCATTGAAGTGCCGGCGCAAAGCGCCGGTGTGCTGGCCGAAGTTGTCGTTAATGAAGGCGAAACGGTTGAGGTCGGTGCACTTTTGGGCTCTATCGGGGAGGGCGCCGGAACGGCGGCACCGGCTGCATCTGAAGCCGCCGCCGCGCCAGCTGAAACGCCACAGGCTGAAACAGCCTCTGAAGCCGAAACGCCGCAAGAGGCGACCCCGTCTCCGGCAGCACCGACACAAATGGCGCCGCCGGATAAGCAAATTGATACCAGCGCTTTATCACCGGCCGCGCGCCGCGTGGTGGAAGAGCATGGGCTTGACCCGGCGCAGATTACCGGCACCGGCAAAGATGGCCGCTTGACCAAGGAAGATGCGTTGAAAGCGGTCGGCGGTGGGCAGACCGCGGCGGCAAGCCCTGCGCCTCCTGCCGCGGCTGCGCCCATAGCGGCGGCGCAACAAGGCGCGCGCGAAGAGCGGGTGAAAATGACGCGGCTCAGAAAAACCATCGCCGCGCGGCTGAAAGAAAGTCAGAACACGGCGGCTCAATTGACCACTTTCAATGAGGTCGATATGGGCGCGCTGATGGATGTGCGGCGCGAATATAAGGATTTGTTCGAACAAAAATACGGTGCCCGGCTCGGCTTTATGGGTTTTTTCGCCCGCGCCTGTGTCACCGCATTATCTGAAATTCCCGCCATTAATGCGGAAGTGACGGAAGATGAAATCATCTATAAAAACTACGTCAATATGGGCATTGCCGTAGGCACGGAAAAAGGGCTGGTGGTGCCGGTCATTCGCGATGTGCAGAATATGGGGTTGGCCGATATTGAATTGGCGGTTGCCGAAATGGGCCGCAAGGCGCGCGACGGCAAATTGGCCATTGATGATTTGCAAGGCGGCACATTCACCATGTCCAATGGCGGCGTCTATGGCTCTTTGATGAGCACGCCCATATTGAACATGCCGCAATCGGGCATTTTGGGCATGCATAAAATCCAAGAGCGTCCGGTTGTAATTGACGGTCAGATTGTTGTGCGCCCAATGATGTATTTGGCGCTGTCTTATGACCACCGCATTGTTGACGGCAAAGAGGCGGTGACGTTTTTGGTGCGCGTGAAAGAGTCTTTGGAAGACCCTGAGCGCCTTTTGCTGAATATTTAGGGCCGATTAAGAGGAAAAAATGAGCGACGAGAATAATTTCGATATTGTGGTTATCGGGGCCGGTCCCGGCGGCTATGTCTGCGCTTTGCGCGCCGCCCAATTGGGCATGAAAGTGGCATGCATTGACAAGCGCGGCGCACCCGGCGGCACGTGTTTGAATGTCGGTTGCATTCCGTCAAAAGCGCTTTTGCACGCGTCTGAAGTCTATGCCGAAGCGGCGCATGCGGCCGATATGGGCATTGATTTCGGCGCGGTGAAATTGGATCTCGAAAAAATGATGGCCTATAAGGCGCAAGGCATTACCGGCAATACGGATGGCGTGCGCTATTTGCTGAAGAAAAATAATGTCGAAGAAATTGAGGGCGCGGCCAAGCTGACCGCACCCGGTGCGCTTGATGTCACTTTGCTGGCCGGCGGCATGCGGCAATTATCGGCCAAACATATTGTCATTGCCACCGGCTCAGAGGTTACGCCTTTGCCGGGCATTGAGACAGATGAAGAGCGCATTGTTTCGTCAACCGGCGCCTTGTCTTTTGACAAAGTGCCCAAGCATTTGGCGATTATCGGGGCCGGTATTATCGGTTTGGAATTGGGCTCGGTATGGAAAAGGCTTGGCGCGGAAGTGACGGTGATTGAATTTCTCGACCGCATCACACCGGGCATGGATGCCGATATGGCGAAAAACTTCCAACGGGTTTTGAAAAAACAGGGTATTAAATTCATGCTCGGTAAAAAAGTCACCGCCGCCAAAGCGTTGAAGAATTCCGTCAAGCTGAGCTTGGCACCGGCTTCGGGCGAGGGCGAAGAAGAAAGCCTGACCGCCGACCGCGCTTTGGTCGCCATCGGTCGCCGCCCGCATACGCAAGGGCTTGGTTTGGAAGCGGTCGGGGTGGCGCTGGACAGCGCGGGCCGCGTTGAAACCAATGCGCATTTCAAAACCAATATTGACGGCATTTATGCCATTGGTGACGTTATTGCCGGGCCGATGTTGGCGCATAAGGCGGAAGATGAAGGGGTTGCTTTGGCCGAGCATTTGGCCGGCAAACCGGCCCATGTCAATTATGATGTCATTCCTTCCGTCGTCTATACGGCGCCGGAAGTGGCCTGGGTCGGGCGCACCGAAGAAGAGCTCAAAGAGGCCGGTATTGAATATAATACGGGCAAATTTCCATTCACCGCCAATGGTCGCGCCAAAGTCAATGGCACAACGGACGGCTTTGTGAAAATTCTTGCCGATGCCAAAAGCGATAAGGTTTTGGGCGTGCATATTTTGGGCGCGCAAGCCGGTGACATGATTGCTGAAGCGGCGCTTGCTATGGAGTTCTCAGCCAGCGCCGAAGATATTGCGCGCACCTGCCATGCCCATCCGACGCTTACCGAGGCGGTCAAAGAGGCGGCGCTTGATGTCGACAAACGCGCTTTGCATATGTAGGCGCTAAGGCCGCATTAATTTGTGCAAATGAACAATGAAATAGCGCGTCACTGCGCTGTCCACTGTGCGTTGAGCAGCCGCGCGCCAAGCACAATGGGCGCTTTCATAATCGGGATAAATGCCGACAATGTCGAGCTTGTCCAAATCGCGAAAGCGAATGTCATTTACATGGGTCAATTCGCCGCCAAACACCAAGTGCAATAATTGCTGCCCTTCTTGCGTGTCGACGATTTCTGCTGTCTGGGTCATGGGAGGCACCCTGTCTTAATAGGTCAACATTTCTGCCATAACACAAAAACCCGGCGTCATGCAATCGCATTGGTTTTGCGCCGTCAAAAAAAATAAACTAGCGGCGCTTATGGGCGCTGTCATAAACCGCCAATAGGGCGGTCTCATCTATTTTGGTATAAATTTGTGTCGAACTGAGGCTGGCATGGCCGAGCAATTCTTGAATGGTGCGCAAATCGCCACCTCCGGCCAGCAAATGGCTGGCAAAACTGTGGCGCAAAGCATGCGGCGTCACGCTGTCATCAAGCCCGGTCGCGCGGCGCAAGCGGCTCACCAGAGCTTGCGCTTGGCGCGGCGTCATCACCCCGCCACGCTGCCCGCGGAATATTTTGTCTTCGCGGCGCAGGCCGAAAGGCTGCGCTGCAAGATAATCATCAAGCGCTTGCGTGACCAGCGGCAAAAGCGGCACATCGCGTTGCTTGCCGCCCTTGCCGGTCACCCGCAACATGTCATGCGCCGTTTCAATATCGTGGCGCGTAATGCTAAGCGCTTCGGATATGCGCAAGCCCGTGCCGTATAAAAGCGTCAGCAAGGCGCTGTCGCGCAAGCCCAGCCATTTGTCTTTCGGGCCGTCCAGCGCACAGGCGATGAGTTGCAACACATCTTGCGATGCCACGGCGCGTGGCAGGTTGGCCGGGGTTTTTTGCGCCTGCATGGTGTCAAACGCATTGGAGACCGGCAGGTCGCATTCTTTCAAATAAGCGGTAAAACGGCGCAAGGCCGATAAGGCACGATTGAGCGAACGGGCGGAAACCCCTTGCGCGCGCCGCGCCGCCATAAAGGCACGCAGATCGCGCATATGTAAATCGGCAAAGTCAGCCGCTTGCGGGGTGTGGCCGAAATGGCTTTCAAGAAAAGCCAAAAAGCCTTCCACATCTTTCACATAGGCATTGACCGTATGCGCGCTCAAACGCAATTGGTCGTGCAGCACGCTGTGCCAGTCGCGCAGCAAATGCGTCGCGTCTTGTGTGCCGCGCTTGTCGGCTTTGCCCATCAGGCGATGGATTGGCCGGATTTTTGCCAATCGGCGAGAAACGCGTCCAGCCCCTTATCGGTCAGCGGATGATTGATCAGGCTTTTCAGCACATCGGGTGGCAAAGTGGCGACATCGGCGCCGATCAATGCCGAGGCGCGCATATGCTCAGTACTGCGCACTGATGCGACAAGTATTTCGGTCTCAAGCTCGGGATAATTGTCATAAATCTGGCGAATATCGGCAATCAGGCCCATGCCGTCAGCGCCGATATCATCGAGCCGTCCGACAAAGGGTGAAATGAAAGCGGCGCCCGCCTTGGCCGCCAGCAGCGCTTGATTGGCCGAAAAGCACAAAGTGACATTGACCATTTTGCCCTTATCGGCGAGCGCGCGCGTCGCTTTCAAGCCGTCCCATGTCAACGGCACTTTAATGCACACATTATCGGCAATGGCCAAAAGCTCATCGGCTTCTTTCAACATGGCGTCGGCCTCGAGCGCCGTGACCTCGGCTGATACCGGCCCATCCACCATGGCGCAAATTTCCGCCACCAATTCTTTGAAGTCGCGCCCCGATTTGGCGACGAGCGATGGATTGGTCGTTACCCCGTCCACCATGCCGGTGGCGGCCAATTCTTTAATGGCCTCGCTATCTGCACTATCGACAAAAAACTTCATGCGCTGCTCCTTTTAAGAATCGCTTGCCCTTTGTGCCAGCTTGCACCAGCCCTCAATCGGGCGCAAGAGCCGGACATTGTGCGTCTTGAATTTATCGTGCACATGCCCGAAAGTCGCACCATGCCCAATGTGTCCGTATTGATTCCTTTGGCCTTGCCCGGCCCTTATGATTATGCCGTGCCACCGCATATGGCGGTGGTGCCGGGCTCGATTGTGCGTGTCTCTTTGGGCCAGCGCGAAATATTTGGCGTCGTATGGGGCGATGCCGAAGGGGGCACGCCGGCGCATAAGATCAAAGCGATTCTCGAAGCCTGCGATGTGCCGCCCTTGGCCGAAGAATTGCGCCAATTTGTCGATTGGGTGGCCAATTATGTAATGGCGCCGCCGGGCGCGGTCTTGCGCCAAGTCATGCGCGTGCCTGAGGCCTTCGCCCCGCCCAAACCGATAACCGTCTTTGAAGCGGCCGAAGCGCCGACGCGCATGACGGCGGCGCGCCAACGCGTATTTGACGCATTGGCTGAGCGCGGCGCTATGGCGGCGCCCGAATTGGCGCGCGCTGCAGCCGTCAGCGCTTCAGTGGTCAAAACATTGGCGGCGGGCGGGCATTTGACCGCCCATAATGTGCCCGGCGACAAGCATTTTCCACACCCCGATGCGGCTTATCATCGGGTCGATTTATCGGCGCAACAAAAAGCCATTGCCGATAGTCTGGCGGCCAGTGTCACGCAACAAGATTTCACACCGCATTTGCTCGATGGGGTAACAGGTGCCGGTAAAACCGAAGTTTATTTTGAGGCCATTGCGGCGGCGATGGAAACCGGCAAAAGGGCGTTGATATTACTGCCCGAGATTGCCTTGACGGGGCAGTTTCTCGGCCGCTTTGAAGCGCGCTTTGGGTGTTCGCCGGCGCTGTGGCATTCCGGCCTTGGCGCGGCGGAACGCCGCCGCACATGGCGTGAAATCGCTGAAAATAGGGTCTCCGTATTGGTCGGCGCGCGCTCGGCCTTGTTCCTGCCTTGGCACGATTTGGGCCTTGTCATTGTCGATGAGGAACATGATGGGGGTTTTAAACAAGAAGACGGGGTGGTCTATAATGCGCGCGATATGGCTGTGGTGCGGGCCCGTTTGGCCGCTTGTCCGGTGATTTTATCAACCGCGACACCGTCTTTAGAAAGCTATGTCAATGCGCGCGAGGGACGCTATCAGGCGCATCGATTGACGGCGCGCCATGGTGCTGCGCGTTTGCCGGAAATTGAATTGGTCGATATGCGTGTCGCGCCGCCGCCACAAGGAGCGTGGTTGGTGCCGCAAATGGTGGCGCAAGTGGGCGCGGCCATAGAAAGGGATGAGCAGGCGCTATTGTTTTTGAACCGGCGCGGCTATGCGCCGCTTACTCTGTGTCGCGCTTGCGGCCATCGTTATGCCTGTCCCGATTGTGATGCGTGGATGGTTGAGCATCGTTTTCGCAAACAATTGCAGTGCCATCATTGCGGTCATATGGAACCGGTGCCGCAACATTGTCATAGCTGCGGCGAGGCTGATAAGCTGACCGCTTGTGGCCCCGGCGTAGAGCGCATCACGGAAGAAATTATCGGTCATTTCCCGCAAGCGCGCACTATTGTTTTATCCTCCGATATGGGCGGCATGGCGGCGCAGCGCGAGGCCATTCAACGCATTGGCGCAGGTGAGGCTGATATTATTGTCGGCACGCAAATCATTGCCAAAGGGCATGATTTTCCGAAATTGAGCTTTGTCGGTGTGGTCGATGCCGATTTGGGGTTGGGCAATGGCGATTTGCGCGCGGCCGAACGAACTTATCAATTATTGAGCCAAGTGGCCGGCCGTGCCGGGCGGCGGGCTGAACGGCAAGGCTTTGCCATGCTGCAAAGCCATAGCCCCGAGCATCCGGTGTTGCAGGCATTGGCGTCAGGCGACCGCGACGGCTTTTTCGAGCGTGAGATTGCGGCGCGGCAAATGGCCGACATGCCGCCTTTTGGGCGTTTGGCGGCGTTGATTGTCTCGGCGACCAATCCGGAAGAAGGCTTGACCTTTGTGCGCCAATTGGCGGCAAAAATCCCGCCGCATAAAGAGATTCGCGTCCTCGGTCCGGCGCCGGCGCCGATTGCCCGCATTCGCAATCGCTATCGCTATCGCTTTTTACTCAAAGCGACGCGCGAGGCGCCTTTACAGGGTTTTATCGCAAGCTGGCTCAAGCCTTTTAAAGCGCGCGGTTCAGTGCGTCTCTCGGTCGATATTGATCCGTATAATTTCCTCTGACTGTGACCTTTTGAAACGCCTGTAAATAACCCCAAAACATGTATTGCAGCCGTCTTTCTGACGTGATATTGCAGATGCCAGAAATAGCGAAAACGCGTGGTTTTCGCTTTGAATTTGCTCTTGCGGCGTGTTTCGAAAAGCTGTTTTGCTCCTGACATGCCGCCCAACAATGGGATAAGTCCTTGTCTGCTGATGAAAGTGTGATTGGAGGTCTGGCCGGACGTTATGCTGTTGCCATGTTTGAATTGGCACAGGAACTGACAGCCGATGACCAGAGCCAATTGGCCGATAATATGGCTGCCTTGAAGACGCTGATTGACGGCAGCGATGATCTGCAGAAACTGCTGAAAAGTCCGGTTATCAGTGCCGACGAACAAGCCGCTGCTTTGACCGCCGTGCTCGATAAGGCCGGCGCACACCCATTGGTCAAAAATTTTGCCGCTTTGGTGGTCAATAAGCGCCGCGCCTTTGCGCTGTCCGATATGGCCGCCCAATATGGCGCGCTGGTCGCCGGTGCGCACGATGAAATTGTTGCACGCGTCGCCTCGGCACGCGCCCTGAGTGCCGAACAAATCGAGGCGCTCAAGGGCGAGCTTGAAAAAGCCGTCGGCAAAAACGTAATCGTTGAAAACAAGACCGATGCCACTCTTTTGGGCGGCATGGTCGTGAAATTGGGTAGCCGGATGATTGACGGTTCGCTCAAGACCAAATTGAATTCTCTGAAAACCGCTCTCAATGAAGGCTGAAGCGGCTCGTAAAAGGTGAGGCCAGACTTATGGATATTAAAGCATCTGAAATTTCTTCTATTCTCAAGGAACAGATCAAAGGATTTGACCAGAAATCGGAAGTTTCCGAAATCGGTCAAGTGCTCTCGGTCGGTGACGGCATTGCCCGTATTTATGGCCTTGATAATGTGCAAGCCGGTGAAATGGTTGAGTTCCCGGGCGGCATTCGCGGCATGGCCTTGAATTTGGAAGAAGATAATGTCGGTGCCGTGGTGTTCGGCTCTGACCGCGATATTCGCGAAGGCGACACGGTCAAGCGGACCGGTGATATTGTCTCCGTGCCGGTCGGCAAGGGCCTGTTGGGCCGCGTCGTTGACCCGCTCGGTAATCCGCTGGACGGCAAAGGGCCGATTGAAGCGGAAGCCAATATGAAAGTGGATGTCAAAGCGCCGGGCATTATTCCGCGCAAATCGGTGCATGAGCCGATGCAAACCGGTCTGAAAGCGGTCGACGCCCTTATTCCGGTCGGGCGTGGCCAGCGCGAACTGGTTATTGGTGACCGCCAAACCGGCAAAACAGCCATCGCCATTGACGCGATTTTGAACCAAAAAGCCATTAATGATGGCGATGATGAAAGCGCCAAGCTGTATTGCGTTTATGTCGCAATCGGCCAAAAGCGCTCGACCGTGGCGCAAATCGTGAAAACGCTGGAAGAAAATGATGCGATGAAATATTCCATCGTCGTCGCGGCCACCGCTTCGGAAGCGGCCCCGCTGCAATTTTTGGCACCCTTTACCGGCTGCACCATGGCGGAATATTTCCGCGATAATGGCATGCATGCGCTGATTACCTATGATGATTTGTCGAAACAGGCCGTGGCCTATCGCCAAATGTCGCTTTTGCTGCGCCGCCCGCCGGGCCGCGAAGCCTATCCGGGCGATGTGTTCTTCTTGCATTCGCGCCTGTTGGAGCGCGCCGCCAAGCTGAATGATGATTTCGGTGCCGGTTCAATGACCGCTTTGCCGATCATTGAGACGCAAGCCAATGACGTGTCGGCCTATATCCCGACCAATGTGATCTCCATTACTGACGGCCAGATTTTCTTGGAAACCGATTTGTTCTATCAAGGCATTCGTCCGGCTGTGAATGTCGGCCTGTCCGTGTCGCGGGTCGGTTCATCGGCGCAGATTAAGGCGATGAAACAGGTTGCCGGTAAGATTAAGGGTGAGCTGGCGCAATATCGCGAAATGGCGGCGTTTGCGCAGTTCGGTTCTGACCTTGATGCTTCGACCCAGCAATTGCTGCGCCGCGGCGAGCGTCTGACGGAATTACTCAAGCAAGCGCAGTTTTCGCCGCTCAAAGTGGAAGAGCAAGTAGTGGTGATTTACGCCGGTGTGAACGGCTATTTGGATAATTTGGAAGTCTCGCAAGTCGGGGCTTTTGAGCAGGGCTTGCTGGAAAAAGTGCATGGCAGCCATAGCGAAATTCTCGACGCGGTGCGCGCCGAGAAGGAATTGAGCGAAACCACAGAAGCGGCTTTGAAAAAAGTCGTCGATGAATATGCGGCGAGTTTTGCGTAAATAGCGCAACCGAGAGGACGGCCTTATGGCATCTTTGAAAGAGCTCCGTAACCGGATTGCCAGCGTGCAGGCCACGCAGAAGATTACCCGCGCCATGCAAATGGTGGCGGCCTCGAAATTGCGTCGCGCGCAAGAGGCGGCGGAAGCGGCGCGCCCCTATGCCGACCGCATGGGCGCGGTATTGGGCAATTTGGCGGCCAGCATTAATGATGTGGAGACCGCCCCGAAATTATTGGCGGGTACGGGCAGCGATAAGCGCCATTTGCTGATTGTCGCAACCGCTGAACGCGGCCTATGCGGTGGCTTTAATTCATCGATTGCGCGTCTGGCGCGCGAAGATGCGCAAAAACTGATGGCGGCGGGCAAGCAGGTGCAAATTCTATGTGTCGGGCGCAAAGGCTATGATGTGCTCAAGCGCTATTTCGACAAGGAATTGCTGGACCCGGTGAGCTATCAAGGCTTGAAAAGCATCGGATTTGACCAAGCGCAAGAAGTGGCAAGCCGCGTTTTGGCAGATTTTGACGCGGACAGTTTTGATATGTGCACGCTTTATTACTCAAAATTTGAAAATGTCATCAGCCAAGTGCCGACCGGGCTGCAGATCATTCCGGCCAGTTTCGATGACAGCGAAACCCCTGATTTAGGCGGGGCGGCCTATGATTATGAGCCGGAAGAGAACGATATTTTGGACGCGCTTTTGCCGCGCAATATTGCCGTGCAAATCTTGCGCGCATTATTGGAAAATGCCGCTTCCGAGCAGGGCGCGCGCATGACCGCGATGGATAATGCCACGCGCAATGCGGGCGAAATGATTGACAGTCTGAGCATCACTTATAACCGATCGCGTCAGGCTCAAATTACCAAAGAATTGATTGAAATCATCTCCGGTGCGGAAGCGCTTTAGGGATTAATGGACGAGGATAAGATTATGGCAGAGCAGAAATCAGCAGGAACGGGCAAAATCAGCCAAGTCATCGGCGCGGTTGTCGATGTGCAGTTTGACGGCGAATTGCCGGAAATTCTGAATGCGCTGGAAACGCAAAATGGCGATATTCGCTTGGTTCTCGAAGTGGCACAGCATTTGGGCGAGCGTACTGTTCGCACCATTGCGATGGACTCGACCGAAGGTCTGGTGCGCGGTCAAGAGGTGGCCGATACGGGCGCGCCGATTTCCGTGCCGGTCGGGGAAGCGACATTGGGCCGTATCATTAATGTTATCGGTGAACCGGTTGATGAAGCCGGGCCGGTGGAAGCCAGCACCTCGCGCGCCATTCACCAAGACGCGCCGGAATTTGTAGAGCAATCGACGGAAGCAGAGTTGCTGGTCACCGGCATTAAGGTTGTTGACTTGCTCGCCCCTTACGCCAAAGGCGGTAAGATTGGCCTGTTTGGCGGTGCCGGTGTCGGCAAGACGGTTCTGATTATGGAATTGATTAACAATGTCGCGAAAGCGCATGGCGGCTATTCGGTATTTGCCGGTGTCGGCGAGCGCACGCGCGAAGGCAATGACCTTTATTGGGAAATGATTGAATCGGGCGTGAATGTCGAAAAAGGCGGTGAAGGTTCGAAATGTGCCCTGGTTTACGGCCAAATGAACGAGCCGCCCGGCGCGCGTGCCCGTGTCGCCTTGACCGGCCTGACAGTGGCGGAAAATTTCCGCGATGAAGGCCAAGATGTGTTGTTCTTCGTCGATAATATTTTCCGCTTCACGCAAGCCGGTTCGGAAGTGTCGGCGCTGTTGGGACGTATTCCGTCAGCAGTGGGCTATCAGCCGACATTGGCCACCGATATGGGCGCGCTGCAAGAGCGTATCACCACGACCACCAAAGGCTCGATTACATCCGTGCAGGCGATTTACGTGCCGGCCGATGATTTGACCGACCCGGCCCCGGCCACCTCCTTCGCCCATTTGGACGCGACCACGGTTCTGTCACGCGCCATTTCGGAAAAAGGTATTTATCCGGCGGTGGACCCGCTCGATTCAACCAGCCGTATTTTGGAGCCGCGCGTTGTCGGTGACGAGCATTATCAAGTGGCGCGCGAAGTGCAAGAAATTCTGCAGAAATACAAGTCTCTGCAAGACATTATCGCCATTCTCGGCATGGATGAATTGTCGGAAGAAGACAAGCTGGTGGTGAGCCGCGCCCGTAAAATTGAGCGCTTCTTGTCGCAACCTTTCCATGTGGCTGAAATCTTTACCGGTTCGCCGGGCGTGCTGGTCGATTTGGCCGATACGATTAAAGGCTTCAAAGGCCTGTGCGCCGGTGATTATGACGATTTGCCGGAAGCCGCTTTCTATATGGTCGGCACGATTGAAGATGCCATTGCCAAAGCCGAAAGCATGGCTGCGGAAGCTGCTTGAGGAACAGACGGATGGCCGAGAGACTGAAATTTGATTTGGTAAGCCCGGAAAAGCTGGTGCTGTCGGCTGAGGTCGATATGGTTGAAGTGCCGGGCGCTGAAGGCGATTTCGGCGTTTTGCCCAGTCACAGTCCTGTGATGGCGATGTTGCGGCCCGGCACATTGACCGTCGAAAGCGACGGCAAACGCCAAAGCTTTGAACTGGATGGCGGTTTTGTCGATGTCACGCCGGAAGGGGTGACGGTGTTGGCCGAGACCATTTCACAGGCCTAAGCGTTTTCTAATATTCTTAAAAAAGGCGTCCCGCGGGGCGCCTTTTCTTTGCGATAAATCAGTCAAAAATCACGGTTTTGCCGCCGTTCAAAAATACCCGGCGCTCGGTATAAAGACGCACGGCACGCGCCAGAGCACGTCTTTCCGTGTCGCGCCCGACATCGATAAACGCGCCGACAGACATATCATGGCGCACCGGCTCGACGCCTTGAGTGATAATCGGCCCTTCGTCAAGCTCGGCGGTAACGAAATGCGCCGTTGCCCCGATCAATTTGACACCGCGCGCATGCGCTTGGCTATATGGCTCAGCACCTTTGAAACTGGGCAGGAAGCTATGGTGAATATTGATGATTTGCGCGCCATAGCGATCGACAAACTCGGCGGTCAAAACTTGCATATAACGCGCCAAAACAATTAAATCGATATTTTCTTGGTCAATCAATGCGGTCAATTTGGCTTCATTTTCGGCTTTCGCCTCTTTACCGCCAAGCGCGTGATAAGGCAATTGTGCATTGTCGGCCCATTGGCGCCCGATTTCATGATTGGAGGCAATGGCGGCAATGTCCATGTTTAAAGAGCCATTTTGTTGGCGGTAAATCAAATCGATTAAACAATGGTCGAATTTGGATACGAGAATTAAGACACGCAGGCGTGCATCGGCCGGATAAAGCTGCAATTGCATATTGAAGGTGCTGCGAATGGGCGCCAGCGCGGTTTCCAAATCGGCTTGCGGCAATAAACCATCACACGCCACGCGCATGAAAAACCGATTATGCTCCATATCGCTATATTGCTGACTTTCGGTAATGTTAAAGCCGTTCTCGGCCAATATGCTGGACAGGGCGGCGACAATACCTGGCTTATCTGGGCATGTCAGGGTGAGAATAAGCGACGTCATTCAATCGCTCCGATAGTCAAAACTGGCGTCAATTTTATTGAGCAAATGCTCGAGCGCGCTCAGCGGCGCGGCCGCGCTTGCCCCGCAATTGGGCAAAGGCGTTAAATCGGCATCGGGGTCAGGGTCGAAAAAATAAGCCATAGAGTGGCGCGTGGTTTGGCTGCGATTGACCACGCGGTGCACGGTCGAGGCGTAAAGCCCGCCGGTCCAATGTTCCATCATATCGCCAATATTGACGATAATCGCGCCATCCAAAAGCGCCACGTCTTGCCAGCCTTTTTTCGTTTTAATCTCCAAACCCGCCACATCATGTTGGAACAAAAGGGTGAGACAGCCGAAATCACTATGCGCGCCGGCCGATAATTCTTCCGCTTTTTGCATGGGCGGGTAGCGCAAGGGCGATAAAGTGGCCATTGGCTCGCTGAGCCAGCGGTCAAAATGGTCGGGCGGCAAATCGAGCGATAGGGCAAAAGCTTGCATGAGGTGACGCGACAAGGCCTCGCAAGCGCCGTATAGCGTGTCCATGTGCTTACGAAAGCCGACCAATGCGCCGCTTTCATGCGGATATTGATTGGCCCCGTGCAAGGGCAGCGCCGCTTTCACGCTGGCATGGTCAGGGGGCAAATCGCGGCCTATTTTCAGCCCTTCTTTATAATCGCCCTGCGGCTGTTTGGTCCTATCCAGCACCTCGCCGCCATGCGCAAACCAGCCGCGATGGCAGGGCGAGCGTTCAATGGCAATCTCCCGTTTTTTGTCTTCCGGCAGGTCGAA
>Ga0181568_10000373_pt1 | contig 39409 bp, 26 predicted proteins | sample 101ome_20_FD_133758 | JGI IMG/M metagenome (GOLD analysis project Ga0181568, IMG submission 133758) | Coastal salt marsh microbial communities from the Groves Creek Marsh, Skidaway Island, Georgia - 101404AT metaG (megahit assembly) | ecosystem: Environmental > Aquatic > Marine > Intertidal...
ATCGATCGATCGGTGGGTCGATCGATCGGGATGGGTGGGTGACGACTCGGCACGGTCCCGGCATCGCGCTCAATCGGTCCCTAAAGTGTACTCGATCGACCGATCGATCGATCGATCGACCCACCGATCGATCGATCGACCCGACCCGACCGATCGATCGATCGATCGATCCCACCTCACCGGTCCCGACCCACGAGTCGCTCACCTCCGCGCGCGGACGACATCCGACATCCGACGTCGACGGCGACGGCGCGCGACGCGACGCGACACACGACGACGCGACGCGAGACGACGCGCGACGATGAGCGATTGGGCCGATTCCACGGATCTTCCCCCGCTGAGCGCCGACCTCCCGTCGGCGACGACGGCGACGGCGACGGCGACGACGGCGACGGGCGGTGGCGGCGGCGCGGGAGGTTCGTCGAATGCGTCCGCGCGCGACGCGGGAGGGTCGCGCGTAGGCGTGGACGCGAGACGCGAGGCGTCGGTGACGGACGGGCGGGGGGGGCACGCACCGGTGAAAACGTCTGGATACGTCCCGCCGCATTTGAGGAATCGACCGGCGTCTTCGGGCGCGCCTCCGCGTGGGGGGGGTGGGGGATCGTTCGGAGGTGAGCGATGAGACGCGACGCGATGCGATGCGATGCGATGCGATGTGATGCGTGATGAATGAGTGACGCGAGGGATGACGCGAGGGATGACGCGAGGGGGGATGGCGTGAAAATGTGTGCGCGCGATCGGTGCGATCGGGAGGCGCGCGCGCGCGACGGCGAAAGGATGGGGGCGAGATCGCGATCGCGATGGCGCGGTGGTGTGGTGTGGTGTAAACCCTGGTGAGGGGCGCGACGCGCGCGCGAGAGGACGCGGGAGAGCGTGGATGCGCCGTGACGTCGGGTTAGATCGGAAGAGAGACCGGTGCGCGGATGCGTTCGCGCGCGGTGGAGGTTTGGGGATCGGCGACGACGAGACGATGAACGCGAGACTGACAAAGCGAGCGACGGTTCGTCGCGCGCGCGCGCGTAGGGGGCGGCTGGGACGGCGGCAGAGAGAGAGGCGGCGGAGGATGGGGAGGCGGCGGTGGTGGCGGTAGATTCTCGCGCGGTGAGGATTACAGCGGAACGTCGTTCGGGCGCAGAGAAGATCGCGGATTCGGCGGCGGCGGCGGAGGTTGGGACACCGGTCGCTCGAGGTTTAGACGCGAGGACAACCCGTTCGCCGAGCAAGAGGCGGAGGAGCGAGCGGCGGCGCGAAATGATCCGGACTCGGAGGCGACGAAGATTTTTACGGGTGAAAACACCGGTTTGGATTTTGATTTGTACGAAGATATTCCTGTAGAGACGAGTGGACGAGACGTGCCGGCGCCGATCTCCTCCTTTGAAGACCTCGACCTCGGGTCGAGCGTGAACGCAAACGTGAAGAGATGTAAGTTCAAGAACCCGACGCCCGTGCAAAAGTACGCCATTCCGGCGTCTCTTGCTGGTAGAGATTTGATGGCGTGCGCGCAGACCGGTTCGGGTAAGACGGCTGCGTTCTGCTTCCCCATCATCGCCGGAATCCTCAAGAGAGGTCTCCAGGGAGGACACATGAACCGCAAGACGTACCCGCTCGCCCTCGTGCTCTCGCCGACGCGGGAGTTGGCGAGCCAGATTCACGCCGAGTCTCGTAAGTTTGCGTACCAAACTGGCGTCGCTTCGTGCGTCATTTACGGTGGTGCGCCGGCTGTCGAGCAATTTCGCGCCATGGAGAGAGGGTGCGATTTGCTCATCGCCACTCCGGGGCGTTTGATCGATCTCATCGATCGCGCGAAGATTTCGCTCAGCCGAGTGTGCTACCTCGCCCTCGATGAGGCTGATCGTATGTTGGATATGGGTTTCGAACCGCAAATTCGTGAGATTGTCGACGGTCGCGACATGCCGCCGTGCGGGGAGCGCCAGACTATGTTATTCTCGGCGACGTTCCCGAGAGAAATCCAACGCATGGCTTCCGACTTTTTGGACGACTACGTCTTCCTCACCGTCGGTCGCGTCGGTTCTTCGCACGCTTTGATCACTCAGACGGTCGAGCGCGTCAACTCGTACCACGAAAAGAGCGAAATGCTCCTCGACTTGGTCGAGGCGGTGCCGGGCTTGACGCTCGTCTTCGTCGAGACGAAGCGCGGCGCGGATCAATTGGAGGATTTCTTGTACTCCAAGGGTAAGCCCGCCACGAGCATTCACGGTGATCGCACGCAGCAAGAGCGCGAGTCCGCTTTACGCTCGTTCCGGGCCGGAAAGACTCCGATTCTCGTCGCCACTGATGTCGCGGCGAGAGGTTTGGACATTCCGCACGTCACCCACGTCATCAACTTTGACTTGCCGTCGGACATCGACGACTACACCCACCGCATCGGTCGTACCGGACGCGCGGGTAAGAAGGGACAAGCCACCGCGCTCTTTTTGGAATCCAAGGATGGTAACATCGCCCGTCCTTTGATGGAGCTCATGAGCGAAGCCAACCAAGAGGTGCCGACGTGGTTGACGCAAATTTCCGGCCACTCCTTTGGCGGCGGTGGCCGCCGACGCGGCGGTGGGGGTAATAGATTCGGGGGTAGAGATTACCGCAGCGGCGGCGGCGGTGGCGGCGGCGGCGGCGGAAGCAGCTCCGGCTGGGGTCGTCAATGATGATCCCGTCCCGACGTCCTCGTCCTCGTCGCCCCTTTCGCGCGACGTCGACGTCGACGTTCGTCTCGCGACGCATTGACACGACGATCACCCTCATCACTCGATAGACGACATTGTTTACTGTGCTTGCGAGTATTTTTTTTTCCTCACACACACGCGTAGTAGGTTTCCCACCGCACTAAACTTTTAACGTAACCACTCAAACCACACACACACACTCTTTTTTGTGTTCGCCTGTGTCATCGACGACCCGCCTGTTCGATGTGTGTACATTACAATGGACTAAAACACATACACTACGAGTATGAAACCCGATCACGTCTATGTATGTATGTACGTTCGGACAGCCGCGTCGTCGGTCGCCGGCGGCACACGACGACGACCGTCCTCGACGACGGCGACGGCGACGGCGACGGCGACGGCTGATGAAGTTCGGCCATCTCTTCGCCGCGACGACGGCGTCGACGCAGCCGAGCGTTCGAGAACAGGTGCGTGTGCGCGAGCGACGCGAAGGAGACGGACGTGCGCGTGAAGGGTGTGATTATTCCCCTCGCTCGAGGAATATTCCGTTCCGCGCCGCGAGGGGGGATCGGGGCGGCGGGTGCGAATGAGGCGGTGACTGACGATGACGACGGCGACGTGTGCGCGTGATGTGGACAGTTTTTGGATTATAAACTCTTGAAGCGCGTGTTGAAGGATATACCGGTGAAACAAGGGACGGAGGCGACGTTCGCGAGCGTCAAGGATCTGCCGCACGGCGAGAAGGCTTTCGTGCAGGCGTTGACGAATGAACTGAGAAAGTTTAACGAATTCTTTATGAATCGCGAGGAAGAGATCGTGATGAAGGAGGGACACTTGGTGCAGTTGTTTGAACAGAACGAGGAGCGCATCGCGAGCGCGAAGAGCGCGGGTTCGTACACCAACGAGTGTCTCGCCGCGGATACTCAAATGTGTCAAAAGTTTGCCAACTTTCACGGCGAGCTCGTGCTCTTGGAGCACTGGACGAATCTGAACTACGCGGCGTTGGTAAAAATTTTGAAAAAGCACGATAAGAGATCGAGCTTGGCGCTTCGATCGCCGTTTCTGCGAAACGTGCTGCAGCAACCGTTTTACAGCACCGAGGTGCTCACGGCGATGATTGGGCGCGCCGAGCAGCGATTTAGAGCCATCGAGGAGAGGATTCGCGCGTTCCTGGGCGATGGTCTCGCCCCGGCGCAGCTCAGCGGCGCGCCCGAGGTCAACTTGCGCATCTCCTCCGATGGGAGCGAGATTAGCGACGACGACGACGCGTACAACATTGAAGATACCAAGATGGCGCTCAACTGTTGGCAAGGCCTCGATCAAAGCGAGGCGCTGCAAAACCCGCTCGGGCTCTGATGAATATTCGATTCTTCGATTCTTTCGCACGTCGCTGTTTTCTGCGTCATGCATGTATGTGTTGTAAGTTTGCATCTCACCTAGGTTTCCGCGCATCCATCCATCCATCCATCCATCCATTCACTCGCTCCGTCGTCGCCCTCCGACCCGACCCGTCCCGTCGTCGACCCCCACCGCCCCGAAACGCTCGTCCTCACACGTCGTCGCCGCACCGACCGTCGTCGTCGACTCACGCGAACCCATCGACCGAACGAATACGCGAACGCACAGAAATGTCCGAGACGCGCGCGCGCGCCGACGACCGCGCGTCCGCGTCCGCGTCGTCGTCGTCGTCATCCTTTTTTTTGCCCGCGCGCGTCGTGTCGAGACGCCTCGTCATCGACCTCGACGCGCCTCGGTGCGAGATTCCTCGTCGCGTGCGCGCGAGATTCGACGAGCGGTCGAGGAGAAAGACGTCGCCGCGTTCGAGTCTCGACCGCTCGCGCGAGAGCGCGCGACGTCCGAGACGCGGACGCGATGTGGAAGAGGTGCGACGGTTCGTTCGTCCACGAAGCGTCGGTTACGTGGTGGCTGGGGCGCTTTTTCGACGCGACTGGGAACGAACCGACCGACTGACGCTTTTCTACAGGCGGCGAGAGGGTACTTGGACGTCAACTTGTGCGAAAAACGCGAGTGGGAAGACCTCGTCGCGGTCATCACCGATGAGAAAGTGCTCGAGGCGACGACGAGATGGCTCGAGACGGCGGAGAGTTTGCTCGACGGGACGTTTGCGCGGTCGTTGCGGACGAGGGTGGTGCTGAGCGCGCACGCCATCGCGCGTCACGGGGACGTGGTGCTCGGAGGGACTCGTGCGGGGGATGTGGAACCGCCCGAGGAGGAGGTGGCGTTGTCTGAGGCGTCGAGCGAATTGGTGGGAGCGCTCGAAGGACTGGCTCGAGCGGCGGCGGAGGATCGCGTCGAGAGCGACGACATCTTTCGACTCGAGCGCGCTTGGCACGGCATGGAGTATCATTTTCACGTGTGGAAAGTGAAAGACGCCGCGTCGTTGGAACGCGAACTCGTGCGAATCGGTGTCGCCATGGAGAGTTCGATGCTTTCGGTGTGCGGATCGGACGCGCTCGACGCGAACGTCGACCTCGGGGAGGAACGAAACGCGATTCGAGAAGCCCAAGCGCGCGATCGAACGCTCTTGAGAGAAAGGTTGTTTACTCTGTCCGGGCAAAGAGCGGTCGACGAGTTCGACGTCATGATCGATCGCGTGCGTCGAGACAAAGAGTCGAAACAAGCACCTCCTTCCTCGCCACCGAATGAAAATCTCGAGCGGCGCCGACGGGCGAGGGAGACGAAAAGCGCCGAGACACACGGCGCAATTTCCCGCGACAAGACGCAATTCGGAGACGCGTCGCGCGAGTCCGAAACGAACGCCGCTGAAAAAGATCGAATCTTGCACGAACTCATGCTCGACCCGGAGTGGCGCGTCGAGCTGGAAAAGCGCGCCGTCGATACTCCGCGCGACGCGGTGGCGAAGGTCGTGACGAGGGCGTTTTGGGACGTCACGTACGAGAGTCTGACGAGTGATCCAATGGATACTTCTTGCGTGCGCGCTTTGGTCGAGGAATGGAAAGAAACCATCAAAGGCGAGTTATCGAGCTTACCTCTGGGCACGTTGGACGAGCGTCGCGTCGAGTCGATTCAAAACGAACTTCATAACATCGACGGTGCAGACCTCGAGACGTGCGTTGCCCACGTCGATCGTAATCTCGCCGATGCGTGCGAAGCGCTTCGTTCGGCTTTGGCGCTTGGCTACTCGATTCTGAAGACTCTCGCCGAGAGCGTTCGACACGCGTCGGACGTACGATTGGATGTCGAATACGGTAAACTTCTCGACGGCTTGACGCTCGACAGCGGCAGAGAGCGCGTTCTGAAAAGTGTCGTGGATTCGTTGGAATTTTTGTTTACATTTCAAGAGATTGTCATAAAACACGTGCATCTGGACGTTGTCAACTTGACGATTGACGGCTTGAGACAGCTGCTTTCAACGTCCGTCTCTCACGGAGCGGAACACGCTCTCGGTCGGTTCTTGGAACGCTCTGGTCTCCAGCCTGGCGAAGAAACGAACATTGCACGCGTTTCCTTGGCGGCGCCGCGCACGATGGCGTGGATAGAGTCCGTGTCGAGCGAATTGCACGCGATGGATGCCGAGTTGACTCCGCTCTTGCGCTCCGTCGAAAGAGAATGGACGGGCATGCGTCTCCAAAGCGGCTTGAAGGCACCGAAAAATCACGCGACGTCCGACAGCAGCGCTCGCGTCGTCGTCAAACAGAGTTTGGACCCGGTCGGGGTGTGTACCGTCGACGGCGTCGTGCGAATTGCATTCTCAAGGCTTGTTTCAAGTCCCACGGCGCGAGTCCAAAATTTCTTCCCAGAGGTATTGGCGCTCGACGAGGAGCGCATCCAGATGATGTTCGATCTCTTCCACGAAGCGCACATCCTTTCCGCGTGCGTCGTTTTATCCAAAGAAATTTTTGCCAGCGACGTGGACGTCGCATTCGTCTCAGTCCTCGTCGATCGCGTCTCTCGGTCTTTTCAAGAGGAGAACCGAGCGAAAGAGCTTGCCAAGGTCGCGGCTGTCATCCGAGAGTCCAAACTTGCGCACACGGAAAGAATTGAAACGATCACCAACATGCTCGCCAAACTCACCGCGAACGACAACCAAATGTCGTTGACCATCGTCAACTGTTTGAGACGAGCGCTCACGGTTCGTCTTCTTCACGGATTCGAGAGCGCCGCCGTGTCTCGGCGAATCGAACGCCACCTCTCGTCCGTCGGCGGTTCCGCGCTCCGCCCCGTGATTGACCAAATCGCACGGAAAGCCGCACCGGTGTTGAATCTCGCCGTGATCGTGTACGGACAAAACATCCTTCGCACCATAGTCGCCGACGTACTCTCTAGAGACGACGAAATTTAAATGTTGTAACGCATACTGATGACGCGCGAGTCCCTCCAAACCCTCATAACGAGACTCGGGTCGTCATGAGCTCCATCAAGCGCACGATCGCGCAAGTCTTGGCGTCGGACGCGCTGCACTACGCGCTCATCCCCGCCATCATCATCGTCGGCATGAACACGACGCCGAAGCCGAGTATTTTGCAGCTTCTGACGCCGATTTAGTCCCGCACGTGCGGATCGGAGTGGGTAGAACGATTCGCGCGGCGCGAGTCATTAGCGATAAACGTAGAGAGTGTAAACCGCGATAAGCGAGAGAAAATGTTACATTTCGACTTAGTTACGTTCGCGCAAGCGCCTATCGAAGTCAGAGAGCTCGAAATCGTCCCCTCCGCCTTCCTTCGAAGTGTACACGGCGTCGCCGACGACTCGCTGGGAAGACGCGGAGGACGCTGCGGCGAGCTTAGCCGCGAGGCGAGGCTCGGGATTTGCGATTCTTCGAGCCGCAAGCAAGCGAGCGTTGTTGCGGGCGTCGATGGCTTGGTTTTTGCCCATGTTGCGGATCACTCGCAAAACGGGCACGACGAAGAACAGGACCCCGTACGTGAACAAGCCGGGAAGCAAACCTGCGAACGAACGCGCCAACTCGACGTATTCGCGGCTGTGATACATCAATTTTGGATCGTTGATCATGTTCGCGAGGATGATCACGCCGACGATGTTCGCAACACCGAGCAAACCGGCGAGGAATCGCTGCGATGGTTCCGCGAGAGAAAACACCCAGCGTTCCTCTTGCACCAACGCATCGCTGTCGCCACGACCCACCGCGCTGACTCTCCCCGCGGTCGACTCCATGTTTGGAAACCGATAGATGATCGATCCCGACACGGAATTGACCTCCGGGGTACCCTCAAAACGTGTGAGCGCCGGTAACACAAAGGACTCGTCCTCGTAGCCGGCGGTGTCTAAGTACGGCGCGAGTTGTTCCGCCGTCATCACCCCCTTGTTCTTTCGAATGGCGCGACCGACTAATTCCCATCGACGTTTTTCGAAATCTAAGTTGGGATCACCATCCCCGAAGACGAAACTGAACACAGACTCGAAAAAGTTCATCTCTCTGTCCCGTCTTCGCGGTCTGCGATAGTAATACGGATCCCAGTACCACAGCAAATCCGACGGATAGAAGTAAAACCTCGGCCCACCGTACGACCGACCGCGGTCGTCGCGATCTCCGGAGCGCTGCGCGGATAAAAGCGCGAAGATAGCGGTGTAGACAATCATGATACTCGCCACGAGGGACGTTCCAAAAGCCACACGGAACAGGTACGACGCCAAACTCTTCACCCCACTCATCACCGGCTCCATCTTCATCTTGAACGATTTTGAACTCAAAATCGCTTTCGTCGACTTCGGAAAAACGTACGTGAGATCTCCCACGTTGGAAACCTCCAACGTCGCCCCCGTGTCGGCGGCGAGAGCGTTCAACGCCTTTTGCGTGTCGAACACGCTCGCGCCAGAAATCGCGCTCACGTCACCCACCGTGGCGCGATAATTCGCCTTTTCGATTGCCTGCAACGTTCTGTCTCGTAAATCCGAGTTCAAATCATCGCTCTCGACTCTCGCCCCCGGCGCCGAGTTCATCTTCGCGTCCACCGCCTCGTCGCCCCTCGCGAGCGCTTCAAACTCGCCGTCGTAGGCGTCTCTCGACGATCGCCCGGACCCAAACCCACGCGCGACGATCGACGCGCGCTCGTCAACGCGCACCACGCCTCCTCGCACGCGCGCCATCGCGCTCGAAGGACGCGGTGCCGACCCGCGATGAGACGCCTTCATCATCCGCGCGTGTATCGCGCGTCGCGCGCCCGCCATCGCGCGCGCGCCCCGCGCGGCGGTCGCGGCGCCTCCGCGAGACGCCATACCGCCGATCGTCGTCGGCGCGCGCGCGGGCGTCGACAACATCGCGCGTCAAAGTGTCCCGTCCCGCGGGCTCGCGGCGTGTTCGTCTCACATCCGTCCCGTCGTCGTCACATCCGTCGCGACGTCGTCGACACCGCTCGAGTGATGTCGCGCAAGGGCGGGTGGTACGACGAGGAGGACGATTACTACGACGAGTACGACGACGACGACGAGTACGACGACGACGACGATGAGTACGACGAGGAAGGAAAAACCCGTGGTTTGAGCGATGTGTCCGGGACGACGACGACGGGCGCCGGCGGCGCGAGCGCGGCTCGTGGACCATCCAAGGCGATGGAGGTGATGAAGACGAACCCGAAGACGAAACTCGTCGGCGCGAAGGAGGTCAAGGCGCGACGAGACGCGGAGGAGAACGCGAGGTATCCCGCCGTACCGACTGGGGAGCGAACGGCGGGAGCGTTCGCGTTCGATACGCCTTCGCCGGACGCGGCGGCGTTCGCGGCGAGAGCGAAGAGGACAGGCGGTGATACTTCGGTCCACGCTCGCGCGTCGTCTTCGACGGCGACGGCGAAGGTGGAAGAGGCGTTACGCACGGAGTTTGCGGTAAAGGCGAGAGTGGGCGGCGAGTCGACGACGTTCTCCGGGTACGAACCATCGTCCCAGGAACGCGCGGCGTACGCCTCGGACGATGGAGACGTGCACGTGGTGATATTGGGTCACGTCGATGCGGGAAAATCGACGCTGAGCGGACGTCTACTGTACGCGTTGAAGGCTGTCGACGACAGATCGGTGCACAAGAACGTGCGCGACGCCAAGGCGAGCGGGAAATCGTCCTTCGCGTGGGCTTGGGTGATGGACTCGAGACCGGAGGAGCGCGAGCGTGGAGTCACCATAGACGTTAGTGTGAAGCGATGCGTTCTCGATAACCGCAGACAATTGGTTGTGTTGGATGCGCCGGGGCACAGAGATTTCGTGCCGAGCGCCATTTCCGGCGTATCGCAAGCAGATGCCGGCGTCTTAGTCATAGATGGCGCCGTGGGTGGTTTTGAGAATGGATTTGAAGGTAAAGCGGGACACGGCGGTCAAACGCGCGAGCACGCGCGACTCGCGAAATCTCTCGGTTTGCATTCTTTGATTGTTGCGGTGAACAAGATGGATTCCGTCGAGTACGACAAATCCCGGTACGAGCACATCTGCGAGGCACTTCGAAGCTTCCTGATCGATGAAGTGGGGTTCGACGATGGCCAAGTCACGTTTATTCCGGTGTCGGGAATAGAGGGCGCGAACATTACACCAGAAGATGCACCTTTGCCCGACGCGCTTTCCGCGTGGTACCGCGGTCAAACGCTGGTGGACTCGTTGCGTTCGTTGAAAACTCCATCGCGCGGTGAACCCAAGCCGCTGAGAATGCCGATCGCGGACATCGTCACCGAAGTGCGTTCACTCGGTAACGCGGCGTGCGGAGGTAAAATTGAGTCTGGGAGCATGACGAAGGGGCAAAAATTGCTTGTGATGCCGGCAAACGTCACCGCCACGGTTAAATGTCTCGAGGTGGACGGTATGAGGGTCGATTTCGCCCCGATCGGAACGTCGGTGGACGTCGGTTTGAGTGAAATCGACCCGCGACACTTGCAAGTGGGCAGCGTGTTGTGTCACGCATCGTACCCGATCACGCCGACGAATGAGATTGAAATTCGCGTGCTCACCACCGACGTTCTCCGCATTCCGTTGCTCAAAGGTTCAAAGGTGGTGTTGCACTCTCACATGCTCACGTGTGATGCGACGATCGACGATCTCATCGCTCAAGTAGACACTGCGACCGGAGAGGTGCTCAAGTCGAAGCCGAGGTGCATCACGCGCGAACAGAGCGCGATTTTGCGCGTGCGCACGTCTCGCAATATTTGCGTCGAGCCGGTCGAAGTTTCTCCCACTTTGAGCCAAATCACACTTCGCATGGCTGGTAAAACGATGGCGCTCGGTGTGGTTACCGCCATATATCGATGATGAAGCTAATACTGATTGTAATACAAGCGGCCGGCGGCCGGGCCGGCGCCGGTGCATCCTCAAGACTCCGTCGGCGTACCGAACACGACTTGATTCGCACCTTCTATGTCGAGATACTCGACCTCACCTCCCGTTTTATCGGCTATGTATTCGACGAGAGATGCTCTTTGGGTGACTAGTTTCCCCTGACGATCGCGTCTGTGCTTGAAGAGGTCTGGGAAAACGCAACACGGAACTACGGCGAACGGTTTCTTAAACTTGATGGCGAAATCGATGATGGGTTCGGTGGCTTGGTCCGGGTGCATGCCGACGATGACGGAGCAATCTTTGAACAGATGCCAATTTTCGCTCGAAAATTCCGTCTTGATTTGTTCGCAGAGCCACGAATCGGTATCCGGGGCGTCCGTTTTCAATCGCTTGGCCTCGGCTTTGAGCCACTTGTGTTGATGCTTGTTCAATTTCCTTGCTCTCGGCTCTACCAGCGTGCTTTTGATCCCCATCTTGGTATGCAATTCGAACGACACGTCGCCTCTTCCGCCCGCCACGTCCAAGACGCCCATTCCCGAGTTTAACACGTCGACGCCGAACTTGTCCACCAACCAACTCGTAAATTTTCCCGCGCGCGCGTGTTTACTCGCCACCGACTCGCCGTGCGGATCTCCCGACTCCAACGCGAGCTGCCTCCTGTTCGCCTTTCTCTCCGCGATCCAATTCCTCTGCATCGCGCGATCGTGCGCGTATTTACACGCGTCCCCTTTCGCGCAGTACCCGTTGTTGATGAAAAATTTGCACGGCCCCGCGTCCTTCCCGCTCGCTCGCGACGTCGCATCCGGAGACTCATCCCCGCGCGCTCCCTCCACCGCCTCCCGAGCGAACGCGCGTCCCGGGTTCGCCTCTGCCCACGACTCGACGACGCCGACGACTCGTTCACACGCCAAACTCCACTCCCCGTGACTTCCCGGCGGTCGTCTCGTCAGCGTTCCCACCACCTCCACCACGTTGCCGAGTTTGAGCGCCGTCTTCTGCGCCGTCGCGACGCACTCCGGCGTCGCGAACGATCCCACACCCACCTTGACCACCACCTCGAGATCATCGACGACGCCGTCCTCGATCGCGACCTCGACGTCGCGCGCGGACGCGTTCGACGTCGTCGCCTCTCTAGCCGCCGCTGCTCGCGCGTCCCCGTCACCGTCCTCGAGCGCGTCCTCGAGCGCGCGCACGCGGTCGCACGACACGTCGTAAAACGCCAAACGTTTACTCACGCGTCGTCTGCCTATCACGCGACCGCGCGCGCGCACGCATCGTCCGCGCGCGTCCGACATATCCCTCGACGCCGTTACGCGCGAGAGTGGCGCTCGCCATCTCGCGACTCGACTCGACGCGCGACCGAGCGAGACGACGAGGACGAGGACGAAGCTCGTACGAACGAGACGTCGATGAGCGCGCTCGTGTGCGCGCGCGTCGGTCGACCGTCGACGTCGGCGTCCACGTCGGCGTCGAGAGAGAGAGGAACGATGACGATGGATAAGCGATGTGTGATGACGACGACGACGACGACGACGACGAGACGCGACGCGAGGCGCCATCGTCGAGATGACGCCGCGCGCGCGTCTCGAGTCTTTGCGCGCGCGCGCGTCTCGCCCGAGGACGACGATGACGACGCGCGCGCCGAGTCGACGTCGGTGTCGAGACGCGGCTTTTTCTCGGCTGTCGCCGTCGCGGCGGCGGCGGGTCGACGCGCGGACGCGCTCGCGGCGGGATCCGAGCTCGGGGAGCGCGCGGCGTTCACGCAGACGTTTCCCATATTATTTAAACCATTCTACGGCCGTGGTTACCGCGCGACGGTGAAGCGTGAACTCGTCCCAGGTTCGATGTGGGCGTTGGAACAAAACATCGAGCTCGGACCGCTCGAGACGACGATTCGGTGCGTCGTCGTTAAGCTCAGGGATGGAAAGCTGTGGGTGCACGCGCCTCTCGCGCCGACAGAGGAGTTTTTCGAGTTTGTGGAAACGTGCGGGGACGGGACGCCGTCGAGCGTAGCGCACGTCGTCGTGCCGACGTACGCGCTCGAACACAAAATTTTTACAAAGGACGCGTTGCGACGGTGGCGAGACGCCGCGCTGTACACGGCGCCGGGACAGTTTACGTTCCCGATCAGAAATCTGTCGGACGACATCGTGTTCGGGAGGCGCGTGGATGGCGTGTTGGCGGGGAGCGACGCAGACGCGAGAGACGTGCCGTGGAGGGATGAGATTGAATACGAGACGTTGCGCGTCGGTGCCTTCGACATCGGGTCGGCGTCACAAACGATTTACGAGACGGCGTTCTTCCACAAGAGCACCAAGACGTTGATCGTCACGGATGCGGTGGCGCAGATCCCGATCGATCCACCCGAGGCGAACTCGGTGGATAAACTCCTTGTCGTCTCGCAGCGATCGACAGCGGATCCCGCGCCCGAGGACACGCCCGAGGCGAGACGCGCGGGGTGGGAAAAGACGGCGCTCTTGGTGAATTATTTCTTCCCCGAGCACGAAGAGCTCGATCCGAGCGCCCCCGGGACGGTGATTTGGACGGATGGGTGGCACGATAATTTCCAAGCCCTCGCCGGTCGACTCCTCGTTCCGCCCGTCGTGCGCACGCTCCTCTACGCGCAAGATCCCAACGCCGTCCGTCGGTGGGTCGACGCCGTGTGCGCGCGGTGGGATTTCGAGCGCGTCGTCCCCGCCCACTGGCAAGCGCCCTTGGCGTGCACGCCCGACGAGTTTAAGCGCGCGTTCGCGTTTTTAGGCGACGACACCGTCGACGCGTTTCCTCCGGGCGATCTCGCCCGCGGTCTCACCCCCGTCGCCGACGCCGTGCTCGGCGCGAGACGACGAGGCGTCTCTTCGTGAGTCGCGCGCATCGGTCGACCGTAGGGTATGAGTCACGTATCATCGTATCATCGTATCATTACATGCAAGTACATTCAATTCGCATCGTCTGTCCGCCTCGATCGAGTTCAAAAATTCACCCCCGCCCTTGGTCTCGCCTCTCGTCGGCGCCTAGTCAGCATTCATGGCATTCACATTCACGGCGCCCCGTCGCGCCCGCGACGTCGTCGTTCACCCCTCTCGCGTTTTCGCCGGATCGTTCCAAAGATTATTCACGTGTTTCCGCGTCGATCCTCGATCCCACGTCGGTCGCCACACCTCCTCGTGTTTCGGAAATCGACGCGGCGGCGGCGTCTTGGGCGCCTCGGCGCGCGTCGACGATGCGCGCGCGAAGCCGTACGCCAACGCCACCGAGAACGCGCTCGCGACGCAGAGCGCGCGCAGACTCGTGCCGGGCACGCGATGCACCGCGCGTTTGGCGGCGTAATCTTCGTGAATCGTGTGCGGTCGGTGCAAGTGCACCATCTCGCGTCGTGTCGAAAAGTCGTTGAGTGACGACGACGGAGGATGAGCAGGAGTGCGCGACGCGCGAGCGAGGGCACCGAGCGCGCGCGCGGACGGAAGGGTCGATGGTGACGATGACGATGTGCGCGCCGACGCGCGCGAAGACGACGCGCGGACGGTGGAGACGCGTCGGCGCGCGGCGCGCGGTGGTGCGCGCGGGGGACGCGGCGGGGGACGCGGCGAGGGCGACGGTGGAGGCGTTCGAATTGGTGACGGAGACGATCGAGATCGCGGACGGGTGCGCGGTGCGATTGGTGCGACCGGCGTCGGAGGATGAAGTGGTGGATCATTACGTCGCGACGGGACGGTTGGATTCGGATCCGTATTGGGCGGCGCTGTGGCCGTCGGCAACGTGCGTGTCTAGGTACGTCGCGAGAGCGCCGGCGCTGGCGCGAGGGAAGAGTGTGTGCGACGTGGGGTGTGGGTTGGGGCTCGCGGGACTCGTCGCGTGCGCGGTGGGGGCGAAGAGAGTGGTATTGTACGACCGGGAGCCTTTGGCGGTGGCTTGCGCGCGGTTATCCATCGAGGCGAACGGGTTCGGCGATCGAGCGTCGGCAGAGGTTTTCGATTGGAATCGAGTGGATGCGAAAAGGCAAGAGCGGTTTGATGCCGTGCTCGCGTGCGACGTCTTGTACGAAGAGAGCGCGGTGGCGCCCGTGGCGGAGCTCGTGCCGAAACTCGCACGCGGCGGAGGCGGACGATTCTTACTCGGAGATCCGCCGCGTCGAGCGCCACGAAATCGCGCAAGATTCAAATCTCTTCTCGTTGAACAGTACGGCGCCTTCATCATGCGCGAATTGACGGTCACGGAGGGACTGGATGAGCTGATTTTAATGGATTTTAAATTATGACGAGCCGTAAGATTCGCCTGAACGCGCCCTTCGGGCGACGGGTGACTCCCCTCGAAGTTTCGTTTCTAGAAATAGACGTGTAATAATGTTACATGACAACGCGTGCGTGATTGCCGAAAGCTTTAAATCTGAGCTTGACGATGTCTTGCGCGGGGTCAAATTTATACCGATTGATGCGTCTCTCCGCCTTTTCGCGCGCTTTCGCTCTGGCTTCGCGTATCGCGGCGCGACGCGCGCGACGCTCTTTCTGCGCCTCCAACGCCTTCTTTCTGCGTTCTATCTTCTCCTTGAGCTCTTCCGCTGTCAAACGTGTCTTCGGCTCAGCGCTCTTCTTTTTCTTGTAACCCTTCGTCTCACCCTTCCGCTTACTCAACGATTTGAGCTTCTTTGACGCCGTGGTTTCCGGTTTCGACGCCGTCGCCGACGTCCCGGTCCTGGTCACCGCCCGAGCCGCGGAGGTCGCCGCCGAAGTCACCGTTTTTACGGCGGCGGTGGCGCCGCCGTACGCGCGAGTGAAAAACCCGCCGCCTCCGTACTCGTCATCGCTATCGGAGGAATCATCATCACGTTTGGCCTGGTGATCCTCCAAAAAGCCCAAGAAGATCAGAATGCGTTCGATCAAAGTGTACTCGACGAATTCTTTGTCATCATCCGTATCGCTCGACTCGTCCGAATCTAAACTCGTGTATGCGTCGTCAGAGTAGTCGGGGTCACTATCAGTTTCGTACACGTTTTCTTCTGGATAAGTCTTCGTGTTGATGACTACGGCATTTTCGCGCTGCGTCTGCGTCGGCTTCGACGAGGGTAGTTCCGGTCCCTTGGCGAGCGCCGAGGGCGTAACGGCTGCGACGTCCGACCTTTCCGTCGAGATTTTCAGTCGAGTTAATGACGACACGAATTTCTTCTCGGTCTTGTCCTCGGCGGCTTTCACGACTGCATCAGACATTTTCGACGGCATGGACAACAATGGTTTTGACGCAGTTTCGTCGTCGATTGCTGTTCCTGTCGACTTTTTTGCGCCAGAGACTGTGCTTGTTTCGTTTGCACTCTGACCGATGGTTTTCGTCTCAGTATCGAGCGCGCCCTTTTGGCCCTTCTTCTTCTTGGCTTTCTTTTTACCCTTCTTGCCTTTTTTGGGATTCTCCTCCACCAACTCTTCTTCAGTCTCTGAAGAACTCGAGTCCCGCTCTGGCGCGTCCAAGAGCGCCGTTTCGGGCTCGCTGTCTTCATCATCCGATGGTTCGAGATCTCTGAATATTGTGAGATACTTTGTGCGATAAATAAATTTGTTATTCGCCACTTTCGTAATTTGTCCAGGAAGTGCGTTGTCGGTGGGAATCTCAGGGACGATGAAACCTTCGAGAATGAGCTTCGTCCAGTCCATCTCAGCCGCCGCCCGCGCGGCTTCTTCTTCCGCCGCTAGCCTTTCTCTTTCGCGCATGATTCGTTCGTCGTCTTCAGTCACGTGGTTTTTCATTTTCATAGCCAGCTGTCTCTTCTCCTCTTCTTCTTGTTGGTCCACGGCTCGGTCGATGTTGCGAAGCAGCGAGGTGAACCAGGTGCCTTGCTGCGCCTTGTCCGTCGGTTCGTCTTCATCCTGGGCGTTACTCAGAGCCACCCCGTCAACGGTGTTTCTACGTCCAAATTTGCTCAAATGGAAGGAAGAAGGGATGCCTCGAGTGCCTATACTTTTCCCAAATTTACCTATGGGACGAACGACATCCGCTCCGCTGAAGAGCGTGTAGCCTTGATACGGCCCGAGTTGGTACAGATAACTCGGAATCCCACGCACGCTTTTCGTTCGTTCCAGGAATGAAAACATGAGTTCTTTTCTTTTCATAGCCCACACGTGTTTACGATATATTTCCTCAGTCATTTTGATAATATCGCCATGCCTGTTGCTTTCATTCATCGCATCGAGATCCATGCCGGTTTCTGACGTCGACTCGAAATTGTACAGCTGGATAAAACCTATGATCCCGTGTCCCGAGCTCACGCGCTTGCATCCTTGTTGGGACATGGCTGACATTTGTAGCAAGTTTTTCATCTGTAACTGAGAGTACAAATGTGGATCTTCGTCGATGCGGAATTCGTCAGAGAAGCGCTCAATCTTCGCCATTCTGTACAGCGATTTGCTCGTGTTGTTCGTGACAATCATGTAATGTGATCGAGTCTCAAAAAGCTGATAGCCGTGTGCTTGACGCAGTCCCGCGAGTCTCTCTTTGGAGCGTTCAATGTGTGGATTCGGTACGACCAATGGAGGTCCGCCGCCGCCGCCACAAGTTTTTGCGACGTTGCTCAAGTCCCAATCAGAATCAGAATCGGAACCCTGAATAGTGCGCTGCTGAGAATTTCCAGCACCCCTATTAGAACCATTACCGATTTGTCTGCATTTTGCCTCAGCTTTGAGTAGCTTCTCTTTGCGTTTTGCCTCAGCTTTGAGTAGCTTCTCTTTGCGTTTCATCTCTTGCGCCTTCTCTTCTAAATAAACAACCCGAAGACGACGCGTCGCTTCCTCGACTTCGCGCTCGCTGTGAGACGTTCCGTATTTACCCATTTTAGCCGCCGCAAAAGGCATGTGAATTTGACAATAAGCAGCCAAAGAACCTTTCTCATTGGATCCAGTGCGAGTCATCGGAGCTTCGTTGCAAGTGCACACGGGCAGCCCTGATAGTCCATTTGTTTTCGCAAAAAGATCGGTGCTTACACGCAAGTTTGCGTCAATCTCGTCGCTATTTCTCTGAGAAAGCGCTACGATGGAACTGATCTCATCGTTTAGAACAGCTTGACCATCTGCGTCTTGACTCTCTAAGACGTACTTCACGCTAGCATGTTTCGCTCGGATTGCCTCCGTTTTCGCCCTAGCGGCGAGGAGCTCACCTTTGATGCACCGATATCTCGTCTTACTCTTCGGGCTCATAGGCGGCGTGAGACTTCTACCGTCTTTCGTCTTCAATGTCTTCTTCTTCTTCTTCTTCTTTTTCGGTATGATGTTCTCGTTTTCATCCAACTCAGAGTCGCTCGAATCATCCTCAGAGTTGTCGCTGGTCCCAGTCGCGTCTTCCTCGTCGGTGTCGCTATCCCCGTCGACTTTGAAACCGAAGCCACCTAAGATCTCATCCGAGTCTGTTGGCGTATAATATTCGATATCACTCTCGTCGACGTGCCTTATGTGATCTTGTCTCGTCAGTATTGACGGTTTCAGTCTCAGGGGCATCCTTTCGCTCGAAGACGAAGAGCTGCTCGAAGACGAAGAGCTGCTCGAAGACGAAGAGCTGCTCGAAGACGAAGAGCTGCTCGAAGACGCCGCGGACGGTAGTTTCTTAATCAACGGTTTACCACCGAATCTGCTACCTATCGCTCCATCGTCGTCCGAGTCAATCTCACCCCAACCGCTGGCGGTCAAATCCCGCGGCTCGGTTGCTCTCCACGCAGACGTCTGTTGTTCGTAGTACTCAGACGCACTGCGTGAACCATGCGACGAAGCATCTTCGGAAGACGAGTTATCGATCACCAGTCGCGAGGCGCGAATTTTCTGATTTCGCACCTTGTTTTTCGCGTGCATCACCCGCATTCGTCCCGCGATGAACACAGGCTTCTCGTGCTCCACGTAGACACCGTCGTCGAAGTCGTCCGCCCTGTTTTGAGAAAAGTCATCCGCATTGATCTCTTGGTCATCGTTCCACTCGGTTGTGCGCGCGTACAGCGAACTTTCGTCCGATCCAGCCTCTTCCGATACTTCTGCGCGCGCGCGTTCCTCGCGCTCGCGCTCCGCGGCGAGCCACGCGCCGCGTTTCTCGTGCTTCACGCGACGCGCGCGACGCGCGCGCTCCTCGTTCGCGCCGCGCATCGCGCCTCGTCCACCGACCGCGGACGGATGACCGACTCAAGCGTCAACTTCGCGCCTCCGACCGCCGCGCGCGTGCGCGCGCGTCGTCCCGCGCCTCGCCCGAACGTCGTGCTTCGCGCGCCTCGAACCGCGCGACGGTCCCACGACCGCCGACGCCGACGCGCGCCCGACCGTCGGAACGACGACGAGGTGGACGACGACGAGGCGGACGACGCCGCCGCGCTCTCGCGCGACGACGACGAGGAAGCGCGCCGACGAAGGACCGACCGAGCGCGCACGATTGGGCGCGCGCCCACGTGGACGAGCACACGTGTTTCTCCACATCCCATTAAAAATAGCTTCACACAGAGACCGAACGCATTTATGGACGATGACTAAAAATCGGACACGCGGAGGGTGTTGCAGGGCGAGACGACGTCGGCGCGACGCGCGAGCGGGCGACGCGCGCGCGACGGACGACGCGCGCGCGACGCGGGGACGGAGACGGCGTCGCGGTCGAGGCGTCGTCGGCGCGAGTGCGGATCGCGCGTCGTGAGCGCGGACGAGGGTGAGGAAAGAATTCTTTCATTCGTTTCGCGGCGCGGCGAAACGGTGAAAGATGTTTCGCGGGAAGGATCCGAGCTGGCGCGCGGTGGTTCCGGGACGAGAGAACGACGGCGAGCGCGCGGTGGGAGATGATCCGGACGATCTCACGCGGGCGTTGGCGGAGAGCGGGTACGCGCGGATGGACGACGGTGACGACGACGACGCGCCGTCGACGAGCTCGGAGCGAGACGCGTACGTGACAGACATCGAGGACGACGAAGATGACGAGATGAACGGACGTGCGGGCGATGTGAGCGACTCTGAAGACGATGCCGTGTACAGTGATGCGCTGGAAGACGTCGAAGGGAGGTACGGGCGCGGCGGGGGACGAGAAGAGGCGGAGATTACGACCAGGCTGCTGGCGAAATCGGGGGGGGCAACGCGGTCGCGCAACGGGGGCGGGAGCAGTCGACGAACGAGCGAGGCGTCCGGGCGACGTAAACGTGCGTTCGGCAAAACGAGCAAAGATTCGCTCCGTCGAAAGGCTGAACGAAGAGCGTACAAGCCGGTGACGTTTACGTTGCTGTTTCGTATGTTTTGCATGTACGCAGCATTCATGATTTTAGTCTTCGCCTTTGTCATCGCGACCGCGCTCGGCGCGTTCGTGAATCCCGTCGAGGAGATATTGGAGCTTAATGCGTTGGAAAATGTGGTGTGGATGCTCATCTCGGTCGCGAGTTTTATCGGGATACCGTCCGCGGTGGCGCACGTCACTGGTTACCTGACGTGGCCTCCGGTGTGGCTCGAGGTGTTTCCGGAGCGCGGTAAGCTTTTAGAGGAGCTCGGCGGGAAGATTTACTTCAGATTCCACGTGACTCGAGATGCTAGACCGCTCGCGGTCAAACGCGCGGTGGACGTTGCTGTTGACATTATACAACGTGCGCTCCCATCGGCGCTTTTTGAAATTGAAGTGGTGACGCTCAAGGAGCTCGGCATCTCGTCGGCGTTCGTCCGCGAGCTCGTGGTGCCCGCGGATGTCGTCATTCAAGGCAGCGGTGGACTGTTGCATTTCGCTACGCGAGCGAGTTCAGCGAGTTGGGGCGACTGGGTCGTACACATGGGTTCGGATGCGCTCTTGAACGTGCGCGCCGTGGATGCGGTGTTGGCACACTGCGCCCGGGAAACTCGTCTCGCAGCGCTTTCAGGTCGAGGTGACACGCACGTTCGACGACTCGCACAAGGTGCCGTCCTTCCGGGCATTACACGGACGTCGAACTCATTCATAGACGGCGTCCAAAGCGTCTTTCAATGGATTCCGGCAATGGCGGAGTGCATTCGAGCCGGCGAATCTTACGGTGCTCTGCGAATGATGTACGCCAAACACGCTCGAGTCGTCGCACCGATCCCAAACACGTATCTGGTCGTCCCGAACGAACTCGAGCTCGCCGTCGGGTTTAAAGATATGGCTGTCCACGACGGTTTTGAGCTCACCGCGTTTGCGCTCAGGTGCTCGAACAACGGAGTCAAATTTTCATGGTTGGATGCCGGCGTTCACGTTCCCATCGTGAGCGACATTTGGAAGCTTTTCAAGCTCCGCGCGCGAGATCATCACAGCGCGCTGGTATTGATGCGCGATGAGACGGTGCTCGATCACACACACAGAGCTTCGCTCACCGTCGCTTGCGTGAGCGCCGGGTTCTCAACGATCGCGCCGGTGATCACCGCGTTTTCACCTTGGTGCATGCGAAGGAGCGGGGTCGATACCTTCGCCGTCGGGTGTGTCGTCGGTTTCACCACAGCATGCGTGACGTTCAAGTACGCCATCGGGTTTTACAAGAGCGCCTCTGTGGCGGACCTTTCGAAAGGCATCGTTTCCGGCGCCGTGTACTACAACATTCTCTTCGTGCTCACCATCTTACTGACACCGGTGTTTTGCGTGTTTGAATTCATCGCACTGTGCACGTCATTATTTTACGCGCCTGCACATTTCGGCTGTGAGCTACGCGCTCGAGGTCCCACGGTCACCATCATCAAAGATGAAGACGAAGACGATTACGACTGGCTCGAGCGCGGTCAGCCGCCGAGACGGGAGAAGGAAGTTTTGCTCAAACCGGGAGGTGGAAGCAGCACGGATGACGCGCCAAGAGTGAGAGTCGAAGAGAGTCCCAAGAAATCTTGGAGAAGAGGTTAAATTAGTCCATTAGTTATTCTTAGGAGATAACGTTCTCTACGGTTGTACAGAAGTTCGTTGTTATTACATGGGAAGACATTTACGTAAGGCGTGCGATCGTTCAACGTTATTTACAGGGAAGGTTGTGGCAAATCCAGCGCACTCACGGGTGAAAACGCATGTTTGCGATAATGATCAACGAGTGAAACGTGACTCAGTGAAACACTCAGACTGCTTACAGGGGAAGGAAGTCCCGAAACACATGCGGACCTGACGTCGGTCGCCCTGAGCGCAGAAACCATTGGCCTCGGGATGGTTCTCGGCTGATGAATCGGCGGGATCGCCGTCGACGCGGGTTTCGTGCGCTCATTCGATTCGTGCGTTTCTTTGATGAGCGCTTTTGTGGACGTCACGTCGTACATATAGTCTCCGTAAAGCATCAGAGCAGCGTCGTGTCGGGCACGGCTTCGATCGCCGCACGCGTCGTGCGCGACTGCGACTCGGAAACCAGCGTTGAAACCACCGAAGACTGAATGTTGCACACAGACAGAGGTGATGAGACCGGCGAAGACGATCGTGTGGACACCGTCTTTACGGAGCTTTGGAGCGAGATCTGGCGCGTGTATGAACGCGCCGAAAGTATCCTTGTTGACGATTATTTCTCCGTCTCGCGGTTTCGCGAAAGGCTCGACGTCGTCGGGATCGATTTCGTAGACCCTTCTTCCAGGATTTAAGCGACGAAACTGTTTTAACCACGGACACGTGGCGTCGGAGTAGGACGCTTTCACATGGATAATCGGCGAACCCGCCTCTCGGGCGCACGCAAGCAGCGCGGAGATATTTTCCTCAAAGTCTGGGAATCCCTCTCGAATCTCTGGCGCCAGACTCCAGTACACGGTTTGAACATCGACGAGCATCAAGGCTGTGCCCGGACCGAAATGCGCGCGCCCGGCATCGTCACCATGCGGGAGTCGCGTCAAATCAGCCTCGGATCGGAACCGCCGCGATCGAGACAGCGTCGTGGCCGCGAGGCGTCGAGACGGATTCAATGCGCTCGTAGATTTCGACGTCGGCATCGATCTCACATCGCGGCCGTCCGCGGTGTCATCTTCGTCTGAGATATCGTTCGATTCGTCGTATGATCTCGAAAACATCTCCGATCGATTCAACTCCTCGGGCGACGCCTCCTCTCGCGCGGGCCAGCGCTGGATGACTTCCATTCGCGCCAAGAGTGCTTGTCTGTTTTCATCGGGCGTGCCGCGCGGAGACTCCTCGCGCGTCGTCCGCACGATGCACGTCGACATCGATGACGCGCCCGTCTCCGGCGCCGTCTCCATCGTGAGAGATGGGTCCTCGTCGCTCGGCAACGGTATCAGTGCATCGTGCCGCGTGCCAGCCCTGTCGTCGTCGTCGACATCATCTTTCGTCCGTCGCGCGCATCGCTCGTCCCTGAGCAGCGCGGACAACATCGCGACGACGGACGCACGCGACCGCGACGCACTCTTTGTCGTCGCTGGGAAATCTACCCTCGGTGCTCGACGAACGAGTCGCGCTCTCGCGTCGTCGTCGTCGCCGCGCGACGAACGTCCCGCCAACCGTCGACCGACCGACCGGCGTCCTTTCGCGCGCGGTCCGGGTGGTTTTTTATGTATGCTTTCTCTCGTACTCTAGTACTGTGAATGATCTCAAGGTATCTCATTTTCTCATACACGCGAGGGTTTAGACACACCACGCGGGCGGTCCAGGTGCGTTTCGTTTTCCGTTTTCGTTTTCGTCGTTGTCGTTCGTTTGCGCGACCGAGCGACCGAGCCGACCGAGCCGACCGACCGGCACGTGTGGACGCGCGCGGGTGGGACGACGAGGGCCGATGGGGGAGCGCGAGCGCGCGGGCGAAATGGTCGCGCGCGACGCGAGCGACGGTGAGTCGAGCGGCGACGACGACGGTGTGGATGACGAGACGTTTGAAGCCATCGTGCGCGAGGCGCGAGGACGAGGGGCGCGAGGGCGAGCAGAGCTGGAGCGACGACCGGCGTGGGTCTCGGACGTGGACGCGGACGAACGCAGGCGAAAGTACGCGCTGAGCGAGGAGGAGTACGCGGCCAAGATGGCGAGTAGGGTGTCGAAACACATTGACGAGGTACGAATACAAAAGTACGCCCAGTTTGAGGACGCGTTTCAATTTTCATCGAGCGATGGAGACGACGAGAGCGATCGAGACGATGGGGACGCAACCGAACGCGACGTGCGAGGGGTGTCCCGCGAATCGCCGCGGTCGTTTGATTTAGACATGGCGTTGTTTTGGGCGAGACGGCGCGCCGACGCTGGCGCGAGGGCGCTGTCTCAACGGGAGGCGCGAGACGCGGAGCGCAGTGAGCGGCGCTGCGTAGAGTCGCAGGCGAAGGAAATCAAAAAACTTCGCGAATCTCTCGCTCGGGAGACGGCGCAACGCGAAAAGTTGACGATGGACGTAGAGAGAAAGACGAAAGAAATCGCGCGTCTCCGCTCGCAACTGGCGATTCTCAAGTTGCGTCGAGACTCTGAGCGCGCCGAAACGAATACGTCGACGCGACTCACGTCGTCGACGATAAAGAAGCCTTCCGATGACCCACAAGAACTTCCGCTCTACGCACAGTTTAGAAGCGATGAGATCTCGCGCGATGCTTGGTTCATGAGACACGCCGCACGAGATGGATTTCGCCGTCAATGAGTTGTGGATCGTATTTCGCGCATTACAACTGTCGTGTAGTGTAGTATGTATGTAGTAGTAGATAGTCGATTCGTGTGTATTGTGAATCGCAGTCAACCTTGGAGGGATGGGGTTGATGCGTTTCGCGGAAAATACAGTGAGCCAATCCGTGTAAACTAGAGCTCAGAGGTGGGTCGGGTCCTTACTTTCCGACGAGACTGGCGGCTCGTTGGCTCAAGATCTCAGAATCGATGGAGTCCCGCGCGATAAATCGCCAGATGCGCACTTCGCGTTGTTGGCCGTAACGTCGAATACGCCCGATGGCTTGCGTTTCGCTGGCGATATACTCCTGAGCAGTGTTCGTCAGCAGAGGATGCACGAAAATGGCGTGGTTCGCCGTCGTCAGATTGGCGCCAGAGGCGCTCTCGTCTCTGCTGAGAAGGAGAAGAACGCGAGCATCGTCTGACTTCAAGTTTTCTTTCTGGAACTCATCTAACGCACCCGTTTGTTGGTGCACGGAACCTTTGAGCTTCAACGTCTTGATGCCCGCTTCGTTCAGCGCGCTACTGACTTGTTGCATCAAATCAGGAAACTGCACGAACACCAAGATGCGCTCGTCGTGAGGAATAGACTTGATGTGAGAGACGACGTCGATGATTTTGGAGCCGTGAACTCCGACGCCTCCGTCAGTTTTCTTAGTCTTTGACGTCGCGCCCTCGGTTCCCAGAGACACAGCCGTGACAACGGAGGTATCACGAGTGGCGCAGGTGCAGTCGGCGACCCCGCATTCTTGATTCTCCGCGTGCGCCTTGAGGCAACTGAGACAACCGATGTGACCACACGTGGACAAGACACCGGATTTCGACTTTGCAAACTTTTTGTCGCACGCACCACACTTGATGGAATCATCTAGTTTAGCTTGCTGTAAATCACGAACAGACTGGAAGAAGCGCAACGACCGGACGCGCCCCACGAGTTCTTTTTGCAATTTACGAAGACCGTGCGTGTGTTCACGAAGTTCCCAAAGCTTGTCGTCGAGAGAAGCAGTCTTTGACTTTTTTATCGAGACCGTAGACTTGCCAGAATCCATCGTCGAGCTCGGAGCGTCGCGCGCGGCTTTGACGACTTGGTAGTCAACCTTGCTCAAATCTTCCTCCACTCGGGTGTTCGCGTCGTAATACACGGAAGCTTTCTGTTTCCACTGACCGCTGTAACCGCGCACTTCGCCCTTCTTCCACTTATTAGTTTCAGTGTCCAAGATGGAGATGATTGAGCCGACGGGAGGTCTGGTTTGCAAGCGATGCGCAACTTTCGACGCCTCTGCCTCACTTTTCTCGTTGAGAAGATCTCTGAGGAGTTTGTCCGCTGTGGGATCACCGATGCCTTCGCCTTCGACGCCGTTCTCCCAACGAATGAACGGGTTGTCCTCTTCAGTGAAATCGGGCATTTGAGACATTTGGCTCAACATGGCGCGGCCCTTCAAGATGGCGACACCGAACTCGGTGAGGCAGTCCTCTTGCTGCGCTTTTCTGACGTTGACGATATCTTGGCAAGTTCGGAGAGCGGTTCCAGCTTCATCATCCAACTCAAAGTGCGCGACGCGCTTGAGAAGAGCTTCTTCAGCGGAAGACGAGTTACCGAGCACAGCCGCGAGACGTGCGTCACGATCACCTTCGGCTTTCTTTTTCTTCTTCGCCTTCATGTCCATTGACTGCAAATAATGATCGAGCTCGAGATAGATGGCGCGCTCCGCGGGGCGCAGCTGAACTTCGCAGACATCTTCCTTGTACTTGATTTCGTCAATCTCAGCGATGTTTTGTCTCATATATCGGTCCAAGAAATCTTGCGCCACCTCCCAGCGACGCTTATGCCAGTGTTGCGTCGGTTTCTCTTTGAAGAACTGGAACGTCTCAACCTTGGTGATTTCCGACTTGTTGAAGCGCGGAACTTCGTCGCTGCCAAGATTGATGCCGAGCAGAGCAGCTGTGCCCTTGATGTCAGCGAAGTCGCCGACCGGGGGAGTTCCTGACAAACACCAACGCGCTTCGGATTGAAGACCCAAGACGACAGCCTTATCAGACGGCTTGAGGTACGTAAACTCATCGACAATCACTCGACGCCAATGGAAGAGTTCCACGGGCACACACTTGATGTCTCGCCAGTCGTATTGAGCTTGCGCGCTTTCAAGTCCCCAGTGATCCTTGTTACCGTCTGCGTCGATTTCAGCGCGAGGCTTGGAAACGCGCTTCCGCTTGGGAGTCGCTTTTTGCACAAACTGCTCGCTATCGCTGTCTTCAAGCGACTCGTCGTCGTCCCAGTCGGAGATCTCGTCGTCAGTCTCCATGCAATCATCTTCCTTGTAGTTCTTGCGCGGCGTATTACGCGCGGACATTCGTTTCGGAGAAATCATGGGTGATTTGGTCGGCGTCTTCTTGGTCGGCGTCTTCTTGGTCGGCGTCTTCTTGGTCGGCGTCTTCTTCGGCTTGCTCGGAGTCGTCGGAGCGCTTTCAGTAACCGCATTGATTGGCTTCTGGATGTTCTCCTTGTTCAAACTCTGTTGGCGTTCCTTGTGCATTGCTTCAACGAATTCATAGCCTTCACCTCCAGCCTTCTGCGTCACCTCGATGAGTTTTGCACCCTTGAGACGTTTTGGAGCAGCCGTGACGGCGACGTCACTGAGGGTGGACACGCCGCGTCGAACATGCTTGGAAACCTCGCTCACGCCCTGGTTCTTGTCCGTGAGACGCAACACTTGTTCTTCAAGACTATTGACAGTGTCTTTGTAAACGCTGGTGAAGTGACGCGCCTGACTCGATGACTTTGGATCTGGAAGAGACGGTCTGCCAGCGAGCTGAGCGAGACGTTCAAAGTAAAGAGAAGAACGGAAAAGAGTCGTCGCGACGATGACGACATCCGCTTCCATCACGTCACGTGCGGTCAAAGCATTGAGATCAGACATAGTCTTGAGAACCACCGTATTCAACGAGCCTCGCGCCGAGAATTTCTCAACCTCGCGCGGCCACTGGCGGAGCAACTGCGACGGGGCGATGACGAGCGTCGCCTTGGTCGGAATGGCTTTGACTGGAGCATCAACCTTGGCTTGCTTGGGAGTGGGGAACTTGAGTTGATTCGCCAAGATGACACCGATAGAGATTGCAGTTTTCCCATAGCCAACTTGATCAGCCACGATGCCGCCACGAATCACTTTCGAGACTTGCGCCATGCCGTCCATTCGAAGACCGAGAGCCGGTAGAACCTTTTCTGAGATTTCTTCCTCCACGAACGGTTTATCATTGACTTCTTGCTGAATCATCCAACCGAGCGAACGCAACTGTTCCGGTCGCAGCGGGTACTTCTTGCTCCAGTTCGGTGGTTGCGAAACTTGCTTGTCGTGTCGATTGCTCTTCAACGTGAACTCGCCAAAGTCGTCCATCGGGCGATCGTCGTGACGCACGATTCTCCACGACATCTTCGGTTCGGTCGATTCGATGCCACGAACACTGGATGGCGCGACGAGCGCGAGCGCGCGATGGACCAGCGTGGCTGGATTGCCCGCGATCATCAAGTTACCGGTCATTTTTTCACGAGTCCACTGAACGACGAATGGCGCTGGACGGCACTTCAACGCTTGTTCGTACTTCGCGGCTTGAAGAGGATCCTCACGAGCTTGAACCTTCTGCGAGCCCACTTGCTTGCTCCAGATAAGATTGGGAGGAGTCGGCGCACAACGAGGACAGGCAAACTTGTCGCACGTCATGGCGTGGTCATCCTTCAGCTCATTCCACTTTTCGACAACCTTGGGAAGTTCCATGCGAGATGTAAACCACTCCAAACGTTGGAAAGTGGCGTGACTCTTATCCAAACGCAACGTCTCGTAACCGTTGCCTGGCCAGAAATCAGCGTCAACATCGGCCAACGGCACTGAGCAGCGCATGATGGCGACCGATTTCGCGCAAGAGTGTTCACCTTGAGTCGGTACGGCGTTCACCGGCGGGGTCAAAACGACGGCGGCGCTCGCAACAGCTGGCGCGAGAGTCACCTTCGGAGACAAGCTGGTCCACGTGCCGAAACTGTAAGCCATGTGTTCAACCTTTTTCTTTTCGCTCGGGCGGAAACGCTCCGTTGATGCAGGTTTGCCGAGATTCATGAAATCCAAGTGCGCCGTCTCCATGCGATCTTCGCCGTACATCAATCGTCGATGGTTGTCAGCGAACACAAAGTAGTCAAAGTCGCCCTTTTGATTACGACGCGGATCCATGAAAAAGTACATGTTTCGACCATCTTGTGCGTTTCCAATGCGCTTGTGCAACGAACTCTGCGCGGCATCGCACTTATCGTGGAGTTGATACGTGCCAGCGATGTCGCGATCAAACGCCGCCGCGTTCTTAGGATCTTTGAGTTTGATCTCGTACTGACTCCAACGCTTTTGCGCCCAATTCACTTCACCATTGATCTTGCTTTCCGTTTGCATGCCAAGCTTGATCTGCCAGGAATCTTCGAGCTCACCTTTGCCTTCGATGACGATGGGAACGGCGGCGCACTCTGGTGAGAAGTACTCCCAAGAGCCATCCAACACGCTCTTCGCAGAGTTGTTGAGAAGCATGCGCATCATCGGTCGCTGATAAAACTCTGCCGCCTTCCCTCTTTTGATAGAAGGATCGACAAACACCAACCACTCTGCCGAGTTGGGAGCGATTCGCAGTTCGAGACGGACATGATCTGCGGACGCACACGAATAGTACACGCGCCAGACGTTTGTTCTCTTCATACCGCGGAACAAGAAATCAGCCTCTCCGATCGCTTTCATCGCGCTCTGCCACTCCTCCCAGAGATCTGGCAAGATTTCCTTCGGCTTGGTGAATTTCGCAGAGCTCATGTCCAACTTCATATGCATCGGCAATGAGTTCTTCAGTTGCTCCTTGAAATCCTCGGGCAGGATGCGATCGACGACGTGCTCCGCGTAGTTGTGCTCCGGTCGACCGCAGCACCTGATGCAGCACGTGTGCTCACAGTCACGGCAGATGACAAGAGAATCAGCGTCCGTGGTACCGGTCTCACCTTCACAAACACACAAACGCGCAGATCTGTTCGCTTTGCTGAGCAACTCCTTGAGCGGTATCGGCTTCATACCCAAATCCAACGGCCTTTTGACCAACTTGTCTTGGCCCATCACTTCCTCTTTCTTTGCAGCGGCGGCTTGGACGACGGTCAAAGAACCTTGCATCGTCTGAGTACTAACAGATGAATCGGCATCAAGTTTCAACGCGCGTTTCGCAGTCTTGTGCTTCTTACCAGCCAGAGTGTCCGTCATCAGCGTCATCGCCGCGAGCATGCACGCGCCGACGACGGTCGTCGTCATCGCGTTACCCGCCAAATCGCTCATTTGGTTCTCACTTTCACGCGTGAGAAGAAGATCATCGACCGGAATGCCTTGCAAACTCAAAGCTTCGATGCCAACGAGCGGTCCACCGCGGTTGGTGACGAACGGCACCATGGAAGGCGTCAGACACGGACAAATGCCCGGCGCGACGGATCCGGTGGTGCGGTCGACGTTCTGAGAGAGATTCCAGACGAGAGTCTTGTGCATCGAGTCAATGTCCAGCTGAGCGAGACGCAAGTAATCGATATCCATCAAATCGAGCACGCGATCCGTTTGCGCTTTACCCCAGTCGTTCCAAGCGAAATCTGGAAGCGTGCATCCCCCGTCCCAATGCGTGAATGGTCGGCGCTGACCGAGACCTTCTTCCAAGCGCGCGCGCTGATGGCGAGACTCACATCTACCCCAGTCAGTGTTCGCTCGCGTCGAATCTTCACCCGGTCGAGCGAGCATGCGGCGCCCTTCGTGCACTCGAGGATCATCAGCGTCGAAGAGGAAAGCCTCGAGTGTCGCGCTCGCCGGACGCTCGAGCGACTTGACCAATGCCTTCCACGATTCGACGATGGACGGGTTATCAGCCTTGCACGCGAACAGGTAGACACGAGTGCGAGTGTGAGGAATGTAGAAGCGTTTGGTATCAACACGCATGAAGCGCGCAAAGTACCCTTCATCTTCGAATTTCTTCTGCACTTGATCCCACGGTGCGTTACACACGTTCTCCAGAATGATGATGGGAGGCTGACTTTTACGAATCCAATTCATCATGCCACGGAAAGTCTGACCAGATTCACCTTGAGCTTCAAGTCCCTTCCGTTCGTTGTTGAGGTTCGAGTAGTCAACGCAGGACGTACCCGCGACGAGCATGTCCACGGTGTGCGGCACGTCAACCTTGGCGCCGTACGCCGTCGTCGCTTGGTCGCCACCCAATTCACGAATATCACGGAATAGAATAGGCGGAGCAAAGTTACGCTCGATGTAAGCTTGCTTGAACGGTTCAATTTCGCAAGAAAACACGTGATCAATCGCCATTCTGTTACCATAGAGCTTCTCCGTCGCGTCCGCGATTTTATCCAACGCCAGAAGTGGAGACTCGGTGCCAGAGCACATCGTCGCGACTCGGAGAGGTCTCGTCATCGCGCCCAAAAACGCCTCGATACCAGGAACGCGACTAACGAGATCTTCAAACATGTCACCGATATTCGAGATGACTGGTAAATGTTCTGCGAGTTGAGTTCTTGGGTTACCTCCGCTGCCGCCTGAGCCTTCGCTGCCGCTGTCGTTGTCTCGTCTGCTCTTGCGCGGCGTGCCTCCGGGAGATCTAATCCAACGAGGAAATAAGATTGAACAGTCGTCAGTCATCGCACACTCGAGGGTGCGCGCGAACGAGGGTTTTATCCCTCGTTTACGCCGCTAAACCCGCTCGGTAAATTTTGGCGGGAAAAAAAGATACGTCGCTGAGAAATCTCTCGCGCCGATTGCGTGCCGAGCTCAGATGCCTCGATGGATGCGTCCACGCTCGCCAAAGTACGAAAAGAACTATCGTAACGTACCTCTTACTCATCGGCGTCGATGGAGCCGAGCCGTTCACGACGCGCGCTTTGAACTTCTTGGGAGTCGTTCTTCCCCGCGCGGTCGGCGCCTGATCGTAATCTTCATCCCCGTCGAAAGCATCGTCCTCATCCATGTCTTCTGTCTTGACAGCCATCTCCTTCATCCTCTCCACCGCCTTGTTCGCCATCGCACGCCGCGGCGTTCCGCGTCCCGCCGGCGAACAAGGCGCCGATGACACGTCGCACGCCTTCTTGTTCTTCATCTGTTTTTGCTTCACGGGCGTCGACTTCGCGCTGCCACGACCGCCGCTCGACGCCTTCTTACCAGCCATGTGGAGAGATCACGTCCTCCTACGCTCACCCACACCAGTTTTTACACGATCGCGCGCGCGTCGACGATCACGAGACGAGATCGTCCGTTTTCGACACGTCCGTTGGTTGTTCCCCCGAAATGCCGAAACCGATCGATCGCCGGCGCGTGAGACCCCCTCAAGTCCCGCGCGCGCGTCGATGCGCGTACGACTCGCGCGATGCGTGTATATCCGCTCGAGTGTTTAGTTTTCCAACCTCGCGAGCGTCGAGTCGAGGTGTGTCGTCACCGCCTCGTCGGGGGAGTTTCGACACAAAGATGAAGACGCACTCCCGACACTCGACGCCATCCATCGTCGTCGTCGTCGTCCGCGGTCGGTCGATCGCCGCGGTCGATCGATCGCCGGCGAGCTGTCTTTTGTTTTTCAAAATGTGTCCGACCGACCGCAGACCGCATGCATGTTTTTCAAAATGTGTCCGACCGACCGCATGCATGATGGAATCACCATGTGTCCGACCGACCGCATACATTGCATTCAATTCATCCATCCTCTCGAGGACCCCGTGATCTCCGAAAAGACGCCAGAGGGGGGTACATCGCCACGGTCTCGTCTCGAAACGTCGGCGCGTTCGATTGGTGCGCGCGGCGCAGCGTGCGTTTTGATTGGCTCGACACGAAACGGCATCACGAGGAGGGGTGGCTGGGCGCCGACGATGCCGATGATGATGATACGCGCGCGACGCGTCACACCACCGCACGCGCGCGTCGACGAGAACATTCCGTCGCCGAAAGCACGACCAAACACCACTCGTATACTCGTAGGGCACGCACACGTCCGTAACCATGACCTCTATCGCTGAAGTCACCGCCGAAAAGCGCGGCGCGTCCAATACGCTCACCAAGACCCTCGCGGCGGTCGCCGTCGGCGCGATCGTCGGCACCGCGCTCACGATCGGTATCTCGTACCCGACGTTGAAGGATAAGTGGGACACTCCGACGGCCGCTCCGGCGCCGGCGGCGAAGCTCAAGTGCGCCGACGCGCAGCCGCAGTCTCCGAGAGATGTCTCCCCCTCGTACTCCGCGGGCACGGGCGTCGCGAAATCGGTCGCCCATCACGCTTCCGTGAGCACTTTGAAGCACGTGAACACGCACTACCACTTGGGTGCGGAGCACAAGTCTTCGGGTGAATACGACAAGTTGCACACGACGAGCCGCAAACTTCTCTCCGGCGACACCGAGTACGGCTTTTACTGCGACGACGTCGCCGCCGTGAGCGCGTTGACCTCCGCGCAAAAGGCGGCGTACGACTTCCAATACTGCAAGGAAACCGAAGTCGGTAAGACGTACGAGTTGCACTACGTGTACTCCTCCGGCGGTAAAGCTATGGGTGACGGCCTCGGCGGCGCTTTCGCCGTTCAAAACAACCCGACCGTCGTCGTCCGCGGCCAAGTGTTCCACATCGTCAACGATGCCGCGTACGATTTGCCGAGCGGCAACCTCATGGATGGCATGCTCCAATCTTTCCCGGGCACCACGGGCGCCGCGGCCAGCCTCAACTTGAACGATGTCACCGTGTACTCTGGCTCGACGACGGGTCGCAGCTACAACAACGTCGATTCGTGCTCTCCGTACCAAATCACGTGGCAAGTGGACCAAAAGTGCCGCTTGATCTCCGCCAAGTCGTTTGATGACATGTGCAAGAAGATGAAGTACGACTACGGAATGTCCGCCGACGCGCACCCGCACCAATCTCGCGATCTCGTGTCCAACGTGCTCTCCTCGAACACTCAAACCACGTTGTCGGCGTACTAAGCGTCGCCGACCCGATCTGGCTGGTCGATGGATGACACCTCCCGGCACCAAGATACGATTTAATACGTCGCTCACAATAGTCGACGCGATTTCTTATTAAACATTTTTTCGACGCATTGTCGCATTGAAATCGATACGAAACGATATTTTATGATTGAAACCAAACCTCGTTTCTTCGCTTTGGAAAATTCTAGTGCTATTTATCATGCTACGAAGATCTATTCCGTGCGAGCTACTTCCCAGCCCGCTGCAGAGCTATGCGCGCCTCGACTCGAGCCTTGGCGATGGCGGAATTCACCGCCGCCTTTCGAGCGTCTTCATCGCTCACCGTCGACGGTCGAGAGCTCTGAAACGCTATTCCGTTTCGTTCTGCGAGATGTTTTTCCGTCACGCGCTTCTGTTCCTCCGCGAGCGCGCGATAGAAGTCGCTCGCGTCCAACGGTTCGTCGTCGACGGCTACGCGCGCGCCGGAAGCGAACGCGCACTCCGCCACGACGCCATCTCTGGCGCAATTCTCCATAAACTCTGGGTTTCGGAAAGAACTAGACGTAAACATCAGCTCGCTCGGCGTTTTCCCCGCGCGCCGCGCCGAGAGAAAGATATCGTTCACGCGCGCCTGCGCCGCCCGCGTCTCCTCTGTCTCCTCCCCCGCCGCCGGAAGCGCGACGAGAAGCCGCGTCGGGGCGTTCGGTTCCAACGCGCGTCGGCTCGTCGACGTCCCCGCGCTCGTGTCCTCCGCGTCTCCGCACATCGCTTCCAAGAACGCGATGTCGCCGCCGTCGCCGCCGTCCACGGGTCGGTCCATCACTCGCGGCGGTGGCCGCGCCGGTCCGACGAACGCGTCGTCGCCGTCGTCGTCCCTCGCGTCGCGGTCGCGCGGTGCGTTCTCCTCTCCCTCGCTCTCGCTCTCGCTCCCGTACGCGCCCAGTGCGTCCATGACGGGACGTCCGTCTCCCCGTCGTCGTCTGCGGTCCGACGGTCCAGAGGTCGTGCGCGAAGAATGAAGGGGAGAAAGATTGATTCACGGCTGTCTCGCCTCTTTCAACCGTCCGCGTCGCGACGGCAGTCCTCGACCGCGCGGCGGCGAGGGAGGGAAGACGCGCGAGGGAGAGAAGACGCGTTCGAGGACGCGTCGACGCGCGCGCGCCGGATCGTCGGTTCGTCGGTCGACGGGACAGGCGATGGCTGACGACGATGGTGGCGGCATTTTAAAAGACGTGGTGCTGAATCGAGACGATGACGAGCGTCGAGATGAGGGCGCGACGGAGAGAGCGCTGAAAGAGAAACTCGAGCGCACGTCCCTGCGCGCGCTGCGCGCGTTGGAGGATAAAGACGTCGTCATATCGCGACTACGGGCCGAGGTGTCCGAGCTGACGAGACTGCGAGAGCGGGAGCGGCGAGGGCGACGCGGGCGAGGACGCGCGGATGACGACGGTGAGTGGAGCGATGCACACGATCATCGCGCGTCGTCTCTTCATTGCGGCGACCATCGCGCGGCGAAGATGGCGCGAGAGTTGGACGAAGAGCGCGCCGCGGTGGTCGGGTTACGAGGACAGTTGCGTGAGGCGCAATCAAACGTCGAGGCGTTGCGACAGTCGCACGAACACGCGAAAAGGTTTGCGCTTTCGAGCGAAAAGCACGCCGAAGCGTTGGTCGAACGATTAGATCGAGTCTTGCGCGCGCGAGAAACCTCTGCGCGAGCGCGCGAGGAGGCGCTCGCGGATGGAGAACGCGCGCTTACGAAGCGTCTGGCCGAGCTCGCGATGGAGTGCGCGCGTCTTCGCGAAGACGCGGACGGATGGAAGTTTAAAGCCACGTCGTGCGAGCACGAATTGAATGAAATCAGACTTCGTCTGGCGGGTGCGTTCGATTCAGACGATGGCGACGGTTTCGAAGAGCTTCGAGGGGACGAGTCTCTCACCGTGGCTCGTCTTCGCGTCGCGCTGGCGTCGACGAAAATCGCGCTTCGCGAAGCGTTGGCGGGCCGCGAGAGGGACGACGCGGACGGTTTCGAGCGCGACGTCGCGCTCGAAAGTTTCGTGCATTCGGTGTCGTCGATCGATTCCGAGCGCGCCGCGCGCGACGCGTCCAAAATGCGCGACGCCGAGCGAAGAGCGTCTGAACTCGCGACGACGGCGAAAGAGCTCAGAAGGGTGAACGCGTCGCAGGCCAAGGAACTCACTCGAATGGAAAATTTGCTCAGAGAGCAAATGTCCTCGAATCAACTCACGATAGAATCGGCAGAGGTGACGGCGGAGAACGCGAGACGCGAAAAAGAGCACTTTGAGAAGGTGGTGCGCGAGCGCGAAGACACGTTGTTGGTCCTGCGAGACACGGTGGCGGCGATGGAGCGCGGTCACGCGTCGAGCGGCGAAGATAGGCTCCGAAGCGAATTGACACAGGCTCACGAGAGACTTGGATGTCTGGAAAATGAGAACACGTCGCTCGCGATGGACAAAGAGACGCTGGCGGGAGAACTTCGGCAGCTCAGATGTGACGTCAAAGCGGCTGCTGAGAGAGCCGAGTTTCACGAAAACGCGTCAAACTCGCTGAAACAGCGCGAAGAGATATTGCTCACGCAACTCGAGTGGCACAGCGACGAGTGCGAGACGTACAAGGCGCAAGCGCTCGAAATCTTGCGTCACGTGAAGGACGTCGAATCTGAAAACGTCAATCTTCAGATGAAGGTCAAATCGCTCGAGCGCTCGCTCGCAGCGCAGATGAGTCAATTGGGCGAGGAATCCAGGTCTTGTTTCGAAGAACTCGCGCGGGAAGTGCGAAAACATGTTGAATCCACCGCCGCCGAGAACGCGGGCTCCGAGTTTTGTCGAACGATTCAGGTTGCGCTTCGCGCCAACGCCGTCGGGTACGACGCCGCGAGCGATTCGAGCGCGCTCGCGGAGATTGAGCGCGCTCTTCTGGACGCGCAGCGCACCATTTCTCAGCTAGAGTGCACGGCGAGCAAGTACGAAGCGGCGTTTACGACGGCGACGAGACGACTCGAACGAACACAACACGCGAAAGACTCCGTGACGATTGCGTTCGATCACACGTGTCGCCTCCTGGAGACTGCGCGAAAAACGCAAATCGGAGTGAGCTCTGCAGCCATGAGCTCGCTAGAAAAGCATTTAACCTCCTCTCAGGCTCGCAATAAACGATTGACGCAGATGCTCATTCAAAACGGCAACGACGCGGATGTCAATCTATACAATTTGGAGGAAGCTCTGTCGAACAGGGAAGAGACGATGTGCGCGATGCAAACTCGAATCAATGAGCTCGAAGTGACCGCAAACGAACTTCTGAGCACTCGAGAGTCTGTCGCTCGCGCGATGAAATCAATCTCTGCGGCGAGAGACGACGCCCAGACTGCGGCGCAAGTTGAAAAGAGTCGTCTGCTCGAAGCGCGGCGGACGATTACGAAACTGCAAGAAGAAATATCCGAGCTACGCGATGAAATACGCGCTCCGACGCTGGAAGAAAACGTGGAGAGATTGAAACGACTGGTCGAGGAACAAGCTTTGGCGATCGCCGAAGCTTCGCGGGAATTGGAGAATCGCGTGACCGCTGAGGCGAACGCACGCCGCGAGCTCGATGAAACGCTGCGCGAACTTGAAGAGACGCGCGAGAAACTCACCGAAGAACGCGAGCGTCTTCGTACGTTTGAAGAGAAAAACGAGATGACGACGACGACGGCGACGACGCCAGAAGAGGCGGCGTCGTTCGGCGGTTCGACTGGATTTCCAGAAATTGTTTCCAAACTAAGTCAGCGCGTTTCGGAGCTTCAAAAGGCAATCGAAGTGCGAGACGATCGAATCTCAGTTTTGGAGTCCTCCGCGGGAGGCATCGTTCCGATGACTTCTGAACATCGAGACGTGAGCGGCGTCGTCGCGCAAGCCTTGCAGGATAGTCGCGCCGCGGCCGTCGTCGCCGCCGCGGCGAGGAGCGATTTGGAAGCGAGCAAGGCTGAAATCTATGAGTTGCGAGAGGAACTTCGTCGACGCGAGGACGCGTCGCACGAATCACAATCTCAGCTCGAACGAGTTTTTGAACAACTTTCGTCACGCTTTGAACGCGAGATTACGTCCTTGGAAGCTTACGGCGACGTCATGACGGCGAAATTACTCAATTTGGAAGCAGACGTCGCCGAATCAAAACGTAAAGAAGATGAGTGGCGATCCAACAGTAAGTTGAGTGATGAAGAACGACGCGCACACGTCGAGCGTTGCAAAAGGTACAGGGAATTAATACAGCGTTTACGCGGAGAACACGTCGAAGAGCGAAACAAACTTCTGAGTTTCGTGAACGATTCCGAATCGAAGATTGCAGCTCTGACGAAGCGCGTGGAGAGTTCGTGGGCGGGTGAATCGGCTGAACTTCTCGCGCAAGCGAACGAAAAGATCGAAGAGCTTAAAACTCGATTGGCAAACGCGGCGGGGTCAGAAGCGCGCGACGCCGATGCGCTCAGCGGCGAGCTTGAGGCATGCAGAGCGCGCGTACAATCCATCAAGGAAGAGACGAGAGTGGAGGTGGAAAAACGTCTCACCACTCGATTTCGTCGCGAATTAGTGCGAGCGCAAGACGAGATCGAGACGTTGCGTGGATGGCGCACGCCGTGCGTCGCGCTCGTAGACGCGGTACGCGCGATGAGTGTTCGTTCGGTGCGACTCTGCTCCGCGGTGATTCACGCGTGTCGCACGGCGCAAGGTAAACGAACCATCGCAGAGACGTTGGGAGGTAAAGACGAGCGCGAAGTTGCGTCACTCGTCGGCCTCTCGAGTGAAGAACTCGCGGCGGTGTTTTCCGCGCAAAATGTGTGCGCGGACGGAGCCGTGGAAGATACTGCGACGGCGTTGAGCTTGTTCGATTCGCCCTCGAACGTCGCGGCTGCCGTTGCGTGGTGCGAGACGCGCGCGACGCAGCTTCAAGACGCTCTCGCATCTGATGGATCTTTGATTCCAGTTGAAGAAATGTGGCGCCCCGACGTTCTCGAGGCCGTGACGTCGCTCGTCATTCGACAATCGAACGAGGCCGAGGCGTCTTTGCGAGAAACCAACGCGACTTTAAGCGAGTGGTTCGATCGACTATCGTCGTCGTCCGCGGTGTAAATGTAACATAAAAGCACGGTGCTTGCACTGCTGGAAATCAAAAAATCAAAAATCAAGACACCGCGCCAACACGCGTTGATGATGAAAATCGACCTTCGTCACTTTCCGCCGCGCACCTCGCTTCGAACGCCGCGCGATGCGTTCGGTGATTCGCGTGCTCATCGCGCTGACGCTGTGCGCCGTCGCGAGCGCTCGCCCCGACAAGGTCAATTGCGATCGTAAGGTGAGTGGCGTCGACGTCATGACGAAATCGACCGTCATGGGGCACCCCCCGGCGACGAGCGCGTCGCAGCTGACGGTCAACGCGAGCGCGTACGGCGCGGGTGATCGAATCACAATCACGCTCAACACCGGGTCGTTGGACGCCGCTTTCATTCACGCGTCTGCGGGAACGCTGACGACGAGCAGCAGTGGCATCTTCTCTGAGAATACGTGCGCGACGAGCAGTTTATGGTACGCTAATAACGGTGTTTCCACACACACGTTCACGTGGACGGCGCCGAGCGACGTCTCATCGCTACCGAGCGTCGAGATCGCCTCCATGGCGGCGGGAGGACACGGACCGCCCATAAATAAGCAAATCGTCACACTCACGCGCGCCGCCGGCTCATCGTCGCCGGCACCGCCGCCGACGAGCTCGCCTTGCGCCGCGAATCATCACGTGTCGAGCAACGCGTGCGTCGCGTGCGTCGCTGGAACGCAGAGAGCCGCAGGCGACGATCCGACCGGGAACGATACGTCGTGTGTGACAACGATTTGCATCGCGAACGAGCGTGTCGCTTCGAACGTGTGCATCGCATGCGGGGCTCAAGAGACAAACGCGGCGGGCGACGAC
>Ga0181568_10000374_pt1 | contig 39395 bp, 33 predicted proteins | sample 101ome_20_FD_133758 | JGI IMG/M metagenome (GOLD analysis project Ga0181568, IMG submission 133758) | Coastal salt marsh microbial communities from the Groves Creek Marsh, Skidaway Island, Georgia - 101404AT metaG (megahit assembly) | ecosystem: Environmental > Aquatic > Marine > Intertidal...
CACAACCTGCTGAGGCAGTGGGCGGATACGTGACCCTGAGCTCGACTATGTTCTAGGTCGAAAGATGCACGCCAGTGCCGTCATCCGGCGACTTGGACGGACTGTTCGAGGAAGGCAGAAAAGGAGAAAAGGAGAAAAGGGCGAACAGCTCTTTTGCAGGGCAAGTATTTTATTCAGGGATCTCGATCGGTTGCGGCCTGAATGTCCGACATCCGATGGGGCAAGCAGCTTTTGTAGGTCGGCATTACCCTGAGGGGCATAAAAGGGCGCAAGGTCGTTTGCCGACAACAACAAACGCTTTTTTGGAATACACTGATGACATCTGACACCGACAACGATACCCAGGCTTTATTGGTCGACCTGCAAACTCGCCTGGCGTTCCAGGATCACACTATCAGCGAACTCAATGACGTCATCACCGACCAGCAGAAACAGCTGGACCGTTTGCATGAGCAGGTCAGGATGCTGAAAGACAAACTGGATGTGCTGGAAGAAAGCGTCCCGCAGCCGGGCAATCCAAACGCCGCAGATGAAAAACCGCCGCATTACTGACAATGAAAATTGATCAGGCAAAGCAAGAATCTCAGCTAGCCGCTGCCAGATCGCCGGATGACGGCACATTCGTGCCGCTTCCGGCCGGCGAGAAAGCAGAGCTTTTGGTTAGCTCTTAATCGCCGACACTTCCTCGGCCTGCAACCCCTTGGTGCCTTCGGTAACCGCAAACTCCACGCGCTGACCTTCCCGCAGGATGCGATGGCCATTGCCCATGATGGAACGGAAATGGACAAAGATATCCTCGCCAGTGTCACGGGTAATAAAGCCGAAGCCCTTGCTGGCGCTGAACCATTTCACATTGCCCAATTCCTTGTCCAGGGCACTGGTGCTGGCAGCGGCACTCTGCGCCGGGGTTGCGCCGGATTCTCTTGGTGCTCTCGTCTCTCTCGGCGCTCTCGACTCTCTCGGTTCTCTGGATTCTTTTGCTCTGGACCTGCCGCCTCTTGAACGGCTGCGCCTAGCGCTGCCCGGGGTGGTATCTGTCGTGAGGCCTTCGGCAGAGCAGACCCAGTAGCTGGTAAGGCATCCGCCCAGCAGTGCGGCCACAAACAGCGTAACCGGCGCCGGAAACAGGTTGGGCATGTTGATGAAAAAGCCCACGGCCGCGAGCACTATCGCGACAAAAAAAGCAGCAACAATAATCTTGGTATTCATGCTTAACTCGTTGGAAAAGTGATTTCTTTTTTTAGTTTTTATTTAGGGTGACAATGCTGGTATCACTGCGGATTGTGGTTGTTCTGGCAGTGCAGCAAGGCAGGATGGTAACACTGATTCCCGACGGGATTAAAGGGCTGGCCGGCCACCGGGGTCAGTGGCGGGGTTGCAGAACCCATGACGGTAAACCCGCAGGCGGGAGCGGGTTAGAGGGGTATCGGAATGCCGTTAACACGCACATCAGTGTCTGTTTCAGTGTCGTTGCCTTCCAGCGAGCGTTCCGGTAAACCACACTCTTTCAGAATGGCTACCATGCGGCTGCGATCACGGGCGAATAAATCGAGGTCGTATCTCTCAGACACATCGCGCCAGGCGGCGGCATAGTCACAGTGAAAGTCCTCTGCCGGTGGCCTCCAGCTGCCGATGCCGCGATCGCGTTTCTTGGCGTGGATGCTGCGCCCGACCGGAATCAGGTTGATGGGGTCGTTGGCAAAACTGGCGCGCTTGTTGTCATCCCACATGTAACCGTTGCTGGCATTGGCATACACCGGCGAGATGATGTGATCGATTTCCATGCGGGCGGCACGCCCGTATTCATCGCCGGTATAGGGGTCGACCCAGTGACCTTCGCGCACTTCACACTGGCGCGGGTTGGTGTAGGTGACGGGGACATCGCTGGTGGCGACAAACACCTGGGTGCGTACGGTCTGGCAGCCGCCGGTGGTCGTCCAGTATGGCCAGTCGTCGTCGTTGTAGAACAGGTCTCCGTTCTGGTCGCTCAGGCTGCGGTTGCGGTTCATCCGGTCCCAGCGGGAGGGTGCCAAGCGACATCCAGCCTGGTGGCAGTGATAATCGCCAAAGGGGTCGTAGTGACCGCCGTTGCGGTCGTAGCCTTTGTCGATATGGGCGTTGGTGGTAGCCATGAGCAGACCGGCGATGCCGCCGGCAATCACGAGCGTGTAGGGTTTCAGGTTCGGCATGGTGCTCTCCTGAGAGTGTTTCCTGAGAATGTTGCCGGTAAGCGCTGACCGGTGAAATTAAGGGATCTGAATACCGGCTTGCTGCTTTCTTGCTGCCGGGTAAGCCGGGTAAAAAGCTGCAAGAACCCGGGCGCAAGTTGCCATAAAAAGGCTTAACGTCAGATGCTTACAACTGTTTCAGCTTTTGCATCTGCTCCTGCAGCTGGCCCAAAGTCGTCTCGGCATTAGACAGTTTTTCCTTTTCCTTCGCAACAACGTCCGCCGGGGCGTTGTCGACAAATCGGGCGTTGCCGAGTTTGCCCGACAACCTGCCGATTTCCTTTTCCAGTTTCTCCTGTTCCTTGGCGAGACGGCCAAGTTCAACGTCTACATCCACCAGACCGGCCATTGGCACGAGAACTTCCATCTCGCCGACCACCTGCATGGCACAGGGTGGTGCGGCAGCGGCGTCATCGAGCCAGCCAGCACTGTCGAGCTTGGCCAGCTTGATCAGGAACTGGCGATATTTTTCCAGCAGGGCCTGGTCACTGCTGCTGCCTTTGGTCAGCAGCACGGGGATCGCCTTGGCCGGCGAAATGTTCAGTTCGCCGCGAATATTGCGAATACCGATGATGACGCCCTTGACCCATTCCATCTCGCGGTCAATTTCCGGGTCGGCAACCCCGGCTTCCTGTGCAGGATAGTCCTGCAGCATGATGGTCTTGCCTGCAATACCGAGCAGGGGAGCGGCTTTCTGCCAGATTTCCTCGGTGATGAAAGGCATCAGCGGGTGCAGCATGCGCAGGCTCTTCTCCAGCACATCCAGCAGCGTGTAGCGGGTAGCATTCTTCTGCGCATCGGTGGCGTTGTCATCCCACAGCACCGGCTTGGACAGCTCCAGGTACCAGTCGCAGTACTCATTCCAGAAGAAGTCATAGATGGCCTGGGACACCAGGTCGAACCGGTAGACGGCAATGGCGTCCTCGACTTTGAGCAGGGTGTCCTGCAGGCGCGACTGTATCCACAGGTCGGCACGGGCATAGTCTGCGTCAGATGACGGTTTGCTGACGGGGTGTTCTTCGGTATTCATGAAGACATAGCGGGCGGCATTCCAGATCTTGTTGCAGAAGTTGCGGTAGCCCTCGATACGGCCCATGTCAAAGTTGATGTCACGCCCGGTGGAAGCCAGGGAATAGAAGGTATAACGCAGGGCATCGGTGCCGTAGCCTGGAATGCCCTCCGGGAATTCCTTGCGGGTTTTCTTCTCGATCTTTTCGGCATCCTGCGGGCGCATCAGGCCGGTGGTACGCTTGGCGACCAGCGCGTTGATATCGATGCCGTCGATGAGGTCGATGGGATCGAGCACGTTGCCCTTGGACTTGGACATTTTCTGGCCGTCGCCATCGCGAATCAGGCCGTGGATATAGACTTTCTGGAACGGAATCTCGCCGCGGAATTTCAGCGTCATCATGATCATGCGCGCGACCCAGAAGAAGATGATGTCAAACGCCGTGACCAGTACGTTGGTCGGATGGAACGTGGCCAGCTCCGGTGTTTCGTCCGGCCAGCCCAGGGTGGAGAAGGTCCACAGGGCTGAGGAGAACCAGGTGTCGAGCACGTCTTCATCCCGGCTGAGGGCCAGGTCGGCATCCAAACTGTATTTTTCGCGCACCGCGGCATCACTGTGGCCGACATAGATATTGCCGTCCGCGTCATACCAGGCCGGTATGCGGTGGCCCCACCACAGCTGGCGGCTGATGCACCAGTCCTGCAAGTCTCGCATCCAGGCGAAATAAGTGTTCTCCCAGTTTTTCGGCACGAACTCGATATCACCGTTTTCCACGGCCTCGATCGCCGGCTTGGCCAGGCTTTCAACAGCTACATACCACTGGTTGGTCAGGTAGGGTTCGATGACGACGCCACTGCGGTCACCGCGCGGCACCTTCAGTTTGTGGTCCTCGATTTTTTCCAGCAGCCCTAGAGCTTCCATGTCCTTGACGATCTGCTTGCGGGCCTCGAAGCGGTCGAGGCCGCGATAGGCTTCGGGCGCGTCGTTATTGATGGCCGCATCCACCGTCATGACATTGATAATGGGCAGGTCATGACGCTTGCCGACCTCGTAGTCGTTGAAGTCATGAGCCGGGGTGATCTTGACGCAGCCAGTGCCGAATTCCGGGTCGACATAGTCATCGGCAATGATGGGAATCTCGCGGTCGCACAGCGGCAGATGGACAGTCTTGCCGACCAGGGCGCGAAAGCGGTCGTCATCGGGATTCACGGCCAGGGCAGTATCGCCGAGCAGGGTTTCCGGACGCGTGGTGGCAATGGTGACATGGTCCTTGCCGTCGGCCGTGGTTTCGCCGTTGGCCAGGGGATAGCGGAAATACCAGAAGTAACCGTTTTCCTCTTCACTGACCACTTCCAGGTCGGAGATGGCGGTATGCAGTTTCGGGTCCCAGTTCACCAGGCGGTTGCCGCGGTAGATGATGCCTTCGTCATACAGGCGAATGAAGACTTCCTCGACAGCGCGTGACAGGCCTTCGTCCATGGTGAAACGCTCGCGCGACCAGTCGATGCTGGAACCCAGGCGACGCAGCTGGCGCGTGATGTTTCCGCCGGATTCGGCTTTCCACGCCCAGACCTTGTCGATGAACGCCTCGCGGCCGAGATCATGACGCGTCAGGTTTTGCGCCTGCAGCTGTCTTTCCACCACCATCTGGGTGGCGATACCGGCGTGGTCGGTACCCACCTGCCAGAGCGTGTTGCAGCCCTTCATGCGATGGTAGCGAATGAGCGCATCCATGATGGCATTGTTGAAGCCATGGCCCATGTGTAGGCTGCCCGTGACGTTGGGCGGCGGAATGGCAATGCTGTAGGCCGGCCCCTCACCGCTGGGGGTGAAATAGCCGTTGGTTTCCCATTGCTCGTACCAGGATTTTTCGATGTCTGAGGGCTGGTAGGTTTTGTCCATTTTCTGCCGGATTTACTGCGAGGAAGAGGCGCGCATTATAGCCTGTCTGCAGCGCAAATGCCGAGTATCAGGGTAGGGATAGGGGGGCGGGACGCTGGCAGGCAGTTTGGTTCGGGTCAAAACCCCTGCCACAGGATTCGCCGGCATGAATCCGCAGCGTGGTCACACAGCAGGAGGGGCTTTGGCCCGGAATGACGTCCTAGCGTATACCGGATTCGGAAATATCCGGCAGGTCCAGCTGCTGTGGATTCAGTCCCAGCGCTTTCAGGTCCAGCGAAACCCGGTAGAAATTCGCCAGGGCGACCTGGTGCTGGAAATGGGCACGCCAGCGCTTGAGTTCGGCCTCGGCGACCACCTGCTCACGCTGATTAAGCTGAAAGAAGTCGCTGAAACCGGCTTCGAAACGGCGTGATTCGGCTTCGGCCAGCTGGCGCGAGGCGGTGAGTTCCTCCAGGGCGTACAGGACGCCGGACACCATCAGCAGGCCGAACAGGATCAGGGAAATCACGACGATGGCGCGCACGATGCCGATGTTGGCGATGGTATCGATCAGCGCCTGCACGGAAATCGGAATGGCCAGCGTCAGCAGGCTGATCGCCAGGCTGTAAATCACGACCAGCTTGTAGAAACGATGCTCAGGCCCCAGCAAGCGGATGAACATCTGCCAGAACTCAGCCCGCTCCGGCAGGTGATGGGAATCGGTCGCGCTGTGCGTGGATGGTGCAGCCATGTCATCTACCCTCAGTAAAATACGGGGCGTACTTTAGTGAAAATAATATTCTCAATATATTATTTATATGATAGTGATTTCATATCACCGGCATCGTGCGAATATGGTCGCACGGCATTTGGCGCCAGATCAGTCGGGCCGTGCCTTGCTGCGGTTCACCGGGGTTAAAGTTTGTGGTGGTCGAGTTGGTAGCCGGCATCCTTGTATGACTGCCAGTGCTCGCGCAGGTTGGCCTTGGCGGCTTCCTGGTTTGGCACGATTTCGGCGATGCGCGCGAAGCTGCCATGGAAGGCTGGAATGTCCTTGCTCAGGTTGATGAGCAGGTCGGACTTGCCGGGAAATGCCGGCAGGCAGCCAATGAACACCGGCACCTCTTCATCGGCTAGCAGTTCGTCATCAATACCGACGATGGCGTGCGGGATAAAGCTTTCCGGTTTGAAACTCCAGAGCAGGTCATCCATGTCCTGGGCGGTCTGTTCGGAGTCGGTGTGGATATAGATTTTCAGGCCCTGGCCCATGGCTTTTTCGGTCAGGCGACAGGCAAACACGAGGCGGTCCTGCTCCTCGGTCTGGCTGATGCTGTAGAAATCGACTTGGGCCATGGGCTAACTCAGTGGTGGGATCAACGTTTTATCGTTGTAATAGTTGTCATAAAAGTGGTCAGGCATTGTTGAGCAGATAATCGACCAGCAACGGCACCGGTCGACCTGTGGCGCCTTTGTCCTTGCCCTGCAGCCAGGCCGTGCCGGCGATATCGATATGGGCCCAGGGATATTTTTCCGTAAAGCGTGACAGGAAGCAGCCCGCGGTAATGGTGCCGGCCTTGGGCCCGCCGATGTTGGCGATGTCGGCAAAGTTGCTGTCCAGTTGCTTCTGGTATTCCTCGTCCAGCGGCAGACGCCAGACCGGATCGTTCACCGCAACGCTGTGCTGGCGCAATTTGTCGGCCAGTTCGTCGTTGTTGCTCATCAAGCCACTGTTCACTGATCCCAGGGCCACGATGCAGGCACCGGTCAGGGTGGCGATATCGATCACAGACTTGGGTTTGTAGCGCTCAACGTAGGTGAGGGCATCACACAATACCAGGCGGCCTTCGGCATCGGTATTGAGCACTTCGATGGTTTTGCCGGACAGGCTGGTGACGATGTCGCCAGGCTTGGTGGCGCGACCGCTGGGCATGTTCTCGGCGCTGGCGATGACACCGATGACATTGATCTTCGGCTTCAGTTCGCACAGGGCGGTCATGGCCCCCATGACACTGGCGGCTCCGCACATGTCGAATTTCATTTCGTCCATGCCGGCGCCGGGTTTCAGGCTGATGCCGCCGGTATTAAACGTGATGCCCTTGCCAACGATGATGTTGGGTTTGGTGTTAGAGCTGGTGCCCTTGTATTCCATGATGATCAGGCGTGACTCCTCGTCGCTGCCATGACCCACGGACAGCAGGGAGCCCATGCCGAGACGTTTCATCTGTGCTTCGGTCAGCACCTTGGTTTTCAGTTCCTTGTGACGCTTGCCCAGGGCGATGGCCTGCTCACCCAGGTAGCTGGGTGTGCAGATATTGGCGGGCAGGTTGCCAAGTTCACGGGCGACCGACATGCCGGTGGAAACCGCCGTGCCGACATCAAGGCCTTTTTTCAATACATTACGCTTGCTCTTGTCGGCCAGGAAAACATCGATTTGCTTCAGCGGCGACGGTTTGCCTTTCTTCGATTTTGTCTGCGAATACTGGTAGGTGCTGTTGGCCAGCGTGCGGGCCAGCAGGTGGCCGAGGGTGTCCATGCCGGTGCCCTTGATGTCGAGGTTCACCAGGGTGTCCGCGGCATCACTGAGGGCATACTTTTTCAGGGCCATGGCAACGGCGCCGACGGCGCGGCCGAATTTCTTCTGGTCGAAATCGCTTTTCTTGCCCAGGCCGACCAGCAGCACGCGTTTGGCGCGCAGGCCTTCGGGCGCATGCAGCAGCACGGTCTGACCCAGGGCGCCGCTCAAGTCACCGCTGTCGATCAGTTTGCTGATTTTCTTGCGGATCAGTTTGTCCGCCTGGGCGGTCAGTTCAGGAAGATTCTGGTTGGTATAGACCCCGAGCACGAGGCAGGCAGTGGACAGGTTCTGGAGCGAAGCGGCTTTGATCGTGAATTTCATGATGCAGGGTTTCCTGAAACGGGATTGTTGCGGGCGTGAGAACAGGCGGGAAATTCTACTCCGCGGGCGGTAAGAGATCAAAGTGACAGGGGATGTGGTCGTTGTTGTCAAACTTGTGCTGAATGTGTTCGCGGCTGAAACCGCTCCTACCCAGCGCTAGGATCCTGCAAAGAGCAGTTTTATGTCGCAGGAGCGCCTTCAGGCGCGAATGGAGCAAATTTCAGAAGCCATAGTTGCCCATTCCTTATTGGCCCGCCTGCGCGCGATACACTAGAATCCCGTCATGATTATTACCCGGTACCTTACCCGCCAGATCCTGCAGGTGACTGCGGCCACCACCTTCATCCTGCTGGCCGTGGTGGTGCTGGGGCGTTTCCTGAAATACCTGGCGCAGGCCTCACAGGGTGAAATTGATCCTGCCGTACTGGCGCTGCTCATGTCCTACCGGATTCCGGAATTCATACAGCTCATCCTGCCGCTGGCGCTGCTGCTCAGCATCCTGCTTGCCTATGGGCGCCTGTATGCCGACAACGAAATGACGGTGCTGGCCGCCTGCGGACTCAGTACCCGACGCCTGCTGGCGATCACACTGATGGCGTCAGCCAGCGTGGCAGGGCTCGTCGGTGTGCTCAGTTTTGCGTTCACCCCGTGGGGACTGGTCAATACCGATACCCTGCTGGAGTCGCAAAAGGAACTCAACGAATTCGACATCATGGTGCCTGGCCTGTTTCAGAATATTTCCCGGGGCGCGCGCACCACCTATACCGAGGCCATCGAGAATGACGAGATGCAGCAGGTGTTCATGCACGAGAGCGCCAGTGGCCGGGTGACCGTCGCCAGCTCTGCGGTACCGACCGAGGGCGAGGAAGGGGCACGTTTCGTCCTCTTCAGCGACGGCTCCATCACCGAGCCGCGGGAAGACGGCTATGTCCTGACCCAGTTCGAGGAGATGGGCGTGCGCATACCCGCCCGCGACATCAGTTTCGACATCGCTTTGGAGGAGCGGGCCATGACCACGCTGGCCCTGTGGCGCTCAGGTGATGCTTCCCACCGTGCCGAACTCCAGTGGCGTATTTCGCTGGTGCTGCTCATACCGGTGCTGACCCTGATTGCGGTGCCGCTGAGTCGGGTCAGCCCGCGGCAGGGCCGTTTTGCCAAGCTAGTGCCGGCCATTTTTCTCTATATTCTTTACTTTGGTCTGCTGCTGGTCAGCCGTGACCTGACTGCGGCCGGCGAGATCCCCGTCATGCTCGGACAGTGGTGGGTGCATGGCGTGTTCCTGACTATCGGCTGGCTGCTCTTTACCGGCCGCATGCCGAGCCTGCGGCTGCCCGGGTTTGGCACACCATGAACCGACTCGATCGCTACGTGGCAAGACAGGTGCTGATGGCCATGATGGTGGTGCTGCTGGTACTGGGGGGTCTTGATCTGGTCTTTACCCTGGTCGATGAAATCGGCGAGACCGAAGGGGCATACGGCACGGCGCATGCCATGCGCTATGTGTTCTACGTGTTCCCGCGCCATCTTTATGAACTGCTGCCCATGACCGCACTGATCGGTGCCCTGACCGGACTGGGGGTGCTGGCGTCCAGCAATGAACTGGTGGTGATGCAGGCTGCCGGTGTGCGCGTGACCCGGATTGTCTGGGCAGTGATGAAGCCGGCTATCGTGGTGATGGTGGCGGGCCTGGTCCTGGGCGAGTTCATTGCCCCGCGCCTGGAACTGCAGGGCGAGCTTGATCGCGCTCTGGTTCGGGGTGAACAGGTGGCCGTGTCCCGTCATGGCCACTGGCAGCGCGATGATGACGAGTTCATGCATTTTAATGCCATCGATCCGGATGGTGTGCTGCACGGCATCAGCATCTATCATTTCGAGCAGCAGCAACTGCAGGGCATCACTACAGCAGAGACGGCCTACTATGAGGCAGGTGATAACGCAGGAGAAAGCTCCTGGTTGCTCCAGAACGGCACCGAGACCACGTTCAGCAATACCGGCAATCGCCAGGGCGATCGTTACACCTTTATCGAACAGAGCTGGGACGTTGACCTGACACCGGACCTGCTTAAGGTGCTGATCATCGACCCGGACAACATGTCCATTTCGGATCTGTACCGTTATGCAGACCGTTTTGAAAGTCAGGGCCAGGATGGCGGGCCGTATTTCCTGTCATTCTGGAAGAAAGCCCTGCAGCCGTTGACCACCGCGGCGCTGGTGATCGTGGCAGTATCCTTCATCTTTGGTCCGCTGCGTTCGGCCACCATGGGCTCGAAGGTGTTTACCGCCATCTGTTTCGGGATTGTCTTTTACCTGGTGCAGAACCTGTTGAGCACAATCAGCCTGGTATACCAGCTCAATCCACTGGTGGCGGTGTCGGCACCGGTATTGTTGTGTCTGGCGCTGGGACTGGTGTTGCTCAGGCGTGCGGACTGAACTGACTTTTTGAACCGGTTGTCCTAACCGGTTTTTTTATTGCCGTCCTTTTCCATCAGGGGCACCAGCACGACTTCCGATCCGGACAGCCGGTCGTGCAGTGACTTCCTGTCCTGGCTGAACAGTATCAGCCAGTAGCCGATGCCGACCGGCAGCATGGAGGCTAGTGCCCCGGCAAAGCGGATCACGGTCTGTATCAGGGTGATGCGATTATTGCCGCTGTTCTGGATGCGTACACGCCAGGCCTGCATGCCCAGCGTCTGGCCGCTGTGAGTCCAGAACCAGGCAAAGAAAGACCAGGCACTGAGGATCATGGCGACAAGCAGGACATTCTTGTAGACCGGATCGAGGGTTACCACTTCGCCATCCACCGTGCGCGCATTATCGACCCCGAACAGTGACAGCACCACAAAAGCCACCACCATCCAGATGGCGATGATCAGGACACTGTCATAAGCGATGGCGGCAAGCCGGCGCCAGAATGGTGCAGGCGTGGTACTGGGTGTGGCAGTGAAATCAGTCATGATGGTGTGTCTGTGTTTTCCGGGAGGTCGTTATTGTGCGCAAGGCGTTTTTTCTCAGCAAGGACATTCATGAAATTGCCCGTGAACATGATCAGCGCGCCAAGCATGACAAACCAGTCCAGGCCTTCACGATACAGGAACCAGGCCAGCACCGCAGCCAGCGGCAGGCGCAAGAATTCCATCGGGATGACCACCATGGCATCGGCCAGGGAAAAGGCGCGGGCAAAGCAGTAATGCGCGGTAATCGAGACCACACCCATCACCGCCATCCAGGCCCATTCTACGGTTACGGGTGTGACCCAGCTGCGCCAGGCGGGCAGCAGGGTGAGCAGGCACTGGATCAGGCAGACATAGAAAATAATGCTCAATGGGGTGTTGTGTGCGACCAGGCGCTTGGTCAGGACATTGGCCAGGGCGAAACACAGGGCACTCAAGATGACCACAAACATGGCCGGATCCAGCTCGCGAAAGCCGGGACGCAGAATGACCAGAACCCCGATGATGCCCAGCACCAGGGTCAGGGTGCGGTAGAGGTTGATCTTCTCACCGAGCAGGACGCTGGCAATGAGCACGCTCCAGACCGGACCGGTGAATTCCAGCGCAAACACTTCCGTCATCGGAATACTGGCCAGGCCGAAGATCCAGGCATATTGCGCCAGCAGATGCGAGACGCTGCGGGCAAGGTGGGAATAGGGCTGCCTGGTTCTCAGCTGCTGCCAGCCGCTGTGTTGCAGCAGCACGCACAGGATCACCAGGCTGATGATGTTGCGCACATTGATCATCTGGCTGCGCGGAATGGTCGCCGACAGCTCCCGCGCGGCCACTGCCATGAGCAGCAGGGAGGTGAGGGTGCCGATCATCCAGGCGGCGGCCAGGATGACGGGGGAGCGGTCGGGATGGGTCACAGGCAGTCCGGATTCTGGAGGAGGCTGGAATTGTATCGAATGAGGGGCAAGGCACAAGGAGGGAGGTAGGTCGGATCGGGCCAAGGGCCGTCATTGGACTGTCTTCAGGTTCACTGGCCAGATGAAAGATCACGCGGCCTTTGGTCGCCATGTCGGATGGCGGCGCAAGCGCCTTATGCCGACCTACAGCAGATATGCGTCCATGGGCGCTTCCGGGGTAGAATCCGCCACCATGAATCTTCACGCCTACTTGGACCGCATTGGCTTCACGGGCCAGCCGGAACCGACCCTGAACTGCCTGCAGGCCATCCATCACGCGCACCCCTTGGCGATCCCCTTCGAGAACCTCGACAGCTTCCTCGGACAGCCGGTGCATCTGGCACCGGAGCATGTGTTTGACAAGCTGGTCACGCAGGGGCGGGGCGGGTACTGCTTTGAACAGAATCGACTGCTGGCCAATGCACTCGCCGACATCGGCTTCAATGTCACTACCCATGCCGCCCGGGTGGTCTGGCATGGCCTCGACAAGCAGGCCATGCCTCGGACGCACAAGTTGCTCAAGGTCCATATTGACGGCAGTGACTACATTGCCGACGCAGGCTTTGGTGGCCTGACCATGACCGCACCGGTCAGTCTGGTCCCTGGTGTATCGCAGGCATCGCCTCATGAAAATTTCCGCATCGATAACGAGGACGAGTACTACCGTATCTCGGCGCAGTTGGGCAGTGACTGGAAGTCCATGTACCTTTTCGATCTGTCGACCTACATTGCCCCGGACTTCGAGCTGGCCAACTATTATGTGTCGACCCATCCCGAGTCACGCTTTGTGCATCACCTGGTTGCGGCCCGGCCGTTTCGCAACGGCCGTCATGCGCTGCTGGACAACCATTACACCAAGTACAGCCGGGACGGCCAGAAAACAGAAAAGGTCATTGCCGATCCCGATGAGCTGATGGCGCTGTTGATGGACATTTTCAAGATCAACCTCGATAGTGTTGATCGCACCGCCCTGCAGACACGGCTGGCGGGCATCATCAACAGGGCACCCGAGGCGGCAGAACTGGCGGAAAACCTCGCCTAACTTGACTTCACGGGTAAAACCCACGAGACTGCGCGCCATGAATCGCACCATAACCCACATCAAAGGTATTATTATCCAGCGCTGAGCGCGGGTTGGATCTTTGGTTGTCGTTACCGTAAAAGATAAAAAAACCCGCCAACAGGCGGGTTTTTTGTTTTCGGGTTGCGGCAAATTCCGGAGTAATTGACGTGAATGATCTCAACACCCCCAATGCCCCCGGCACAGTGCCGGATTATGTTGCCCTCATGGACACCACGCTGCGCGATGGTGAACAGACCCAGGGGGTGTCCTTTGCGGCCGGGGAAAAACTCAACATTGCCCAGGCTATGCTGGAATCCCTCGGAGTGGACCGTATCGAGGTGGCCTCGGCCCGGGTCTCCGACGGCGAGCAGGAGGCCGTGCGCGCCATCATCGAGTGGGCGCAGGCGCACGGCTATGCCGATCGCGTCGAGGTGCTGGGATTTGTCGATTTCCAGCGCAGCGTCGACTGGATTCGCGAAGCCGGTGGCCAGGTGCTGAATCTGCTGGTAAAGGGCAGCGAGAAACACTGCACCAACCAGCTTGGCAAGACGCTGGCAGAACATGTGGCCGATATCCTGCAAACCGTTGCCTATGCCAGGGCAGAAGGCCTAGCGGTAAATGCCTACCTGGAAGACTGGTCCAATGGTTACAAGGACAAGCCGCAATACGTGTTCGATCTGATGACCGCCATCAAGGACTGTGGCATTGACCATTTCATGTTGCCGGACACCCTGGGCGTGATGAGTCCCGAGGAAGTGTTCGCCTCCCTCAGTGATATGCGTACGCGTTTTCCCGAGCAGACCTTTGATTTTCATCCCCACAATGATTACGGCCTGGCCACGGCAAACTGCATGGCCGCCGTGAAAGCCGGCATTGCCAACCTGCATTGCACCATGAACTGCCTGGGTGAGCGGGCCGGCAATGTCTCACTGGCGGAACTGGCGGTCGTGCTCAAGGACAAGATGGGGATCCGCACCGGCATTGATGAGACCCACCTGCATGACATCAGCAATATGGTCGAGCGCTTTTCCGGGAAGATCATTGCCGCCAATACCCCGATCCTGGGCCAGGATGTCTTTACCCAGACCGCGGGTATCCATGCCGACGGCGATGTGAAGGGTGGCCTGTATGAAACGCGTCTGAGCCCCGAGCGTTTTGACCGCAAGCGCACCTATGCCCTGGGCAAGCTCAGTGGCAAGGCGTCGGTGCTCAAGAATATCGAGGAACTGGGCATCACCCTGTCAGACGACAACCTGAAAAAAGTGCTCGCCCGTGTTGTTGCCCTCGGCGATTCCAAGGAAACCATCACGGCTGACGATCTGCCCTTCATTATCGCGGACGTGCTGGAAAGCAATGACTACCAGCACATCCGGCTGGTGGAATGCCAGATCACCAGCCAGCTGGGCAGTGATTCGGAGGTGGCCCTGGCCGTGGAAATCAACGGCGAGCCCTATGCCGACAGTGGCATGGGCAACGGCGGTTATGCTGCCTTTATCGATGCCCTGACCAAAATCATGGCCCGGGTCAGATTCACACTGCCCGAACTGATGGACTATGCCATCCGCATCCCGCGCGGTGGTACCACCGGCGCATTGACCGAATGTACCATCACCTGGTCCGGTGATGCCCGCGGCAACCCGGGCCGCAACATGCGTACTCGTGGCGTGCATGCGAACCAGGTTTATGCGGCTGTGGAAGCGACATTGCGGATGATCAACACCAGATTACACACTGCGGCCGAGTCGGAGAATTAATAAACGAGGAAAGGAGGAAGGGAGGAAAGCAGAAAGGGGCGAAAGAGAAAGCTTAAGTATAAAAGTCGCTATTCCGACATCACAGGGAACAAAGACTAAAATAGAGTACCTCGTCTGACCGCCCACATTGACGCCTTTTCCTTCCTTTCTCCCGGCCTCGATATTGAGATAAACGAGAGCAACCATGATTGATTTACGCAGTGATACAGTGACGAAGCCTTCAGAATCCATGCGCGCCGCCATGGCTGGCGCACTGGTAGGCGATGACGTCTGGGGGGATGATCCCACGGTCAATCAGCTGGAAGCCCTGGCCGCCAACATGACCGGCATGGCTGCAGCCCTGTTTGTGCCCAGCGGGACCATGTCGAACCTGCTGGCCATCATGACCCATTGCCAGCGCGGTGAGGAATACATCGTCGGGCAGGGTGCCCATACCTACAAGTACGAAGGTGGCGGAGCTGCCGTACTGGGCAGTGTGCAGCCGCAGCCACTGGAGCTGGAGCCAGACGGCACCATCCCGTTGGCTAAAGTGCGCGCCGCCATCAAGCCCGACGATTTTCATTTTGCGATCACGCGCCTGCTCTGCCTGGAGAACACCATTGGCGGCAAGGTCCTGCCCATGAATTACATTCTGGAAGCACGCGCCCTGGCCCGGGAGCATGGCCTGAAGTTCCATCTTGATGGCGCCCGCGTGTTCAATGCTGCCGTCAAACTGGGGATCGACGTGCAAGAGATCACGACACAGTTTGATTCGGTCTCGGTATGCCTGTCCAAGGGACTGGGCGCGCCGGTAGGGTCGGTGTTGTGTGGTGAGAGCGACTTCATCCATACCGCCCGGCGCTGGCGCAAGATGCTCGGTGGCGGTATGCGCCAGGCCGGGATTATTGCCGCCGGTGCTATTTATGCGCTGGAAAACAACATCGACCGCCTGGCCGAGGACCATGCCAATGCGCGCGCTCTGGGCGAGGGCCTGGCCGCCATCGAGGCGCTGGAAGTCGACCTGGACATGGTGCATACGAACATGGTGTTTTTCCGGCCGAAAGACGGGCAGTATCAGGCGATCACCGAGTACCTGGCCGGCAAGGACATGTTGGTGGATGCCGAGAAGGCCATACGCCTGGTCACCCATATGCAGATCAGCCGCGACGATGTGAACCACTTCGTGGCGGCGGTCAAAGACTTTTACGAAAACTCCTGAGCGCCATTGTCGTAACACGACAGGCGTCTTCATGCCATGGCTCACACCCCTCGTCACAGACATTCCCAAAAGGAGTTATTCATGTGTGAGTATCGCGCCCTGGCCGAGATGCAGTCCCATCTCGATGCTGTCCGGCAGTCACCCGCTGATGCCGGTCCCGTGGTGATGATCGTGTCGCGCCCGAAAACCCTGCACCGTACCCTACTGAGGTCCTGTGCACTGGATCGGGAACTGGGGCTGGTGGGTGACAACTGGGTGGCCCGTGGCGACAAGCATACGGCAGCTGGCCAGGCCGATCCCGGCCGCCAGCTCACGATCATGAACAGTCGTGCCATAGCGGCCATCACTGACAGTGAAGCGCGCTGGCCGGAAGCTGGTGACCAGTTTTACGTGGATTTTGATCTCAGTGCCGACAACGTTCCCCCCGGCACCCGGCTGGTCATCGGCACTGCCGAAGTGGAGGTCACGCCTTTGCCGCATCTGGGCTGTGCCAAGTTCGGGCAGCGCTTTGGCAAGGACGCCAACAGGTTCGTCAATTCCGATCTGGGCAAGGCGCTCAACCTGCGTGGCGTCAACGCCAGGGTCATCACAGCCGGTACCGTTAACACCGGTGACATCATTCGCAAGCTGTAAGGATTTTGCATGCTCACGCTTTACCATCATGGTTCATCCTCCTGTGCCGCCAAGGTCCGCTTTGCCCTGGAAGAGAAGGGGCTTAACTGGGAAAGCCGCTACATTGATATCCTGGCCGGTGAGCAGTTCCAGCCGTCCTATCTGAAGCTCAATCCCAAGGGTGTTGTGCCGCTGCTGGTTGACGGAGACCTGGTGCTGCCGGAATCCACGGTGATTTGTGAATATCTGGAAGAACGCTATACCGACTATCCGCTGATGCCGTCCGATGCCAAGGGCAAGGCCAGGGTTCGGCTGTGGACCAAAGCCGTGGATGAAGACCTGCACCCGGCCTGTTCCGCACTGACCTATGTGGTTTCCCACCGTCACACCATTTTGCGCAACGGGGTCGGCAGCTTTCAGGAATTTGTCGAAAACGGCGACAGTGCCGGCAAGAGTGCCCGCCTGCTGAAATGGCAGTGGATCCAGGACGGCATCGAGGCGCCCGGCGCTGCTGACAAGATTCGCCTATACCTGGATTATTTGGACAAGATGGAAGCGACGCTGGCCAGGGGCAAGTGGCTGGTCGGCAATCTTTTCACACTGGCGGATGTGGCCATGGCACCGTACGTGAACCGCCTGGCCGCACTGGCAATGGAGCCGTTATGGCAGAACGGCCGACTGCCCAACGTAGAGCGCTGGTTTGATGCGATCAAAAACCGACGTACTTTCGAGAAGGCGTTTTTGCAGTGGCTGCCGGATGGCTTGCGGGATGAGATGTATGCCAACGGGCAGAAGTCTTGGGCGGATATCGAGAAACTGATTTCTTGAATTGATTTTTTGTTGTTTGCACCTGCCGGTGGGGCGGTACTTCTTTTAAAAGAAGTACCCAAGAAACCTGCCCCCGCTCGCCAGGCCTGCGGCTACCCTCGGAAAAGACTTTTTCCGGCCGGGCCGGCTTACGCCGCGTTGCGGCGAGGCGCCTGAAAAATCCTCGAGGGATTTTTCCCCCTGGAAAAAGCCCTTCCCGAGGCTGGCTCAAGGGAGCATTCACCTTCGTTGGCTTTCAGGTAGACAAAATATGACTCGACTCCGACGGAGATCCTGCAGCCGAAGGGATCGATAGAATAACGCGTAGGTCGGCATAGACCCGCAGGGTCGTTTACCGACATTGCAGATCACTTATCGGCAAACGCTGCGCTATGCTGACCTACAACAGCCAAAGAAAGCCATGGGAAAAGAAAGGAGAAACTGTCTTTTCGAAGTGTGCATTCTTCGAAGCCAGTTGAGCCCGTTAAGCCCCGCCAAGAGGACGTGGGCTTGCAGGGTCAGCCGGCCAGGGATGGCCGGCTGAGCGGACCGGAGGCAGGATGCCGACTGTCCGCGACCCGTCGCAAGACCATGGCCGCGAGGGAAGCCGAAGGCCGGGGCGCCCGGGCGGGGTTTTCTTGGGCACTTCTTTTCCAAAAAGAAGTGCCGCCCCTCCGGCAGGAGCAAGAAAAGCAAGAAGCGATTGAAGGTATACGTCGGCAAACGACCCTGTCGGGTCTATGCCGACCTACAACCTGCTCACATTATGATTTGCTGAAGGTCTCAGCGACCTTGTCGCCAAAGTCAGATGTCGAAATCATGGTCACGCCAGACCCTTCCTTGGACAGATCCGGTGTACTGAAACCGGCCGCGAACACACTCTGCATGGCGTGCCACAGCTTGTCGGCTTCTTCTTTCATGCCGAAGGACATGTCCAGCATCATCGCCACGCTGCCGATCATCGAATAGGGGTTGGCAATGTTCTTGCCCGCGATATCCGGAGCGCTGCCATGGGAGGGTTCGTAATAGGCTTTCTCAGGACCCATACAGGCTGAGGGCATCAGGCCCAGGGAGCCGAGAATACCGCCGCCCTGGTCGGACAGGATGTCACCAAACATGTTTTCCATGACCATGGTGTCAAACATGGTCGGCTTCAGGCACAGGTAGGTCGCAGCCGCATCCACCAGGATGTTGATGACTTCGACTTCCGGATAGTCGGCGTGGACTTCTTCCATCACCTCGTTCCACAGCACGCTGGATTTGAGCACGTTGGACTTGTGGATGTTGTGCAGCATCTTCTTGCGTTTCATGGCGGTCTCGAAGGCCACCTTCATGATGCGCTTGATCTGGTCTTCGTCGTATTCCAGGGATTCGTTGACGTAGCGGCGGCCATCTTCGTTGATGCCGGTTTCCTTCTTGCCAAAGTACAAACCGCCCACCAGCTCACGAATCATCATGATGTCGATGCCGTCACCAATGATTTCCGGTTTCAGGGGCGAGAAATGGGCCAGGCCCTTGGGCAGGTACACCGGGCGGAAATTGGCGTAGGTGTTGTAGCGGCGGCGCATCGGCAGCAGGGCACCACGCTCGGGCTGCTCGTCCACCGGAATCTTCTTGGATTCTTCATGGCTCAGGCCGATTGGGCCTTTCAGGATGGCGTCGGCGTCATCGGTGACTTTTTTGCTCTCATCGGGATAGGAGGAGCCGGTCTCGAACCAGGCGCTGGCGCCGAACGGGGTGTGGACGAGGTCAAAGGACACGTCATTGCGTGACTCGACCAGTTTCAGGATTTTCACGGCTTCCGCCATGATTTCGGGGCCGATGCCGTCGCCATCGAGCAGGGCAATTTTGTATGAGCTCATGAGTTTTCCCGGGTTTTCAGGGGGTTGAAAAAGCGCGCTAATGTACCACTTTAACCGATTGCTGACAAAAGCCATCGACGCACGCCGGACTCACATCCCGTACAATTGTGGATAACCCGGGAATGTCTCCTTTATTTCCCAGAAATTGTCCCTTGCCGGTACTCAAACCCGCCAAGAACGACTAAAATGCACCGCTTCAAAAAGTGGCTACCCGCCACGTCAAGCAGCGGAGTTGAACACCCTATGACCTCTACCCAGGCGCATACGAGTAACCAGAAACTCATCAACTGGATCGAAGAAATCAAAACCCTGTGCCAGCCCAGTGATGTTTACTGGTGTGATGGCAGCCAGCAGGAATACGACAGACTGTGTGAAGAACTGGTTGAAGCCGGCACTTTTATTCGTCTGAATCCCGAGCTTCGACCCAACAGCTTTCTTTCCCGCTCCGACCCCCGCGACGTTGCCCGCGTCGAAGATAGTACCTATATCTGCAGCGAACACAAGAAAGACGCCGGCGCCACCAACAACTGGATGGCCCCGGACGAGATGCGCGGCACCCTGGACGGCCTGTTCGAGGGCTGCATGAAAGGCCGCACCATGTACATCATTCCGTTCAGCATGGGCCCCCTGGGTTCCGACATTGCCCAGATCGGCGTACAGATCAGTGACAGCCCCTACGTCGTTGTGAGCATGCGCATCATGGCCCGCATCGGCAGTAAAGTGCTGGACGTGCTGGGTGACAACGACTTCATCAAGTGCCTGCACTCCATTGGTTACCCGCTCACCGACGGTAAGCAGGATGTGCCCTGGCCCTGTGACCCGGACAACCGCTACATCGTGCATTTCCCGGAATCCCGTGAAGTCATTTCCTACGGTTCCGGCTACGGCGGCAACGCCCTGCTGGGCAAGAAGTGCGTTGCCCTGCGTATTGCGTCCGTGATGGCGCGCGACGAGGGCTGGCTGGCCGAGCACATGATGATTGTCGGCGTGGAAAACCCTGCAGGTGAGAAGACTTACATAGCCGGCGCCTTCCCGAGTGCCTGCGGCAAGACCAACCTGGCCATGCTGATTCCGCCGGAAGGTTTCGATGGCTGGAAAGTCCACACGGTGGGTGACGACATTGCCTGGATCAAACCGGGTGAAGACGGCCGCCTGTATGCTATCAATCCTGAATATGGCTACTTTGGCGTGGCGCCGGGTACCTCCATGGACTCCAACCCGGCTGCCATGGAAACCATGAAAGCCAATTCCATTTTCACCAACGTGGCCCTTACCGATGACGGCGATGTCTGGTGGGAAGGCATGACCGAAGAAACCCCCGAGCACCTGATCGACTGGCAGGGCAATAACTGGACACCGGATTGCGGCCGCAAGGCAGCACACCCGAATGCCCGCTTCACCTCACCCGCCAGCCAGTGCCCGAGTGTCGACCCGGACTGGGAAAACCCGAAAGGCGTGCCCATCAGCGCATTCCTGTTCGGCGGCCGCCTCTCTACCACGTTCCCGCTGGTCTACCAGAGCAAGGACTGGGCGCACGGTGTCTACATGGGTGCCACCCTGGGTTCCGAGGCCACTGCTGCCGCTGAAAACCAGGCCGCCATCCGTCGTGACCCGATGGCGATGCTGCCGTTCTGCGGTTACAACATGGGCGACTACTGGAAACACTGGCTGAGTATGCAGGACAAGGTCGATACCCTGCCGGTGATCTTCCGCGTCAACTGGTTCCGCAAGACCGAAGACGGCGGTTGGTTGTGGCCGGGCTTTGGCCAGAACATGCGCGTGCTGCAGTGGGTGGTCAATCGCGTCAATGGCGCCGTCGATGCCGACGAGACCGTATACGGTTACGTGCCGCGCTACGAGGACATCAACTGGAACGGCCTGGCCTATGACAAGGCCACCTTCGAGGAACTGATGAAGATCGATCCGGCTAACAGCATCCGCGAAGTGCAGGACCAGACGGCCCTGTTCGAAAAGATCGGCGATCACCTGCCGGAAGAGATGAAGGTCATCCAGAAAGAAATGCTGGACGCCCTGCAGTAACATTGCCAAGGCAAACAACAAGGTAAACAAAAAGCCCGCTTCATGCGGGCTTTTTTGTGCCTGTCATATTGCGACGGTCATTGGGTGTTACTGAATACAGACGTATTGTTGATGGTGTTGGTAATGGCCTGCTGGTAGCGCGTCATGAGTGCCTGACGCCGGGAAGAGTCCAGGTCATGGTCCTCGCCATCCGTTGGCTGCCAGAAATCAAAGCCGGTGCTGATATAGGGGATGCGCAGTTTCATGTCCGCAGTTACCACTGCAATACTGTGCCAGTCGCTGACATTGATCGACTCTCTCGGACGCAGATCCAGCAGACTGAGGCCGAGGCTGTAATCCTTGTAACTGTGTGGTGCACCGAGCAGATCAAGCAGGGTGGTGGCAATATCCATATGGCTGGTGAGTTCACTAACCTGTTTTGGCGCCTTTCCGGGTATATGCAGCACCAGCGGTACATGCGTCTGTTCTTCGACAAATGTGGAGTTGTGTCCCCAGTTACCTTTTTCCATGAACTCCTCGCCATGATCGCCGGTCACGATGATCAGCGTGTCATCGAGCATGCCACTGGCTTCGAGACTGGCGATAATGCGTCCCACCTGTTGATCCACCCAATAGCCGGCATTGCGGTAGCGATTCAGAATGCCATCCACGTTTTCTGCTAGGTAGTCCTTGGAAAGCTCCGCATAGTTGAGAGAGGTGACGTACGGCGTTTTCAGTGCCTGTGCTTCCGGAAAGAAGTAAGGCGCATGTGTGGATTCGAAAAACTGGAACGCCATGACAGGCTGCTGGCGGGGTTGCTGCAGAAACTCAATGAGTGCAGTCGTGTTGCTCTGGTCGCGTTGCCAGGGAGACAGATCCGGATCGGCTTCGTGGTAGTTTGCCGCGGGCAGGTTGGCCAGTATGGTTCTGTCGAATTCCGGATAACTGAATTGTGCGCCGGTACGCATGTCAAACGCATAGTGCAGGGCCTGCAGACGGTCCATGAGCAGGGGACTCTGGCGGGCATAGAGAAAACTGTCCCAGTACGAGCCGTAAAGACCGTAAAACATGCCGAACATGCCTTCCCGGGTACCGTTGCCACTGGAATAGTGGTTCTGGTAATGCCAGGACTGCTGTGCCAGTCGCCAGGTGTTGGGCATGATCTCGGGAGTGAGCTGGTCCCAACGCAACGACTCCGCCACCAGCCAGACGATATTCGGTGTCGTTACCGCGTTGTTGAAGGTGACTTCATAGAGCGGGTATTGCAGCCGACTGCTATCCGCATGGGCAATGAGGCGACTGCTGTGTTCACTGGTGTAGCCAAGCTGGGCGGCCAGCTTGCGAAAGCGTACTTTCTGGAAGAACGGGTAAGCGTATGCGTGTTCGAGAACGGCCGGGTCGTTGGTAACGTCGCCAATGCCGTAGGTGATGCCCTGGGCCAGGAACAGGCCGAAAAAGCCTGCTATGAGGGCAGCAGGGCGTAGCCCGCTTGGTCGCCACAACAGGCCATGGCGATAGACGGCGAGGAAGAGCATCAGGGCCTGGATGATGAAGATCCGGACAACCTCTGTTGCCACACTGAGGTAAGTACCAGTGCTGCTGTTCAGTGATTCGATACCGCCATCTGTCAGCACCAGGTTCAGCACGAAGCGATTGATGTGGAAGGAATACAGTTCAAACACCAGACCGTCAGCCCAGACAAACATCAGCGTGGCGGTGCCAGTCAGGAGGGCCGCCATCTGGGCAACCTGCTGCCGGTGTGGCAGTAATACTTTCAGTGTGCCGGCGACCAGCAGCATGGGCAGCAAGTACAACATCGCATACAACGGCCAGGCGCTGACATGGAACAGGGTGTTGGCGGAGAACCATCGACCTTCAAAACCTGAGTGGAAAAACGGCAGCGTCATGCACAGCATGTGGCCCCATGACATGAGCACATAGGCTTTCAGCCAGGATGGTGACTCGGGTTCTGAATGGCAGGCTGTTTTATCTTGCATCATCACATCTAAGGGTGATTCCGAAGCCTGCATACTAGAGGTTCAACCTTACCGCAACATTACCGCCGCTGAACCGAATCAGGTGATGAGGGTTCTTTGTTGTTGGTTTTACATGGAAAAACAAGCCGTTGGCCCGTGTAGGCCACTATCCAGCACAACCAGGCCGTCCAGACATCATGGCTGAAAAAATGGGCGCCCCGTACTTGCTGGCCGATGCCGAATATCAGTCCCAGTGCCATCACGCCGCCCAGGATGGGCAGGCTCCAGCGGGGGAAACAGGCTCGGGCAAAGAAATAAGCGCCAAACCAGGCGTAACCGGCACTGGCATGGCCAGCAGGAAAACATTTGCCAGACGTTTCCGCACGTCCCTCCAGCAGACCGTGGTAAACACGGTCACCGCCGAAACGCACAAGGTCCCACGGGCAGTCCATGGCCGTGACACGTTTCAGCAGGTTGACCAGCAGGGCTGACACTATCGCGCTGGCCAGGACATACACGAGGCCGCGGCGATGTGGCCGCAGCTGTGGATGGATGCTGCCGGCCATGACACCCAGCAACAGCAGGGCGATGACGGCAACCAGTTGCCGGCCACCATCATGGATCAGGTTGGAGGTCACCCAGGCATCCCGCCACTGCCAGGTGTTGTTACCCAGGCCATAGATAAGGCTGGCGAGACGGAAGTCCAGGGGCGTCACCGCACCGAAGCCTGCCAGTGCCAGAAAAACCACGGTCGGCACAATCACGTGAGATATGCGTCCTGGGCAGGGAAGTGCAGAGTACAGCTTGGGCATGGCAAGGCCTGGAATAAGGATCAGGTAAGTATTCGGTAAGTTTTCGGCACTACTATGGTGTCTGGGTCAGACTAGTCTGACCACGACATCAGCAATATGTTCAAGGGAGGTTGCCGCGTGCATTTAAACGTCGATTTAAAGAGAGTGCTTCGCAGATCCTGGCGGGTCGACACGGTCATTCTTGGCAGTGCGCTGGTATTAACCCTGTTTTACAACGTCGCCTTTTTCAACAATGTGTTGGCGATATACCCACTGGCGGACGGCAATATACTGTTCATTCTGTCGCTCTGTGTATTCTTGTTTGCGCTGACGGCCTTCCTGCTGGGACTCCTGTGCAACTGCCTGACCGTGAAGCCGGTGTTGATGGTGGTTTTTCCACTGGCAGCAATGTCCGGTTATTTCATGAACCATTACAACATCGTCATCGATACCGCGATGCTGGGCAATGTCATGGCTACCGACCGGCGGGAAGTGCGGGATTTATTCAGCTGGCAACTGGTGTTCAGTTTCAGCGTGTTTGGGGTATTGCCGGCGCTGGTCATCAGCCGTTTGCGTATTCAGCGCGTGAATCCCGGACGGGCACTGGTCAAGAAACTGCAGGTGACCCTGGGTTCGGTGGCACTGATAGCGCTGCTGGTCCTGACCCAGGGTTCCGGTTATGCCGGATTTTTCCGGGAGCACAAGGCGCTGCGCTATTACGCGAATCCGGTAACCACGCTGTATTCCCTGGGCAAGTTTGTCGAGGAAATGGCGCCTGAACCTGAACCCGGCCTGCGCACACCGGTGGGTGAGGATGCCCATATCCCCGCTACTGATACCGATCGTGAACTGGTCATCCTTGTCGTGGGCGAAACAGCCCGTGCCGACCATTTTTCCCTGCAGGGTTATCCGCGCCAGACCAATCCGCTGCTGGAAAACGCCAACGTACATTTTTTCCCGAACATGACCAGTTGCGCCACCTCCACGGCCTTGTCGGTGCCCTGTATGTTTTCGCTGGCCACGGCCAGTGACTTTGAAGTGGATGCTGCCGGCGATTCGGAAAACCTGCTTGATGTACTGCACCATGCCGGTGTGAATGTGCTCTGGCGTGATAATAATTCCGATTCCAAAGGCGTTGCCGTGGAGATTCCCGAGGAGGATTTTCGCGGTCCGGACCGCAATCCGGTCTGCGATATCGAATGCCGGGATGTCGGCATGCTGGCAGGACTGGATGAATGGATCGAAGCCACCGAAAGCGGTGATGTTGCCATCGTTCTGCACCAGATGGGCAACCACGGGCCGGCCTATTACAAGCGTTATCCGAAGGCTTTTGAGCGGTTTACGCCGGTCTGTGAGACCACGGCCCTGGAAAACTGTACCGAGGCCGAAATCACCAATGCCTACGACAACGCGCTGTTATACACGGATTACTTCCTGGCCCAGGTCATTCACTTTCTGGAGCAGTACGACGACCGCTTCGAAACAGCCATGTTCTACATCAGTGATCACGGTGAATCATTGGGCGAAAACGGCCTCTACCTGCACGGGCTGCCTAACTTCATGGCGCCGGATGTCCAGCGCCAGGTGCCAGCCCTGATGTGGTTCGGCAAGCATTACGGCATCAACGCGCCTCTGCTTGCCGAGCGCCAGCAAGTGGCATATTCGCATGACAACTTCTTTCACACCGTGCTCGGCTTCATGGAAATCCAGACCAGTATTTATGACCCCCAACTGGATATCATCGGCGGTGCCCATACGGAAACCAGTATGTAATGGCCGGACCAGTTACTCGGGCAGGACGGTGAAGGTATAGTCGTCGGCCAGCATATGACCGTCGATGGAAATGACCTGGAACACCACCTGGTAGAAGCCGGGGGGCAACAGGGGAATGTCGAGTTCGATCTCGCGGCCGAAGGCGGTGGACTGGCCGATGCGGTTGCGCGGCAGGCGTACGACGACAGTCTCACCGGTCGCTATGAGGTTGGCATCCACCGGCCGTATTCGGGCATTGGTAATGGTGACTTCACCGGGAAACTCGAAACGCAGCAGCGTTGGCGCCCGATCCAGCACGGCTTCATGGTCAGGCACCGTGGTGGCAATGCCGGTGTGGGCCCAGGCCGGACCGCTTGCCAGCAGCAGAAGGATGCGCAGTAATTTCACGAAAATTCGGTGACCAGCGGATGATGGGGGATTTTCAATCCCGTGATCATAACAAGCCTGGCCAAACGAAGTCGCCTGCCTGTTGTCAGCGGTAGGCCAGCAGAGTCAGCAGGCCCTGGCGCAGCCATGATGCACTCACTTCCATCGTCACCAGGCGGGTCAGCAGCGCGATGATTTCCCGAAGGAACTGTGATCCCGGCGCGGTATGCAGCCAGACCAGTGCGCCGGTGTTGGCCAGCAGCATGAGCCAGAAGACGATCTGGAAAGACAGTTTGCGGGTTTTATGCCGGAAACGCTGTTGACCGACCAGGGCGCCAGGCCAGCCGCCCGACAGGGCCAGGCCTTGCAGGGTGGCTTCGGGCACGCGCCAGGCCTGGCGCTCGGCAGCACGCTTGTCCCTGCAATAGGTCACGAGCGTGACAAGACTCACGAGCAGGTACCAGCAGGGCATGAACAGCGGCAGCAGGCCGCCCCACCAGGACAGGGCCAGCAACAGCGAAAAACTTGCAGCGAGCAGGATGCGCATAAAGGAATTCCCTTTCCCTCATGGATAAACACGAAATACGAAGGACCATGAACCGGGAAACCGGCAGCTTAACCGGTTTCCTGATGCCATGGTGTGATCAGAGTTTGATAAAGGCCAGGGCGTTGTTCGGGTTCAGCGGAATCACGAGTTGCTTCTGCACAGAGTCATAGCACATGGATGCCGCACTGGGTACGCCGGTGGCAATCACTTCCGGGGCCTGCCCGGGAACCACTTTGGAAACGCTGCCAAAACGCACGCTGCTGACATAGCGCGTGTTGTCTTCAGTCACCACCACGCCGTCATTACCGCCTTCTGCCGCATGGTCGATCTGCACAACATCGCCATTCGGGCTGTAGGTGATGACGGCATTGTCATTGATATTCACCACCACGATGTTGCCGTTGCGATCGATGGCGACGCCGTTGGGGACATTGAGTGGGGCACCTTCGGCAAACACGCTGCTTTCACCATCCGGCGTCACCTTGTAAATCACTTCGGGGTCGCGCGAGTTGGAGATGTAGGCTATGCCATCTTCAGTCACACCGATGCCATTGAGGATGGTGGCACCGGGTACGGGGATGTTGGCCAGCGGCCGGCCGGTGGCCAGGTCAAAGGAGCGCAGGTAACCAATATCCACGGTATACAGTTTGCCCCCGGCAATGGCACTGCCCAGCGGGTTATGCAGTTCCAGGCCATCGCGGGTGGCACCGATCCATTTCGCCGTGTGCACGCTGCCGTCGGGATTGATCAGGGACACGAACCCGTCCTGCTCCGCACCTTCAGCGCGGTTACCGGCATTCATGGCCAGCACCAGATTTCGGCCAGGGTCGAAGGTGCAGCTTTCGGTGAAGTTGAAGCTGCCGAACACCTTCACGTTGGCGGACATCGGCATCTTTACGCCAGCCTCGTTGGTGCTGCCCAGCGGTTCGCCGGCGACAAATTCCTGGGCACTGAGCGGCGCGGACAGGGCGCCAACCAGGGTGGCAAGCAGGGCGGGAGTGAAAATCGTTTTCATGAACAAGGTCTCCTGAGTGAATGGGTCAATAGGGTTGGTATGAGTCTTCAATTGGCCGGGACAAGGCGCTTAAGTGCGTTGCCGGCAAACATATAGATGGCGCCATCCGGGCCGCTGCGGACATCACGGATGCGCTCGCGGTTATCGTGCAGCAGGTGTTCTTCGGCCACCACCCGGTCGCCATCCAGTACCAGGCGGACCAGGGCCTGGCCGGCCATGGCGCCTATGAAGAGATTGCCCTGCCACTCGGGGAATGCATCACCGGTGTAAAACGCCATGCCGCCCGGCGCGATGGACGGCACCCAGTAGTAGACCGGTTCGGTCATGCCGGGACCGCGTCGTTTGCCCTTTGCCACCGGCACGTTAACGCGGCCGTCGGGCTGGCGTGCATCGTACTGCACCCCATAGGAATAATTGGGCCAGCCGTAATCGGCGCCGGGTTTGATGATATTGACCTCATCACCGCCCTGGGGTCCGTGATCGATGACCCACAACTCGCCGGTCTCCGGATGAATGGCGCCGCCCTCCGGATCTTTCAGGCCGTGGGCATAGGTTTCCCGGGCCACCATGGCATCACCGAGCCAGGGGTTGTCAGCCGGAATGCTGCCATCCTTGTTGATGCGCACCACGCGACCGGAAAAGTTGCGGGCGATGTTCGGGTCATCGAGAAATTCGCGGCCTTCAACAGTGTCCAGTTCGGAATCGTAGAACCGAAAGGCATCAGCCCCGATGCCGAACAGGCTGCCGTCGGGGGCAAACACCAGGCGGCGTTCTGTGCGGGTTTCCCCCAGCACTTCGAGATCTTCCAGGCGGCGCATGTCTGCACTGAGCCGGGCGCGGGCAATACGTTCGGTGCCCAGGTCCAGGACCCGGCGCTCGGCCAGGGACAGGGTCCAGACATCCTCATACCAGTGGGGGATCGGCCATTCTGCTGCAGCTTCGCCTTTGGGTGGCGCCAGGTACGTGAAATAGATGTAGCGGTTGCTGGCAAAATCCGGGTCCAGCACCACGTCGTGCAGGCCTTCGGCGGCCACTCGCTTGATGGGCGGTACACCGGCAATGGGTTCCGATACCACGCCGTCAGGAGAGATGGTGCGCATGGTGCCGGCACGCTGGGTAAACAGGATATGGCCGTTGGGCAGAAAAGCCATCGCCCAGGGACCTTCCAGGGGGTCAGCCACAGTTTCTCCGCGTTAACCGGTGGCCGGATTGGCCGGTGGCGGTGCGTCGGTTTGACCCGAAAAAGCCGGTTCCGGCTCAGGCGGGTTAGGAGTCTGCGCTAGCAGGGAGGCAGGCAGTGTGGCGACAAGCAGCAGGGTGAGCAGGCGCATGATTTGCCACCGGATTTTTCTTGCTGAAAGATTGAATATTCTTATTCGTTCCATTTTGAGACTGTTGACTAAGCCCAGGCAGTCCAGCACTATCGTTGGCTGGATTAAAGCATAAGAAGACGACCGTCACACAATCCCTTTATCGCCCGATTACCCGTCAGTCGTCATTGCAATCGTTATAAAACTCAGTCGTTCAAAATAATAAGGGGATAGCGTCGATGTCACTTTCCTTGCGGGAAACTTCCCACCCGATAATCCAGCATTCTATTTCTGCCCATGCCCGCTTCTGGCGCATGGCAGCAGGTGTCCTGCTTTCTGTGGTTGCGCTTGGCAGTACAGCGCAGACCACGCGTGAAGGGGTGTACACCGAGGAACAAGCCGTTGCCGGTGGCGCCCTTTACCTGCGTTCCTGTGTCGAATGCCATGGCATCACCCTGTCCGGTGGTGAAGCCGGCCCTGCCCTGGTGGGGGGCGCTTTCTGGCAGCAGTGGGAAAACCAGTCACTGGCCGCGTTTTACCAGATTACGGCATCGACCATGCCCGTGAACAATCCCAATGGCTTCTCGGCTGAACAGTACGCCAATCTCGTGGCTTTCATGCTGCAGCAAAACGGTTTGCCGGCGGGGGAAGAAGCCCTGCCCAACACGGCGGGAGAGCTGGTGGCTATCACCATGCAGCCGTCCGAAGAGCCAGTGCGCGTTGCTTCGCTGCTGGCCGGTGCCTCCTCCGCCCAGCGCCGCATCGACTACGAATGGCTCAGCTATCACAACGATACCCGCGCCACGCGTTATGCGCCGCTGGACCAGATCAACAAGGACAACGTTGCCAACCTGGAAATCGCCTGGCGCTGGACTACTCAGAACCATGGTCCCAATCCCGAATTCAACTACGAGTCCACGCCGATCATGGCAGACGGTGTGCTGTATGTGACAGCCGGCCGTCGTCGTGACGTGGTCGCGATTGATCCGGTCACCGGTGAGAACCTGTGGATGTTCCGTTACGATGAAGGTGCCCGTCGCGGTCCGCGCGTGAATTCCGGTCGCGGTGTTTCATACTGGCGTGATGACAACGGCCAGTCCCGCATTATCCTGGTAACACCGGGTTACTACCTGATCTCCCTCGACACCGCAACCGGCAAACCGGATCCAGCCTTTGGCGAAAACGGCATCGTTGATCTGCGTGTCGGCCAGGAAGAGCGATTCGAGATCGATATCGAGAGCATTCCTTCCGGCCTGACCACACCGCCGGTGATTGTTGACGGCGTTGTTGTGATTGGCGCTGCATTCCCGTCCGGGGGTTCGCCACGCTCCATGACTGCGCCAGCGGGCAACATTCGCGGCTATGACGTGCGCACCGGCGAGATGCTGTGGAAGTTCCACACCATTCCACAGGGCAATGAATTCGGCACCGAAACCTGGCGCAACAACAGCAACAGCTATAGCGGCAACGCCGGCGCCTGGGCCACCATGTCGGCGGACCAGGAACGCGGCATAGTCTACGTGCCGGTTGAAGCGGCTACCGGTGACATGTACGGCGGCCATCGTCCGGGCGACAACCTGTTCAGCCAGTCGCTGGTGGCCCTGGATGCCCGCACCGGCGAGCGCATCTGGCATTACCAGCTGATTCATCACGATGTCTGGGACTACGATCCGCCCACGGCCCCGGTACTGGCTGATCTCAACGTGGATGGCGAAACCATTCCGGCGGCGATACAGGTCAGCAAGCAGGGCATGGTCTATACCTTCAACCGAGTGACGGGTGAGCCAATCTGGCCGATCGAGGAACGCCCCGTGCCACAGTCCGATGTGCCGGGTGAACAACTGTCGCCGACCCAGCCGTTTCCGACCAAGCCGGCACCGTTCGAGCGCCAGGGCCTGACCGAGGACGACCTGCTGGACTGGACCCCGGAAATCAAGGAAGAGGCGCTGCGCATTGTCAGCCAGTTCACGTATGGCCCGCTGTACACGCCGCCATCCCTGATCACCGAGACCAATGGCGGCACCATCTTTATGCCGGGTTACGGCGGTGGCGCCAACTGGCAGGGCGTCGCTTTCGATCCTGAAACCAACATGCTGTACGTGCCGTCCACGTCACATCCGATGAGTGTGGGTCTCACCGAAGATTCATTCTTTGAAGACAGTGACTTTGATTACGCCATGGGACGCGGCATCCGCTTTGAAGGCCCGTTCGGCCTGCCGCTAATCAAGCCGCCCTATGGCCGCATCACCGCGATCGACATGAACGAAGGCGAGCATGCGTGGATGATGGCCAACGCGGACACGCCGGAAGCGATCCTGGAACACCCGCGTCTGCGCGGTGTGGATATTCCCGAGCGCACCGGTCACGGTGACCGTGGCGGCCTGCTGGTGACCAGGTCACTGCTGTTCGCGGGCGAAGGTGCCGGCCTCTATGGTGGCCAGACTGGTGGGGGGCCGATGTTCCGGGCCCATGACAAGGCCACCGGTGAAATCATTGCCGAGTTCGAACTGCCGGCAAAGCAGACCGGTCTGCCCATGACCTACCAGATCGATGGCGTGCAGTACATCGTCGTTCCCATCGGGGATACCGGGCATATCGGTGAGCTGGTGGCGCTGAAGGTCGCGGAATAATTAGAAGAGGCAGAAGGCAAGAGTCAAGGACGACTCGTTTGGCTTTTTGGATACTCCGTGGGCCGGAAGAGGTGCGTGGCGCCGTTATCCGGCAATCGGAAAAATAGGCTGACCATCCAGACATATCAGACATAACCTTGATAAGAATTTGCGGAAGGACATCCTGTTCTTGCCTATTGCCTATTGCCTATTGCCTCTGTTTTCACCAGTGCCCGCTCGACGAGCGGTCCCACGCTTTCTGCCAGTCATCCGGAATCTTCGCGTCCGTGAAGAGAAAGCCGGGTTCATACTCCGGATAGATGTCATCGTACGTAGCCACGCGCACCTGGTTGAGGCGACGATTGATGTGCTCAGGCTTCACCTCTGACAGGGAATGCACGCCCAGTTGCGCCAACAGTTCGGCCAGGGCGTTGATCATGGCCTGATGGTAGTTGTAGACACGCACGCCCTTGTCAGTGACATCCAGCTGTTTGTAGCGCGATGGATTCTGGGTGGCGACCCCGGAAGGGCATTTGTCGGTGTTGCAGTGCCGGGCCTGGATGCAGCCGAGGGCGAACATCATCCCGCGCGCTGAATTGACCGTGTCGGCACCCAGTGCACCGAGCCTGACCATGTGAAACGCCGAGAACATCTTGCCGGCCGCGATAAGCTTAATGCGATCGCGCATATTGATGCCCCGCAGGGCGTTGTGAATGAAATGCAGGCCTTCGCGCAACGGTGTGCCCACCGAATTGGTCATCTCGATCGGCGCAGCACCGGTGCCGCCTTCACCGCCATCCACGGTGATGAAGTCGGGCGTGATGCCGCTCTCATGCATGGCCTTGCAGATACCCAGGAATTCGCTTTTGCGCCCCAGGCACAGCTTGAAACCTACCGGCTTGCCGCCGGACAGCTCGCGCAATTCCTCGACAAATTGCAGCAACTCCATGGGATTGCTGAAAGCCGAGTGATAGGGCGGGGAGATCACGTCCTGGCCAATGGGCACACCACGAATCTCGGCAATATCCGGGGTGACCTTGGCCGCCGGCAGGATGCCGCCGTGGCCCGGTTTGGCGCCCTGGGAAATCTTGATCTCGATCATCTTGATCTGCTCGTCAGTGGCTTTTTCCGCAAAGCGCTCGGCATTGAAGCGTCCCAGTTCGTCGCGGCAGCCGAAATACCCGGTACCGATCTGCCATACCAGGTCGCCGCCGTACTGGCGGTGATATCGGGTGATGCCGCCTTCGCCGGTATTGTGGAAAAAGCTGCCCAGTTTGGCGCCGCGATTAAGCGCGAGAATGGCGTTCTGGCTCAGTGAACCGAAACTCATGGCAGAAATGTTCAGCGGGGAAGCCGAGTAGGGCTTGCTGCAATTGATCTCGCCGAAGGTCTGGCGAATGCTGGACGGGTCGACATGCGTCGTTACCATGGCATGATTGAGCCATTCGTAACCGTTCTTGTAGGTGTCGATAATGGTGCCAAGGGGACGGGTGTCTTCCTGTTTCTTGGCGCGCTGGTAGACCAGGCTCCTGAATTCACGCGGCACCGGTCTGCCGTTCAGGTCCGACTCGACAAAGTACTGCTGGATTTCGGGGCGAATGTATTCAAAGAGATAGCGGATGTGGCCGATCACCGGATAGATGCGCAGGATCGTGCGGCGCTTCTGCCTCATGTCGTAATACCCCAGCAGCACCAATGGTACCAACAACAACCAGAGCCAGTGCAGGACAGGCCATATAGCGGACAGGACAAGCAGTAGCAGGGGCAGAATGATGCTGGCAGTGATAAAAGTCTGGCGAACGGTCATGGGCGACTCTGTACTTGGCTGTGCTGATGCTGGCCGGATTAAAACATAAAGCTTGATGACGAAACCAGATTGTGTCGTGGATCAAAAACTGGTCCGGCGGCATTGAACTTCTGGCGGGCCGTACAGTCTGAGGAAGTGCCCCAGGTATTGAAAGCCCACTGCAGGGAACGGCGCTTGCGAACAGCTCTTTCAGGTCATGGCACTTTCAATGAAAAAAAGGCAATGAACAATGAAAAAAAGCAATGAACAATGAAAAAAGGCAATGAACTGACGTTATCATTGAACCGACAGGCTGGTGAGGCGCATGCCATGGTCAATAGCCCATGAACGATGTACCATCACCGGCCAACCGATATTCACCGGTTGCGAATTACACCAAGGAGTATTTTATGCGCACCAGACTGTTACGTTTTATCACTGCTTTCGCAGCGTTTTCCCTTTTTGGCGCGAGCCAGGTCTTTGCCCAGGGCTTTTCCCTGCCCAACATGAAAGTCGAGACCAACGCTTTTGAGGACGGCGGTATCATCCCCATCAAGTACACCTCCCATGGCGACAACGTTCAGCCCGGCTTTGCCATTACCGGCGCGCCGGAAACCACCGCCAGCTTTGCCATCATCTTCCACGACATCGAAGTGGCCATTGGCGGCACCACCGGTGATGTGACCCACTGGCTGGCCTGGAACATCAGGTCCCGGACCATTCCTGAGGGCAGCCTGCCTGCCGGCAGCGTCCAGGGTGCGAACATTCGCGGCCAGAGCAACTACATGGGCTCCGGTGCTCCGTATGCTGACCGTTATCACCACTACGTGTTCGAGTTTTACGCCCTCGACGATACGCTCGACCTGCCGGAAGGTGCCAGCCGGGATGAACTCGTTGAAGCTATGCAGGGCCATGTGCTGGCCAAAGCCGCCTACGTTGGCCGCTACGCCAACGCACAGTAAACCCGTTTAGCTGCAAGTTTCAGCAATAAAATCGTGGTTAAAACACCCGGGCTTGTCCCGGGTGTTTTTTTTGTAAGCGCCAACCGGTCAGCTTGTCTGGGTTGGGCAGAATGCCTATAGTGGGCATCGATTCAGCGTTCCATTGGGGGGAAGTCATGAAGAATTATCTGCTGGCAGCAGCCTGTGCTTTACTGCCGCTGACCGTATCAGCCCACCACAGCTTTGCGCCGCATTTTGATGCGGACAAACCCGTCAACATCACTGGCTTAATCACCGAATACGAGCGCCGTAATCCCCATGCTTACCTGAACATTCGGGCCGAAGATGCCGATGGCCGGGTGACGCAGTGGCGTTGTGAATCCCATGGTTTTACCCAGTTATCGCGCAACGGCATCACGCCGGAAATGCTGGCGCCGGGCACTAGGATCGGCATCACCGGGTCGCAGCACCGACGTGACCCCAACATGTGTTTCTTTGACATGGTGTACCTGGAGGACGGGCGTGAACTGAGCGTCAATGGTCCCCGCGGCCAGGCTCAGAACACCGAAGCACAGCGCGATGCCATTTTTGGTACCTGGATGCTCATCCCTGGCGGCTTTGCCACCAGTGGTCCGCAGTTCATGATGGATTTCCTGACCGAAATGGGCAGGGCAGAGGTGGAAAAATACAATCCCTTTACGGATGATCCCACCTACCGGTGTGAACCCGTGGCGATTCGCCGTGCCTGGGGGGCGCCCGGCACACCGCTGGCCATTTCGATGGCAGGTGATGATGTGCTGATTCGCCATGAGTGGATGGATGCGCAACGGCTGGTACACATGAACCAGGATGCTGTGCCGGAAGGGACAGAGCCGTCCATTCTCGGCTACTCCATCGGCCACTTTGAAGACGATACCCTGGTCATTGAAACCACGCACTTTACCCAGGGTGTGCTGAACCAGTTTGTTGTGGTGGAAAATGAACCCATGCGCGGATTGCTGCATTCCGAGGCGCTCAGAACGGTTGAGCGCATTCGCCTGGACCCGGAACGCAATCGCCTGGTGATGTCCATTGATCATTACGACCCGGTGTTTTTCAGTCGTGACTTTCCGACCTACACGCGTGAATTTGCGCCTTCCGATCTTGCCATTCAGCCTTTCGGGTGCATTCCTGAGCAGTTGAAATAAGCGGCCGCCGTTTTGACGCTGCTGCCACTGGAAACCCTGCTGTTGTTGTGTCTGGTCGCCCTGGCGACCGGCTTCATCAAGGGCGGGGTGCCTTCTCTGGGCACGATGCTGACGGTATCCGTGGCACTGTTTTTCCCGCCCCGCGATGCGCTTGGCATTACACTGCTTTACCTCCTGGTCGGCGACCTGGTCGCGGTCTCACTGTACTGGCGGCTGGCGCACTGGCAGGAACTGAAGAAAATGCTGGTGCCGGTGGTGATTGGGATCGTCCTGGGCGGGATGTCACTGTCCGGGCTGGACAACGACAACCTTGGCCTGACCCTGGGCGTCGTGGTCATCATCCTGGTGGCGCTGGAACCCTTTCGTGATCGCCTCAATGCCTGGGCGCTGAGCCATCCGGGCAGTGTCAGGGCAGGGTCCGGCATGCTGGCCGGACTGGCCACTACCATCGGCAATGCTGCCGGGCCGATCCTGTCGCTGTATTTCCTGCTGCTCAAACTCGACAAACTCAGTTTTGTCGGTACCGGAGCCATCTTTTTCTGCTTCGTCAACTTGAGCAAGATTCCGATTTTCATCGGCCAGAATATTTTTCAGCCGCAGTACTACGGCTCCGTACTGCTGACTGCGCCCCTGGTGCTGGTTGGTGCCCTGGGTGGACGCCGCTTCCTGCAATGGGTATCGCAGGTCTGGTTTAACCGGATCGTGCTCTGTTTCACAGCGCTGGCCGGGGTCTGGCTGGTGATACGCTATTTCACTGGCTAGAATTGACTGGACACTGCGGTCGCCCGGTCCGCTTCGTGCCGTCATCGTGAAGGCAGAACATGGAGAATATGATGTCCCTCAATAACAGGCTGGCCATACTGCTGGTCTTGCTGTCAGTTGTGCTGACAGGATGCGCCACCAATCCCGTCACAGGCCGCAGTGAAATTTCGCTGGTCTCCGATGCCCAGGAGCGGGCTATTGGTGCCCAGCAATATGCGCCCTCGCAACAAAGCCAGGGTGGTGAGTTCGTGGTCGACCAGGCACTGACCGGTTATGTCAGTCGGGTCGGTCAGCGGGTGGCCGCTGTCAGTGACCGCAACCTGGATTATGAATTTGTGGTGCTCAACAACTCGGTGCCCAATGCCTGGGCTTTGCCTGGCGGCAAGATTGCCGTCAACCGCGGCTTGCTGACCGAGCTCAATAGCGAAGCCGAACTGGCTGCTGTACTGGGGCATGAAGTGGTTCATGCGGCGGCCCGGCACGGGGCGCAGGCCATCACGCGTGGTACCTTGCTGCAGGGCGCCCTCATGGTGGGCGCCATTGCCACCAGTGACAATGACTACGCCGATTACATCGTCGGCGCCTCCCAGTTGGGAGCCCAGTTGATCACGCAGTCCTATGGCCGCGAAGCGGAACGGGAAGCTGATTACTACGGTATCCGCTACATGCTTGCTGCCGGCTATGATCCCCGTGCGGCCGTGAGCCTGCAGCAGACTTTCGTGCGGCTGTCGGAAGGGCGCAATCCGGGGTGGATTGAAGGCCTGTTTTCCAGCCATCCGCCTTCAGAGGAGCGGGTGGCCAACAACCAGGCCCTGGTGAACGAATTGATGCCGCACATCCAGGGTCGTGACCTGGAAACCGGCGAGGTGAGATTCCAGCAGGCGACAGCTTTCCTGCGCGAGAAGGAGGACGCCTATGCCCTGTTTGACGAAGCCCAGCTTGCCATCAAAGACCAGGATTTTGACCTCGCCCTGGTGAACCTTGATGCGGCCATTGACATGGTGCCGGGAGAGGCACGCTTCTCCGGACTCAAGGGCGACATCCTGCTGCATCAGGAAAAGTACCGTGATGCGATTAATGCCTATGACAATGCCATTCGCAAGCACGACGATTATTACGACTACTACCTGGGGCGCGGCGTGGCCTATTCCCGGCTGGGTGACCGCAGCCAGGCCCGCAACGATCTCGAGCACAGTGCTGAGTTGTTACCTACTGCCATTGCCATGAATGAACTCGGCAAGATTGCGTTGGTGCAAAATGATCGGCAGGTTGCCAAGCAGTATTTTATGGAGGCGGCCCAGGCCCAGGGCAGGGTGGGTCAGGAGGCCACGCAAAGTTTTGTCCGCCTGGACCTGGCTGACAATCCGCAGCAATACATCACTGTCCAGCCTTTCAACAGCGATGGCCGGCTATTTGCCCGGGTCACCAACACCAGCGGTATGGAAGTCACCAATGTCACCGTCGATTTTGCCGCGGTGATTGGCGGCAGTCTGGGGCGCCAGACTCGTGTCATCAACAGGCTGGCTGGCAACAGTACGGTGGATGTGAATTCCGGGCTGCGCTTCGCCGACGGGCAGGCAGTCACCAGAGACCAGATGCAGGCCGGTGTGCGGTCGGTGCAGATACCCTGAAGCATGAATCCAGCCGGCTTCCTGGCTGAGCACGGCAGACAGCAGCCAGAGCTGGGATGTCACATAGGATATAACGAGTAAAATGGCCAGCGGCACTCGCCGGTATTTGCAGGCTATGCCCCCGGCACCAACCAGAACCGGAAAGGTCAGTGGCCACAACCCAAGCCAGGGTACGGCAGCCAGGTAAAGTGATGTGGGCAGTCCGCTGCCAGCGGCGATGTAAAAAAGGTGTGGGGTCCTGCGGGACAGCCCCGAAACAATCGCCAGCAGGCTCGTGATCATGCAGGCTGAGTAAACCAGGCCGATGAACATACCTGCGTATCAGGCCCTGGCCGCTTCACTTTCCACGTAATCAATGAATTTCGACAGTTCTTCAATCGGGTGATAGCCCGAGGTCACGTAACGTCCGGCCACAAAGCTGGGCACACCGGTAATCTGCATCTGCCGCGCCTGCTGCCAGGCCTGGTCTACCGCCGGGCTGAAACGCCTTTCATCCAGTACAGCAGCGGCTTCTGTTCGGTCCAGTCCGGCCCGTTCCACGGCATCCAGCAGGACCGTTTTGTGTGCTAGGTTCTCATCCCTGACGAAATAGGTGCGAAACAATTCGTCGTGAAGGGGCTTGCCGTTCTCCAGGGTGTCCGCCCACAGGCCCAGTTCCTGCGCCAGCCGGCTGTTATAGGTTTTTTCGCGGGCACCGTGCTCAAGCTCCAGGCCATCCATCAGGGCGTAGAGCCGCTCGTGGACGGCATCGAGATTGGGGCCCAGAAACGAGGACAGCAGCAAACCGTCCTCCGGGGTGTCCGGATGCAGCGGAAAAGGCGACCAGCGCACGGTGATATCACGCCTCGCTTCCAGCTTTGGTACGACGGCACTGGCCAGATAACACCAGGGGCATACGTAATCGGAAAATACGGTCAAGAGGGTAGTATCCTGGGTGGTCATAGCTTGGCGTCCTGATGGTTTGGTGAGGGACAGATTAATAGCAACGTTATGGCGTTGATTGGAATGGTGGCAAGATAACAGCCAATCAGGCACTGACGTCGCAATAATAGCAGTGACATCAAGTATACTAGCAGGCTGTTTTTTTTAACCGTTTGAATTTCCGGAATTCCTTTTGCGCTTTCTTAACAAACAGTCCCTCGAAACGAAAAGCAGGGCAGTATTGAAATAGTGACAGGATAGCGGGCCAACGGCCCTCAACGAAGACGCTTTCAATCCGGCACTGGCAGAGATTTTTGTCGGTCATGAAATACTGCTGGAAGAGAGCGCCTTTCGCATGGGCAGCCTGCTGTTTGCTGAACTGCGCGGTTTCACCTACCTCAACGAGCATTTTCGCAGCGACAAGATCATCAGCATCCTGAATGATTTTTCGGGACCATGGCAGCGATCATTGGTCGCCACCATGGCATTATCGACAAATTCATGGGTCATTCTGTCATGGCCTTTTTGGATGTGTGCGACAGTGTCTCGGAAA
>Ga0181568_10000377_pt1 | contig 39250 bp, 39 predicted proteins | sample 101ome_20_FD_133758 | JGI IMG/M metagenome (GOLD analysis project Ga0181568, IMG submission 133758) | Coastal salt marsh microbial communities from the Groves Creek Marsh, Skidaway Island, Georgia - 101404AT metaG (megahit assembly) | ecosystem: Environmental > Aquatic > Marine > Intertidal...
GGCAACGTGATCGGCTACGGGGCGACCTCGGGTGAGTTGTTCATCAGGGGTCGCGTCGGCGAGCGGTTCTGCGTTCGGAACTCGGGCGCCCTCGCTGTCGTCGAGGGGATCGGTGACCACGGCTGCGAGTACATGACCGGAGGACGGGTGGTCGTGCTCGGATCAACGGGTCGCAACTTCGGTGCCGGCATGTCCGGAGGCATCGCATACGTGTACGACCCCGATGGCAGTTTCGACCGTCGGGTCAACACCGGCATGGTGCAGATCGAACCCCTCGACGCGGCCGACACCGAGTTCGTGCGCGAGACCGTCGCCCGCCATGTTGAACTGACCGACTCCGATGCCGGTCGCCGGGTACTCGCCTCGTGGACGATCGAGTCGGGACGATTCCGAAAGGTGATGCCGACCGACTATCGGCGGGTGCTCGATGTCATGGAGGAGGCGGGACGCGACGGGCTCGACGAGCACGCGACCCTCGAGCGAGTGATGGAGGCATCCCGTGGGTGAGTCGACCGGGTTCTTGAAGTGGGAGCGGCGTCTCCCTGAGATGCGGCCGGTTCCGGTGCGACTGCGCGACTGGAAGGAGGTCTACGAGGAGTTCCCCAACGAGCAACTGAAACTCCAGGCCGGAAGATGTATGGACTGTGGCATCCCGTTCTGCAACAACGGGTGCCCGCTCGGCAATCTGATTCCCGACTGGAACGATCTCGTCTATCGGGAGCACTGGCGCGCCGCCCTCGACCGTCTCCACGCGACGAACAACTTCCCGGAGTTCACGGGTCGGCTCTGTCCCGCTCCGTGCGAGTCGGCCTGCGTCCTCGGCATCAACCAGCCCCCGGTCGCGATCAAGCAGGTCGAGGTCGAGATCATCGACCACGCCTTCGAGCAGGGATGGGTCACCCCGCAGGTGCCGTCGGTCCGGACCGGCAAGCGGGTCGCGGTGATCGGCTCCGGCCCGGCCGGACTCGCCGCCGCGCAGCAGCTCACCCGGGCCGGTCACGAGGTCGTGGTGCTCGAGCGCGCCGACCGCATCGGCGGACTGCTGCGCTACGGCATCCCCGAGTTCAAGATGGAGAAGCGCCACATCGATCGCCGTCTCGAGCAGATGGCGGCCGAGGGGACCGAGTTCCGAACCGGCGCGATCGTCGGTGAGAACATCGACATCGATGTGCTGACCGCGTCGAACGACGCGGTGGTCCTCGCCTGCGGCGCCACGGCATGGCGGGACCTCGCCGTTCCTGGGCGGGAACTCCGCAACATCCACCAGGCCATGGAGTACCTCCCCCTGGCCAACCGGGTGCAGCTCGGCGACATGGAGTCGTCGCCCATCGACGTGCGGGACCGTCACGTCGTGATCATCGGCGGTGGAGACACCGGCGCCGACTGCCTGGGTACCGCGCACCGGCAGGGGGCGGCCTCGGTAACGCAACTCGAGATCATGCCGAGGCCTCCGGAGGAGCGGGCGGGGTCCAACCCCTGGCCGCAGTATGCGATGGTCTACAAGGTGACCTCGGCTCATGCCGAGGGTGGGGAGCGGATCTACTCGGTGAACACCGAGCGCTTCCTCGACGACGGTGAGGGCAATGTGCGGGCACTGCTGGTGCACGAGGTCGAGCTCGTCGACGGCCGTTTCCAGCCCGTCGAGGGAACCGAGCGGGAGATTCCCGCCGACTACGTGTTCCTGGCGCTCGGATTCGTCGGACCGGAGAAGGGCTCATGGCTCGACACTCTCGGAGTCGAGCTCGACGCCCGGGGCAATGTCGCTCGAGACGACCGCTACATGTCGTCGGTACCCGGGGTGTTCGTGGCCGGAGACATGGGGCGCGGACAGAGCCTCATCGTGTGGGCGATCGCCGAGGGCCGTGCTGCGGCCGCCGGGGTCGACGAGTTCCTGATGGGGGAGAGTCACCTCCCGTGCCCCATCCCACCGACCGCTCGATCGCTCATGTGACATGGGTGCCCCCGGCATGGGCACCGCACGGAATACGATGATCACATGATCAGGCGCGCGGCTCTCGCCGCTCCGGTCGCACTCGCGGTGGCAGTGCTCGGCGTTGGGTGCGCCACCGATGACGCGGCGGTGTCCCCGACGGTCGCGCCCATCCAGCCGACCTCGTACGTCGTCAAGGAGCTGGTTACCACGACCACGACCACCCTTCCCCCGACGACCACCACGATCCTGGGGCAGTTGCTCGAGCCGATCGAGTACATCATCGTGTCCGGTGACAACCCGTCGCGGGTGGCCGAGCGATTCAGTATCTCGATCCAGCAGTTGGCCGAGGCCAACGCGACCAATCCCGTCTACACCAACTTCCTCCTCGGTGGCACCCTCATCATCCCGTCCGGGGCGGTGCTCCCGGCGGCTGCTGCTGCCGCGGCGACCGGCGACGCCGCGGTCGCCGCGAACTGCACCTTCGAACAGCACGAGGTGGTCGCCGGCGACAATCCGACGGTGGTCGCCCGCAAGTACGAGATCACCATTGAGGGGTTGGCTCGGGCGAACGCGACCAATCCGGTCTACTCGAGCTTCATCATCGGCGGGTCGCTGATCATCCCCGTCGGCGACTGCTGACCGACGGTCAGTCGGAGCGGCGACCGAGATCGGGCCAGGCGCGCGCCCTCGCGCTCCTGCCGCCGACACCGCGGCGCCGGAACTCGGTGAGGGCCCAGGCGCGGCGCCACGGTGAGGCGCTCGGCCCGTGGAGTCCGGTGGAGTCACCGGAGGCGGCCATGCGGGCCGCTGACCAGAAGTCGCCGTTCGCCTCGAGGGCCAGACGGTTCACGGCCTGCTCGATCCGTTCGTTGAATCGGCGGGTGTTCTCTCCCTCGGCCGGTCGTATCGGTCGACCGAAGACCACCCGTGTACGGCCCGGGCGCAGGCGCGAGGCGCCCTTGCCGAAGATCGCCCCGGTCCCGTCGATGTAGACAGGCACGACCGCGGCGCCGGTGCGGGCGGAGAGATAGGCGGCACCGCCCCGGAAGGACTGCCCCCACCCATCGGGGGAGCGACCCCCCTCTGGGTAGATAAGCAGACTCGATCCGCCCTCGACCAGTTCGCGGAAACGATCGCTCGACCGCCGGTTGGTGACCTCGCGGTCGATGGGGATGGCATTGAGCGCGAGGGCCGAGAGCGCGGCCTTCCACCGCTGGTCGAAGAAGTAGTCGGCGGCCGCGGCGACGACGAGGTGCTCGCGCCAAGGATTCGGTACGACCGAACTCATCAGCAGGGTGTCGAGGTGGCTGTGATGGTTCGGCGCGAAGATCAGGGGAGGGCTGGGGTCGAGCTCCGCCAGGTCGCTCAGACGATCGACACCGTCGACGCTCGGCCGAGCGGCGAGCATCGTGGCGAGCCGAAGGGGTCCCCGGGTGATGACCCGCCTGACGCCGCTGGCGAGAGGTCGGCGGGCCCAGTCGGTGTCGTACTCGGCCCCGAGATCGTCGGGGGTCTCCGGGACCTCGACTCCGGTCGGCACCGGAGGAGGCAGCAGGGGGAATCCGCGTCTCCCGAGAGGGCGCATGGCACGCCGCGTGAGGCCCTCCACCGGCGCGATGACGCGCTGCAGGCGACGGGTGAGGTCGGTGCTCGGCACGGTCAGTGGACGTCGGCCACGAGGACGGACGGTACGTGGAGATGGGTGATGGTGGGTGAGCGGCCGACCACCTCGGAGGCGAGCTCGAAGGCGTCGTCCATGGTGGAGGCCGGGGTGAATCCGAGTCGGCGGACGGTGGCGGGATCGCCGCCGACGATGATCACCCGTCCGGCCCACTGCTGGCCGTGCGCTCCCCAGTACCAGGCGTAGAAGGGGTGCACGCCGTGGTAGGCGTTGCCGGTCCGGTAGAGGTGTCGGTACCACTCGTCCTCGGCGTACTTGCGTTCCCACCGGGTGGACATCTCGGCTGGGTCGGTCGTGTCGGCGAGCACCTCATCGAAGAAGTCGATGTAGCTCGGATGGTGGACCGGGTGGAACTCGCGGGTCGTCGGGTGGGTCATGATCACGACGCCGCCCTCGCGCACCAGAGGCTGACCGCGGTACATGTTGAACAGGTAGCCGAGGCCCATGCACATGACCAGCACGGGGTTCATGATCGACTCGGGGTTGTACGGGCTGATGAACGGGATACCCATCGTCAAGATGTCGGTCTGGCCCTCGACCGGCACGATGTGCTGGGCGTGGACGTGCTCGAGGGTCCGCTCGTGGACGGTCTCGGTGAAACCGGCCTGCACGCTCGTCATGGCGTAGGGGGCCTCGATCGAGTGGAACACGCGGCGGGCGAGTCGACGCGGGGTGCGGTCGAGCACCTTCGACGTTGCCAGGAAGGTGGCCCGGTCGCGTCCCGTCCACTCCCACTCCCGCTTGGACAGGAAGTCGAAGGGGGAGGGGAAGGCATCGTTGTTGATGGTCGACTCGACCTGGAACACCTTCGGGCCGTTGTCGCGGAGGACGGCGCCCATCCTCCAGATGGAGTGATGCAGCGCGGAGTGATGGCGGTCCATCAGGCTCCGGGTGTTCTGGAGGGACTCCGGATTGTGATGGTGCGAGAGGCATCGGTAGGAGGCCACCCCGGTCACCAGCGACTTCCAGCCGCCGTCCATGGCGACCTGGTTGACATTCGCGTAGACGACCAGGTCTGACTCGGCCACCCGACGGTTGATCTCGAGTATCTCCCCGTGGTCGGTCTCGCCGAGGACGGTCAGGTTCTCGTGGTCCTCCGCATCGTGCTGGTACAGGGCCCCACTCGGGTGGAAGGCATCGAAGATCCGATCACCGAGGACATGGCGCAGCTCGTAGTCGTGCATCCTGCGGTGCAGGCCGAGCGCGGCGATGATGTGCACGTCGTCGACCCCGGCCTCGGCGGCCATCTCCAGCACCGCCTCGATGATGCGCTGCCGCGAGTCGGGTCGACGCATCTTGGGGAGCGACAGGCTCGCGTCATCGAAGCAGATCGTGAGCTTCATGTCCGGTCTGAGCAGCTCGGGGAGCGGCTCCATGTCGAGGGGTTCGAGCAGCGCGCGACGGACGGCGGCGTCGGGGTCGGCGAGGCCCGGAAGCGGCTCGGCCGGGTAGATCACCCGCGAGCGATCCGCGGGCAGGCGCTCGAGGCTGAACCGCTCGCCGTGCCAGAACAGCATGGGTGGCGTCGATCTGTCGACGTCGAGGACGAATCCGGGTCGTGGCATCAGTTGCCCCTCCTGAGGTCGAATGCGATCTTGACGGCGCCACGTCGACCGGCCTCCGCCGCGTGGGCGAGGGCATCGACGTGACGTTCGATCGGGTAGGTGGCCGAGAGCAGTCGTTCAGCCCCCGACGAGAGAGCGAGGTCGATGGCCAGGGAGAAGGTCCTGGCGGCGGTGCCGTCGTCGAGGATCTCTGTCCCGTAGGTGTAGCAACCGCGCAGTTCGGTCTCGCGGTGCCACAGCGGCGTCATGTCGAGTGAGATGTCGGCGGGCATACCGAGGAGGACCACCCGCCCGCGGGGTCGTGTCATGGAGATGCTCTCCGCGATCGAGTCCGACGACCCGACGGCGTCGACCAGGCAGTGCGCGCCACTCGAGAGGTGTCGTCCGATGACGTGCGAGCCGGTCCGTCGACGAATCGCGGCGGCGAGATCCCCGGAGCGCACCACCTCGGCGGCACCGAGGGCTCGGGCGATGGCGAACTGATGCGGGTAGCGGGCACCGACCACGACGTCAGCCTCGGGGACGTGGGCTCGGAGCGCCGCGACGGTCGCGAGGCCCATGGTGCCGGCGCCGAGCACGCCGACGACCAACGGACCTCGTTCGAGGAGGTCGGCCCGGCGGAGCGCGTCGCGGACGCTGAAGGCCGCGTGGACACCACCGGCCAGGGGTTCGACGAGCACGGCTGCCTCGTCGCTCAGCTCGTCGGGCACGGCGTGGAGCTGTGACTCATGAGCCCAGAACCACGGGGCCCAGCCGCCACCGGTGGAGTTGCAGAAGCCGGTCTGGATCCCGGGTTCGAGCGGTCCGGTCACGAGATGCCGGTAGTCGTCACCGTCGGCGGGCGCGGCCTCGGGGGACGGTGGGACCGCGCCGCGCGCCGCGTGGCCGAGAACCGGTTCGATCACGACCCGTGAGCCGTCGTCTCGCCGGCCGACGACCTCGTGGCCCGGCACGAAGGGGAACGAGACCCAGTCCTCGAAGTAGGCGGACGCCCGTCCGTCGGCGAGCGCGAGGTCGGACCCGCAGATGCCCGACAGGACGGTGTCGATCCGCTCCCAGCCGGGTCCCGGCTGGTCGGGGTCATCGATCTCGCCGAGCGTCAGTGGGCCGACGCGAGTCGCGGAGCGCGCGCTCACCGTGGAGATGAGGCGGGCCGCGCCGAATCGGGGCACGCTGCGCTGGACGCTCAGGGCCCTCATCGCCCACTCCGTCGGAGCCGTTCATCGCCGAAGGGGGCGATGGGGAGCAGGGGCCTCGGACCTCCGGAGGCCTTCGACCAGTGCTCGACCAGCCAGCCCCGCTTCCGGGCGATGGCGGCCAGTCGGGTCTCGGGGTTGACCGCCACCGGGAACCCGACGGCCTCGAAGAGCGGGAGGTCCGAGGAGGAGTCCGCGTACGCGACGCACTCATCGAGTCTGAAGCCCTCGGCCTCGCAGTAGTCGGCGAGGAGTTGGGCGCGGGCCTCACCCGTCGGTGGGACCGAGGTCATCTCCCCGGTGAGGGTGCCGTCGTCGCGGACGCTCATCTCGGCGGCGACGATCTCGTCGAAGAGCGGCCTGAGGCCGGCGACGTTGAAGTCGAGGGCTCCCGTGATCAGGATCGTGCGGTGGCCGGCGGCACGGTGCTCCCTGACCCTCCGGATGCCCTCCGGGAAGCTCTTGGTGAGCACGAGATGGGTCATCATCTCGTTCACGTCCTCCTCGATCTGCTCGATGGGGGCGTGCTCGTAGCGGCGGTAGAAGTGCCGCAGGAAGTCGGTGCGGTCCCTCCGGTCGAGCCGGAGCAGCGAGGGTGCCTCGGCGAGGGTGCGCGCGATGTAGCGCAGGCGCTCTCCGCGGTCGAGTCGACGGGTGGCGAGCCAGGAGTAGTTGGCGACCACATTGGATGCGATCAGGGTGTTCTCGAGGTCGAAGGCGGCGACATGTCGCGCGGGGTCGAGCACCTGCCGTCGGAGACGAGCGGATCGGTCGGTGGTCTTGGCCCGCCCCGGGGTGGTCTTGACACGGGCGTGCTCGATGATCGACGGGAGGTGGATCTCGTTGATGTAGGTCGCCCAGTCGACGAGCTGGGGGTCGAAGGCGAAGTCCTGACGGTCGGTCTCGGGGAGCCGCTCCCACAGTTCCAGCAGGTTGTCGACCTGGTAGATCGCCTCGCACTCGGTGTAGAGGCCGTAGAGCTCGACGTACTCGAGCGCGCGCTCGACCTCCATGCGGCGCGTCTCGAGATTGGCGGCCAACTCGGCCTGGCGCCCGCGCAGGGGGAGGGCCTGGAGCGCGGACTCGGCGCGGGTGATGACAGCTTTGGCCCTGGTGAGCTGGGTCTGGACCCGTCCGCGGCCCGGGAAGCTCCACTCGGGGACGATGATGGGCTGCCCCTCGTTGTCGTAGAGCGGGTGGGCGGTGAACCAACTGCTCACGTTGTCCACCAGGGCGCGATAGCGGAGCGGGTTGATCCCGCCGGAGGCCACCTGGGTGATGGGAGGGGCTTCCTCGGGGCCGGCGGCGGCGACGGCGACGATTGCGGCCACCACCATGTCGACCGGGATCACGTCGATGGTGCCCTCGGGGACGCCGGGGAACTCCTTGAGGAGGCCTCGCGCGTAGGACAGGATCACCGGCTCGGCCATGCGGAAGCCGCGGATCCAGCCGGGTCGGGGTTCGGCCCAGGCCGACTCGATGATCGATGGGCGCACGATCGACACCGGCACCTGTCCCCGGGTCTCGGTCAGCGCCTGCTCACCGAGGGCCTTCGTGAAGGCGTAGGCGTCCGGCCAACCGACACTCGCGGCCCGGGCGCGGCCGGCGGTCACGAGTTGGTCGCGAACCCAGCGGTTGCGCAGCTGCTCGGTCTTGGCGGCGAGGGCGGGTGCGCCAGCGGCTCCCAGTTCGGCTCGCGCCCTCTTGCGGAACTCGCGCAGCCGCTCGGGGCGCCGGCTCTCGGCCTCGGTGTCGCCCTTCAGGCGTCGCGCGGAGGTGACCTCGTCGCGCCAGCCGAGACCGATGTCGAAGGGGCCCTCGCTCACCAGCTGCTCGGGGGCGGTTCCACGTCGATTGCCGGCCACGTAGCACGTGGAGACGGCCACGAGGTGGGGGGTGATGTCGAGATCAGCGCAGAGGGCGGCGATACGGGTGGGGCCGAGGAGGTTGATCTCGACGGCCTGATCGAGGGGGGAGTCGAACGAGACGGTCGCCGCGGAGTGGATCACGATGTCGACGGTGGCGAAGACCTCGCGAGCGTCGGCGTCGAGGCCGAGCCCGTCGCTGGACACGTCGCCGGCGATGGTGGTGACCCGTCGAGCCGTGAGCTCGGCGAATCCCTCCTTGCCGTGTTCCTCCCGCAGACGGTCGAAGGCGTCGTTGGAGAGGAGTTCGCGTTCGGTGCGGCGGGCCGCCGCCGTTCGACGCCCGTCCCGCACGAGGAGCACGAGCTCGCAGTCGGGGACACATCGGAGCAGACGCTCCACGAGAGCCGTACCGACGAACCCGGTCGCGCCGGTGATGGCGATCCTCTTTCCGGCGAGCGACTCGGCGATCACGCCCCTATGTCTATCAGACTCTCTACCAAGTGGTAGACGACGGCCCATGGTGCGAGACTGTGCGCGTGCCGGAACGTCCCACTCGCGAACGGATCCTCGACGAGGCCGTCGACCTCTTCGGGTTCCGAGGGGTGGAGGCGGTGTCGCTCGACGAGATCGCCCGCGCCGTCGGCGTGCGCAAGCAGTCCGTCCTCTACTGGTTCCCCTCCAAGGAGGCCCTGGTCGCCGCGGTCCTCGACACCGTGGCCGATGAGCTGATCGTGGTGATCTCCGCTGCGATCCGAGCCTCGGACGACGACCCGCTGGTGCGGATCGACGCGGTCATCCGAGCGGTCTTCGGCCCGGCGGTCCGGCGTCCGGCGCTGCTCGGACTGGTCCGGGAGCTCGGACGCCTCGACCCAGAGCTGGTCGACCGACTCCGCTCGCGGGTGCAGCCGCTCGTGGAGGCGTGCGTGCGCTACCTCGAGGGCGAGATGGACCGGGGTCGGCTCCGCCGCGCCGACCCGCGGTTGGTCGCCTCTCTCGCCTACGCCACCGTCACCGTGATCGCCACCGAACCCGAAGCCCTCGAGACGGTCGGCTGGCAGCGGGACCTCGCCGGACTGCGCCGACTCCGCGACGAGCTCCGGTCCTTCATCCGGGCCGCCCTGGCGCCCTGAGTCTCAGAAGTCGACGCGCCGGGGTCGGGCCGCGTGGCGCTCGAGGGCGAGCTCGATGAGCCGTTCGATGATCTCGCCGTACGGCACACCGGAGGCCTCCATCATCTTCGGGAACATCGAGATCGGGGTGAAGCCCGGCATGGTGTTCACCTCGTTGAGGAGGACCCCTCGGCCGTCATCGGAGAGGAAGAAGTCGCAGCGCGCGAGACCGTCGCAGCGCAGGGCGCGGAACGCCTGGCGAGCGAGATCGCGCACTCGCTCGACGGTCGGCTCGTCGAGGTCAGCGGGCACCACAGTCCGCGACCGACCGTCGAGGTACTTGTCGGCGTAGGAGTAGAAGTGATCGCCCGGGATGATCTCGCCGGGCGCGGAGATGAACGGATCGTCAGATCCGAGCACCGCCACCTCGATCTCGCGCCCACCGATGGCCTCCTCAATCACCACGGTTCGGTCGTAGGACAGGGCCGCCTCGATGGCGTCGACGAGCGAACCGGCATCGTCCACTCGGCTCACGCCGACGCTGGAGCCCATGTTGGCCGGCTTGACGAAACACGGGAGGCCCGGGCGCGAGCGCACCCGCTCCACGACATGGTCGGGGTCGGTGAGGTACTCGCGGTCGGTGACCACGGTGTGCGCTGCCTGTGGGATCCCGCTCGCGGTCAGAACCACCTTGGTCATGGCCTTGTCCATGGCGACCGCGGAGCCCAACACCCCGGAGCCGACGTAGGGAAGGTCCATCAGCTCCAGCAGTCCCTGGACGGTGCCGTCCTCCCCGAGGGGGCCATGCAGAAGGGGGAGGACCACCGCGCCACTCCGGGCTCGGAGCACCTGTGTCGGCTCCGCCACCGGACCGGTGGCGCTCAAGCCGTCTGGACCCATCTCCGCCTCATGCCACCGGCCCTCCCGGTCGATGCCGATGAGCGTGACGGGATGTCGGCGTTGGTCGATGGCGGCGACCACGTGGCTGGCGGTGATGCAACTGATCTCGTGCTCTGCCGACCGCCCTCCGAAGAGCACCACGAGTTCGATGACCTCACCGCCCACCCGGCCGAAGGTACCGTTCACAGCGATGAGGATTGAGGCACCCTGGGTGGCCCAAGCGGTCCGAGGGGTCCCCGTCGGCCGGATCGACGACATCGTGATCGACGGTTGCGACTTCGACTCGCGAACCATTGGAGCCGGGCAACTGTTCGTCGCCCTCGTCGGTGAGCGCGATGGTCACCGTTTCCTCGAGCACGCTGCCGGGGCCGGCGCTGCGCTCCACCTGTGCTCGGATCGGGCGGCCCTCGAAGCGGCCGGAGTGCCGGGCATCGTCGTGGACGACACCCTCGCGTCGCTGGCCGACCTCGCCACGGCGGCGCGCCGCGACCTCCTGACCTCGGTGCCGGTCGTGGGGGTCACCGGCAGTGTCGGCAAGACCTCGACCAAGGACCTCATCGCGGCGGCGCTCTCCGCCGAGCGGATGACTCATGCGAACCGAGCGAGCTTCAACAACGAGCAGGGCCTGCCGGTCACCGTCCTCGGCGCCCCGGATGACACCGAGGCGCTCGTGGTCGAGATGGGGATGCGGGGGCACGGCCAGATAGCGGAGCTCTGCCGGATCGCTCGGCCCGATGTCGGCGTGGTCACGGTGGTCGGGGAGTCGCACACCGAGTTGGTGGGAGGCCTCGACGGGGTGGCCCGGGCCAAGGGGGAACTCATCGAGGCGCTTCCGTCATCGGGCACGGCGGTGCTCAACGCGGGTGACGAGAGGGTGTCGGCGATGGCGGCGCGATCGTCGGCGCCCGTGGTGACCTTCGGTGACGGCGGTGAGGTGCGCCCGGAGGGGGTTTGTCTGGATGCGTCCGCTCGCGCGAGCTTCACCGTCGTGACGCCCTGGGGTCGGGCTGAGGTGCGCCTCGGGCTGGTCGGTGAGCACATGGTCGCCAATGCCTGCGCGGCGATCGCGGTTGCCGGTTCCCTGCACGGTGACATCGACGCGGCCGCTGCGGCGCTGTCGGAGGTGACCTCGGCTCCGGGCCGGATGACGGTCCATCGCGGCCGCGGCGGCTCAACGATCATCGACGACTGCTACAACGCGAATCCGACCTCGGTGGAGGCCGCGCTCCGCGCCCTCGACGCGGTGCCGGCGCGCCGGCGCATCGCCGTACTCGGGATCATGGCGGAACTTGATGCACCCGGTCCGGCCCACCAGCGGGTCGCGGCCATCTGCGAGGACCTCGGGATCGAGCTCCTCGCCGTCGACTGCCCTCTCTACGGTGTCGAGTCGATGTCCCTGGAGGATCTCGGCGACCTCGACCTGGCTGAGGACAGCGCCGTGCTCGTCAAGGGAAGCCGAGTCGCCGGTCTCGAACGCGCGGTCGCGGCTCTGATGGCCTGACCGTCAGAGCAGGCGGGTCGGCCCGTCGTGGGTGATCGCGTCACCCTCGTCGACCGGTAGGAAGTCGTCCGGCGACAATCGGTCGAGATCGGTCCACCGACTGAGCGCCACGGCGGTCAGCGCGCCGACGCCGAGCACCCAGCGGGCGCCGATCGCGTCCATGATGGGGCCGGCGATCAGGTTTCCGAACGGGATCGTCCCCCCGAAGGCCATGAACCACAGTGGCATCACCGAGGCTCGCTCGCGGTCGAGCAGGTTCTCCTGGAGGACGGTGACGAGAGCGGTCGCCGTCATGAAGTAGACGAACCCGAGCGCGGCCGCGACCGGGAACGCCGCGACCGGAGAGCGGAGCACGGCGAAGACCGCCAGGAAGCAGGCGAAGAGCGCGTAGCCCCGGACGATGACATCGCGTCGACGGGCCGAGGAGAGCACGGTGCCGACGGCTATCGAGCCGAGGAACGCTCCGAGACCCCAGACGATGTAGAGGAACTTGTAGGTCGATCCGTCCGGGGACAGACCGAGGTTCAGTCTGGCGACCGAGGGGAAGAGCCCGATGTAGGGGAGGCAGACGAAGGAGAAGATGCTCATCGACAGGAGCACCCGCGACAGTGAGCGGCGGCGGCGGGCGAGTGCTGCACCGGCCGTCAGCGCTCGGAAACCCTTCGCCGGTCCGGCTCCGGCCGGGCTCGGAAGGCGCACCATCACGATCGGCACCACGAGGAACAGGTACGTCACGGCGTTCACCGCGAACAGGCCCGGGATGCCGACACCGAGGGCGGCGAGGGCCGCGGCGAGGGTCGGGCCGAGGATCCTGCTGCCGTTGATCATCGCGGAGTTCAGGCTGACCGCGCCGGGGATGTCACGTCGGTCGACCAGCAGGGGGATGCTCGCCGAGAATGCGGGCGCTTGCACGGTGTTCGCGATGCCGATGACGCCCTGGATGACGAAGAGGGTCCACAGGGGCGAACTCGCCCAGGTCGACACGGCCAGAACGATTGACATGGCCATCATCACCGCCTGCATCGCCGTCACGAGCCGGGTGCGATCCGTGCGGTCGGCGAGCACCCCGGCGGGGATCGACAGCAGCAGGAGCGGACCCAACTGGACGAAGACCAGCAGCCCGACGAGCGAGGCCGAGCCCGTCACCGAGTCGATGTAGGCGGGCAGGGTGAAGTTCTGCATCCAGGTGCCGACGTTGGACAGCGTCGCTCCGATGAACAGGATCCGGAAACGACGATGACGAAGTGCGGCGCGAGCGGTCCCGTGCTGCTCGGCTCCAGCGGTGGCGTCAGCGTTCACGGCCGGTTTCGGTGTCGGGGGGCACGGCGTCGCAACCTAACGGTCGACCGAGGCCACCGCGCGATCGGGATCCGCGGAACGGTCGACGGGCTGTGTGAACATGACGCCGTGAACCACGAGTCAGCGGTCAGCGCGATGACCACCTCCGAGAGTGTCGGACCAGCCGCGGCCTCCATTTGCCGGTCGCCTCTCGGAACCTTCGCCGAGTGTCCTCATTGCGGCGGCGACATGGCACCCGAGCACGCCCACTTCCGTTGCGGATCGTGCGGTTGGCGCGACTCCTGCTGCGACTGAGTCAGTCGGCGAAGAGCGAGGCGACCGCGCCGAGCGATGACGCGGGACCACTCAACAGGAGAGTGGTGAGGCACGATTCACGCCAGCGGGGGATCTCGGCTCGGATCTTGTCGATCGGACCGACGAGCGCGACGTCCTCGACCATCTCGACGGGGATTGCGCGAGCTGCGTCCTCCTTTCGGCCGGCCAGGTAGAGCTCCTGGACCTCCTCCGCGACGGACTCGTATCCCATGCGGGCGAACACCTCGAAGTGGAAGTTGGCGCCGCGTGCCCCCATGCCTCCGGCGTACAGGGCGAGGAACGGTCGAACCAGGTCGGCACAGGCCTCGACATCGTCACCGGGGATGACGGTGACCGTGGCGGACACCTCGAACGAGTCGGCTCGATCAGGCCGGCCGGACGCAGCGAACCCGTCCTCCAGACACTGTCGGTAGAAGCCGTCCTCCTTCGGTGAGAAGAACAGGGGGAGCCACCCATCACAGATCTCGGCCGCGAGGGCGACGTTGCGTGGACCCTCGGCTGCCAGATGGATGGGGATGTCGGTCCGGAGCGGGTGAACGGTCGACTTGAGGGCCTTCCCGAGTCCGGTGCCGTCGGCGCCCGAGTACGGGAGGTCGTGATGACGGCCGTGGAACTCGACGGGCCGCTCGCGGGAGATGATGTCGCGCAGGATGGCGACGTACTCCCGGGTCCGCTCGAGCGGTCGCGGATACGGCCGCCCGTACCAACCCTCGACGACCTGAGGTCCCGATGCGCCGATGCCGAGGATGAAGCGACCCCCGGAGAGGTGATCGAGGGTGATGGCAGCCATAGCGGTGGCCGCCGGGGTGCGGGCCGACATCTGCATGATGGCGGTGCCCAGACGGATGCGTTCGGTCTGTGCGCCCCACCACGCGAGGGGTGTCAGGGCGTCGGACCCGTAGGCCTCAGCGGTCCAGACCGAGTCGAAGCCGAGGCGTTCGGCCTCAGCGACACCCTCTAGGGCACCCGAGGGCGGGCCCGAGGACCAGTAGCCGGTGTTGTATCCGAGGGAGAGCGTCGCCACGTCCCGATCGTAGGAGGTGGGATCTCCTCGTCGAGGGTCGAGGTCGTTTCGGCGCCGATCGTCCGACGCCCCCGCCGTTCAGGGGCTCGATCAGTGGAGCGAGGAGGCCACGATGTCGTTGACGACGGCGCCAGCGCGCACGTTGAGCCCCGCGGTGAGGTCCGGCGGAAGCTCGTCGCCGTCGGAGGAGTCGACGAGACGGGCGATGTAGGGGAGGGTGGCGTTGGTCAACGCGAGCGTCGAGGTGTGGGGGACCGCCCCCGGCATGTTGCCGACCGCGTAGTGGATGACACCTCGATCGACGAACGTTGGGGCTGAGTGCGTGGTCTCCCGTGTGGTGGCCACGCAACCTCCCTGGTCCACCGCGACGTCGACGATGACTGAGCCGGGTTGCATGTTGGAGACCATCTCCTCGTCGACCACGACCGGTGCGCGATCCCCGGCGACGAGGACGGCGCCGACGACGAGGTCGGCCGCGGCGACGGCCCGCGCGATCGACCCGCGGTTCGCGGCCGCTGTGGTGACGCGACCGCGGTACGTCTGGTCCGCCCAACGGAGTCGATCGAGGTCGCGGTCGATGACGACGACCTCGGCCTCGAGGCCGGCCGCCATCCGCGCCGCGTTCCAGCCGACGTTCCCCGCGCCGATGACGACCACCCGGCCCGGTCGTACCCCCGGGGAGCCGCCGAGGAGCACCCCCCGTCCACCGTGGTGGGCGGCGAGGAAGTGGGCGCCCATCTGGGTGGCGAGTCGACCGGCGATCTCGCTCATCGGGGCGAGCAGTGGTAGGGCGCCGTGTCGATCGGTCACCGTCTCATAGGCGAAGGCCGTGCAACCCGAGGCGGTGAGGGCATCGGACACCTTCGGGTAGGCGGCGAGGTGCAGGTAGGTGAACAGCGTCAGATCGGGACGTAGGTGGTCGAACTCGGCGGCCTGGGGCTCCTTGACCTTCACGACGAGGTCACAGGCCCAGGCCTCCGCGGCGCTGCCGACGATCACCGCGCCGACCTCCTCGTAGGAGGTGTCGTCAAACCCGGCGCCGCTTCCCGCGCCGCTCTGGACCCGCACCTCGACCCCGCGCGCCGCCAATTCGACGACACCGTCCGGGGTCAGCGACACGCGGTGCTCGTCCGTCTTCGTCTCGGCGGGAACGCCGAGGGTCCTGATCGTGCTCATGCGGTCAGTGTGCGCCCACCATCGCCGAGGATGTCGGCCGTTCATGGGCAAGAATGCCCTCATGACACAGGAGAACACGAGTTTGGACCGCTTAGACCGTCGAATCCTCGATGAACTGTCCGATAACGGCAGGATGACGTGGCGAGAGTTGGGTGAGGCGGTGCATCTCGCACCGACCTCGGTGGCCGATCGCGTGCGCCGTCTGGAGCGCGACGGTGTGATCACCGGCTATCGCGCGGTCATCGACCCCGGGTCCGTCGGGCGGTCGCTCCGAGCGGTGGTCAACCTTGCTCTCGCGCCCGGTGCGTCAGCCGAGGAGTTCGAACTCAGGCTCGCGGAGCGCGACGAGGTGGTGTTTGCCGCCTACGTGACCGGCACCGCGGACTACACCGTCGTCGCCGAATGCACGGACGCCGAGGGCCTCGACGACCTCGTACGATGGCTGCGGGCCGATCTCGGCGTGGCGCGGACCGAGAGCAGCCTGATCCTCCGAGTGGTCGTCGGTGACTGAGCGTCACATTCGATGGGGCGGTTCTGCTACACAACGTCCATGAGCAGCTCCAACGGGGACACCTTCAGAAACTTCATCGGTGGCGAGTGGTGCGACAGCGCGGACGGTGCGACCTCCTCGGTGGTCGATCCGTCGACCGGAGAGGAGTACGCGCGGGCGGTGGTCTCCGGACCGGCGGACGTCGACCGCGCGATGGGTGCCGCCGAAGCGGCGTTCGAGAGCTGGCGAGACACCACCCCGTCTGAGCGCTCGCTCGCGCTGATTCGGATCGCTGACGCCATCGAGGCACACGGCGACGAGCTGATGTCGATCGAGTCGCGCAACTGTGGCAAGCCGTACGCGGTGCATCGCGGAGAGGAGATCGGCCCGATGGCCGATCAGATCCGATTCTTCGCCGGCGCCGCCCGGCACCTTGAGGGGCGCGCCGCCTCGGAGTACATGGCGGGTATGACCTCGATGATCCGCCGTGAGCCGGTTGGGGTCTGCGCGCAGGTGGCCCCGTGGAACTATCCGATGATGATGGCGGTGTGGAAGTTCGCCCCGGCCATCGCCGCTGGGAACACCGTGGTGCTGAAGCCGAGCGACACCACGCCGGCGTCCACCACCCGACTCGCGGAGATCGCCGCCGAGTTCCTTCCCGCCGGAGTGCTCAACGTCATCTGCGGTGACCGCGACACCGGTCGGGCCATGGTCGAGCATGAGACCCCGGCGATGGTCTCGGTGACCGGCTCGGTGCGAGCGGGACAGGAGGTCGCCGCTGCCGCATCGTCGAGCCTGAAGCGCGTTCACCTCGAACTGGGTGGCAAGGCCCCCGTCGTCGTCTTCGACGACGCCGACCTGGAGAGCGCGGCCGAGGGCATCGCGACCGCGGGGTACTTCAACGCTGGTCAGGACTGCACGGCGGCGACCCGTGTGCTCGCCTCGCCGCGGGTCTACAACGACCTCGTCGAGGCGCTCGCGGAGCAGGCCCGCACGGTCGGGGTCGGCACACCCGAACGCGAGGACATCCTGCTCGGACCGGTGAACAACGCGAACCAGCTCGCGCACGTGAGTGGCTTCATCGACCGGTTGCCCGATCACGCCCGCGTGGTCACCGGCGGGAACCGCATCGGGGACAGCGGGTTTTTCTTCGAGCCCACGGTCGTCGCCGATCTCGCGCAGGATGACGAGATGAGCCAGCGCGAGGTCTTCGGGCCGGTGATCAGCGTGCAGCCCTTCTCCGACGAGGACGAGGCCGTCCGCTGGGCCAACGGGGTCGAGTACGGACTGGCGTCGAGTGTGTGGACCCGTGATGTCGGTCGGGCGATGCGCATGGCGCGCCGCCTGGACTTCGGATGCGTCTGGATCAACACCCACATCCCGCTCGTCGCCGAGATGCCCCACGGCGGGTACAAGAAGTCCGGTTACGGCAAGGACCTGTCCTCGTACGCGCTCGACGACTACACGCGCATCAAGCACGTGATAGTCGACCTGTCGTGACGACGCCCGCCGTCCGGCGCGTCGCGGTAGGACCCGTCGGTGCGCCCGCGTGGGTCGAGGCGGCCGTGCGCGAGGGTGGTGCTGAGGTGGTCCCCCTGGGTGAGGCCGATGCCCTGGTGTGGACCGATGCATCGGCGGTGCGCGAACTCGGTGAATGGGTGGAGCGTCGGCCCACCCTCGAATGGGTGCAACTCCCCTTCGCCGGGGTGGAGGACTATCTGGCGCTCATCGACGACGAGCGTGTGTGGACGTGCGGCAAGGGCGCCTACTCCCAGCCGGTCGCCGAACTCGCTCTCGCGCTCGCCCTCGGCGGGCTGCGGAGCACCCACCGATACGCGAGGGAGCGGCGTTGGGTCGAGCCCTCGGGACGGGGACTGCACGGGGAACGCGTGACCGTCGTCGGCGGTGGTGGCATCGCGCGGGCGTTCCTCGAACTCCTCGCCCCCTTCGACTGTCGGACCACCGTGGTGCGACGCTCCGACGAACCGGTCGCCGGAGCCGATCTCGTCGTCTCCCCGGACCACCTCGTCGAGGCTCTCGCCGACGCCCTGGTCGTCGTTCTGGCCGCCCCGCTCACCGAGGCGACGCGGGGTCTCATCGGGCCGGACGAGTTGGCGATGATGTCCCCCGACGCCTGGCTCATCAACGTGTCGCGCGGCGGGCTGGTCGACACCGGCGCCCTCGTCGAGGCCCTCGAGACCGGTTCGATCGCCGGAGCCGGCCTCGACGTGACCGATCCCGAACCCCTCCCCGCGGACCATCCGCTCTGGTCACTCGACAACTGTGTGATCACTCCCCACATCGGCAACACCCCCGACATGCGCGAGCCCTGCCTCGGTCCACGCATCCGCGACAACGTGCGCGCCTTCTGTCGCGGTCAGTCGCTCGAGGGCATCGTCGACCGGCGAGCCGGCTACTGATGGCCGAGGACCACTACTCGGTGCTCGGCGTCGGTCGCGGGGCCGGTCAGGACGAGATCCGCACCGCCTATCGACGGGAGGCGAGGAGGCTGCACCCCGACAGCGCCGGAGCGGGTTCGAGCACCCAGATGGCCCAACTCAACGAGGCGTATCGGGTGCTCTCCGATCCTGGCCGACGCGCCCTCTACGACCGGGCCGGGGCCGAGCCGCGAACCTCCGCGTCGGGGGAGTACGGGGTCCACCGACCGCCGACTCCGCCGGCCCACATGCCGCCGGCGACGCCGGCGCGTTTCCCGTGGCGGTTCGTCGTCGTGCTGGCCCTCCTCGGCGCCATCGTGGTGCTGGTCGGTGCCCTCACGAGTTCGCCGGAGGCCGAGGGGGAGGTCGACGGCATCCTGCGCACCGGATCGTGCGCGGAGGTGGACCGCGACTCGTTCGCCCGGGAGGTGCCGTGCACCCTGGAGCCCGGTGAGCTCGTCGTGGAGGCTCTGATACCGACCGATCAGGACTGCCCGCTGACGACCCTCAGCCATCTCGACCGCCTCGGGCTCGGTCGCGCCTGCCTCTCACCGCGCCCCTGAGGCGGTGCGTGACCCGTCGATCGGTTGGTAACGTGCCGTCCTCCGGGCGATTAGCTCAGTTGGAAGAGCGCCACGTTCACACCGTGGAGGTCATGGGATCGAGGCCCGTATCGCCCACTCGGAGCCACCTCCCCGCGGAGGGCGGACTACGGTTCGCCCCCGTGGGAAGGCAGTGCGACCGGCCGGGATGTTCGGCACCTGGAGCGCTCGTCTACCGCATGGTGCCGGAGCGTCTCGTGTTCTGGATGGCGCCCCTCGAGAGCGAACCGGACACCGACGGCGGTGTCATCTGCCAGCGGCACGCCGATCGTCTTGTCGTGCCTCGGGGCTGGACGCTCGATGATCGACGAGATCCCACCCTGCGTCTGTTCCGACCGCCGACCGAGACATCTCCGGAACTGGCCCCGGCTCGACGGACGAGTCGGAGAGCATCGGTCGACAGCGCTGAGCAACTCCGTCTGGCGGGCGACCGGTCCGACGCCGTCGCGGAGCAACCCGCCAGCAGTGACGCGCCCGATGAGAGCGATCAGCGCGATCAGTCAGCCACCGCTCGGCCCTCGTGGGCCCCGACGTCAGCGCAGGAGGAGCCCGAGTCGGAGATCAGGTCATCGCTCCTCGCCCGCGCCTTCGGGCTGCGACGGCGCGGCTAGTCGGGATCACCGGTGTCATCGTGATGGACCTTGAGGAATCGATCGACGTCGACGCGCCGCGGTCCGACGTCGTCGCCGTCCTCGGTGACCTGGCCTCGTACGCCGAATGGCTCGACATCGTCGCCATGGCCCGCCCGGTCGCCGGGACCGTCGATGACCCCGGCGGGGGACCGGCCTGGGAGGTGGAGCTGCGAGCGCGGATCGGGCCGTTCGCTCGCACGAAGCGCCTACGGATGGTCAGGAGCGTGATGGTCGACAACGCCGACGGTTCCGACATCACCTTCACCAGATGTGAGGAGGGCTCCCGTCAGTACTCCGACTGGACGTTGTCGGTTCGGGTCGAGGATCTGGCCCCGGGTGGCAGCCGAGCGGTGCTGAACCTCCACTACGGAGGCTCCCTATGGACACCAGGTCCTCTCGAGCGAGTCCTCGCTGATCAGATCAGCGTCGGACGCGAACGTCTCAGAGCGGTGGTCGGGACGCATAGGCGCTGAACCGACCGTCAGCCCGGCGGTCGACGGTGATCGCGAGGCCGAAGGCCTCCGAGAGTGCCTCGCCGCGAAGGACATCGTCGATCGAGCCGGAGGCCACCGAGCGACCACCCGACATCACCAGCGCGTGGGTCGCGCCGACCGGTACCTCATCGACGTGGTGGGTCACCATCACCGTCGGTGTCAGCCCGGTGGTCATCGTCTCAAGGGATGCGACCAGTTCCTCTCGGGCACCGAGGTCGAGCCCTCCGGCGGGCTCGTCGAGGAGCACCACGGCCGGGTCGGCCATCAGGCCTCGGGCGAGCAGTACCCGCTGGCGTTCCCCGGTCGACAGGGTGCCGAACCGACGCTCGACCAGTGAGCCCACCCCCAGCTGGTCAAGGATCGCCGTCGCCCGATGCCGGTCCTCATCTCTGTACTCGTGCCACCAGGGCTCCAGGGCGCCATGCAGCGCGGTCACGACCACGTCGCTGGCGGAGAGGTCATGTCGAAGCACATCGCTGAGGCCGCCCGACACCCAACCGATGGCGCCCCGTGCCCGGCGGATGTCCACGCGACCCAACTCAGCCGAAAGCACCCGGACCGAACCAGAGGTGGGATGCTCGCGGAAGGCGGCGATCCGCAGCAGCGTCGACTTGCCGCAGCCGTTCGGTCCGATGACGGTCCAGTGCTCGCCAGGACGCACCACCAGGTCGATCCCGTCGAGGATCCGGGAGCCGTCGCGGGCGACGACGATGTCACGGAGCTCGATGACGGGGCTGGCGGCCACGATGTGACGCTAGCGATGCGGGATCCTCTCGGACACCGGGCATGGGCGACAATGGCGGCATGGAGACCCTCGACGAATCGTGGGTGACGCGCTCCCTCGAGCAGCTGGTCGCTGGTCGCGTCGACGGCGTCGGGCCGCTCGCCGGAGGCGCCTCGAGGATGAGCTTCACCGCGTCGGTCACCGGGGAGCGGTGCGTTGTTCAGGTGGAGCGGGGAGACACCGGACGGGACATGCTCGAGGAGTTCGCCCTCTTGAGGCATCTCCATGACCAGGGGCTGCCCGTAGCCCGGCCGATCGCCGCCGGTCGCATCGACGGTCGGGCGGTCATGGTGACCGAGCACGTCGCGGGGGAGACACTCGGACGGCGGGTGGTCAGAGGTCTCACCTCCGACGCCTCCGAGTCCGACGGTCAGGGGTTCGCGCGCCGGCGCGCGTTCGTCGGGCAGTTCGCGGCGGCGGCCGCGGCGATCCACCGGGTTGACCCCGCGATCGTCACTGGGGCGACCTCGATGCCGGAGGGCCAACTCGCCGGCTACTCGACGGCGAGAGCGGCTCTCGCGCCCGACCGGCCGGTCCTCGCCCTCGCCGAACGCTGGCTCGTGGACAACCCACCGGCGATCCACCCTGCCGTGATCTGCCACGGAGATCTCCGGGTGGGCAACCTCGTCGTCGACGGTGGCAAGCTGACAGCCGTTCTCGATTGGGAGCTCGCGCACGTTGGTCACCCGGCGGAGGACCTCGGATGGGCATGCGTGAGGGCCTGGCGGTTCGGAGGGTCGGGTCCCGCCCTCGGTTGCGCGACCCGAGAGGAGTTGCTCGAGGCCTACGAGGCGGCCGGCGGTGCGCGGATCGATTCTCAGACCCTCGTACACCATGAGGTGCTCGGCACCTGGAAGTGGGCGCTCATGTGTCTCATGCAGGCCGATGCGCACCTCAGCGGTGTGGCGGCGGACCTGGAGTTGCTGGCGATCGGTCGGCGGGTTGTCGAGAACGAGTTCGACCTCCTCCGTCTCATGGGATGGGGGATGGACAACTCACCGTGGCCCAGCGACATCGAGGAGCCGTCGGCCGGTGATGCCGGGCCTCGCACCTCGGAGGGCGGCATGGAGGAGGGTGACACGGGTCTCGTACCCGAACGGATCCACCTCGAGACGGCCCTCGCCCGTGACCGGGAGGCGGGCTCCACCCCCAGTGACTACCGGCGCCGTCTCCATCGGTCGGTGTCCGAGATGGTCGATCGCGAGCGCGACGGCGCCCGGCGACTCGAACACGGGCGACGTGCCCTTGTCGAACGTCTCGGGGTGAGCGATCACCGAGATCTGGCCGATCAGATCGTCGACGGACGACGGCGACCTGATCGACAACTCTTGGATGAACTCGGTCGCGAGGTGATCAGGCAGCTGGAGATCGTGAACCCCGGCTACGCCGGTCGCGAGGACGACACTCCACCGGTGCCTCCCGGCGAGGTCAGCGCGACGGGTTGAGCTCCATCGCCCCCGCTGGCCGCCAACTGCCCGCAGGCCGCGGCGATCTCGGTCCCGCGGTTCTGACGGACGGTCGCGTTGACCCCGAGTTCCTCCAGTCGCTGTCGGAACGCTCGCACCCTTGCCGGTGACGAGCCGACCGTCGCGTAGCCGGGAGTCGGATTCAGCGGGATGAGATTGACGTGAGCCGACGGACGTAGCCGTCGACAGAGGCGGGCCAACTGCTCGGCATCGGTGTCGCTGTCGTTCACGCCGTCGATCAGGGCCCACTCGAACGACACCCGTCGGCGGCGCTCCCGCAGGTACTCGCCGCACACCTCGACCAGATCGTCGAGGGGGTAGCGACGGTTGATCGGCACGATTGGATCGCGGGACGAGTCGGCCGCGGAATGCAGCGACACGGCGAGGTTCACGGGCAGCTCGAACTCGGCGAGGGCTCGAATGCCGGGGATGATCCCAACGGTGGAGACGGTGATCGAGCGCGCCGAGATACCGAGGTCGCCGTTGATCCGGCGACAGGCCTCGAACACCGCGGTGGTGTTCGCCAGCGGCTCACCCATACCCATGAAGACGATGTTGGAGACCCGGCGGTCCAACGCGAGCGCCTCGCGACGCGCGAGCGCCACCTGTTCAACGATCTCGCCGACACCGAGGTGTCGACTGAACCCGGCCTGCCCGGTGGCGCAGAAACTGCAGGCCATCGCGCATCCCGCCTGGGACGAGACGCACACCGTCGCACGGTCCGGGTAGAGCATGAGAACGGTCTCGATCCGGTGACCGTCGACCAGTTCCCACAGGTACTTCACCGTCTGCCCGTCGTCGCTGAGCGAACGGGTCACCTCGGTCAGCGCCCTCGGGAGATCTGCCGCGAGGCGTTCGCGAAGGGTCTTGGGGAGGGTTGTCCAGTCCTCGGGCTCCGCGCAGTCGCGGTAGAGGCCCTCCCAGATCTGGTCCAGTCGGTAGGCGGGCTCGTCGGCGAGCAGATCAGCGATCTCGTCCCTGGTCCGGTCGTAGCGGGTCGAGATCACAGTGCCAGCCCCATGGCGGAGTCGCTGTGGTGCTCGGTGAACCCGAGGGAGCGGTACATGGCGCGAGCCGCGGTGTTGGACTCGTCCACGAAGAGCATCACCTCGCGAAGACCGAGGTCGATGAGATGGACGAGGCCGCTGGCGGTGAGGGCGGTGCCGAGCCCCCGACCCGCTCGACCGGGTTCGACGGCGATCACGTAGATCTCGCCGAGTGCCCCGTCGTGACCCGTCGGGGGATGCACCTTCGTCCAGCAGAATCCCGCCAGACCGTCGTCGTCCTCATGGAGGAGGAACCCCTCGGGGTCGAACCACTCCGAGGCCAGCCTCCGGGCGAGGGTCGACTCATCCCATGACCCCTGTTCGCCGTGACCGGCGAAGGCCGCGTTGTTCACCGCCAGCCACTCCCGATCGTCGTGACCCACCCGGAAGGCTCGGGTGACCACCGACAACCCGGCGAGTCGGTCACGGTCGTCAACCCCGGCCGTGAAGCGGAGTTGGAGCAGGCGTCGACGCTCGTCGAAACCGAGTGACTGCGCGACCTCGGCATACCAGTGGTCGTGGCTGCGGATCCACCAGATCAGTTCCCCGTCGCTCGGATCGGCGGCGCCGATCACGGCCCGGATGAGCGACTCGGCGAGCGAGGCGTCGGGCGGTGACTCGTGGGTTCCCGGTAGGACGAGTTCCACGACGCGGGCCCCGTTGGCCACCGAGGCCTGTGCCATGCCCCGGATGCCGTCGTGTTCGTCGAGGCCCACCACCAGGATCGGCACCGGATCGGTCGAAGGATCCTCCAACTCGAGTCGAAGATGATCGCTGAGGATCCCGTGACCGTGCATCTCCGCGACGCCGTCGCAGAACGAGATGACCCGTCGACGCGCGTCCGGGTGCCGATGGTCCACCTCGGTGATCCTCATGGCGGCACCGTACCCCCAGAGAGGATCAGCGGGCGCTGCGGGCAGCCCGCTCGAGGGCGCGTTCCGCCGACCTGAGCAAGCGCTCCGACTCGTAGACGGCGGACACCACGTCCTCGCGCTCGGTGCCGAGGAACGGCTGGGCCAGACGGACCACCCGCTCCTTGGCGCGGCCGACGCTCTCGATCAGTGCCTGCAGCTCGGCGTTGGCGGAGCTCAGCGCATCGTCCAGGGCGGGGTCGGAGGCCACCCGGGCAACCTATCCGGCGCCCTCGTCGACCCCGAGCGTCTCGGTAGCCTCACCCTGTGGCCAGGATCCGCGACGACCTGCAGGCTCTGTCCGGCTACCACTCACCGCAGGTCGATGTGCCGGTCCGGCTCAACACGAACGAGGCGCCCTTCGCACCCCCCGAGAGCTTCGCCCAGGAGGTGTCGCGACGCCTGGGGGCCGTCGACTGGAATCGCTACCCCGATCGGCGCGCGGAGTCACTGCGTCGACGCCTCGCTGAGATCCACGAGGTGCCGCCCGAGTGGATCGCCGTGGCGAACGGCTCCAACGAGGTGCTCCAGAACATCCTCCTGGCCTTCGGTGGGCCGAATCGGGAGGCCGTGGTGTTCGAGCCGGGCTACCAGATGCATGCGCAGATCGCCCGGAACACCGGCACCCCGGTGCACACGGTCGCCCGCGACAGCGGGCTCCTCATCGATCCGCAGTCGGCTCGGGAGGCGATGGGCCGTGCGCCCGCGGGCGTGGTCTTCGCGACCTCACCGAACAACCCGACCGGACTCTGCGAACCCCGGACCACGGTGGAGACCATGGTCGAGGCGGCGGTCGATCATGTGATCGTCATCGACGAGGCCTACGTGCAGTTCGCCTCCACCGACCTGCTCGATCTGGTTCGGCCGGGTTCGCCGGTCATCGTCACGAGGACCTTCTCCAAGACCTGGGGTCTCGCCGGACTCCGACTCGGCTACGCCATCGCTGATCCCGAGATCGTGGAGGCCCTTGAGCTCGTCTGCCTGCCCTATCACGTCGACAGCCTCAAGCAGATCGCCGGTGAGGTGGCCCTCGGCCATGTCGCGGCGATGGATGCCCGCGTCAAGGAGACCGTCGCCGAACGGGAACGGATCCGAGCAGGCCTCGTCTCACTCGGCCTGGCCGTGGTTCCGAGCGAGGCGAACTTCCTGCTCTTCGAGACCGGTGAGTGTCCAGCTGGAGAGCTGTGGTCGGCCCTCGTCGACCGCGGGGTCCTGGTCCGCGACTGCTCGGGCTGGCCGGGTCTGGCCGGACGGCTCCGCGTGACCGTAGGGTCTCCGGTGGAGAACGATGCGTTCCTGAGCGCACTCGAGGAGGTGTTGACATGACGAGAACCGCGACACGACGACGCGAGACCGGCGAGACCTCCGTCGAGGTGTCCGTGAACCTCGATGGGTCCGGCAACAACGAGATCGCCACCGGCATCCCGTTCTTCGACCACATGCTCGATCAGGTGGGGCGTCACGGCGGCCTCGACCTGACCATCCGGGCGGACGGCGACCTCGCGATCGACACCCATCACACCGTCGAGGACGTCAGCATCACCCTCGGTGAGACGATTCGGGAGGCGCTCGGCGACAAGGCCGGTATCACGCGTTTCTCCAGCGGCCGCTACCCCCTCGACGAGGCTCTCATCGACATCGCGCTCGACCTGTCGGGCCGACCGTTCGTCTTCTGGGATGTTCCCATGCCCGAGTGCCTCCCCCTCGGAGATCCGGCCTTCGACCCGCAGCTGGCGGAGCACGCGGTGTCCTCGTTGGCGACCTCGGCGGCGATGACGCTCCATGTCGAACTGATCCGCGGCACGAACGTCCATCACATCGTCGAGGCCGTCTTCAAGGGGCTCGGGAGGTCCATTCGCGCGGCGGTCGCGGTCACCGACGACCGAGGGGTGCCCTCGACCAAGGGCACGCTCTGATCGCGTGACCGTCTCCACCCCGCCGGTCGCTGTCGTCGACTACGGCATCGGCAATCTCCACTCCGCTCACAAGGCCCTGTTGCGCGCCGGCGTCGACGCGCGGCTCACCAGCGATCCGGCCGAGGTCGATCGGGCCGGTGCCGTGGTGCTTCCCGGCGTCGGCAACTTCGGCTCGTGTATGCGAGCCCTGCGAGAGACCGGACTGGTCGGAGCGGTCCAGAACGCGGTCGACTCGCAACGGCCCTTCCTGGGGATCTGCGTCGGGATGCAGATGCTGTTCGAGTCGTCGGAGGAGTCGCCCGACGACCCCGGGCTCGGCATTCTGCCCGGGGTCGTCGAGTGGCTCCCGACCGAGGTGAAGCGACCCCAGATGCAGTGGAATCGACTGGTGGCCCGGCGTGATGATCCCGTGGTCGCCGACGGCGACTGGATGTACTTCGTCCACTCTCTGTCCTGCCGGCCGTCCGACCCCGACACCACCGTGACCGAGGTCGACTACGGCGGACCGGTGGTGGCGGCCGTTCGGACCGGAAGTCTCCTCGCGACCCAGTTCCATCCGGAGAAGTCGGGTGCAGCCGGCCTCGCCATGCTCCGTCGATGGGCGGATTCGCTATGAGCGCGGTCGATTTGTTCCCGGCGATCGACCTCCGCGGTGGCTCGGTGGTGCGGCTCCTGCACGGTGACTACTCGGCCGAGACCCGCTACGGCGACGCGCCCTTGGCGGTCGCGGAGGGCTTCGCCGCCGAGGGGGCTCGGTGGATCCATGTCGTGGACCTCGATGCCGCCCGCGGGGACGGTCCGGTGAACCGCGAGGTCATCGGCTCCATCGCCGAGCGACTCGGCTCGGCCGGTGTCCGAGTGCAGACCGGGGGAGGGGTCCGCTCGGTCGACGACGCCGCCCAACTCTCCGACCTCGGGGTCTCCCGGGTGGTCATGGGATCGGCCGCGGTCCGGGAGCCCGAACTGGTGGCGCGGGCCTCGGAGCTCGTCCCCGTGGCCGTGGGGCTCGACCATCGCGAGGGCCGGCTCGCCACCGACGGCTGGACGGTCGAGTCGGAGGTGAGTGTCGAGGACGCGCTCCGATCCTTTCCGACGGCCGAAGCCTTCATCATCACCGACATCTCCCGAGACGGGGCCTTGAACGGACCGGACACGGACGGGCTGGTCCACGCGGTGCAGTCCAGCGGCCGACGCATCATCGCCAGCGGCGGCGTAGCCGGCCTCGACGACATCGCGACACTCGGAGGGGTCCGCGGCCTCGACGGTGTGATCGTCGGCCGGGCCCTCTACGAGGGTCGCTTCACGGTCAGCGAGGCCATCGACGTACTGGAGCGTTCGGCATGAGGGTGCCCAGGGTCATCCCCTGCCTCGACGTCGACGCCGGACGGGTGGTCAAGGGGGTCAACTTCGTCGGGTTGAGAGATGAGGGCGATCCGGTCGAACTGGCCTCCCGCTACGACAGCGAGGGCGCCGATGAACTCGTCTTCCTCGACATCACCGCCTCGAGCGACCGTCGAGCGACGGTGGTGGACATGGTGTACCGCGTCGCCGAACAGGTCTTCATCCCGTTCACCGTCGGCGGCGGGGTGCGGACCCTCGATGACGCGCGGTCGCTGCTGCGCGCCGGGGCCGACAAGGTCGCGCTCAACACCGCCGCCGTCGAGCGACCTGAACTCATCTCCGAGATCGCAGCGGAGTTCGGAAGCCAGTGTGTGGTCGTCGCGGTCGATGCCCGTCGCCGTGACGATGAAGAGGGCTGGGAGGTCTACCTGCACGGCGGGAGGACACCGACCGGTGTCGACGCGATCGAGTGGACCACCAGGGCTGCCTCCCTCGGCGCCGGGGAGATCCTCCTGACCTCCATGGACCGCGACGGAACCGGACTCGGTTTCGACCACCTCCTCAACGCGAGCGTCACCGCGAGCGTCGACGTTCCCGTCATCGCCTCCGGTGGGGTGGGCGCCCTCGAGCACCTCGTCGACGGGGTCGTCGAGGGTGGGGTCGACGCGGTGCTTGCAGCCAGCATCTTCCACTTCGGCACCCACACGATCGCTGAGGCCCACGAGGCGCTTGCCAGGGCCGGCATCACCGTGCGCGACGTGCCCCGCTAGTTTCCGGATATGACCAACCCCTCAATGGAGTATCGCCGCCTCGGGTCCTCGGGCCTGAAGGTCTCAGCCCTCGGTTTCGGTTCCTGGGTCACCTTCGACACCCAGATGGATCTGACCCCGGCACTGGAGTGCATGCAGGCCGCGCGCGACGCCGGCTGCAACTTCTTCGACAACGCCGAGGCCTACGCGGGTGGAAAGAGCGAGGAGATCATGGGCCGGGCCCTCCGAGAGCTCGGGTGGCCCCGCTGGTCCTACGTCGTGACGACGAAGCTCTACTGGGGGATCCACGACGACCCCAACATGAAGTTCACCCTGAACCGGAAGTACCTCATGCACGGCATCGACGGATCGCTGGAGCGGTTCGGTCTCGACTTCGTCGACGTCGTCTACTGCCACCGGAGCGATCCAGAGACCCCGATGCTCGAGACCGTTCGGGCCATGAGCGACATCGTGTCCTCCGGACGGGCCCTCTACTGGGGGACGAGCGAGTGGTCGGCCGACGAGATCCGTCACGCCCTCGACCTGGCCCACCAGCACCATCTGCACGCGCCGATCACCGAGCAGTCCCAGTACAACCTGATCGAGCGGCGCCGCGTCGAGAAGGAGTACGCGCGACTGCACGCCGAGACCGGCTACGGCAACACCATCTGGTCGCCCCTGGCCTCCGGGCTCCTCACCGGGAAGTACCGCGATGGCGTGCCGGAGGGCTCCCGCGCGGCCCTCGAGGGTTACGAGTGGCTCCGTGACCGTCTCACCGACGCCGACGCACTCGGCCGGGTCGAGGCGCTGCGACCGATCGCCGAACGGCTCGGATGCACGATGTCGCAACTGGCCATCGCCTGGTGCACCCGGAACCCGATGGTGTCGAGCGTGATCACCGGCGCGAGTCGGGTCGAGCAGGTGCGCGAGAACTTCGAATCCCTCCAGGTGATGGAGGCCCTCGACGACGCGATCGCCGAGGAGATGGTCGCTGCGATCGGATGATCTCAGGCGCCGACGGCGTGATAGCCGCCGTCGACATGGACCACCTCACCGGTGGTCTTCGGGAACCAGTCGCTCAGCAGGGCGACACAGGCCCGCGCGACCGGATCGGCATCGTTGACGTCCCAGCCGAGCGGGCTGCGACCGTCCCAGGTGTCCTCGAAGAGCGCGAACCCGGGGATCGACTTGGCGGCCATCGTCCGGACCGGACCCGCAGCGACCAGATTGCAGCGGATCTGACGCGGTCCGAGTTCCTTGGCGAGATAGCGCGAGAGGCTCTGCAGCGCGGACTTCGCTACCCCCATCCAGTTGTACGCGGGCCAGGCCTGACTGTTGTCGAAGTCGAGTCCGACGATCGACCCGCCGTCTGTCATGAGCGGCATGAAGGCGTCGGCGAGGGTCTTGAGCGAGTAGGTGGAGATGTGCATCGCGGTGGCGACGTCCTCCCATGGCGCACCGAAGAAGTCGTCACCGAGGCAGGAGGCCGGTGCGAATCCGATGGCATGGAGCACACCGTCCACCCGGCCGAGCGTCGAGGCGACATGCTCGCGCACCTCGTCGACGTGTTCGGGGACCGTCACATCGAACTCGAACACCGGCGGCGCGGGTTCGAGCTTGCGCGCCGTTCGCTGGGTCAACGACATCGCGCGTCCGGCGCCGGTCAGCACGACCTCGGCGCCTTCGGCGATGGCCAGTCGGGCCACGCCGTAGGCGAGTGAGGCGTCGGTCAGGACGCCGGTGATGACGAGCTTCTTGCCCTCGAGAATTCCCATGGGTGCGACCGTAGTTCTCGTGATGGTCGCCCGCCGACTATGTGCGATGATCCCCGGGTGGACAGCGAAGCCGACACGAAACCGGGTCTGATCGGCGTCATCGGCGGCAGTGGACCGGCGGGCAGCGCCCTCGCGGCCCGTCTGGCGAGCGTCGGCCTGACCGTCATGATCGGCTCTCGATCCAAGTACCGCGCCATGGAGGCGCGCGACCACTATGTCGACCTCCACCCCGAGCTCGCCGACTCGCTCACCTACGGCGACAACGCCTCGGCCGCCCGCGCGGATCTCGTGGTGATCGCCACCCCGTGGGACTCGGCGGCCACGATGGCCCAGGAGTACCGCGACGATCTGCGCGGCAAGGTGGTCGTCTCGATGGCCAACGCCCTGGTGCGCGTGGGTCACGAGTTCCAGCCGCTGGTCCCACCGCGGGGCAGTGTCGCGGCCCACGTCCAGGCCGCCGTCCCCGACTGCCGCATCGTGGCGGCCTTCCACCATCTGCCGGCCAAGGAACTCGGGCACCTCGGCGCCCCCATCGACTCCGATGTCCTAATCTGCGGCGACGACCCGGAGGCCGTTCGGGAGGTGAGCGACATCGTCGGGCGAATCCCCGGCTGCCGCCCCCTCGACGCCGGAGAGCTCTCGAACGCGACGGCGATCGAGGCATTCACCGCCGTGCTCCTGCAACTCAACGTGCGCTATCGCACCCGGGTCGCACCCAAGTTGACCGGCATTCGCGACGATGCCTGAGCCGGTGGGCGACCTCGCCACACTGCGCGTCCACGACACGCGGGCGGGAGGGTTCGTCGAGCCCGTGCTGGGTGACGAGGTCCGCATCTACGTCTGCGGGATCACCCCCTACGACGCGACACACCTGGGGCACGCGAGCACCTTCCTCGCCTACGACCTGCTGGTGCGCACGCTCAGGGATCGGGGTCACCGGGTTCGGATGGTCCGCAACGTCACCGATGTCGACGACCCGCTCTTCGCCAAGGCCCGAGAGCTCGGGGTGCACTATCTCGACCTCGCGGCCTCCGAGGAGCGACGTTTCGACACTGACATGGCGGCTCTGAACGCCATCGCTCCCGACGCGGCCCCCCGCGCGTCCTCCGCGATCAGCGACATCCGTCGCCTCATCGGCGCGGTGCTCGATGCCGGACGTGCGTACACCGCTGGCGGGGCGGTCTACTTCGCCGCAGCGGAGTCGGCGGGTCTCGGCTCGCTCAGCGGGCTCGATCGTGAGGCGATGCTCTCCCTCGCGGCGTTGCGGGGAGGCAACGTGGACGACCCGAACAAACGGGACCCGCTCGATTTCGTGCTCTGGCAACCGTCATCTCCCGACGAGCCCTCCTGGGAGTCCCCCTGGGGGCCGGGACGGCCGGGGTGGCACGTCGAGTGCAGCGCTCTGGTGCTCCGCGAGCTCGGGGAGACCATCGACATACACGGCGGGGGAGCGGACCTCATCTATCCCCACCACGAGTGCGAGACGCTCCAGTCGGAAGCCGCGACGGGCACCGAGTTCGCCCGCTACTGGATGCACGCTGCGCTCGTCTCCAAGGACGGCGAGAAGATGTCGAAGAGCCTCGGGAACCTCGTCTTCATCGACCAGCTCCGCGCCGAGTGGGACCCGATGGTGATCCGCACCGGGATCATCGCCCACCACTACCGAAGCGAGTGGGAGTGGGATGACGGGCTCATGTCACGATCGGCGGCGAGGCTCGACCGCTGGCGCGGCTCCCGAGGTGGCGGGAGCGGCCCCGTGCTGGAGCGCGTACGCGACCGACTCGCGGACGACCTCGACACGCCGGGGGCTCTGGAGGCGATCGACGAGGCCACCGCGAACGGAGAGGACGTCACCGAGGCCTGCGCCCTCATCGGCGTGAACCTCGGCTGACCGCGACGCGCGGCGCGGCAGGGTGCTCGCTCCGTAGACTCACGGGGCCATGTCCTCCATCACCGTCAACCTGCCGGACGGGAGCAATCGCGAGATCCCGGACGGATCCAACGCTCTCGACCTCGCCGCCGCCATCGGTCGTCGTCTCGCTGAGGCAGCAGTCGCCGCGGAGGTGGACGGCGTCGAGACGGATCTCACCGCCCCGCTCGGAGAGGGCCAGACGGTGTCGATCATCACCGCTGACTCCGACCGCGGTCGCCACGTGCTCAGGCACTCAACGGCACATGTCCTCGCCCAGGCGGTGACCCGACTGTTCCCCGGCGCGACCTTCTCGGTCGGTCCGGCCATCGAGGACGGCTTCTACTACGACTTCGACCTGCCGGACGGCCGGACCTTCAACGAGGAGGATCTGGTCCGTATCGAGGACGAGATGCGCGCCATCGTCGCGGACGACCAGCCGTTCACCAGATCGGAGATGTCGGCGGAGGAGGCTCTCGAGCTCTTCGCTGACCAGCCCTACAAGTGCGAGATCATCAAGAGGGTCATGGAGGCCGGAGGGGACACGATCGACGCCGGCGAGGTGTCCTCAGCCGATCGCATCAGCGCCTACCGGAACACCGATGAGTTCGTCGACATGTGTGTCGGTCCGCACGTTCCGTCCACCGGGCGCCTCGGCCACTTCCGGCTTCAGCGGATCTCCGGTGCCTACTGGCGCGGTACGGAGGCCGGACCGATGCTCCAGCGTGTCTACGGCACCGCCTGGCACTCCAAGAAGGCCCTCGAGGAGCACCTGCACCGACTGGAGGAGGCGGCCAAGCGGGACCATCGGCGCCTCGCCGTCGACCTCGACCTCCTGAGTTTCCCGAGCGAGCTCGGAGGTGGGCTCGCCGTGTGGCATCCGAAGGGCGCCATCGTGCGACGGCTGATGGAGGACTACAGCCGTCAGCGTCACGCGGACGGCGGGTACCAGTTCGTCTACACCCCCCATGTCACCAACGGACAGCTCTTCGAGACCTCCGGGCACCTCGACTACTACGCCGACGGCATGTACCCGCCGATGGACATGGACAACGGCACCTACTACCTGAAGCCGATGAACTGTCCGATGCACTGTCTGGTCTACGGATCGAGACAGCGCAGCTACCGCGAACTCCCGCTCCGTCTGTTCGAACTCGGGAACGTCTATCGCTACGAGCGGGCCGGCACCCTGCACGGCCTGCTGCGCATCCGTGGTTTCACCCAGGACGACAGTCACATCTTCTGCACCGAGGACCAGCTCGCCGACGAGGTCGCGTCACTGCTCGACTTCGTACTCTCCGTTCTGCGCGCTTTCGGATTCGAGGAGTTCCGCTTCAACCTCTCCACCAAGAATCCCGACAAGTACGTCGGCTCCGACGAGGTGTGGGAGCGCGCCACGGTCGCCCTTCGGGAGGCACTCGAGCGACACGGACTCGACTACGGGGTCAAAGAGGGCGACGCCGCGTTCTACGGCCCGAAGATCGACATCGACGTGCGCGATGCCATCGGACGGTCATGGCAGCTGTCGACGATCCAGGCCGATTTCAACAACCCGGAGCGTTTCGACCTCGAGTACGTCGGCTCGGACAACGCCCGTCACCGGCCGATCATGCTGCACCGGGCCCTCTTCGGTTCCGTCGAGAGGTTCTTCGGTGTGCTCCTCGAGCACTACGCCGGCGCCTTCCCGACCTGGCTGGCCCCGCTGCAGGTCAGGGTCCTGCCGGTGTCCACCGATCACGAGGAGTACGCCGACTCCGTGCGCTCCCGACTCGAGGACATCGGCGTGCGGGCCGACACCATCGGCGCGGACGACGCGCTCGGCAAGCGGATCCGCTCGTCGAAACTCGAGAAGATCCCCTACATCCTGGTCGTCGGGGACGACGACGTCGCCCAGCGGAGCGTCGGGGTGAACCCGCGCGGTGGCGAGGTGGAGCGCGATGTGCCCCTCGACGACTTCGTCGAGAAGATCAACGCCGAGGTGGCTGCCGCCACCCGACTCGCCCTCGAGGCCTGACGTGGCCTTCGAGCAGCTGTGGAACGGCTGGAGGTCCGAGTACGTCCGCGCCGTGCCGAGCAAGCCGGTCGAGGGAGGCGACGGTCGATCGGTGTTCACCGCGATCCTCGAGTCGGGCGAGCCCGACGAGGTGACGCACATCGTTCATCGCGGGTCCACCTGCTTCGTCATCCTGAACGCCTTCCCGTACGCCTCAGGGCATCTCCTGGTGCTGCCCTTCCGTCAGGTCGGTGATCTCTGCGACCTGTCTCCCGCCGAGAGCGCCGAGCTGTGGTCGCTCGTCACCGACGCCACCGTCGCGGTCCGGGCGGCGTTCTCGCCGGAGGGGGTCAACGTGGGGATCAACATGGGGCGCGCGGCGGGAGGCTCGATCGCCGAGCATCTCCATGTGCACGTGGTGCCCCGCTGGGTGGGTGACAGCAACTTCATGACCTCCATCGCGAACACCCGAACCCTGCCGGTCGCGCTCGACGAGACGGCCGAGCGTCTGAGGAGAGCGTGGCCCGCATCCGGAACAGCACCTAAGGTCTCGGGATCATGACCAGCACCCCCGATGGTTCAGAGGAGGCGACCGGCGACCAGCACACCGATGTGCTCCCGGACGACCTCGACCCCCGACTCGCGGCCGACGACTATCGATTCCCCGACAACTCGCGGCGCCGGATTCCCGCAGTCACCGCGGTGGTGGTCGGCGTGGCAGCCGTGGTCGCCGCCCGAGCGGTCGAATCCCCCCTCGTCAACGATGGTCTGCTGATCGGCGGTATCGGGGTCGCGGTCTTCGGGCTCTACGGCGTCCTCGCCGGGACGAGGATGCGCCTCGACGAGACCCAGGCGCTCGTCCGCGCGCAGCAGGCGCTCGGTTTCCCGGTCGGTCACGCATCGGCGCAGCAGGTGTGGCGCGGCCTCCTGAGTCGCCCCACTTGGCGGGTGCTCGCCTACTCGACCGAGGAGCCGCCGCGCCGGAGGGGTCTCGTGCTCATCGACGCGGTCGACGGCCGGACGGTCGAGCACCTCGTCGAGGACAATCGGGAGGACGGAGCGGAGATGTGGCCGACAGGGGAGGGCAGCTGATGCTCGATGGTGTGTTCCGCGGCCCGGTCGACCGTGCCGTCCAACCGATCGGACGGGCGCTCCGGCGAACCGGACTCTCACCCGACCACCTCACGATCGTCGGACTCGTGGTCGGCGCTCTCGCCGCGGTGGCGGTGGCCACCGGACGTCTGATCCTCGGTCTGGTGCTCGTCATCGCGGCAGCACTGCCCGACCTGTTCGACGGGGCGCTCGCAAAGGCGTCGGGAACCTCGAGCCAGCGGGGGGCCTTCTTCGACTCCACCGTGGATCGGATCACCGATGCGATGCTGCTCGGCGGTATCGCCTGGTATCTCGCCGACGTGTCCTCGCCCCACGCGGCGATCCTGCCGTTCGCCGTGTCCTCGGTCGCCTCCGTCATCTCCTATCAGCGGGCCAAGGCCGAGTCCCTCGGTCTGGACGCCAAGGGCGGTCTGATGGAGCGCGCCGAGCGGATCGTCCTGCTCTGCATCGGTCTGCTGCTCGAAGCCGTCGGTCTCGGTGGATCCCTGGCGGTGATCCTCTGGGGGATGCTCATCCTCATCTCGGTGACGGCCGTGCAGCGCTTCGTGAAGGTGTGGCGGCAGGCCGAGGTCGCACCCGTGGTGCAGGCCAGGATCGATCTGCGCCGCGAGCGCCGGGCCGAGCGCCGGGAGCTGCGGTCGGAACGACTCGTGGTGCGCCGCACGATCGTGCAGCGCCGTACCGGTCACGAACGCCGGCGCTGAACGGCCCATGGGCGCGCGGGCCACGGTCGCGAGGTACCGCCTCGCCGCCGCCGTCGCCCGTCTGCTCCCGCGACCGGCGCGCCGAGCGGTCGCCGTTGGGGCGGGAGCGCTCGCCCCGGTGCTGCTGAGTCGCGAGAAGCGGGATCTCCTGCTCCGACATCAGCGCCGACTTGACCCCTCGGTGACCGAGCCGGTCCTGCGTGCTCGGGTCCGGGGGATGGTGGTCTCCTACACCAGGTACTGGATCGACACCCTCCGACTTCCCTTCCTCTCCGGTGAAGCCGCGGTCGGGGCGGTCACGGTGGAGGGCTATGAGCACGTCGAGGCCGCGCTCGATGCCGGCCGCGGGGCGATTCTCGCCCTGCCGCACCTCGGGGGCTGGGAGTGGGCGGGCCGCTGGCTCGCATCCCGAGGCGTCGAGGTGGTCTCGGTCGTCGAACGGCTCGAGCCACCTGAGCTCCTCGACTGGTTCGGTGATCTGCGGGCGAGTCTCGGCATCACGGTCCATCCCGCTGGACCCGAGGTCGTCGCGGAACTCCGAGCGGTGCTCGACCGCAATGGCGTCGTCTGCCTCCTCAGTGACCGCGATGTGACCGGGGGCGGCTACGAGGTCGAGTTCTGCGGTGAGCGGACCCGCCTCCCGGCGGGCCCCGCGGTGTTGGCGCTCCGGTCGGGGGCGCCCGTGCTCCCGACCGCGGTCTACCAGAGGGCGGGGGAGCGGCACCTCGGAGTGGTCCGGGCCCCGATCGACTGTGGCCGGAGGGATGGTTTCCGCCGTGACACGGGCCGGATCATGGACGATCTCTCTGAGGCCCTCGCTGGCCTGGTCCGCGAGGCGCCCGAGCAGTGGCACCTCTTCCAGCCGAATTGGCCGTCGGACCCGGGGTGGTCGTCGTGTTGAGGGTCGGGATGTTCTGTCCCTACAGCCTCACGGTCCCCGGGGGCGTGCAGGCCCAGGTCCTCGGACTCGCGGCCGAGATGAGACGACGAGGGCATGAGGTGCGGGTGCTCGGACCGTGCGACGGTCCACCACCCACCTCGTTCGTGACCCCGCTCGGCAACAGTCTCCCGACGGCAGCGAACGGCTCGATCGCGCCGCTGGCCCCCGATCCGTCGGCGGCACTGCGAACCATCCGGGCGTTGCGCGACGAGACCTTCGACATCTGGCACCTCCACGAGCCCCTGGCGCCGGGTCCCACGCTTACCGCCCTGACCCTGCACTCCCGCCCGATCGTCGGCACCTTCCATGCGGCCGGGAGGTCCTCGAGCTACCGCTACCTGTCACCCGTCCTCCGGCGGCTCGTCCGCCGCGTCGATATCAAGGTTGCCGTCTCCCGCGATGCCCGCGAGCTGGTGAGTGGGCATCTCGGTGGCGAGTACGAGGTCCTGTTCAACGGCATCACCGTCCCGGACACCGCCGAGCGAGTGAACATCGATCGGCGTCCCCATGTCCTCTTCCTCGGCAGACACGAGGAACGCAAGGGGCTCGAGGTCCTGCTCAGGGCCTTCGAGACGGTCAGGCTCGAGGGGCGTGGGACCGGACGGCCCGTCCTCGACGTCGTCGGTGATGGGCCCGACACCGATCGGCTCCGAGCGGACTACTCCGACCCTGACCGCTTCCACTGGCACGGGCGGGTGAGTGAGGATGAGAAGTGGCGTCTCCTGCGGGAGGCCGAGGTGTTGTGCGCGCCCGCGCTCCGGGGTGAGTCCTTCGGCATCGTGCTGCTCGAGGGAATGGCGAGCGGGGCGACCGTGGTGGCCAGCGACATCGATGGCTACCGCAATGTGGCATCGAACGGGGACGACGCCCTCCTCGTCCCCCCGGGCGACCCCATGGTCCTCGGCGAGGCCCTGCGGAGAGCGATCGAGGACGTTGAACTGCGCGACCGGCTGCGGGCCGGTGGCCAGATCCGAGCGGGCCAGTTCTCCATGGAGTCGCTCGCGGACGCCTACCTCCAGCGCTACCAGCGGCTCCTGGGGTAAGCAGTCGCCGGGCGGCTCCGGCCGTAGACTCGCCCGGCATGCCGTCGGTCATCTCCCGTCCCCCGCGCCGACGTCGCGTCGAACGATGACCCTCGATCCGATCGCTCCGTCGCGACGACGTCGCCGGGTGCTGCTCTCCTCGACGGCATCGGTGATCGCCGTCCCGATGCTGGCAATCATGCTCCTCCTCGGGGTTCCTGCCGTCGTGGCCGTTCTTGCGTCGGCGGTGCTCGGTCTCGTGACCACCGCGCTCATCGGCCGCCGGGCGCAGGGAGCCGTGCTGACGGTGACCGGCGCGAGACCGCTCGGCGAGGACGAGTCCCCGCGCCTCGCCGGTCTGGTGGAGGGGCTCTGCCTGAGCAGTGGGGTGGAGACGCCTTCGCTCCACGTCATCGACTCACCGACCCCGAACGCCCTGATCGCCCGTCAGGGGGAGGAGCGGCCGTCGTTGGTCGTCACCACCGGATTGCTCGATGGACTCGGTCGAGTCGAGATGGAGGGAGCGGTCGCGCATCTCCTCGCTCGGCTGAAGCGACGGGAGGTCAGGGTGGCCACGGCGGCGACCCTGCTCGCCGCCGGACCGGTGCACGCCCGCGATCGGGACGGGCGGCTCGCGTCCCTCCTTGCGGCGCTGCTCGTACCACTGGCCGGATCGGCGGAACGTCTGCGTCGGGTCGTGTGCCCCGAGGCCGCCGTGATGCACGCTGATGTCGACGGGGTCGCGCTCACCCGCTACCCGCCCGGTCTCATCTCCGCTCTCGAGCGCATCGCCGAGACTCCGACCGCCCCGCTGCGGGGAGCCCGCTCCACAGCGCAGCTCTGGTTGGTCGAGCCGACAACCGGTCCCGACCGCTCCACGAGCGACACACATCCACCGATAGACGAGCGCATTGCGCTATTGAGGGAACTATGAACACCACTCGCAGACCATCCGGGAGCCTCACGCCCCGCCGCCGTACCGTGATCTCCGGCGCTCTGTTGACCGCGACCCTGCTCGCTGCCGCGTGCTCTGGAGGCGTCGAGCCCGCCGCCGAGGCGCCTCCCGCTGACGCTCCCACCGAGGAGGCACCGGCCCCGGAGACCACCGTTGTCGCCACCACGGTGGCGGAGACGACGACGACTGAGGCCCTGCCGGTGGAGACCCTGCCCGATGTCACCACGACGACGATCGTCGGAGAGCCCGAGTTCAGGATCCCGCTGATCGGGACCATCGTCGATTCGGCGGACGCCTATCCCGACCGCCCGGCGCTCGCGGTCAAGATCCCGAACAACTCCAAGGCCATGCCCCAGACCGGACTGAACGAGGCTGACATCGTCTACGAGGAGATCATCAACGA
>Ga0181568_10000379_pt1 | contig 39159 bp, 28 predicted proteins | sample 101ome_20_FD_133758 | JGI IMG/M metagenome (GOLD analysis project Ga0181568, IMG submission 133758) | Coastal salt marsh microbial communities from the Groves Creek Marsh, Skidaway Island, Georgia - 101404AT metaG (megahit assembly) | ecosystem: Environmental > Aquatic > Marine > Intertidal...
CAATCCGTTCCGCCCCTTGTCAACATTCTTCATATTCAACCCCTTATTGACCACTCTTTTGATGACGGCAGGCTCAGGAAGAGACATGAAAGCTCCGAGGTCGCCCGACATGAGTTGAGGAACAAGACCCACAATGGCCAAGATGATGGGTCCGATCATACCGATGGAAAGCAGGGTCTCGGGCACACCGCCCAATTCCTCAATGTATTTCTCGACCTCTTCACTTCGCTCTTCTTCCATGCGGGTGCCTTGTTTCTTCAAGGTCTCAACCAGGTCAGTGTTTTGCGTAACGTTGGTGTAGAGAGTGTTCAATAATCGCTTGTATCCTGCAGACTCGGCGACCTTCATCAAATCCTTCAACTCGCGGTCAAGACCCTTTGAAGCACCCTTTCTCAAACGCTTCATCATGGCTGAGAAGTCTTCCGAAATAATGCCGTAGCCCCCCCTTCCAATGGTGTGGAGGGCGGCTTCAAGACCAACACCCGAGGACATCAAGACATCCATTGTGCGTATGACATAGAGGAGTTCTCTTTTTTCCTCCAACTTACGCACTCAAAACACCTCAAATAACGTCTTCAAGCAACTCGAAATGGAAACTTTCGTCAGCACTGTCGTATTCCATCACGGCGAAAATGACCTTCACATCTCGCTCCTCAAAGGGGTCGTGAATGTAGGGTTGCCCTGTGCGGAACATCGTAACGATTCGCTTGTATTCGTCCAAAGAAAGTTCACCACGGACGGTGTAGAGGGTGGATTCTGAGCCCTCGTCGTGAAGATCGTCGCCCTCCTGCCCTCGGATGACGGTCCTCGTTAACCGACGAGTCATTCGAACTTTCATGTCTGCGTTTGCGATACGGACCCAATCTGAACTAGATGTCCCCGTTGCGGGACGAATAAAGAAATCCATTCCTGCCATGCCTTACCCCTAAGGGTCCCACACCATGAGAGGGACTTCAATGTGTTGGACCTATTTATTCGCCTGAAGCAACTCTAAACCAGCCAAATCGTGGCTCGTCCAATTGACCCGATTCCAGCAACTCGTCGAGAACCGATTCGGCCGCTTCACGAACGTGTCCTCGGGCCACGGCATTCTTCAAGATGGTATCAAAATCAACACCTTCGCCCTGATCGAGATGTGCAATGGCTTGCAGAAGGAGTTCGCCCAGCGCCCCACCTGACTCGGAAGAGGTTGCATCGCCTTCATCACCGGTGGGCAGGGACATCATGGGTGGAGGTGTGGTGGCTGCTTCGAGACGACCTTCAGCAATGTCGAGGGCTTGCATCAAGTTGAGTTTGAACGGTTCCAAATCAACCTCGCCGTAATGATTTCTGGCGACGAGAAGGTCCGTTGGCAGGCCCACACGGGCAAACGCATCCATCGTGGGTTCAACCTCGAGTGAGGTCGTGAAGTTGTTCATGCGCTCCATCGTGCTTTGGCAAGCATCCAGCAACCAATTCGCGTACACTTCCCGAGAGACAACGCAGGCTTCCTCGGGTCGAAGCGATGTGTAAACGGCTCCCTCGTCGGTTTGGTACCAACGGGTTTTCGCCGTCATCATGACCAACAAGGGCTCACCATCTTCGAGGCGCTCCACCCATTGGTGGGACAATTCCCGCATGATTTCAGAATTGTAATCACCCACCGAGAAATAATGCAATCCCGTAGGGTCACGAAGCTGACCCTGATACAAGGTCGAACCGTTGGCGGTCTCTCGCAGTTCCAATCGCTCAAGAAGCCCAGCAGCGACCACGCGGTTGACTTTTGCACCCAATTTTGTGATGACAAACGAAGGGTCGTATTCGCCAGACCCTTTTTCATGCAGCGTTGCGCTTCCAAATTCTGACGCTAAGAGAAGGTGCGCCGGTTGTCGTGCAATGCGGGCCCGCTCCATCAGGACCACCCCCACTGTGTTCGCATTTCCGATGCACGCATTTGCGCATCTCGTTCGGAGATTTGCATCGCTTCGGCCAAGATCATTGCGCCCTGTTCATCGACGATGCTCCGGCCACGGACATTGACCGAACGGCCGAGCACGTGTTCCCTCACCAATTGAACAAAGCCAATGTCACCCAGTTCCTCAACCTTTGATTTCATTTCATCATAGGTAAGCGATAAGGACGCCAGCGAGGCTTCCTTGTTGACCAAAACGGCCGTGGTTGCTCCTGCTTCATCCACAACGAGTCGCAAACGGACGTCTTCGTTTCCTTCGTTTACCCCGTGGTCAAAGCATGCGCCGTCCCGCAAGACCCGTCTGCACTCCGTGCAGCGCATGATGAAGCCAGAATCTTCTCTCACACTGACCACCATGCCGGTGGTTTCAATGCCGACTCTGCTGGGACCTGCGGCCACATCCGGAAGCGAGACGCTGACAGAATGATTGGCCAGGTCGAGGGATTCATCCCAAGGTGGCGCGTCAAGAACTTCCAGTTGTTCCGCGTTATCTATCGTGATGTCAGGAATTCCCTGCCAAGCCCGCACACGAGCGCCCGTGACCTTGACGGTGATGGGCAACTTCTTCTCGTCAAAGGGGAGTGCATCCCAGATGCTGACCCTGCAGCGACCCGTTGGGTCACCGACTTGGCCCGACCAAAGGAACTTCTCTTCACCGTCCCGCTCAAAGGTCCGTTTGGTCAAGTCGGTGATTTGGACGACGGCATCAACGTCTCGGGCTCCATCGGTCAACGATGCGATGGTGGCGTTGGAGCGTTCCGATAACGCCTCAAGATTGGCGAAATTTGCGTCGTGGTAAACTTCAATACGCGTGGTTCGGCCAAAATTCAATTCTGGCGTGTTACGGAAACTTCGGACTTGAGCGCCATCAATTTTCAGAAGGGTACCAACCTCGTGGTCAAATGGCTCCCAAGAGAGGAAGCCAATGGTGCCCGTATCGTCCGCAATGCGACCTCGAACGACGTCAATGGATCCCGAACCATCCTTGCGATGAATCTGATCTGGACGAGCGGCGAGCACTCGACCAACGACACAGATGTAACCGTCGGAAGGAACATCTGCGATGTCGAGCGGATCGTTTGAAGGTGGGAGGGTGGCCACACCTTCCTTGAGGACAACAATTCGTGTTGATTGGTTGATGTTCAAGGACATCTTTCCGTTGTATTCGTTCACGCTCGCACCCTCGATTCGAATGATGCTTCCCGCTGTGAGGTTGGCGTGCGGACCCCAATCCTTGTAATCCCAACGGATGCGCTGGCCGTTTTCTTCCCACGGGTTATCTTCGAGCATTCCGAATGCCACTTTCTTTTCTTCGCCTCGAATCGTCTGATCTCGGATGTTGTGAGTGATGACGGCTACTTCAATCTCAACATCTTTGTCGGAACCTACCAGTTCGGAAAGCGAGGCGACTTTCTTGGTTTGACGGGGAGAACGTTCTGTTGTGCTGGGACCAGGCGAGACGCCGCTCTTGAAGCGACGGAGAACCGAGCGCATGGCGTCTTGGGGAGGAATGTAGAATTCTTCCTCGTATTTTGCAAACGCTTCTGAAACTTCACCAGCGTCGGCATCAGGGCATTCTTTGAGAATGGCTTCAACGTAATCGGCATACTTGCCCTCAGCCATTCAATCCACCTCCGACAGGCGTTGTTGTTCGTGGCCTGTTCGGAGTACAGGCGGCGGGCTTTTGTGCGGGTTGGTTAAGATTGGACACTCCCTTTACCTCCATGGGACTGCTCACCAATGACGACAGGTCATAAAGAATCCCTTAGGGAGGGATGGCCATCAAGCAGGGTTGACTCGCAAACCGTCCATGAGAAGAACATCGGGCAAGTGCATGCTGCCCGTGGAATAGGACCCCTGTCGCCTCATGTCTTGTCCCAGAACGACCTGTCCGTTCAACGCCTTTGCCAAATTCCCAGAAAGCCCTGCTTGCTTTAATGATCCCACGACCTCGCCGTCAACGACCTTCAAAATCGAGCTGGTGGTGACCGAAAAATCCCCGCTGCTAGGATTGGCTGTGTGCGCTCCCATCACGCTGTTGACGACGTATCCGTGTTCCATAGTGGCCAACATCTTGTCCCAATCAACGGAGCCCTCTCGGGAGGTCAAAAACAGTTCAGTGCAACCGGTTGACGGTGGCGCCTGGTGGCCTCCACTGGATGCTGAACCGGTGGATGTCGCTTTCTCAATCCGACCCTCTGCAACCTGCTGTGCAGCGTCTCGTGTGGACCAGAGCATGTTTGTAAGGCGGCCGGCTTCAATGAGAGACTGGTTGCGTCGAGGGACCCCTTCAGCATCTCTTGAACCGGACGACATGCCTCCGGGAAGCAGACCTTTGTCCGTGATGTTCAACGCCGGATTGATGACCGATTGGCCGAGTTTCTCGGACCAAAACGATTCCTTTCGCACCATTTTTTCACCGGTGAGAGCAGGAGGGACCACCATTGAAAACAACGGCGAAAAGCCTTCGCTGGTCAGCAAAACAGGGGAATCAACCGCCTGACTTTCCACCTCAAGAGGGTTCTGTGTGATTTGAGCCCAGTGAACCGCACGGCCAACACACGCTGGAATTTCTTCCAATTGTGTTCGGCTGGATTGGCCTTGATACGAGCTTGTGAGTTCCCCGTCCACGTCAATTGAAACTTGAAGACCAATACCGTGAGAGGTGGTCATCCCTGAGGAGAGAATCCCTTCGCTGTTCATCAAACATGCTGTTGTAGCGGAGATACCAACGCCCCCACCCGTCACCACGGCACGGTTATCCAGACTTTTCACCTCGGAGAGAATGGCGTCGGCTTGTTCGAGCAAATCCTCCGGCTGAAGGTGAAGCAGCCCTGCATCAAAGCGCCCCGAAACGTCTTCTGCTGGCTGCTCGGAAGGGAGTGTGAACCCGTTGACAGATGGCGATTTTTTGGCGATGGCCATCGCTTGATCAACTGCTCGTTGCGCACCACTGATGTCAACGAGGTGAGCGAAACCAAATCGTCCTTGGTCAACAACTCGCACACCAAACCCACCTTCGCCTCCACCGGCGGCCATGGTGATTTTCCCAGCCTCAATGTCAAGTTCGTGCCCGTAGGATTGGAAGCCAATGAGGTCCCACTGTTCAACACCGCTGGATTTGCACACCTCAGCAATGGAGTGAGCATTTGCCAACAAGCGATCTTCTGCGCCGTCTGGAAGCATGATCAGCCCACCAATGCTTCGCGAATGCGCATCACTGGGCCACCATCGCCAACCGGGACCGTCTGACCTTTTCCACAAAACCCGGGCGACGCAAGCATGGCATCCCTCGTCAATCCGTCGACATCTTTGAGAATTTGCAGCGTTAGGCCGCTGACGCTGACATCTTTGAGCGGCCGAGTCAATTCACCGTTTTCAATGAGCCAAGCTTCTTGAGCAGCGAACTGGAACGAACCCCGGCCCGTATCAACTTGGCCACCTCGTGTCCCACATGCATAAACGCCGTACTGGATGTCTTCCATGAGTTCATCCATATCAGCATGTTTTCCGCCTTGAATCATGGTGTTTGACATGCGAACCAACGGATGGTGAAGGCCGTCTTGAGCACGGGCTCCACCGTTTGGGTCCACGTCGAAGTGGTGAGCTGTCTCCCTGTGGTTGAGGTACTCGGTCAGCACGCCGTTCTTGATGAGGACTTTCTCACGCGTGTTCACGCCCTCATCATCAACCGGATAAGCACCGTATCCACCCATCATCGTTGGGTCGTCAACCACAGTAACGATATCATTCCCGATTTGTTGGCCGAGTTTTCCAACAAGACAAGAATCTCCCGCAGCAACCAAATCTGCCTCGCATGGATGGCCAAGAGCCTCGTGAATGTAGACGCCGGTCAAATCACGGTCGGCGATTAGCGGGAGTTTTCCAGAGGGCGCTCGTTCGGCTGACAGCAGGCGAAGTGCGGCACGTTGCGCTTCTTCCCCCAGCTGGACCAAGTCAGCAGACTGGATGACTTCAAGACCACCTTGGCCGCCATGTCGAGTTCGGTACGAGACCACCTCCCCGTTTCGGCGAGCGGTGACCATGCCGTGAATCAATGAACGCTGGAAGGACCAGACACGGTCCATGCCTTCGGTGGTCATCAATTCGGTGTGGAGGTGTTCATCGCTCCAGCCCGTTCGCACCGAAACAACATCCTCATGGCCCGTTGCGCCACGATAAATATCGTTCATCAAATCCATTTTCGTGTCCAATTCCGTGTGACGCACGTCGAGGACTGAGCGCCAATGTTGCTCGTCTTGTATGACTGGAACTTCCGCCAGCCCCTTCGGCTTGTCGTTGGCCGAGCGGCGTTGAGCGACGGCCTTTGCAAGGCGTGTCGTGGGCTCGATTTGGTCAGCCAACGAAGCGAGATCGGTCGTTGAATGGACACCCCACGCACCGTCAGCGAGGACACGGAGCGTCATCCCCAATTCTTGGCCAGGGATGGCACGCTCCAAGACGCCATCCCGCATGGCCACGGTGGATTCCGTGACTGACATCACACGCACTTCTGCGTATGTGGCACCGTATTCACGAGCAGCATCCAATGCTTTGCGGACCGTATCCTGGTCGAGATACCGCCCGGTTGTAGGCATGTGTTCGGTTCCTTGCTTCGCAGCCATCACCATGCATTGAGGACAGGATGGTAGCCTTTGAACTCTCCCCCTAGCGGTGGGAAGAACTCTGGTCGTCAGCCATCAAAATGTGGGAGAGAAGGGCTTCCTCCAAACGGTCTTCAGGCCATCCATCAACATCCACGCCGAGCCTCCGCATACCCTCTATAGAAAGTATTGCATCGGAGGTTTCAACCTCCCAGCCAAGCGACGAGACTACGGCCTGAAGTTCCTTTTCAAAGGCGGCAACGTCGCCCAGGGCAGGTTGGAGATGGCCCAGATCATTTGGCTGCCCAATGGCTTCAGGCACGTAGGTAATCCAAGCAGACGATTGGGCCTCCTGCAAACCAGCTCGTGAAAACGCCTCCGAAATGTGATGGGTACCTGCAAGAAAGCGGAGAAATTCTGCATCAACTGAGCGCGCGACCATGCCACCCCTCAATTCATTCCGTGAAGCTTGTATCCATGCCGTCCACATTTGTGGCATCGACTGAACCGCGTGCTGACCAAGCAGAACCCACCGACTGTTTGGCCGGTGTTCGAGGAACAGTTGAATGGCTTCAGCAGCCGGAAGTGCCCCAACACGAACCAAGACGCATGGAAAGGGCTTCTGGACCATGAGCGTGCCAAACCATCGGTGTTTTTCAAAGGTGGTCCGAACGTTCCCCTTCAAGCGGCGCATCGTCGTCTCTTTGGCTTGGCTCTTCTGGGATTCTTTGTTGGCGTTTGAGAACCCTTTCGATCTCATTGAAGATGTTGTCAAGTAGCACCGGGCCCCATCCACGACGGCTAAGAAGGTCGTTTCGCTTCGCACGAGACATGGAGAGGACGTCCTTTGGCTCTCGAAGACCAAGTCCAGCGAGTTCTCTGGCACGCTGGCGACCAACGTGGCGGATGTTGACCAACTGCAGGAGGTCTGATTTGCATCCGTGGCGCACACGTTGTTGGAGGACACTCATTTTCTGGACAAGATGAGAGACCACGTGCATGTGGTCTTCTGCAAACACATCATCGGTGAGAAGAACGTGCTGCGCTCCCGCCAACAACCAGCCCATCAAATCAACCCGGTGATGAACGTCACCAGGCAACACATCCAGGGTTTTTTCAAGTTGGCGAAGCGTGGTTTCCTCGGTCCATTCCTCAATCATCCAAGCGCTCTTGATATCGCTCAGCATCGCTTCGGCATATCCCGGTTCAATAAGCAATTCATCCTCGGCGGCATTGGCCTTCAACCAAGTCGGAGAATTCATTTCCATGTCGCTTGATTTCGCCCAGAGGGACGCAAAATCCGGGGTGGCGACCGCAAGATGGAGAAGGCCAAAATCCGTCACGGGGCCGTCATTGCGGACAGCTCGCCGCACAGCACGGCGCAAACCTGTCCGAAGAACCGAGGCTGAGAGGGGGTCGAGATACAATTGGGTGACGCGCTCACCCATGGCCGTGGCTTCGTATCGCATGTTCGGCCCGTCATCGGTGCTGGCTTCAACAAAGGAACCTCGGCTCCCGAGATTGAGCGCCGAAGAGAAGCCAAAGGTGGATGAATCGTGCACAGTTGGAGGTTTCTTGGGCGGTGTTGAGGACGTCCTGGGCGACCACTCAACCCCGGTGGTGTTTGCCGCAGTCGTGGCCCATGCAGGCACAGTGTCATCCCATGCTTCGTCCGCCTCATCACCCAAATCGGCGTCAAGCCAACGAGGCGAGTAATGCTCGTCCGCTCCAGAGCGGCGAATGAACCGTTCTTCCACCAACCACCCCAACATGGTCGATAGACGCTCATTGAGTTGGGATGCGGGCATCGTTGCACCCAAAAAGGTGGATGCAAAGAAATGCTCAATGTCACCTCGGTGAACCAAACCTCCCGTTGCAATGCTTGCCAAAAGATGCATACGGAGGGCCGGTTCCGAAGCCAACTTCGAGCTGATGTCCTCAATCGGCCCGAAGAAGTAGCGATCGGCAACAGCGTCAGCAACCTCCCAACCATCGGTGCCCTTGCAGTAGACCCACGCTTCGCCTCGAACATCGTATTTTGGCCGACCCGCCCGCCCCAACATTTGGCGAACTTCCATGACGGGCAAGGGACGACTCATCCCGTCGTCCCATCGCTTGAGGTCCCTGACCAAGACACGCCGTGCAGGCAGATTGACGCCCGCAGCAAGCGTTGGTGTTGCCGTCAATGCTACGAGAAGGCCGGATTTGAAGGCCCGCTCGACGTCTTTGCGTTGAGCGTGGGTCAACCCTGCATGGTGAAAGCCAACACCACCCGCAAGACAGCCGGCCAGTTGCTCTCCCAGATTGGATTGTTGCCTTCCCGTGAGGTTCTTTGACAGTTCCTCAAGTTTTTCCAGGCGAGACGGGTCTTCGGCTGCAAGGCGTTTTTTGACCCGTTTGGCAAGGTTTTTGGCTTCTGATTGTGCACTACGTCGAGTACCAACGAACATCAGAACTTGGCTTTGATGATTTAACCCGTCGTCAACAACACTCCAGACCGGGTGGCTTTTGAGGCCGGGAAGTTGTCGCGGTGGACCGAGATTGTCAACCTCATCGCCATCGCCAGGGGACTGGATTTTTCGAGGTTCAACATGAAAGTCATGGAACGTGGAATACTCTAACGCAACGGGGCGCCATTCCGATTGAACGAGGGTGGCATCCAACCACTTCGCAAGGTCGGCTGAATTACCAACGGTGGCTGAAAGGGCGATAAGTTGTGCTTCAGGCTTGATGTGGCGCAAACGAGTCAGGTTGATTTCAAGCGTAGGTCCTCGTGTTGAATCGTTCATCAGATGGAATTCATCAGCCACCACGCAACACACATCAGCCATCATCTCTGCGTTGTGACGAAGGAGCGAATCCAACTTTTCAGAGGTGCAAACCAGGATGTTGCATTCTTTGATGTTCTTTGCTTCCGAAGTTGCATCACCAATACCGAGGCCAACCGTGTAACCCATGGCTTTCCCGATTTCCAGGAGATCCTCATATTTCTCCATGGCCAGGGCTTTGAGAGGCACGATGTAGATGGCCTTCGACCGTTCATGCCCCTCGGAAAGTCGCATGACCATCCCCATGTATGCAAGAAGTGACTTACCTGATGCTGTCGGAATGGCAACCAGTGTGTTGCTCCCGCCGAGAATACTGGGTGCGGCTTCGGCTTGCGGCGGGTGGAGCATAGATATGTTCCATTCATCTACTAAAAATCGCAAGAAACGAGGGGGGAGGCCCAGCGCAGAAACTTCTCGCTGCGCAGCCTCCATACCTGTCCATATTGGGCAGCGGTTCAAAAGGACAACGGCAGTTGGCTCAGGCCGACATCCCTAAGTCCCCCCCATTGTGTGCTTATACCATGAGCGACGATGTTGAGTCGATGGTTGAAGAACGCCTCTCTGTCTTCGATGATGAGCCAGATTTGAATGATTGGGTTGAAGTCATGTGCGGCGCCGCTATGGTGGTGCTCGGTGTGTTCCACCTCGTTGAACCCGGCGAATTGGTGGATGCCAATGTTATGCGATGGTTCTCAGCAGCCATCGTCGCAGCAGGTGCCGTGTGGGCTGGCCACGGGCTCAAGGACATGGCCGTGAAAGAGGTTCGACGCTCCATTGCACTGCTCGACATGACGGAAGGGGATTCAGGCGTGGATACTGGTTTGATCCGAGATGTTCTCTTGAACCAGGAAGCATACCGGGATTTCCTACTCCATGCCTATGAGTCTGCATGGGAGGACGGGGTGATCACTGAAGAGGAACTGAAGGAATTGAAGTCCTTCCAAGAAGCGCTCGGCATTAGCGATGAAGATGCTGCAACCATGAACGTTCAGGCTGCCATCAAATCCGCAGCCGCTGACGGGGAAATTTCAGACAATGAAGCAAAATCCATTGACGCTGCCGCCAAAGCCGCAAAAATGTCTCAAGACGAAGTGTCAGAAGCGCTCGCAAGTGAACTGGAAAAGAGTGACACCGAGTAAGTCAGGACCACTGACCGCCTCGTGAACGGAATTCATCTGCGAGTTGTTGTGCTTTGTTGGAACGCCGAACTTCCATGCTCGTTGCTGTCACGCCGAGCAACAGCCCAATCCACATCAGAACCGAACCGTAGGGTAACAAACCAACGGCGTTTCTGAGGTCCCAGCTTGGTGGAACATCAGCGACATCAAAACCGTTGGAGGGAAGGAACGTCACGTCAAGTAAATCCAAGTCACAGTCACACAAACTGATGGAGATTCGTTCAGGGAACAACGAGCCCTGCAACCGCAACCAATCCGATGAGGAAATGCTTGCGGGACGCGTTCCCCAGGCCGGCGCTGCAACCGACCCTGCAGCCTGTGTTTCGACCATGGTTGTATCGATGTGGAAGACCGAGGATTCAGGCACCTCATCCACCACCAACAACGCCTCCAGCATCATCAAATCAAGGAGAAGAGAGCGTCCTGCCAACAACACAAAACGCACGGTTTGGCTCTCAAGCATGCCATCGTCCGATTGTTGTGTTTGGCCGCGAGCGACCTGCCCAAAAATCACTTGATCAAGGCGAAGTTGTTCAAGTTCGGGAACCACCAATTGCCATCTGCCATCCGCAAGAGGTATCGCCTCGTTGATGGTCAGTTTCATTTTCAGTGATTCGCCATCAAGCATTCCCCATGTAGCGCCTGTGTGCGTGTAAAGGGTCTGTTCGGGAACGCCTTCCGCCGACACGTCCCAAAGTTGTTGAAGGCGCATTGAGATGAGGTCGTCAAGGGTGATTTCCTCAGCGTGCTGAACCTCATCTGCCATGGCCCAGAGCGGATGGAGAACGCCACCCAACAAAAGCAGCAACACCCCGGGGACAAACATCCCAAATCGCAACTGATAGGACGTGGTCGGCCGCAAAGCAACCAGCAAAAACACCCCCAACATGACGATGGAAAGAATCAGCAAAGCCAGCCCCTGTCCGTGGAGCGTGTACGGGTCATCGAGATCCCCCAGCAAAGCAGCGCCTTGAGGATAGTAACTTGCTGACCCAAAGCCACTGGGGTCGGTCGGACCCATGCTCTCGTAACCGAAGACGCCCGACCATGAATACGGTTGGAGTTTGTCCGGAGAACCGTGCATGCACATGGTGTAATCCCCTGTGGAAAGGGCTCGCCAACGATAGGTCATCTTCACGGAACTACCATCGTCGTCCACCAAGACCTCAGGTGCCGGCGCACGTCGCCCGGCCTCCGTTATCAGGTCGGGAACGGGATGGGGTTGCTCGAGTTCAATGGGGACTTGCACCCATTCAACCAACAACCTGAGCACTTCATGTGTCTCAACTTCGAACGCCCAACAATCGTGGTCTGCACCAATCAAGGCACCGTCATGAATGTCTTCAAACGCTGTCGTTCGAGGCTGGGTGGTCGATGTCGGTTCGTCGCTGTCCACGCTACTCGGGTCAACGGACCACAGGATGTCAAGATCTATTTGCGAGGCACCTCGCATGTTCAATTCCCATGTACCGGGCCTGTCAAGGGTGAAGGTTAACAGCAGGCGGATGGGTTCATTTTCCCAAAGAACCCTGCCTTGGCTCAACGATAATGCTTCATTTTCAAGGGTATATGGCGATGGGGAAGTCGAGGGGAGAGTTGCACCGTCAAACGACCAGTCGTTGACGTTCTGCCCGAGGACAAGCCGTATATCCAAAGCAGGTTGGAAGAGACTCCCCGCTTCCGTTTGATGTTGGAAGTCGATTTCCATCAATGTCAACACATCAGGGAGCACCGCCACATGAAATTGGGGTGGGTCAGCAACAAACTCGAAGGTCAAAGTTTCCGGTTGGAAGGCATTGGCGGTTGATTGTCCCGTCAACACCTCCTCGCCGACAGGCGTGGGCGTTAGCACACAGTCGTTGTCTTCTCGGCACGATAAGAACAGTTCACCGCCATCAGCGGTCAAACCTGCTTGGGCGTGCAGGACCATCGCCGGATGAAGAAACGCAAGGAGGATAAGGGCGATGAGCACCCTCAGCGACCAAATTCTCATCATCCTCACGATGCTGACCAAAGGGCTCCAGTATTTCATTGGGCGTCTTGTGCGGGCACATCGACCAACACGCAACGACACGTGCGGCACAAATACCGTCCTGCCCCTCTCCGTTGCCGTGGGAATAGCCGCTCACATTCCGGGCATTTCCAATGCCATTTGGCACGGCCCATTCTCATTTCATGAGTGAATGCCTGTCCTCGCCCGGCTGCTTGAGTGTGCGGCCAGAGTGATTCCACATGACGAAACGACCGGTCATGAGAGCGCCAACCAAGAGCATGGATGAACTCATGATACAGCACAAACGCAGCATAATCGAGCCATTCATGATCCAACAAACGTGGATGGAGGTCAACCGTCTGAACGGTGAGGGTGCTGGGTGTCTCACGCAACCACCGTGTTACACCATGACGCTGTGTTGCGTTTTTCTTCAATACACCGAGCGGCAATCTCTGGAGTTGTTGGATCTGGTTCGACTCAAAGAAACCCATCGCAGTCATTTCATCCAAGACCCGAGTGCGCAACAACGTCAAGAACTCGAGTTGTTCCTTAGACGGCTTCGCCATGAAATTCACGACCAACGATGGTAGGCAGGATGGCCTTCCTTGACGGCTACGAAAAGGCCGCTGCCAGTAGCACAAATCTTTCCTTCAGCCTCCAATGTCAGGGCAACCCGTGCACGGTCTTCAAGCAATTCAGTGACCTCGCTCCTGATGGTCAATTCAGCATCGACCGGAGTTGGACGACGTAGTTTCACATCGTAGGTCGCCGTCACCGTGCAGGGAGGTTCGTCTGTGCCCTGGGCATCCATCAGTGCTACTGCAGCCGTCCAATTTCCATGACAGTCCAGCAGCGTTCCGATGATGCCTCCGTTGACCATCCCCGGGAAGGCTTGGTGGTGTGCTTGGGGGCGAAAGGTCATGGTCAAGCCTCCCTCAATTCGATGGGAGTCGATTTGCAAACCATGCTCGTTGGCTGGCCCACAGCCAAAACAGATGGACGATGGCGCGTAGAGGCGTTGTACCCCAAGTTCTGTCATGGCTGGCTTTGATGTGTGACGCTTTTTGGTTCTTGTCACCTGATGACATCGGAGTGTTGATGACCACCAGCGGCCTGCCAAACGCATGGCGAAGCGGAAATCGAAATCCGTTCGCAAAGTCCGCGTGGCACACGAGCTTCCAAAACGACGCCGAATCGCCATTGAGGAGGCCATGAAAGCCCATCAAACCGAAGACCGCCCGGAATGGGACAGAACGTCGGAATGGGGCGATGTTCGGTTTTATCGTAAACGAATCAAACCCGGAACCTTGAGAACCGTTCACCTACCTCTCTTGAATGTCAATCTCGGAGATTCTTGGCCCATTCCCGTGACCGTGATTCACGGTGCTCGCCCCGGGCCTTGTATCACCATACTTGGCGGCATTCACGGAGACGAACTGACAGGCCCTTCGGCCTGCACCCACTTGTTGAGTAACGCCTTCACCGATGAGGGCAAGCCGCTCGACCCAAAATCGATGGCTGGAACCTTACGAATTGTGCCGGTGGTCAATCTCCCTGGGTACAGAATGAAATCCCGTTACTTCCCTGATGGTCGCGATCTCAATCGCCAATTCCCGGGAGACCCCCGAGGCTCAACCACAAAGCGGGTGGCAAACCAACTTTGGAAGCATCTTGTGGAGGACAGTGACGCCATTATCGACCTGCACAGCGCTGCCAAAGGCCGAACAAATATGCCCCAAGTTCGGGCAGACTTGACACATACAAGTTCATACTTACTTGCAAAATCATTTGGGATCGAAATTCTGCTTGATTCCATCCCCCCCAAAGGAACGTTACGACGTACCGCCAACGCTGCTGATATCCCCGTCATTACCTACGAAGGCGGTGGAGCTGATTTCCTCGGAGATCAATCGGTCAAGGTGGCGGTTCATGGCATCATGAACGCTCTCCGGTCCATGCGCATGGTTCCGGGCAATCCTCAGCGCCCGAAATTCAGAATCATGGCGAGCGGCTCCCTCTGGCTCAGAGCCGCCGAAGGTGGCTTGCTGGACATGTTTGTATCAGCGGGCAGCGTCATGAAAGAAGGAGAGGTTGTGGCAACGATATCCGACCCGGCAACGCCGGGAATGACGGTGGACATCGTTGCACCAGAAGACGGACTGATCATCGGCGCTGCGACCAATCCATTCACTGCAGCCGGCATGCCCGTTGGACATTTCCTCCCCATCTCCAAACACTTCCGATTGCTTGAAGAACAAATCGATGACAACGGCCAATTTATTGTCAACGGAAGCCAAGAAGAACGTGTCTGGAGGGAAGAACACGAAATCAATGAGATTTCACTCGACGGTGAGTGGAGCGGCGGGGGTGTTGATATGGAGTGGATTGGCTCAAAAATCACCAACGAGGACAAGGAATTCGAGGAAGAAGCGGCTTGATTACTGGCCAGCAAAAGCGGCTACTGCATCATGGATTTCTTCATCAAGCATGTTTCGCTTTTGGCTCTTCGCAACTTCAAACAGGTGTGCTACAAGTTCGTCGCTGGCTTCGATTCCGTTTTGCTCCAGCCACCACACGATGTTCGAGCGTCCGGACATGTGGCCGATCCGAATGACCTGCTTGAGGCCAAAATCCCCTGCAGGAACTCCGGAATACACGCGATCAGCAAGCCAGTGGTCTCCTTTTCTCATCGCCTTGATGACGGCGGAAGCGTGAACACCGGTGCCTGTTTCAAAGGCATCTTCTCCAAACACAGGGTAGTTTCGCGGCAACGGAACTTCGATGTATTCGTTGGCCTTTTGCATGTAGGTATCGAGCATGGTAAGGTCGTTGTCAATAACCCCCATTAACTTCAGATTGACCAAAGTTTGGTCCAAGGGTGCGTTTCCGGCACGCTCACCAACTCCCAGGGCCGTGCCGTGAATCACATCCGCACCGGCCTCAACGGCAGCGATGTTGTTGGCGACTCCAAGACCTCGGTCCTGATGGCCGTGCCAGTTCACTTCGATGTCTCGGCGCTGGTATCCAGCGTCTTTGATGACCTCTTCGTCGATAAAGGCAAGGAGCTTCTTGACGCCGTTGGGTGTGACGTGACCGCAGGTATCGCAGACGCAGAGACGACGGACACCAAGTTCCATTGCCCGCTGATAGATCATCTTCACGTCATTCGGATTGGAGCGGGTGGTGTCTTCGGTCACAAACATAACAGGGACATCGTTCTCGACAGCGTAGGAGACGGCTGATTCCATAGTCGTCATGAGTTTCTCCATGGTCCAGCCCTCCGTGTATTGACGAATGGGGCTGGTGCCAAGGAATGCAGATGCTTGAATCTCTATTTCGTGCTTCGCTTGCATCTCAACAAGGGGTTCGATGTCACCCATCAAGGTGCGAACCGCTGCCCCAGGGCGGATGGCATAGTCGTTGTCTTTGATATGGTTGAGCATTGCATCGATGTGGGTTCGGTGGAAGGGGCCTGCTCCTGGAAGACCAAGATCGACTTTTTGGATGCCCAGTTGTTCCATCATCCCCAACAGTTCAATCTTCTGTTCAATGGAGGGGTTGCGGGCGCTTGGGCTCTGGAGGCCGTCACGAAGAGTCTCGTCATCGAACCAGACTCCGTGAGGATGATTTGAAGCATCGCGCTTGAATTCATATTCCACGCTGTTCCAGTCGTAAATCAATGAACGCTCATCCATAAATTTCACCTGCGACGGAAGATGCTCCCCCGCAGTTGCAGAGAACACGCCTTCCCGTTTGAATGCGTCGCTTCCTTGCCAATGGCCAACAGCGGCCCCAAAAGGTGTGAAGAATCACTCCTCTTCTCCAGAGATCTCTCCGGAGGATTCGCCTTCCTCATCCATATCATCGTCAAGGAGTGATGCTGAAACGCGTGAGGAAAAGATGATTTCATCGGTGAAACCACCTTTTTCCTTGTCACGAAGTTCCATCAGCCGCGTACCACGGGTAGCTTTGCCGCTGGTTTCCTTGGTTTGGTCGATGCGAATGCGTATCATCATTCCCGATTTTGTGAGAAGGAAGAGATGGTCGTTCATATCGGGTATAGTACGGACGCTGATGATCGTATCGTGGTGCTCATCATCGAGTTTCATCGTGCGAACACCCTTTGCGCCCGGCCGTGTGATGCGGTAACCGTCGGTGGTCAACTTCACCCCTCCATGCTCGTCATGCTTCGTGTTCCCTTCAGCATCCGTATCAGGAATGCGGTCACCCGTTCCCAGCTTGCTTCGCTTGGCCATACCGTATTTGGAAATCGTGAGGATGTGTTCATCAGGACTCAACATCGCCACCATTCCAGCGACAATACCTCCGCCTGAGCCCTTTCGGTCCGCGACTTTGATCCCGTAAACGCCACCGGAGACACGGCCAGATGCCCGTATGTCGGCACAACTGAACCGACAGGCGTATCCCGTGGTTGAAATCATCACGATGTTGTGTTCATTGGTGGCAGACCGCACGTTGACCAACGAATCGCCTTGAATTTTGAAGCGAAGGGCGTACTTTCCATTACGATTGATGCGGACATACTCCGAAAGGGCGGTTTTCTTGATGAGCCCGAGTTTGGTGGCAAACATCAGGTAGTGGCCCTCAGGCTCGTCGAGCAGTTCCCTCGAAAGCGGAAGAATGCTAACGATGTTTTCATCTTCCCTGAGGCTTTCAAGCAAGTTTCGGATGTGACTGCCTCGTGAATGACGGCTTCCAAGCGGAGTTTCCCATGCCTTCAGGCCGTAGACACGCCCTTGGTCAGTGAAAATAAGCAGTCGGTCTTTGCTGAAACATGTGGTGATCAATTGCGGCGTGTCCTCGGTTTTCGTGGTCACGCCTTTGAGTCCACGGCCTCCACGGTTTTGCGTTCGGAAGGTTTCCACAGGTGTGTGTCGGATGTAATTGTCTTCACTAAGGGTGATGACGATGGCGCGCTCCTCGATGAGGTCTTCCCTGTCCATCGAGAGTGGCATCGGGTCGATGAAGGAGCGGCGTTCGTCTCCATGACGATCAACCAATTCTGAAAGTTCGTCTTTCAATATGCTCAAGCGACGTGGACGAGAGCCGAGGATGTCCTCGAGGTCGGCAATCACCAACTTCAGTTCATCGTATTCGTCCTGCACCTTGGTGACATCAAGGCGACTGAGTTGATACAGGCGTCGCTCAGCAATGGCTTTGGCCTGAGGTTCGCTGAAATCAAATGGAGCGATACCAGCCATGGTTTCATCGCCTCGGAGCACGGCTTCAAATTGCTCGCGGCTTGAACTTGCCTTGCCAACGGCGACGACATCGTCAATGCGGTCTTGGGCCTTCACGAGACCCTCCAAGATGTGAGCACGTGCCTGTGCTTTTTCGAGGTCAAAGACCGCTCTGCGCTCAATCACGGCTTCTCGGTGCGAGACGTAAGTGTGGAGCATGGTGGAGAGATTCAAGAGAACCGGTCGACCGTCCAGAATACCCATCATGTTGGCCGAATAAGATTCTTGCAAACGACTTGATTTGAACAGTTGGTTGAGCACGGCATGCGGGTCGGCGTTGTTTTTGACCTCAATGACCACACGAATGCCTTCCTTCGAAGATTCATCTCGAATATCGCGTATTCCAACGACGACTTCTTTGTTCACCAAGTCGGCGATTTGGACCAGCATGTCCGCTTTCTTGACCTGGTAGGGGATTTCGTGTACGATGATACGCTTTCCGTTCTCATCGTCAAACACCTCGCATTTTGCACGAACATGGAAACGACCCTTTCCTGTGGCGTACATGTCGGCGATTCCGTCAATGCCATGGATGCTTGCACCGGTGGGGAAATCAGGGCCCTTCACATGCTCCATGTATTCTTCTATAGAGATATTTGGACTTCCTTCAGAACCTGATTCAAGAATCCGATCAACATGGAGGTTCACGGCCCCTGCGACCTCAGTAAGGTTGTGTGGAGGAATACGTGTGGCCATGCCGACGGCAATACCATCACTCCCGTTCAACAGAAGATTTGGTAAGCGAGCAGGCAAGACGGTCGGTTCTTCTTCCGAATCGTCAAAATTGGGCTGGAAATCAACGGTGTTTTTGTTGATATCGTCAAGCATGTGCTTGGAAATTCGATCCAAACGGCTTTCCGTATAACGCATAGCTGCTGGAGGGTCGCCATCGATGGAACCAAAATTCCCTTGCCCGTCAACCAGCGGATAGCGCAGCGAAAATTCCTGGGCCATACGAACCATAGTGTCGTAGATGGATTGGTCGCCGTGAGGGTGGTATTTCCCCATCACTTCTCCGACGGAACGAGCGGACTTGCTGAACTTCTTATCGGCCGTATGGCCGCCTTCAAACATACCGTAGAGGACTCTTCGGTGGACTGGTTTGAGGCCGTCTCTCGCATCGGGTAGAGCTCGGCCAATGATGACCGACATGGCGTAATTGATGTAGGAATTCTTCATCTCGGTGTTCAGTGAATGATTGAGAATGATTTCACCCGATGCCGAGGTATCCGGTTCGGTGTTGTTGGTTTCTTCATCAGATGTCAAGGTTGGTCACCTCCTTTGCATAGCGTTCGATAAACGCTCTGCGTTCTGGGACGTCTTCACCCATCAGGGTCTCGAACATGCGATTGGTTTCTTCCGCTTCCTTCACCGTCACCTTGAGCATTGTTCTCGTTTCGGGGTTCATGGTCGTCTCCCAAAGCTGCTCTGGATTCATCTCACCAAGACCCTTGTAGCGCTGCACACCGATCTTGGCGTTGGGGTTATCGCCTCGCAAATCTTCAATGATGAGGTCTCGTTCTTCGTCGCTGAAGGCGTAACGGTTCACTTTTCCTTTACTGAGTTGATAGAGCGGTGGTTGTGCGATGTAGACGTGGCCTCCGTCGATGGCCGGGCGCATGAAGCGCCAAAGGAAGGTGAGCATCAGGGTGCGAATGTGAGCGCCGTCGACGTCAGCATCCGTCATGATGATGAGTTTGTTGTAGCGTAGTTTATCGGTATCAAAGGCACCTTCATCTTCAATATTGTTTCCAACGCCTGCGCCAAAAGCACGAATCATCGTCTGGATTTCTTGGTTCTGGAACACCTTTGCCACGTTGTGCATCTGTCGTTCAACGTTCAGGATTTTTCCTCGCAGAGGAAGGATGGCTTGGGTGCGACGATCCCGCCCTGTCTTTGCAGAACCGCCTGCGGAATCACCCTCGACGAGGTAAATTTCGCATTCTTGGGGATTTCTTGATTGGCAATCAGCAAGCTTCCCTGGCAAACCACCGCCTTCCAAGACGCCTTTTCGTCGGGTGAGGTCACGGGCTTTTCGTGCGGCTTCTCTTGCTTTCGAGGCGAGGACGGCTTTGTCAACGATTTGTTTACCAACCGAGGGATTTTCCTCGAAATATTCGTTGAGTTTCTCGTACACAACGGTCTGAACAATACCTGCCACCTCGCTACTGACCAATTTGTCTTTGGTTTGCGAGGAAAAGGAAGGGTCTGGGTGCTTGACGCTGACAATGGCCGCAAGACCCTCACGAACATCGTCCCCCGAAAGACCATCGTTCTTCAGGAGATTTTTCTTTTTGGCATACCCGTTGATGCTGCTGGTGAGGGCGCCTCGCAAACCCGAAAGGTGTGTGCCACCGTCACGGTTGCGGATGATGTTGGTGTAACAGAAGATGTTTTCACTGAACGCATCGGACCATTGCAAGGCCAATTCAACCGTCACTGGCCCCTTTTCAATCTCTTTTTCACCCATGATAAGGATGGGTTCATCATGAAGCGTTTCACGACGTGCGTTGATCTGCTTCACGAATTCAGAGATGCCGCCTTCGTAATGGTGCTCAACGACGACGCTTTCATCGCTGCGTTCATCGGAGATGATGATTTTCAATCCGGCATTGAGGAAGGATGTTTCTTTGAGACGACTGTCAATTTGGTCAAAATCAAATTCCAGAATGTTCGTGAAAATTTCTCTGTCCGGCTTGAACGTGATGGTGGTCCCTGTGTCGTTGCATTCGCCAATCGTTTCAAGGTCAGTGACGCGAACACCGGCCTCGAAACGCTGTTTGTACACGGTTCCGTCTCGATGAATTACCACGTCCATCCATTCCGAAACGGCGTTGACGGCGGAAACACCTACACCGTGGAGACCTCCGCTGACTTTGTACGAGCTGTTGTCAAATTTTCCACCAGCGTGGAGTTTGGTCATGATCACTTCGGCAGCCGAGATGCCAAACTCGTCGTGCGTGTCCACCGGGATGCCCCGCCCGTAATCTCTTACGGATAACGAATGGTCTGGATGCAGCGTGACCTCGACCACATCATTGAATCCTGCAAGGTGTTCGTCAACGGAGTTGTCCACGACTTCCCAAATGCAGTGGTGAAGTGCTGAACCATCATGGGGGTCGCCAAGATACATCCCCGGGCGTTTTCTTACGGCCTCGAGTCCCTCGAGAACTTGAATGCTATCTGCGCCATAATCATCGGACATTTTATCAACTCTATCGGAGGTTTCGGAGGTCAAAAACGAAGAACTGCGGGGCATTTCGAACCTCAACGAATTTCAGGCCCTCCTCCAACAATTAACCCCTTGCGACAGGGTATAAACATACCCCTTCCGAAGGCTCAAAAACGCGTGATTGCGGCCAAGTTGAGGGCATTCAGAGCCCCGCCAATCCATCACATCTGCAGAAGCAAAACGAATTCTTGCCGACTCCAAAGCCAGGCCGGTGTTTGAGGCAAGGAGAGGCGTGAGCGTTAAGAACAAAGGTCAGGTGGCGGATTCATGTCTGAACCAAAAGTCTGCGTTTCACTTGACGGAACCACGGTGAAATCAATGGCCGACGAGGCCGCAAGAGCAAACCTCGCAGGTGCTGACTTCGTCGAGGTTCGGTTTGACCGATTGTACCTCAAGAAACCCGAACCTACCGAGGTTGAAGGCGAAGACGGCGAAATCAAGCGCGTGATGCCTGATGAATCCGAATGGCCGGTCAAGGACATCTCAGAAGTTGATATTGAATCTTCAATCCAATCCTTGAAAGAAAGCATCCCGCTCCCAGTCATTTTTACTGCTCGCCCCGTAAGCGAGGGTGGATTTTTCCCCGGTAGTGAAGAAGAGCGCCTGGGTGTCCTCAAGGAGGCCATTAAATCCGGCGTGAACAGCATCGACCTCGAACTTTCCATTACGGAAGGTGAACGAACCGGACTGGTCGAAACTGCATCGGGCGCTAATGTTCGTGTGATTTCCTCCATCCACAACACCACCACCACTCCGAGCGCCGAAGAATTGGTCGCCATGGTGAAGGAACACGGTGCCGATGGGAACTTGTTCAAATTCTGTGGGACCGTTAACGACCATCAAGATGCACTGCAAATTGTGGAAGCAAGCCATGAACTCAAGGATGGGAAATTCACCTACTCGTTAATGGCCCTTGGCAACGGCGGGGATTGGGCACGCCTTCACGCCCCTGTGCTTGGTCAAGCAATGGTTTATGCAACGCTCCGCTCAGAGCACAAACTGTCCAACAAGGGCCTCGTGAACGTGCGCGACCTGAAGAATGCCTGGACCTTGATGGAATACTGAATTCAATCATCTGGAAATTGTTCTGCAGGATCAACCGAAGCCTGCTCAAGATGCGGTACAGAGACCCTAACTTCTGTGGCCTGCGAACCCAGTCCAGACTCCATGTATCGCTTGTTCAACAAGACCGGTGCGAGCACGATGCCAATGATCAAACCAAACAACATCAATGGAACGGTCCAGGGAGGAAAAATTGCCGTTCGCTCCTCTGTCAACACCGTGATATCTGCGACCACGACCTTGCTCAAGGGTTGAGCGTCGTCGTCACGCGTGTTGTCCCACGTATCAATAACGAGGTAGAAATCTTCCCAATCGTCCTCGCCGAAGAACGAAGAATACACTTCGGGTCCGTCCAATGAGAGCGAAAACGTGGCTTCTGAACGGGATTCATACTGATGGACATCACGGTATGTTTGCCAACCCAACGGATTGAAACTGCGCCACTCCGGAGGGATGTCACTCAACACATCGCTGTCACCACCTGCAACATCGATGTCATCCCACCACCATCCACCATGCATCATCCAGTAGGCCTCTTCATAACGAGCATACTGAGAGCTGGTCATCAGGTAAATGTCGCCATTTGCAGCCATCTGCTCCCCGTCTTCAATTGAAAAGAGAGAGACGCAAAATGTCGTGCGGTGAGCGCTTGAAAGGTTCAGGCGAAGCGCACCCACGCTGTCATTACCAACTTCCATGGTGATGTAATGCCCTTCCTCAAGCGGGCGGAGGGTCGTCAGTGGCCCATTGACCGTGTACATCCAAGACTCCTCAGGATGCAGGGTTTCGTCCCATTCTTCGCCCCCTCCTACGGCAGCCGGTCCGTCGTCTTCATCCATTTTGTCACGGCCATCGTCCTCAATCCTCCACATGGACTGCCACTCTTGACCTCCAAATGGCACCAAGGCATGGCGTTGGACGGTGCTGTTCCATGCTGTGTTGACGATGTCGCCTTCACAACCAGTGGCTGCTTGCACCGGCACAGTGGTTGGGCCAGCGACCGATATCAAGGGAAGGAGAAGAATCCACGTAAGCAGAAACGGCCTTAGTCCCATACGCCCACCAGGTCATTGGCTGATACGGCGGTTATAGGAGATTGCCTCACCTACGCCGTAGAGGACGGATGTAACCACTGTCGTCACTGCGTCGTTCATCCTTAGACAGAATCTTTGGTGCCGGAGGAGGTTGGTGATGGTCCATCCCCAACAATCCCCCTTGCGATTCAACCAGTTCGATGTCCGTGTAGGTCTCAGCAGCCTCCTTCGCCTCTTCTTCCAGTTGACTTGGCTCTCGCATTACCAACCAGCCCAGAACGAGCGCAACAACGATCAGCGCTGCGAAAGTTGCGAGTTCAGAACCTGCTTCAGCAAGCCACGACTTCCATTCCTCAGCACTGAAATCGGACAAGGAAGGAGGTCCCTCGGGCTCGGGAACAACCTCAATGTCTTCGGTAAGTTGAGCGCATTGCCCCATCCCGTCGCACACTTCAACGAGGAGCGTGTAGAATCCAGTCGCTTCCCATGTGTGAATGGCTCGGGTGGATGAACCGGCTAGCGGCGAGACCCAATCGTCCATCGTGTTTCCATTCTCATCCTCGTCAATCTCCACGTCGAAATCCCAACGAACGGTAAAATCCGTGAGAATTCGCTCGTCACGTTCGCTGATGGAACCGTCTTCAACATCCAAATCACGGTAGATTTCCATGGTCGTCCCAGCCTCCATGTCCGAAATCTCTGCGTCGAACGACACCGAGGAGCCAACGAAAATGCTCTCGGGAACGAAAATTGTGTTCACCTTCGGAGGATGGTCAACCACCACTGTGAAGGTGGAGCGAGTCACATCGCCCGTTCCAAACCCGTCACGAACGGTCAATGAAACGATGTATGTTCCCGGAAGGTCATAGGCGTGCCAAGGCGACGAACTGTGGTCAAGAGGTGTGGCGTCACCGAAATCCCACGTGTATTCAACCAAGCCGTTCCAGTCAGGAGATTCGGTTTCGAAGGGGATGTATTTGCCTTCGAACTGACGGTCCCCATCTCGAGTACCTGCCGAGTCAAAGTAAAGCAGTCGGTGTGGAGCGGTGACCACAGCCCCGTCTCCATTGAACGTGTGAGACCATTCATCGGGAAGTGATCCTTCCGGGAACACCGTAGAGGTGGTGATCAATTCACCGTCGATCCAACCGTCTAGAATTCGAACATTGATGATGGGAAGCGGATTTGCAATGCGAACGGTCATTGTCCGAGGGAAACTATCCTCGCCCTGTTTATCCGTTACCACCAACGTCACGGTGTGAATTCCTGGGGTGGTGAAGGTGTGGGTGGCTTGCGGCCGATCACCGAAGGTCCCGTCCGAGAAAGTCCAGTTCCACACCTCGATATCGCTCGAGTCCCCGACCAATCCATCGGGGTCTAAACTGTCAAGTCCATCAAACACATAGGCAGTGTCGACCTCACCGTCTTCTTGTCGGAAATCAATTTCCCTTGAGCCACTGGCAGAAAGTGTTCGAACATCGAACATCGCCACAGGCATCTGATTGAGCACAACGACGGTGAGAACAGCCGTCGCCTGACTTCCGTCGTCGTCTGTGACGGTCAAGGTGACGGTTTTGTTTCCTGGCGTGTCCCATGCAACCAACGGGTTGGTGCTCGTGCTCGCAACCGACGAGAAATCATCGCCTCGCGAGGGCATGCCCGTACCGAGACGAACACCGTCGGGGAAGGACCATGCATAGGCGACAAGTTCACCATCATCGTCCTTGAAAACATCGGGCATCACCAGCGTGGTGTATGTCATGGTGGTCATCGTTTCAGCAAAAATTTGGACTGGGATACGGTTGTTGACATGGACCAAGATGGTCTTCACACCGATGTTGATACCGTCTGAGACAGTGAGTGTGAGGTTGAACGTGGTGTTTTCGCCGTCGATGTCACCCCATTCATGTTGTTGAGAATACACACCGAGCCCACCACTGGAGGTCCCATCACCCCAATCCCACTGGAATTCAAGATATTCCAACGGAACGTTGTCAGCAGTTCGGCCTGCGGAAAACAAGATTCGCTGACCCGTCAACAAGGTCATTTCTTGGTCGATGACCACGTTGTTGACGGTGATGATGGGGACGGGTTGGGAGTCATCGGAGACATTGATGAGGTGGACTTGGGTTTCAGACCAAGAACCTCCACGGTCCTCGACTCGGAGCGTGGCATTGAACGAACCAACATCCGTGTAGGAGCGCATGGGGGATTTGAGGTTTGAGGAGCCGTTATCGCCAAAGACCCAAGCATAGGCTGTGGGAGAATCAAGATACGGAAGGCTGTTGTTGTCAAGGGAAAGTCCCCAAGCATCAAAACCACCACCGAGGAATTGGATGTTTTCCCATGTCTGAACGTCGTTCATGGAGACTGTCCCGTTCGCCACGGGTTTCATGTTGTTCAGCACCTGTGGCGATGTCTGCAATGTATCAACCACGTCACCGAGCATGTCTTTCATGACCATGTCGAACGAGTATTGGTCGGTCAACGGTGCGGTGAAGTGGACTTCGCCTGGTGCATCAACGCCACCTCCTGCTGCAATTCTGTCAGTGATGGTGTCCACGACCTGCCCGGTGCTGTCCTTGACGCTGATTTCAACATCGAGATCTTCGAAAAAGGCATTGGAAAGGACACCGTAGTTGATGTTCACGGTGTCATCCAGTCCGTCTCCATCACGGTCGCCCAGAACGGTGTTGTTCAGCGAAAGAGTCGCTGGAGAGGTGATGCGAGCAGCTTCAATGTCCACCACGCCGGTAGGATAGGAGGGGCCGCAGGAGGTATAGTCGCAATCTGCAACGGTACTGGCATACCAAGTAATGACCCAAACTTCATCGGTGAGATTTCCGAAACCAGGAACGAGGCCGGTGGCAACGTTGTTGACGAAGTCAAGTTCCGAGACCGACCACAAGCCATCGGTGGTGGCCTTCGTCACGATGACACCTTCGAACTGGCTCTTGTCAGCGGTGAGGCGAAGGGTCAAAGGAGCTGGTGAGGCAGCCCCGGGTGTAAATTTGAAAGAGCGAAGGCCCCAACCTTCGAGCGTGTTACCGGTTGAGGACCACGGGCCAGACCAATCGCTGTTGGTTTCTGTTGCTTGTGCCCGACAAAACGCACCTCCGGTGCAAACGGGATTCAAGTCAAGGTTCGGATATCCATAGATGCCTTGGTCTGAATCCAATGTGACAGCGACACTGAAATTAGCGAAGGCTTCGTTCATGGTTCGGCCCAAAAGGCCGACTTGACCTGATTGTGGCGAGAGAAGGAGGTTTTCCACACCGCGCCCACCGGTTGCAGAATCTTGGACCAATTGGCGAACGGCCGGACCGCCTCCGAGGTGTTCTGCGAGGTACATGGTGAAGAGGTAGCCGGCGCCATAATCTGCGATGCGTTGATTCCACCAACGAACCGATTGTTCTGGAGATCCGGTCCACGCGTTGACGTGGCCACGAAGCGTTGAATCTGCACCAAAGCAGAGGTAAATGGCAACGTCTGCGTTTCCTTCGTCAATCCAGAGATTTTCGTAAGGGTCCAGAGCGTTGTGCAAGAGATGCTCGAGTTCGTGAGCGAGAATGGATTTGCCCCAACTTAGGGTAATGTCAGCGAAATCAACGAACACGGCTTCTCTTGAGCTGGAAAAGGAAGGGGCGAAGTAACCCCCTGTGTTGTAGGCGCCATCGATGTCGTAAATGATGATTTGAACCTGACAGTTGTTGTCTACATCGGGAGGTGCCAGGCCTCTTCCGTCTTGGTAATCCTTCCCGTAGTAAGTGGTCATGGTCGGATAAATCGTGGAATCCCATGTGCTCGCAAGGTTGTTGAGCACCGTTGAGCTCAAGGTTCGGCCGCTTTGCACAATGAACGCCACCGTTGTGGTGGTTTTGGCGACGTAGGCTGAAATCTGACCGCCCGCCGTGTTGACGTTGAGGCTGTCTCCAACGGAGTGGGGCGTGCAGGCTCGACCAGAGGAACGGCCCATTGAGGGTTCAACCACCATGGATTCAACACCCGGTCGGCCGGCGTCAATCCAAGCCTGACGCATGAAGGACGTGGCCGAAACAACCGGTTCATCCTCGTGAATAAACAAATACTCACTTCCCGTGCTGGGGTCGAATTCTTCCAAATCTCCGATGACAATTCCCCCCGCTTGGTAGGGAGTCGTTTCACTTGATGATTCAGCCTGACTCGCACCCACCGAAAGCAACAATGGCCCACCGCTGGCGAATAGCATCAAGAGGACGAAGAAAAAAGCAGGACTAGAACGCCGTTCCGACAAAAAATCACCTTACGGAATCGCAGCACGAGTTCCTGATTTGACGAAACAAAAGGAGGTATTTAAGAGTCAGTGGTGGAGGCGTCAACATGCATCAAACCAAACCTCGCATCTTGAGTCGGCACCAGCCACTCGTGTTGATGCTGATGGCCATGTTGCTGGTGCCGCTTCCGATCGGTTACGCAACACCAATTCAATGGAACGATACCGATGCCGCCCTGTGTGCCCAAAAAGACGCCTTGGCCTTCGACGGCACCTTGGCAAACGAGTCCGTCAAATGGCAAGTCGATCTGGGGCCACGAATACCCGAATCCGAGGCTTCGCAAGCGTTTCGAGACGCCATCACGGACGACTTGGCGTCTAAGGGGTGGATCATCACCCAAACGGTCCATGAGCGGCACGGCATGAACCTCACGAACGTTGAGGCACGGTGGGTTTCAAGTACACCTGAATTCGGACAGGTGGTCCTCTCCGCCCACTACGACTCTCGGAACATTGCTGACCGAGACCTGAACGAAACCAACCAGACCTTACCGGTCCCCGGGGCCAACGACGGCGCAAGCGGAACAGCGGTTTTGATCGAGATGGCACGTCACATCCCTGACATGGAGCTGCCTTACGACGTGGTGTTGTTTTGGAACGACGCTGAAGACCAGAATTCGAACTATACAGTGGGAGCGGAGGCGTGGGCAGAAAATCTATCGGGGACGGAAGTCAATACCACGGAGTCGTTTGTGCTACTCGATATGGTAGGTGATGCTGACCTGCAACTTCAAAACATCATCCCAGGCAACGAGACCCTCAAGCAACGAATCGTTCGATTAGGGCAAGCACTTGGCATGGTCAACGGCACAAACGATTGCGATGGTGGTCTTGGCGTGGACATCATCCAGTACGATGTAGAAGTCCATGTGCTCGATGATCACGTCCATCCGCACGAACTGAACATACCGAGCATCGACATCATGGACCCTGTCTATGGAGACGAGAAAACATGGAGTTTCGGCACCCTCTGGCACACGATGGAAGACACGCCGGACAAAGTCAGTGCCGAATCGTTAGGAAGGGTTGGACAGTTGGTTGAACTTGGCCTGCGTACCAACGCCTTTGTTGGCATCATTGAACCTGCTTCTGAAGGAGAACTTGGCGAAGGGAACGGCTCAGAAACGAGCGACGATTCAGGCGATGAACAGGATGCGGGAGCCGGTCATAACGCAGGTTCGGCCAGGTTGACTTTGCTCGCCAGCATGGCTCTAGGCACAGTCCTCGCAGGACTCGTGCTGGCTGAATGGAGGTTGCGACCATGACCAGTATGCGCGGTAATTCATGGAAGGGGTCATATCCGCGCATGTCATCGCATGACGGGAGGGGCTACCATGGATGACGACCGTGAGCGGCGTATGGAAGCACTTCGCGCCCGTGTTCAAGCCAAAAAAGCGGCTGGCGCTTTGCCTGTCCAAAACGAAGAGTTGGTCGTCACTTCGGCCGATGTGCAACACGATAGCGAATTAGTTGAATCGAGTCGGACTGACGAATGGATGGAGATGATCGACCGTGATGCAGACCGTTGGCGAAACCTTGCTGCAACCTTGATTTTCATTGGAAGTATCCTCGGCATCATTAGCGGAGCGTTGATTCTTCAAGGAAATCCAAGTGAATTGCTCAACACCTCCCTCTTCGCTGAACAGGATGCGGTCGATATTTCGGGTTCGGCGCTGGAAGATGTCGACGGCTCGGGTGTTGCCAATGTCACCGTTGAATTGTTTGAGGAAGTCTCGGGTGCCTTGTTGCAAACCACCATCACCAACCAGTTTGGATATTACGCTATGGACAATGTTCAGCAAGAAGTGCACGTCATCGTCTTCAGCAAAGACGGCTACGTCACCGTAGAACGTACCTTCGTACCCGACAACGTCGGCCTTGACCCGGTGACCATGAAACCAGGCAACGGGACCCGTACCGAGAGCGACGAACAATCCATTTCGGGATGGACGCTTGACAACGCTGTTGGCCTTTCCAGTGCTATCGGTCTCATCACGATCGTTTCAGCCTTCTTCGGCATCCAATCTGCGGTTGAAATTCGGCGTGGAAAACACTACCGACGAAGCCAATATCTTGCTGGCGTTTCGCTTTTCAGCCGAGGGTTGATCATCATCGGACCTGCACTCATCTTGTTTGGCATGATCGTCAACGTGTTTGCACGGGATGATTTTGAAGACCGCCGCGAGGATTGACCATGTACCTGATATCCGTTGAAGGAGGAGACGGTTCGGGAAAAGGCGAGGCGGCTCGCATTTTGGGAGAATTGCTGGGTGAATTTCCCTTTCCCGAAGTCATCATGACCCACGAACCTCGGCGACACAGCGAACTTGGAAAGCTGGCCCTCTCCTCTGTTAAATTAGGCAACAAGACACCGCTGGAGGAGGCAGGTTTGTTCGCTGCTGACCGATTGGACCATTCCCATACGTTCATCCGCCCTCAACTCGAAAGCGGCGCCGTGGTGGTATCGGATAGGAATATTCACTCCTCGCTGATTTACCAAGGCGTTGTGGGAGACCTTGGTTTGGAACAAGTGGCGGCCATGAACAGCGCTGCCATGATTCCAGACCTCGTGTTCTGGATTGATTGTGACCCTGAGAAAGCGATGAAGCGGATCCGATCCGGGACCTTGCGTATGACCAGTCAAAAACAGGAATACTTCGAAACTGAGGAAATTCAAACAACCATCCGGAAAGGGTTTCATGACCTCTTTCAGGGCACCTACACCGTCCCGCAACCTTTCCACCATTGCAGTGTTGTTGGACCCATCATGAACGAAGGGGGGTTGGACGAGTTGAAAACCAACCTGCGTCGAGAATTGCGTCGTTTCTTCAATCGAAAGCCAGAACCCTTGAACGTCGACAGGGACAAGGTCGACAGGACCCTGATCAGCGCTTTGGTCCACGATGTCAAAAAACAACGCAGACTGCCAGGGGCTCCTCAAGAAAAAACGGCCATTCACCTTGGTTGGTTGAGCGGGAAATCACCTGCCCAGTGGATGCAAGATGCGGAGGACAATTGGCCGGAAAGCTCGGCACAGGAAAACGATGTCCCTGCATCTCCAATGGCCCATTCGTGCTGGTCCATTCTCGGTACACTTTCTCTGATGGTGGGTTCAAGTGAAGTGCCACGCCTTCATGCTTCGTTAGGTCCGGTTCGAATGGTCACCCAACGACACACACAGCGGTTAATCAAGTGGATGTTGGCTGAGAACTGGGTTCACAAGCAACAGAACCACACGCCATTTACCGACGCACAATTGTTCAAACTTCGCGACGAGCGAATCGGGTTTGCGAGGCTGACTTTGGCGATGTGGCCGCTCCGCTCAGCGTTGGCATCTTGGAGAAGAGCGCATCCCTCACGGGCTTGGGAAGTGGCCCTTGACGACCTTTTTCGTGTTGAAGAAGGCAAAGAATTGCACGGTACGCTCGTGAAGGCGGTCGAGGACATCCACCAACGCTTGGCCATTCTCACCAGTGGACACGAGGGCTGCCCGCTTCCAACCAACGCTGCTGAGTTGCAAGTTTGGTGGTCGCTTCCGCCACCCGTTCATTCCGACTCCTGAGGAACTTGCTTTGCGAGGACGAACGAGGCGTTGCCAGGGAGCAGGACTTGCCCCGCACCTGCGAAGGCCTCGGCTCTCGCCGCAAACATGGCACATGTCAAAACGCCGAGGCCGAGGCCGAAGGGGATCCCGGTGAGCACGCGCTTGAGATTCGTTGACTCGTAGGAGGTCAGCAACTGCAGGAATCCATCGAACACCAACGGTGCGCAGAGAAGCATACCCACCCCGAACCACACCATGGTCCTGCGGTTACGCTGATAGGTGGTGTGAAGCCACTGATCAGGAATCAACGACAAACACGTGTCGCGAACCGTCCAGCGATTCCATCCCCGCCTCGTAAAGAAAAGACCACCCAAAAACATCCCCATGAAGATGCCTACATCACGGGTACATACAGGAAGTTGGTTGTTATTCACTTCCCATGATCGTTCGTGTTTTTGATGGCAATTGACATCTCCAAACCCATAGATGAACGCAGCGTACGGATTGAGATCTGTCCAAGCAAGGTCCCCGTGAATGTGTTCCTGGCCATCGTGCTCATGCGGAGGTATTGGCGTGTTTCCGTTTGACCCCCATCCTTCATCGTTGGCGTAATCAAAGGCGTTGGCTCGGGCACTCAAATCTTGGACAGTGCCAGCTTCGAGTGTGAGAGGGGCGAGAAAAAACGAGACAAGAAAGAAACCGGAAACGCCTGTGACCCACCAACCGATTTTCGCCTCACGTCCTCGACCGTCAAGGCCATTGGGTTCCACACACAATCCACGCAGAGATGTCACTTGATTGTTTTCACAGCATACCAAGCCTTCAATTCCTTGACCCTTCAGCACACTCCATGGAAGAGGCGTTGCCGCCCCGTATTGGCCTTCGGACGGGCCTTCAAGCGGGGGCATTCATCGGCCTGTTCCTCGGGTTTTCTCTGGCCGTAGTTTCTGCACTTACACAGCCCGATGCTCTTGTGCGGCTTGTGCAACTCATGTGCTTGACACCCATCATCTGCGCCGTACTTTTGGGGCCGTTTTTGGCTTGGCGGCGTGCTCCTGCGGTCGCAAGTGAAGACCCGCTTGAAGAGGTTCGGCAAGTCTTGAACCCCTACAACGAAGGCCAAGGAAAGTGGAGGGTCCTCAGCCATGTGCGAAGCGACGGGCGCACTGTTCGTGTGGACTTGCACAACTCAAAACAGGCTCTTGGCATCGTGGCAGCAACACTGTCCTTCACGGAACGCTTTCCCATTCGCTACATTGTGGGCCGTGGTGAAGCCAGAAGCCGTGAGCCCATGCTTCGGGGCCAGGTGCTGGCCTACATTGAGCAGCATGTCGATCTCAATCGCCGCCGAAGAACCTCCTCCTCCGTTGAAGTCCTTCCCTCCTCTATTATCGAACACATGGAAGCCACCCATAGGATGCACCGAAGACTGTTCTACCTCCTGCCCATTATCCTGTTTTTCGCTTGGTTAGAAATGCGGTGAGCAAACGCAACAGGCTATGAGGGTGGAGCCATTCGCCATCTCATGGCGAACGATATCGGACGGGCAATGGCTCGTTTGAGTCACCGGGACATTCGTACCCGCCGACGCGCCGTTCGAACCTTGTTTGAACACGACGACCCATCCACCCTCGAAGCCTTTGAGGTTCTTCTTGACGACGAAGACCCTTGGTTTGTGTCGAAGGCGCTGGATGCCTATCGACAATGGGCTCCGCTCACGGGATCGGAAGATGTTGCTACCTTGCTGCGGCACCCCAACCTCGATGTTCGCCGAGCGGGAGCCAACCTCTTGGCGGCCCTCGGCAAGGAAGGAAGAGTTTTGGCTTTGAAAGCCCTTCAAGATGGTGATGGCGTTGTCCAAAAGAAGGCCGCACAGTCCTTGTTACGCGTCGCTGAAGAGGGCGATGTCGCCTCCCTTGCAGCCCACACCTCTCCGACCATCCGAGGATTGGCCATGCAACATTCTGGCCTTGCAGCCCCGCTGGTCATCAAGGGGTTGGAGGACGAGTCAGAGACGGTCCGAGCACACGCACTCAACGCCATACTTCAACGGAATTTGGACACCTCCATCGAAGCGCTGGAGCCTTTTTTCTTGGCGGATGTTCATGCAGTTTCCATCTTGATTTGGGCCTCTGAGAACCAGCCTGAACGACTTGCCTCCTTCGCCTCAAACATGAACCCCTCCCACGTCAAAGCACTCTCGGACCATCTTAGGAAGCATGTCACGACAAGCCAGGACCCACTCCTCAAGGGCCTGCTGGAGGCCCATGTTTTGGAACCCGTCTCGAGGTGGGTTCTTCGGCAAGGGCCTATGGAAGACACTCTTCGCTGGTCGCTCATCGAAAACAAGGACCTTGCTCTGATCGAACGAAGCAAGTTGCTCGAGCGTTTGATTGGAAGAGCGGGTGAGCCAGATGTACAAGCCCGTGTACGCTCCTTCATGGAACATACCGATGATGAATTGTTGAAAGTGGCGTGCGAGAACCTATCAACCGCCGCATCTGAACTTTCTTCATGAGCCAAGTTCCTCCAGGGTTTCGCTTTCGTATCGATGCCACTCACGGCCACGAACACCGCTTGGAAGCAGGATTGACCATCACAGGACCGTTCACCGGACGTTCTCTCGTCTTGCGTTTTCCCCGTTGGGTGCCCGGCTCTTACTTCTTGAGGGAGCCCATTCAGCACATGTTTGATTTCCAAGCCACCGACCAGGAAGGTCAGCCACTGAAATGGAAACGGGTGGGCGTGGATGGCATTACGGTACGGTTGAAGGCCGCAACGACCACCGTTGAGGTTGACTACAGCCTCTTTGCGAAAGAGCTCACGGTTCGATCAAATCATCTTGATGCAACCCACCTGCACATGATGCCACCCTTCACCTGGTTCTGGCCGGAAAAAGGCATTCAGCAAGAGCGTCTGGCGCAGGACCATGTTGTGGCACTCAGGGCCCCGTTGTCTTGGAGCCCGGCCACACAACTTGAGCAGACAGGCTCAACCAGCGACGGGGAAGCATCAACTTGGACGTTTTCTGCAAATGGAAGAGATCACCTCCTCGACAGCATCATGGAGGTTAATGCCAACGAACCCATCACCCATGTAGTGGATGGCAGAACCCATCGTCTCAAGTGGTGGGACAGCGGTGGCCATGTACCTGACGAGGAACGCCTGAACGCATTCGTAGCTGACATGGAAGCCATCATCAAGGAACACCATGCGCTCTTCGGCGTACCAGATTGGCCCGATTACACCACGGTTTTGCATTTGACCGAAACGGGACGAGGCGGGCTTGAGCACATGAACTCGCAGACCTCAATGATGCCTCGCCAGTGCTTGTTCCCCAACCATGAAGATGAATACCGTGACCTGGTCAGTTTATTTTCCCATGAATATCTCCACCAGTGGAACGTTAAGCGGCTTCGCCCGAAGTGCTTCCTCGATTACGATCTTCAATCGGAAACGCACACCGACTTGTTGTGGTGGTTTGAAGGAGGGACTTCGTGGCTTGGGGACATGATGTGTGTACGTTCAGGTGCGTGGACCGAAAACGATTGGCGGTTGGACTTTGAACGAAAAATGAAACGTCACACTCAGGCCAACGGCATGCACAGAGAATCGCTGGCTGAATCAAGTCACGATGCTTGGATTCACCTCTATAGAAGCGGACCCTATACGAGGGAAAGTCAAATCTCCTACTACCTTGAGGGAGAATTGGCCATGCTTTGTCTCGATGTTGAATTGCGTCGACGAAACAAAGGGACCTTTGGGGCGTGCGACCTCATGGCAGACGTGGTGCGCCGCTTCGCCTTACACTCCGAAGAAGCGGAATCCTATGGCGTGGACTACCGCGATATCAGGGATGCGCTGAAGGCGTGTCCCGGTGGTTCAAGCATGGGCCCCTTCCTTGACCGACTTGTCAAAAGCAGGGCTCTGCCTAACATCAAGAAAGCCCTGTCGTACTTCCGCTTACGCCTGGACCCTCATGCCAAAGACACAGAGGGTCATGGATGGCTGGGCGTTAACCTAAGGGACCAAGGCGGCAAGGTTCAGATCTCAACCTTCCACGCAGGCTCTCCGCTCCGAATGCACTTGCAGGTCGGCGATGAACTGCTCGCCGTAGACGGTGTTCGGTTGAAATCATCACAACATCTTGCAAAACTCGTTTCCGGGAGGACTGGCCAACGCATCCAATTGGAGGTTGCTCATGAAGGCATTCTCAACACGGTTGAGGTTGAGGTCATGGCATCACCTCAACACGGCGTCACGCTTTCTGGCCGTGGAAACGAGCACTGGAAGAACTGGATTACGACTCGTCAGGGCCAGTAAACGAGGGATATGTGCGAAGCGTCTCCAACGGCACAAAAATGGGTGGTGTGTCTTCAGCAATCGTGTGTTTGCTGGTTTTTGGAGGAAACAGGTCCGATGAAAGGCTCTTTTCAATCACATCGTGTTTCGTAAGCGATGAGCGCCCGCAGTTGGGCCAAACATCAACGTGGATGCGTTCATCGTTCAGATAATTCACGCAAATTGCTGGCACCCGCTTCAAATCGAGCAATCGTGCGATGGAGTGGCGATGATGGCCATCAAGAATGGCCCCCGTTTCGCTGTCCACGATGAGCGGTTTGGTGTATCCACCCCATCGCTTCGTCATTTCGAGAAGTTTGTCTCGATTTCGCTCTTTGATTTCCTCATGCGGTTTCAGCCAGTCAAGCGGAACCAACGTCACATCCTTCTCGGTCCACTCCATGCTGTTTCGAAGCATCATTGTCCCATAATGCTTTTTCACGCCCAGCCCTGCAAACCAACAAGAGGCCCCCGTATGGAACGCAAAGGTGAACCAATGTTGGGCATCGAGGCCGATATTGAAGGTCAAGTTCTGCCTCCTCAAATTGAAAGCTGGCTGGCGACACTTCCAACTCCGTTGTTGGACATCATCAAAAATCTGGCCGAACAAGGGCACGGCGTTTGGCTGGTCGGTGGTGCGGTTCGCGACGCATGGCTAGGCCAAACCGCTCATCTTCCAGACATTGACCTTGCCACCACCTGCGAACCACTCGAAACGCTTCGCTTGTTCGGCGACAACGCCATCCCCACCGGAGTGGATTTCGGTACCGTCACGGTCAAAGCCGGCGATCAGCAATACGAAGTCACGACACTGCGTACAGAATCGCTGTACAGGGATGGCAGGCGCCCCGAACAGGTCGCTTGGGGGCGATCACTGCTCGAAGACCTTAGTCGAAGGGATTTCACCTTCAACAGCATGGCCATTGACCCCTTGAGAGGCTTGTTTTACGATCCTTTTCAAGGAGCAAAGGACCTTTTGGATCGAACGGTCAGGGCTGTCGGCATTGCCCAAGAACGATGTCAAGAAGATGCTCTTCGTATTCTGAGAGCCTACCGTTTCCTCAGTCGAGATGATGAAAGCATTTGGGCAATGGAAGCATCACTCAACGATGCTGTCAAGCGATTGGCTTCGCGACTTGACATGGTCGCCATTGAACGTGTTTGGATTGAACTTCAAAAAATCCTCATCAACAAACACACGGGTGCAATACTCCAGAAGATGAAAGCAGACGGGTTGTTCAAAACCGTCCTCCCGTCTTGCGGTGAGGTCGATGATGCCGTACTGCGAGCAATAGACGAGGAGCCTCTCTCTAATCTTACACCGGCCCAATGCTTTGCTATGTTGATGTTTGAGTTGCCAACCAAGACGTTGATCCAACAAACCGTAACCCTCCGCACCTCGAAAGAGTTCCAACGTCATGCCGCTTCATTTCACGAACACCTCCAACACCTTCCATCGACCGATAGCCCGTCATTGCGGGTCTTCGATCACGTCCTCGGTCCGGAGGCTGGCGCTCATTTGCTCGTGCGCACGGTGATGGAAACGGCGCTGGCTGAGAGGAGGAATTCTGCACCCTCCAAGCAACTTTCGGCCCAACGAGTGTTGGATGCGTGGTCGGAACTTGCGAGCCGTCAATCACCAGAGGAATGTTTGGTCGACGGCCATTGGCTCATGCAGCGAACAGGGATCACCCAGGGAATACGCCTTGGTCGGCTAAAACAGTGGCTTCACCGCCTCCAGATTGAGCAAGACCTCACCACAATCCAGCAAATGGAATCTGTCCTGAGCCGTTTAGCCTTTGAGCATGGCGAACACGAGTCGTGGCCAAGGCTCACCTTTCCCTGATGTGACGGCATCAAATTGATGATGCAGGACCCGTTCGCCAGTTCATGGTAGAGATTCTGTTACCGGATCAAAAGGTGTTCAACGCCAATGTTTCTGAGATCAGCAAGCGCATCGACCGAATCAGCGAAAGCAACACGATGGCAAAACTGCTGCATGCTAATTTCCAGAATTGGCTCACGAACTCGTCTATGGATCCTGTCAAACTGACTCAAGAACTGGATTCAAACAAGGACGGCATCATCTCAGGCGATGAGTTTGCTGAATTGCTTGGCAAAATGACTGGAGAACGGCCGCCCGAATGGGTGGTTGAACTTGTGTTCTCATTCGTCAAGGCAGATGTCAACCGGGGCATTCCTATCAGCGATTGGATGGCCTTCCTTGCGGCAAGTGGGCTTGATGTTCCGGAGGATTTGTTCACGGCACCGGTCATCATCACGGGCTCGTTGCTCATTGACTCGCCTCGCGTCGTTTCCGGTCAAGGAATCTCCATCACCGCTTCCTTCAACGAACCCGTAGACGCCTACGAAATTCGGGTAGTAAACGTGGAACGAGGAGATTCGGAGTCCTTTACAACCTTGCAAGCGGAGATGGACGCGCCTATCCTCGATGAATTCCTCCTTGAATCCGATGAAGCAGGGGAATTCCGTGTTGAGTTGTTGCACATGGGCATTCGGTTGGATGAAGGCAGTTTTCATGTCGAACCCGCTCCGGAACCTGAAACTCCCGACGAGATTGAGCATGAGGAAGAGATGGTGGACGACGAACCCGTTGTGGCTCCACCTCAGTCCAACCTTGGATTCCAGGAACTGGTGGACGTTTTGCAAGCCGCGCGCCTGCGCAGTGATACACAACACATCATTGAACAGGAAGGGCGGCATGATGTCCAATTCACGGTCCTTGCATCAGCCCGGACCTTGTTGGGTGAAGGGCGCTACCGGAACGGTTCCACCCTTACCTGCTTAAGTGAAGAGGGAACGAAATTTGAGTTGATGATGGTTGCTGACGAGCGTGAATTTGTTGTGAACGAAGTCCATCATGCATCGGTTGCACCGCATTCATGGTCACTTGCACTCCGACAACTTGTGTGTCGAGAGGTGTGATCACTTCAATGCACGGGCAATCACAATGCGTTGGACCTCTTGTGTTCCTTCGTAGATTTGCGTGATTTTCGCATCACGGAAGAAGCGTTCAACTGGGAATTCTTTGGTGTAGCCGTAGCCGCCAAGCACTTGGATGGCCCTTTCGGAAACCCACATCGCAGTATCACCTGCAAACAATTTCGCCATGCTCGCTTCTTTGGAGTGGCGAGGACCATCGGCGTGGTAGTGTTGTTCTTTGGTCCATGCTGCTTTGTAAACGAGCAGACGGGCTGCTTCAATTTGGGTGGCCATGTCGGCGAGATAGGCCATGATCATCTGATGGTAGGCGATGGGTTTGCCAAAGGCCTCCCGCTCGTGGGCGTACTTCAGCGCTGACTCGTAGGCGCCCTGTGCGATACCCAAAGCTTGGGCCGCAATACCGATGCGACTGTTGTCCAGAGCGTTCATGGCGATGGGGAAGCCGTTGCCAACACCTTTCAGGACGTTTTCAATGGGAACTTTGCAGTTCTCAAGGACAAGCGTGCATGTATCGGATGAGCGAATACCGAGTTTATCCTCTTTCTTACCGACCGAAAAGCCCTCGAAATCAGCATCAACGATGAAGGCGGTGGTACCACCGTGTTTCTTGACGCCGTAGTCTGGGTGATCGACATCCTTTGCAAAGAGAACCAACAATTGTGCTTGAGCACCGTTGGTCACCCACATCTTTTCGCCGTTGAGGAGATAGTGGGTGCCATCGTCTGACAATTTCGCCTTGCAAGACATGGCAGCGGCGTCGGTCCCAGCCCCGGCTTCGGAAAGTGAGTATGCACCGACTTCACCTGCTGCGAGCCGAGGGAGGTAGGTGCTCTTCTGGTGCTCATCGCCGTGGAG
>Ga0181568_10000380_pt1 | contig 39014 bp, 26 predicted proteins | sample 101ome_20_FD_133758 | JGI IMG/M metagenome (GOLD analysis project Ga0181568, IMG submission 133758) | Coastal salt marsh microbial communities from the Groves Creek Marsh, Skidaway Island, Georgia - 101404AT metaG (megahit assembly) | ecosystem: Environmental > Aquatic > Marine > Intertidal...
GAGTACCTGAACGTCGACGACCCGAACGACGCCGAGCTGTTCTTCACCTCGTCGAGCGACGCTTCGGTCGCGACCGGCAACTCGGTCATTGACGAGACCTACCTTATGTCGCCGCCGTGCGGAATTAACGCGCCGATCACCTTCGCCTCCCTCGGGTTCGCGAACACCCTGATCCCGTTCGACCTCACCTACGACACCCTCGTCGCGGGCAGCTGCTCCGGCGGGGGCGGGGTCGCCAACCTCGCCTGCACCCAGACCTCCGGCCAGACCACCTTCGACCTCCAGTGGGTCGATGCCGGCTTCGCCTCGTCGGTCGTGATCGAGGTCGACGGCAACGTCGAGGCGACCCTTCCGGTGCCGGGCCCGACCACCTTCACCACCTCCGCCCTCACCCCGTACATCGACACGGTCATCACCGTGACCGCGTTCACGGGAGCGGGTGGAACCGGCACCGTGGTCAACAGCCGCTCCTGCACCGCCGAGGTCTCCCCGGAGAACAACTGGCTCGCGGGGGCCACCGCGATCACCCCGGGGGCCTACCCGTACGAGATCCTCACGCCCGAAGTGACCGTCCAGGGCCCGGCCATCGACACCGCTGTCTGTGACTGGGATCCGCTCGGAATCGTCGGCGGAGACCTCCAGCTCTGGAACGACCTCTACTACACCTTCACCGCCACGGTGACCGGTGAGGTCCTCGTCTCGACCTGCAGCGGAGGGACCGGGGACACCCGCCTCGCGATCTACACCGGCACGAGCAACGCCGCCGCCGATGTCATTGCCTGCAACGACGACCGGATCAGCGGGTATGTCACCCCGACCGCCTCGAACCCGAACGTCTACAACCCCGCCTGCACCAACTTCGCGGCGGAGCTGACCTTCGCGGCGACCGCGGGCTCGACCTACACCGTCCGGATCGGCACCTTCAACGCGGCGGGCCTCGTCAACGGCGGCGAGCTCACCCTCAACGACTGCGTGCCGGTCGCCGACCTCGACTACTCCATGGACTGCACCAACGGTGATGTCACGCTCACCTGGGCGGACAACCCCGCGGCGACCTCGATCTCGATCTTCCGTGACGGCGTGAACATCGCCTCCCCGGCCCTCGGCACGACGATGTACGTCGATGCGGCGGTCTCCGACGGCGATCACCTCTACGAGGTCGTGATCGACTGCGGCAGTGGCCCGAACGCGGCCGGCATCAACGCCTCGGTCCTCACCTACACCGGTCAGACCGATCTGGTCTTCGGCATGGAAGGTCTCCAGTCGGAGCCGCGCGGCCTCGTCGGCGAGATCGACTCCGCGCCCGCGATCCGCGACGCGCTCGCCAACAACGGCCGCAGCGTCGGCATGGTGCGCAGCTCGTTCGTGGACTACCCCTGCCTCGACAGCGTCCAGAACGTGTGGGTGGCGCTCGGCACGAACACCGACGCCGCGATCTTCGGCGCCGGCATCCTCGGGCCGAACATCACCACCGTCGGCAACGCCTACATCATGAGCGCGACCGAGAACGACTACCTCGGCAACCTCGCGGCGGACGTCAACGTCTACCTCGAGGGCGCGGACCACTGGGCGTTCGACCACCAGCCGGGTCTCTTCGACACCCGTGACGGGATCGACGACACCTTCATCGCCGGGCCCGGCTTCGTCGCCGCCTTCGACGGTGACGACTCGTTCAACGTCATGGACGGCATCAACGGCGGCTTCGGCATCGACCTGAGCTCGTTCGTCGACACCGTCTACACCCAGGACGACTCGGTTGACGACGACTTCACCGATCAGCTCCCGGTCGGCACCAACGACGCCTTCGGTCCGAACGCCGCCGCCATCGCGCAGCTGGACGACCAGACCGCCACGAATCTGGGCATCGCCCAGTACAACGTGATGGTGCACTACGACACCAACGCGGGCGGCAAGGCCGTCTCCTCCTCCGTCGAGTTCGGCGGACTCGGCGACGCGCCGACCCGCGACTCGATCGCGGCGGCGATCCTCGCGGGCTTCCCGGGTGGTGGCGGAGAGCAGTTCTTCCGCGGCGAGCTGAACGGTGACGGCAGCGTGAACATCGCGGACGCGATCGCGCTCCTCGCCAACCTGTTCCCGCAGCCGGGCAACGGCCCGGGCCCGATCACCTGCGACGACGCGGCGGACTGCAACGACGACGGTGCCAAGAACATCGCCGACGCTGTCTTCCTCCTGTCGACGCTCTTCCCGCCCCCGGGCGGACCGCTTCCGACCCTCCCGGCGCCGAACGGCAGCTGCGGCGAGGATCCGACGGCGGACGGGCTCGACTGTCCCGCGTTCCCCGCCTGCCCGTAAGCAGGACCGGGAACGACAGGAGCACCGACCGGTGCTCGAGAGGGGGGAGGCTCGAGAGAGCCTCCCCCCTGTTTTTCATCCGGGGTCTCGCCACCCCGCGCGAGATGCCTCTCGCCCTTCCCGCCGACACTGACTAGGATCCCGGCATGACGGGCTTCCGAGAGGCGGTCGGCCTCCTCACCCTCCTCGCGCTGGTCGTCGCGACCTGGTCCCTCTTCGCGCTCCTGCGGGACGACCCGGGCGCGGATCGCTTCACCGTGGTCCTCCTCTTCGAGGATGCGGAGGGGATCGGTCCGGGGACCCCCCTCAAGACTCGAGGGGTCACCGTGGGTGAGGTGCATCGGATCCTCCTCGCTCCCGGGGGGCGAGGCACCGAGGTGCTGTGCTCGATCGAGAGCGCCCCGGGCGCGACCCCTCGGGTGGGGAGCCGATTCTGGATCGTGCGCCCCTGGTTCGGCGGCATCGCCGCGGGTGGCGGGGGCCTCGACACCCTGATCAAGGACAGCTACGTCGCCTATGATGTCGGGGACCCGGCGACCCCGGAGCTCCTCGACGGCGCGCGCGTGCCCGGGATGCGCTTCCCCCCCGACAACCCGAGCGCCCTCCTCGACCTCCCCCCCGCGCAGGGGGACCTGGAGTTCGAGGTGCGCTTCCCCGACTCGAACGGGCTCCTGCCCGCGCGTCCGGTCCGCTACCGCGGCATCGATGTCGGCCTCGTCTCGGCGGTGGACCTCCTCCCGGATGGACGGGGAGTGACCGTCCGGGCGCGAGTCGACCGCCGACACCGCCATCTCGTCCACTCCGAGAGCGAGTTCTGGATCGATGGAGTCCGGGTCAAGGCGGACTGGGGGGGGATCTCCCTCGACGGCCTCGACGCCGCGCTGACCGGCGCGAGCCTCTCCTTCCACACCCCCCGCCGGGCGAAGCGCACCCCCGCCGCGGACGGCGCGATCCTCGCCGGGGTGCTGGAGCGCCCGGAGCTCGACCTCTCGGCGATCCCCGTCCTCCCCGCCTCCCGCGACCCGGAGGCGCTCCTGAGCCGAGGGGACCCCGCGCTGCGCACTCTGGTGACCGTCCACTACTCCTGCCTGGAGCGGGACTGGATCGGAGCGGACGACCGCTACGAGCGGACGAGCCCGGGAGTCCTCCACCGCACCCTCGACGGCCTCGCCGCGGTCCTCGTCACCTCCCGCGCCGTCGACGGACGGCTCTGGGTCGAGGACGTCGGCGGCACCCCCGAGATCGAGGAGGAGGCGATCACCGTCCGCCACCCCGACGGGACGGTGCAGGAGGCCGGGATCGCCTGGCGCGGACCGCGGGAGACCGACCTCGCCCTCCTCCGCCTCCCTCGCTTCCCCGCTGCCGCCCCGACGATCGCCCCTCGTCTCCTCCCGCCGGAGGAGCTCGCAGGACCGGTGGAGCTCCTCTCCATCGATCCCGGCGGGGGCTGGCGGCGGGTGCTGGCGGAGTCCGATCCGACGGGCGCGCTCGCCGGGGTCCCCGCGGAGACCGCGGACAGCGTCGTCCTCCGCGCCGGGGTCCCCATCGGGCTCTGGCGCGCCGCCCAGGGGCGCGCGAAGGCGCGGTGGATTCGATTCGACGAGCTCCCTCCCGGACTCCGCCCCGCCCCGAGTTCGCCCCCCGCGCCGACGGGGAAGGCCGACGGTCGGTGAGCTCGCTCCTCGAGCTGAGCGACTACGCGGTCGGCTACCGCGACGGGAGTCGCTGGCGCCCCATGGTCGATGCCGTCGATCTCCGGCTCCCCCGAGGGGAGCTGCTCCTCTTCCTCGGCCCGAGCGGAGGAGGCAAGTCCACGGTGGTCGATGCCCTGCTCGGGCTCGACGACCCGTGGGACCCGCGCATGATCGTGCAGGGGCGGGCGCTCCTCCTCGGGGAGCCGGTCACCACTCCCCTGCGGCCGCAACTCCGCGCCCGGATCGGAGTCGCGTTCCAGGACGGCGCCCTCCTCGATGACTGCTCCCCCCTCGACAATGTGGCGCTCGCGACCGGGCTCGGCCGACGGGAGGCGCGGGCGCGCGCCCGCGAGCTCCTGCGAAAGGTCGGGCTGCCCGAGCCCCCCCGCGCGGTCGCCTCCCTCTCCGGCGGACAGCGGCGTCGCGTCGCCCTCGCCCGCGCCCTCGCCGGCGACCCCGACCTGCTGGTCCTCGACGAGCCGACCGCCGGACTCGACCCGGCCTCCGCCGCGCTCATTGCCGCGGAGATCGCCGCGGTCCACGCCGAGCGCCCGGGGCGGAGCACCATCGTCATCACCCACGACCGTGAGGCTTTCCTCCCCCACGGCGATGCGGTCCTCGAGATCGACCCGCGCCGGGGAGCGCTGCGCCACCACCCCCTCGAGCCCGCGCGCGCCGAGCCGCCTCCCCTCGGGGCTGCCCCGACCGGGGAGCCGGTCACCGCTCCGCTCACCCTCCTCGATCGCTTCGGTCACTTCGTCGGGGACGGGCTGCGCACCCTCGGGCGCCTCCATCGCGCGCCGGTCCGCATCGTTCGGGCCCTTCGCCCCCACCATCTCGAGCTCTTCCCTCGCACCCTCATCGAGACCCTCGTCGCCCCGGCGCTCCCCCTCGCGCTCGCCGCCGCCGCCGGGGGCGCGCTCGTCCTCGGCTTCACGCTGGAGAACTCACCGCTCGAGGGCGCGATCCAGCACCCGCTCCTCGCAGGAGCCGGAGATGTCCTGCTCAGCGTCGCCCTGCCGCTCCTCACCGCGGTCCTCTTCGCCGCCCGGGTCGCGGCGGGGGGGGCCGCGCGCATCGGAGCCCTGAGCCGCGCCCGGGTCCTCGATGCCCTCCCGTTCATCGGAGTGCAGCCCGATCGGGACCTGCTCGCTCCCCTCCTCTACGGCTCCATCCTGGGGATGATCCTGCACACCGCGGGCGCGATCGTCGCGGGGAGCTGGGGGGCGCTCTGGATGGCGGAGTCGATCACCGGCACGAGCCGCTTCGGGGTGGCCCAGTCCCTCTTCTCCCTCGTCTCGGCGAACGATCTGCGCTGGGCGCTCGGGAAGGCGATCCTCTCCGGCTGCGTGGTCGCGCTGATCGCCTGGGAGTCGGGCTCCACCCGCAAGGAGTCCGCCGCAGCGGTGGAGCGCGGGACCACCACGGCGATCACCGTGGCGACCCTCGCCGTGCTGCTCCTTCACCTGGGCCTCACCCAGCTGCAGCTCCTCTCCGGTCCCTGAGGCGCGCCCCCCGGCGCAGGCGCGCAAGTCACCATTCCTACCGGTCTTTCCTGTCTGGTAGGTTGACCATCTCCAAGGGGTGGGGCTACCATCGGAGCGTCGACTTCCGGGAGATCGGTCCGGTCGGAGCCCTGTTCGTTGGGTCCCGCTCCGCCCCGCGCCATCCCCCTCTATCAACATGGTCCCGCCGGACCCCTCGATCGACGGAGAAACCAATCGAGCGCTGCTCCCTGCGGAGCATCGCCCGAGGAAGGATGCCCGCATGCGCATCGATCGCACCCCGCTCGGGAGGCTCTGCCTCCTCGTCGCCCTCCTCGTGTCGCCTCTGGCCGCCGACCCCCTCGGAGCCCAGGTCATCAACGAAATCCGGATCGACCAGCCCGGCAGCGACAACGACGAGTACTTCGAGCTGTTCGGACCGGCGGGCACCTCCCTGAACGGCCTGACCTACCTCGTCATCGGGGACAGCTCCGCCGGGAGCGGCTCCATCGAGGCGGTCGTGAACCTGGCCGGTCAGTCGATCCCGGGCAGCGGCTTCTTCGTCGCCGCCGAGAGCACCTTCACCCTCACCAACCCGAACCTCACCACGAGCCTCAACTTCGAGAACAGCGACAACGTGACGCACCTCCTCGTCGAGGGCTTCACCGGCGCGAACGGGGACGACCTCGACACGAACGACGATGGCGTCCTCGATGTCACGCCCTGGACCTCGATCCTCGACAGCGTCTCCCTGGTCGAGACGACGAACGTCCCGGCGGATGGCGAGTGGTACTACGGCGCGAGTCAGGTGGGACCGGACGGCGTGTTCGTCCCGGCCCACTCCTACCGCTTCCCGGATGGGACCGGCGCCTTCGAGATCGGCATCTTCGATGTGGCCGTGGCCAGCGACACCCCCGGTGGACCGAACGCGGCCCCTCTCACCGAGGACTGCGGCAACGGACTCGACGATGACGGAGACGGCCTCGCCGACTGCGCCGACGACGACTGCGCCTGCGATGCGGCCTGCAACCCGGTCCCCGCGAACGACGACTGCGCGAACGCCCAGGTCGTCGGAGAGGGGACCTTCACCTTCACCACCACCGGCGCCTCCGACGACGGTCCGACCACCTGCGGCGGAGTGCTCAGCCGGGATGTCTGGTTCAGCTTCACCGCGCCGTGCACGGGGCTGACCACCTTCACCACCTGCGGCACCGCGAGCGTCGGCTTCAACCCCCAGATGGCGATCTACGACGGCACCGGCGGCTGCACCCCGAGCGGCTCCACCTGGATCGCCTGCGACGCGGGGAGCTGCATCGGCTCCGGCGAGCCGGAGATCGTCCTCGATGTGGTCGCGGGGCAGACCTACCTCGTCCAGCTCGGCGGTTTCCTCGACAGCTGCGGGACCGGTGACCTGACGATCACCTGCCCCTCCCCCGACTGCCATGTCGCGCCGAACCCGAACTACACCGAGACCTACGCCGGCGCTGCGGCCTTCACCAACGCCCCCGCGGCGGACATCACCCAGAGCCCGGTCCTCTTCGACTTCGTCACCGTGAGCGGCGTCGGCACGATCACCGATGTCGATGTGCAGGTGAACTGCACCCACCCCTTCGTCGGGGATCTCATCGTCGACATCTTCTCCCCCGCGAACACCTCGGTCCGGGTCCACTCGGCGGGGAACGTCGGCGGGAGCGGGAACATGGATGTCCGCTTCGACGACGAGTCGGCGAACGGCTACGACACCGTCTCCCTCAGCGACGGCCTGAGCTGCCAGCCGTTCTCCCCCCTCTCCCTCTTCGACGGCGAGAGCGCCGACGGCCCGTGGGGCATCACTCTCCAAGACGACTTCCTCGTCCCGGGGGATCCCGCGCGAGGGACCCTCGACGCGTGGAGCGTGATCTTCCCGGCCGCGGATGCGATCCCGGACAACCTCGCGGGCGGGATCGACGCCCAGATCGACTTCTCGCCGACGAACCTCGACGGCGTCGGAGACCTCGACATCGAGCTCGACATCACCCACCCGGCGACCGGAGACCTGCTCGTGAGCCTCAGCTCGCCGAGCGGCACCACCGTCACCCTCCACGACCAGACCGCCGGGGTGGACATCCTCGGTCGCTACGACGACGCGACCGGGAACAACGACGGCTACGGGAACCTCGTCCCGGACGGACCGGGGACCCTCGCCGACTTCGACGGACAGCTGGTCGGCGGCTCCTGGACCCTCAACGTGCAGGACCTCGTCCCGGGGACCACCGGCGCGCTGAACTCCTGGTCGATGCTCGTCTGCCCGCAGTCGTGCGCACCGGTCACCGGCCTCGCCGGCACCTCCGACTGCGCCGTCGGCGCCGTCACGCTGGATTGGCTGAATGGGGAGACCTACTCCTCGATCGAGGTGCTCCGCGACGGCGTCCTCCTCGCCACCATCGGCGGGACCGACACCACCTACACCGACACGGCGCCCCTCGAGGGGTTCCACGAGTACGAGGTCCGGGGCAGCTGCCCCGCCGGCGGCGCCGGTCAGGACTCCCGCTTCGTGAACCACATCGGCTACGCGGGTGAGACCACAATCGTCCTTCAGCTCGAGGGACTCGTCGACCTCGGCGACCCGGGCGCGATCGACAGCGGCGCGGCGATCGAGGCCGCCCTCCTCGCGAACGGCCTCACCTCGGTCAAGCGGATCAGCATCAACCCCCTCGACTATCCGTGCCTCCTCGACCCGGCGATCACCTCGGTGTGGATCGCGGCGGGCACCTACCCGAACAACTACCTGCTCACCACCGCTCAGGGGGACCTGATCGCCTCGATGAGCCAGGCGGGCGTCGCGATCTACCTCGAGAGCGCGGATCACTGGGGCTTCTCCCACGACATCTCCGCCCTCGACCTGCGCGATGGGGTCGACGACCTGATCCACGACGACGTCATCGCCGACGGGGATGACTCCTTCGCCGGCATGGACGGCCTCGACTCGGGGAACGGTCTCGACTGCAGCGCCTACTCCAACGTGGTGTACACCCAGGAGTCGACCCTCACCCTCGGGGAGCAGACCGACCAGTTCGCGATCGCCACCACCGACCCGGAGGTCACCTCCGCTGGGGCGATGTGGGCGCTCGATGACGCCCTCGGCACCCCGTACTTCACCGGCCTCTTCACCGACACCACGACCGGCGGCGACCTCGTCCTCCAGTCCTGGGAGCTCGGCGGCTTCAACGGGGATCAGACCGCGATCGTCGGCCTCTACCTCGACGCCCTCGGCCTCGGGTCCGGTCCCACCGGCGGCTTCGACCGGGGGGACTGCAACGCGGACGCCGCCCTGAACATCGCGGATGCGGTGTTCGTCCTGAGCGCGCTCTTCTCCGGCGGAGCCTCGGGTCCGTGCCTCGACGCCTGTGACGGGAACGACGACGGCTCCATCAACATCGCCGACGCGGTCTACCTGCTCTCGACCCTCTTCACGGGAGGGGCGAGCCCGCCGGCTCCCCATGGGGCGTGCGGGGCGGATCCGTCCGCGGACGCGCTCGACTGCGCCAGCTTCCCGCCCTGCCCCTGATCGGAGGGACGGAGCGCGGAACGGGCGCGCGGGGGTGAGGAGGGTCGACCCTCCTCACCCCCGTTCTCTTTCCGCTCCCCCTCTCGTAGGATCGGCGGCGAGGCGAGATGGGGGGATCGGTTGGGGGGCACGGCGATGGTCGAGGAGCGAGGGGAGGCGGCGGAGACCCCGCCGCGGCGGAGCCTCATCGGCCGGGCCCGGGGCCTCGCCGGGCTCATCCTCCTCTCCCGACTCCTCGGCGTCGTGCGGGAGCAGTTCTTCGCGCGCCTCTTCGGGAGCGGCCTCCACGCCGACGCCCTCGTGGTCGCCTTCCGACTGCCGAACCTGCTGCGGGACCTCGTGGCGGAGGGAGCCCTCTCCGGGGCGCTGGTGCCCTCCCTGAGCCAGACGAGGAAGGAGTCCGGGGCCGCAGGGGTCAACTCCCTGACGCAGGCGCTCCTGACCCGCCTGAGCCTCCTCACCGGCACTCTCTCGATCCTCGGGATCATCTTCGCCCCCGCGCTCATCGACCTCTTCGCCGGGGGGTTCCTCGAGGGGCCCGCCGGAGCGGAGAAGCGGGCGGAGACGATCCGCCTGACCCGGATCCTGTTCCCCTTCCTCTGGCTCGCCTCCCTCGCCGGGGTGGCCCGCTCCGTCCTCAACCTCGAGCAGCGCTTCCGGCTCCCGGCCCTTGCCCCACCGGCCGCGAACCTGCTCGCCATCGTCGTGGGCGGGGCCCTCCTCCTGAGTCACCCCTCCGGCTCCACCTCCGCCACCGCCTGGGCGCTCGCCCTCCTCGGCGGCGGCGCGCTCTCGTTCCTGATCCAGCTCCCGGTCCTCCGACGAGGGGGGCTCTCCCTGCGCCCCTCCCTCCGCGTCCGTCACCCCGGGCTGCGCGGGATCTACCGTCGCCTCCTCTACGCCGGAGTCGCGGCCGCGGCGGTTCAGGTGAACATCCTGGTGGGAACCAGCCTCGCCGCGTTCCTGGAGGAGGGATCGGTCTCCGCCCTGAACTACGCCTTCCGGCTCATCTACCTCCCGATCGGGCTCGTCGGGGTCGTGATCGCCGCCGTCTCCACGGTCGACATCAACCATCGGATCGCCGGTGAGGATCGAGCCGGGGCCTCGACCGATCTCGAGGGGGCGCTTCGCCTCGCGGTGCTCCTCTCCCTCCCCTCGGCGGTCGGTCTCTGGATCCTCGCGGAGCCGGTGGTGCGCCTGATCTACGAGTACGGGAGCTTCACCCCCGCGGACACCGCCCGCGTCGCGATCGCAGTGCAGGGATACGGGGTCGGCCTCCTCTTCTACTCCCTCGCGAAGGTCCTCTCCCCCGCCTGCACCGCGGTCCGACGGGAGCGAGCCCCCGCCGTCGCCGCGGTCCTCTCGTGCGTCGGCTACGTGATCTGCGCCCAGCTCACCTACCGGGAGCACGGTGTCCTCGCCCTCGCCCTCGCCGCCTCCGTCGCGGCGGTCCTGAACTGCACGATGCTGCTCCTCGTCCTGCGGCGTGAGCTGGGCCCGCAGTTCCACTTCTTCCGGGGAATCTCCCGCGCCGCGCTCCTCACCCTCGCGATGGCTCCGGTCTGCCACTGGACCTGCCGCGGTCTGGACCGCCTGTGGGGAAGCGAGGGGTTCCTCGCCCGTCTCGGGACGGTGGGAGGAACGGTCGTCGCAGGGGCGATCATCGTCCTCGGGGGCGGTCTTCTCCTGCGCGTGCCGGAGGCCCGGGAGTTGCTGCGGATCCGGAGTCCGAAGCCCGAGCCCGGAGCCGCTCCCGAGCTCCGCTGACCCCGCCTCGATTCGGTTGGCCGACCGTTCGCCGATGCCTAAGATCGGGCCGGAACGACCGGCTCCCCCGGTCGGCCGGGACGCCCCTCCGCCCCCTTCATCCATGGCCCCTTCATCCATGGGCCGTGCCCGACGGGCGATCCCCCCGATCCACCCCCGGACCCCGCATGATGCTCCTCCCCGAGGAGCGGAAGAGGAGGGATGCGATGTCGAGTCCCGAAGCCCCCACCGGCGGCGCCTCCGGCCCCGTCCCATCCCTCGACGCCCGGGTCGCCGAGCAGGCCGCCCTCGGGCGCACGGTGATCGACGAGATCGGCAAGGTCCTCGTGGGCCAGGAGATGATGGTCTCCCGCCTGCTGATCGGGCTGCTGACCGGCGGACACGTCCTGCTCGAGGGGGTGCCCGGCCTGGCGAAGACGCTCACCGTCCGCTGCCTCGCCGACTCCATCGACACCGGCTTCTCCCGCATCCAGTTCACGCCGGACATGCTCCCGGCGGATGTGATCGGGACGGAGATCTTCAACCCCCGCGAGGCGACCTACTCCGTGAAGAAGGGGCCGATCTTCTCGAACCTCGTGCTCGCGGATGAGATCAACCGCGCCCCGGCGAAGGTGCAGGCCGCGCTCCTCGAGGCGATGCAGGAGCGCCAGGGGACGATCGGGGGGCAGACCTTCCCGCTGGAGGAGCCGTTCCTCGTCCTCGCGACCCAGAACCCCGTCGAGCAGGAGGGGACCTACCCCCTCCCCGAGGCGCAGGTCGACCGCTTCCTGATGAAGGTGCGGGTCGGGTACCCGACGAAGGGGGACGAGCGGAAGGTGCTCGACCGCATGGCGAGCGGCCAGCCGATCCCCGAGGTCCGCAAGGTGGCGAGCCCGTCGCAGATCCTCGAGGCGCGCCGCACCATCGAGCAGGTCTTCGTCGACGACAAGGTGCGCGACTACATCGTCGACCTCGTCCACGCCACGCGCGAGCCGACCGCGGCCGGCCTCGGCTCCCTCGAGGGGATGATCGAGATGGGCGCGAGCCCGCGCGCCTCCATCAGCTGGATGAAGGCGTCGAAGGCCCACGCCCTCCTGCAGGGGCGGAGCTACGTCACCCCCCACGATGTGAAGACCCTCGCCGGCGACATCCTGCGCCATCGCATCGCCCTCAGCTTCGAGGCGGAGGCGGAGGGCAAGGACCCGGACAGCATCATCGGAGAGATCCTCGACGGGATCCTCGTCCCCTGAGCGAGCCCGCCGGGAACCCCGGGCGAGGGACGGAGTGCGCGCATGCTCCCCAGTGAGATCATCCGCCGGGTCCGCGAGATCCAGGTCCGGACCGGTCGCCAGGTCGCGGATGTCCTGGCCGGGGAGTACATCTCCGTCTTCCGGGGCAGCGGCATCGAGTTCGACGAGGTGCGCCCCTACCTCCCCGGCGACGATGTGCGGACGATCGACTGGAACGTCACCGCCCGCACCGGGGAGCCCCATGTGAAGCGCTATGTCGAGGAGCGCCAGCTCACCCTCTCGTTCCTCGTCGACATCTCCGGCTCCCAGGAGTTCGGCTCCGGGGCCCGCTCGAAGCGGGAGGCCGCGGCGGAGCTCTCCGCCCTCCTCGCCTTCAGCGCGATCCAGAACGACGACAAGGTGGGGCTCACCCTGTTCCACCACGACATCGAGCAGTACATCCCCCCGCGCAAGGGTCAGCGTCACGCCCTCCGCGTGGTGCGCGAGGTGCTCGCCCACGGCAGCGTCGAGCGCCGCCGCCCCCGCGCGCTGCGCCGGGGGCGCCCGGCCGGGGCGCCGCGGCGCCGCGGCCGGTCCGGTCGACGCGGGACCTCGATCCAGGGCGCGCTGGAGTTCTTCCTCTCCGTGACCCCGCGCAAGAGCGTCTGCTTCGTGATCAGCGACTTCCTCGACGAGGGCTGGGAGTCCGCGCTGCGGTCCGCCAACCGGAAGCATGATGTCATCGCGGTGCTCATCACCGATCCCCGGGAGCTGGAGCTCGCTCCGGTCGGGCTCATCGAGCTCGAGGACGCCGAGACCGGGGAGCGCCGCCTCGTCGACACCGGCAAGGGCGCGTTCCGCCGGGAGGTCGCGGCCGCCTCCCGGCGTCGAATCGACGCCCTCCGGGCGCGGCTGACCCCGAGCGGGATCGACCTCATCCATGTCGATGCCGCGACCTCGGTGGTCGATCCCCTCGTCCGGTTCTTCAAGGCCCGGGAGAGGAGGCTCCGGCGATGAGCCCCCTCCGCCGCGCGCTCCTCCTGACGCTGCTCCTCCTCGTCGCCGTCCCCGGGTCGAGCTCCTGTCCGGCCTCGCAGGACGCGACCGGGGTCGCCGACCCGCCGGAGGAGGCGGCCGGGGAGCCCGCGGGGATCACGCGGGAGACGACCCGAGGCCCGGTCACCGCGGCCATCTCCCTCGCCCCCGCCACGCCCCGGATCGGGGATGTGATCACCCTCTCCCTCGAGGTGACGGCCGCCGCCGACGTCGAGGTCCTCATGCCCGCCTTCGGGGAGTCCCTCGGGAGCTTCTCGATCCTCGAGTTCGCCCCGCGGGAGGAGCTCGCCGCCGACGGTTCGATTCTCCACTCCCAGCGCTACTCCCTCGATGTGCCGAACTCGGGCGAGTGGCGGATCCCGCCCCTCATCGTCGAGTTCGTCGACGGTCGCGAGGGGAAGCGCCCCGCACCGGAGGGAGAGGATGCCTACGAGCTCCTCACGGAGGCGCTGCCCTTCACCGTCGCCTCCGTCATCCCCACCGACGCTGCGGCGGAGCTCCGTCCCCCGCTCGGTCCTCTCGACCCCCTGCCCACCGCCCTCGAGCGCGCGACCCCCTGGATCGGCCTCGCGCTCCTCCTCCTGGTCGCGCTCCCCCTCGGCATCGTGCTCATCGTGCGGGCCCGCCGTCGGGTGCGCCGCCGCAGCGCCTACGACCTCGCGGTCTCGCGCCTGCGCGCGCTCGCCCGCGCGCCGCGGGGGACGCCGGAGGAGATCGACCGCTTCTTCGTCGAGCTCTCCGCCATCGTCCGGCGCTACCTCGAGGACCGCTTCGAGATCCGCGCTCCGGAGAGCACGACCGAGGAGTTCCTCGACCGGGCGAGTCGCTCCGCCTCCCTCTCCGATGAGCACGGGGACCTCCTCGACCGCTTCCTCCGTCGGGCGGACCTCGTCAAGTTCGCGCGGACGATCCCCGGAGAGACGGAGATCGAGGACTCCCTCGCCTCCGCCGAGCGCTTCCTGGAGGAGACGCGCCATGACGCGCCGCTCCTCGAGGTCGCCGAGGGGAGGGGCGCGTGATCGTCGCCACCTCGTGGGAGCTCCGGGACCCGGCGCTCCTCCTCCTCGCCCTCGTGGTGCCGGTGCTCTGGCTCCTCTGGCGGCGCTCCCCCGGCGTGGTGCTCTTCTCCGACCTCCGCATCGTCGAGAGCGGTCCCCGCGGGTGGCGGGTGCGCCTCGCCGGACTGCCGGCGCTCCTGCTCGCGGTCGCCGCCATCTCCATCGCGGTCGCCCTCGCCGGGCCGCGCCGCGGAGATGCGACCACCCGGGTGAGCCGGGATGGGATCGCGATCCAGATGGTGATCGACCGCTCCGGCTCGATGGCGGCGCTCCCCGCGAACGACCCGACCAAGAACCGCCTTCAGACCTTGCAGGAGGTCTTCCGGCGCTTCCTCCTCGGCGATGGAGGCGCACCCCGCCGCCCCGACGACCTGATCGGCGCCGTGGCGTTCGCCCGGTATCCCGACAGCATCTGCCCCCTGACCCTCGACCACGCCAGCCTCGCCCTGATCGTCGATGACCTGGAGCCGATCCTGGACGAGAGTGAGAGCGCGACGGCGATCGGGGACGGGCTGGCCCTCGCGGTGGAGCGCATGCGCGAGCACCCCGCCCGCTCGAAGGTGGTCGTCCTCCTCACCGACGGCAGCGACAACGCGAGCCTCATCGATCCCCTCACCGCGGCCCAGCTCGCGGTCGACCAGGGGGTGCGGGTCTACACGATCGGAGCCGGTCGCACCGGCAGCGTCGTCTACCGCTTCTTCGACCCCGGGCTCCAGCGGGAGCGGGAAGTGGAGCGCTTCGAGCGGTTCGACCCGAGCCAGCTGATGGAGATCGCGGAGCTCACCGGCGGCCAGTACTTCGCGGCGGAGGACGAGGTCGCCCTCGAGCGGGTCATCCGCGAGATCGACCAGCTGGAGCGAAGCGAGATCACCGAGACCCGCTACCTGCGCTACACCGAGTACTTCTCCTCCTTCCTCCTCCTGGCCCTCGTGAGCCTCGCGCTCGGGGGGCTCCTCGGCGGTACCGTCCTGAGGAGGCTGCCATGAGCGACTTCCGCTTCGCCGAGCCCCAGTGGGTGCACGCCATCTGGGGGGTGCTCCTCCTCGTCGGGGCCCTCGTGCTCCTCGAGCTTCGCTCCGGGCGCTCCCTCGATGCGTTCGTGGGGCGGCTGCTGCAGCCCCGCCTCGCGGCCCGGGCGCCCCGCCGGCGGCGGCTCGCGCGGATCGGGCTCCTCGGGCTCTCCGGGGTGGCGCTGGTCCTCGCCCTGATGCGCCCTCAGCTCGGCCTCACCTTCGTGAGCACGCCGAAGGCGGGAGCGGAGATCTTCTTCTGCCTCGATGTGTCCCGCTCGATGCTCGCGGAGGATGTCGTGCCCAATCGCCTCGAGCGCGCGAAGGACGAGATCGAGCAGCTCCTGCCGCTCCTCGACGGGGACCAGGTGGGGCTGATCGCGTTCGCGGGGCGCGCGTCGATCATCTGCCCGCTCACCCCCGACCTCAGCTTCTTCCGGCTCGTCCTCGACGAGGTCTCCGCCAACTCGGTCGGTCGGGGCGGGACGCGCCTCGAGGAGCCGCTGCGGAAGGCGGTCGATGCGTTCGGGCTCCGGGAGGATGCTTCGAAGATGATCATCATGATCACCGACGGTGAGGACCACGACAGCTTCGTGGAGGAGGCGGCCGTGCTCGTGAAGGAGCGCGGCGTGCGCTTTCTGGCGATCGGCATCGGCGACGAGGCGGGGAGCCCCATCGAGATCACCGATCCTCGGACCGGGGCGCGGGAGCCGCTGCGGGATGGGAACGGCGCGCCGGTGCGCTCGCGACTCGATGGGGAGACTCTCCGGGCGATCGCGACCGAGTGCGAGGGGCGCTACATCCTCGCGGGGACGAGGGCCCTCGACCTCGAGGACATCTACGAGCGCTCGATCGAGCCGATGATGCGCAGCTCCAGCGAGAGCGGTGGGCGCTCGATCCGGCAGGAGGCGTACCAGTGGCCCGCCCTCCTCTCCCTCCTCGCCCTCTTCGCCGCCGCCCTCGTCACCGGGCGGCCGCGCCCTCCCCTCGCCACGATCGCGGGGCTGCTCCTGCTCCTTCCCGGCCCGGCCCTCGCGCAGGATGCGACGACGGTCGGCGGCGGCGAGGAGAGTCCCCCCCGTCTCTCGGCCCCGGAGGAGAACGAGGGAGCGGAGGGCGGCGTGGCGGGGAGCGCGGCGGAGAGCGAACCGCCACCCCCGTCGGCAGCCGCGGAGGCCGGGCGGGTGGAGCCCGAACTCACGCCCCGGGAGCTGCACAACGGCGCGCTCGAGGCGCTGCAGGAGGGAGACCTGGAGGCGGCTCGCGCGCTCTTCGAGCGCGCGGAGGAGGCGTCCGGCCTCGATGCCCTTCTCCGCTACCGCTGTCGCTACCACCTCGGATGGCTCCATGTGGAGGAGGCGAACCGGCTCCTCGGTGGCGAGGAGGCGGAGGGGGCGATCGAGGAGCTGGAGGCGGCCGCGAACCGCTTCCGCGACGCCCTCCGGGTTCGCCCCGAGGGAGAGGAAGCGCGCCACAACCTCGAGGTGGTGCTCCGCCGCATCCGCGAGCTCCGCGACTCCCTGCGCGCCGAGGAGGAGGAGACCCTCGAGGGTCGCCTCGACGGGCTCATCGAGCGCCAGCGGGAGCTCCTCGCGGAGATCCGCTCCCTCATCGACGGCGAGGTCGCGAACCCGGACGCATCCCTCGATGAGCGGGCGCGCCGACGCTACCGCGCGCTGTCGGTCGTGGAGCTGCAGCTCCTCTCCGACCTCGGCGTCCTCGCCGGAGACGCGGAGGAGGAGCGCCGCTCCATCGAGGGGACTCCCGAGGAGGAGCGCACCCCCGAGCAGGAGGTCCGCCGGAACCGAATCGAGCGCCTCGTCGAGCACCTCACCCGCGCTCAGGAGCGCCTCGGTCAGGCGCGGCGCACCCTGCGGCGCCAGCAGGGGGAGCGGGGGGCGCGGCGCGCCTCCCTCGGCCTGAGCGCCCTGAAGCGGGCGCGGGAGCAGCTCCGAGAGCCGCTCGAGGTCCTCGATTGGATCCTCCCCGACGCCCGCTCGCTCCTCGAGCAGGGGACCCTCCTCGCGGTGAGCTCCCTCCCGGACCTCACCGGGGAGCGTCCCCCTCTCCCTGCGTGGATCGGGGCGGAGTCCCTCGGGGAGGAGTCGACCGAGATCGGAGAGCGGGTCGGCGAGCTCGCGGACATCTTCCGCGGCGCCGCCTCCGCGGACGCTCCTCCTCCCGACCCCGCCGATCCCGAGGCGGCCCAGCGGGAGCGGGCGATCGCGATGGTCCGCGAGGCGCTCCCCTCCCTGGACTCCGCCACCGCCGCCTTCGACGAGGCGGCCGTCGAGTTCCCCGCCGAGCGAGCGCGCGAGGGGGCGCGCGCGACCGGCCGCGGGGTGGCCGCCCTGATGGAGGCGCGGGAGCTGTTCCTTGATGCGAAGGGGCTCATCGAGCTCCTCTGGCAGAGCGAGAGCGCCGTGCTCCAGGCGCTGCGCGGCGAAGATGGGGACGATCGGGAGTCGCGCCTCGCCCTCCTCCCCGAGGCTCGGGCGCTGCATGAGAAGGCCGAGGCGCGCCTCGGTCGGCTCCGCTCCTTCATCGAGGAGGAAGCGGCCGAGGTGGAGGAGATGCGAGCGGCGGTCGATGCCGCGGATCCCGCCGCGCCTCCCGCCGAGGGAGCCCCCACCGAGGAGCAGGTCACCCGCATGGAGGAGCGCATCGACCTCGTCCAGAGGCTCCTCGAGGAGGTCGAGCGGACCACCTCGACCGCCCGCGCCACCTTCGATGAAGAGGCGGAGCGGGAGGAGTCGGAGATCGACCTCGACCGAATCGCCGCGGATCTGGACCGCGTGCTCCCCCCCCTCGAGCTCCTGCGGCGGATCTACTTCACCCTCATCGAACATCTCCGGGACCTCACCCGCCGTCAGCAGGAGCTGAACGACCGCACCGCGGATGGGATCGCCCTCGCCCGCGGCACGCCGGAGGAGGCGGGGCGCCACCTCATCCCGCTCCGTCGCGACCAGGAGGAGCTGCGGGCGATCGCGACCGAGCTCGCGCCCGCAGTGCGGGAGCAGGGGGAGCAGATGCCGGAGTCCGATGGAGCATCTCCACCCGGAGGAGCCCCGGGCGCCGGGGGCGGTCCGGGGCGGGCGGAGTGGCTGCGGGCCGCGGAGCTCATCGAGAGCGCCGCCGGGGAGCAGGGGACCGCCCTGAGCAGCCTCTTCACCGAGCCCCCCGAGGGGGAGAGCTTCCCCCTCGATGCGGGGGAGGCGGCCCAGCAGGCCGCCCTGGAGCAGCTCGCGGAGGCGCTCTTCCTCCTCGATCCTCCTCCGGAGACCGACCCCGGGGAGGACTCCGGGGAGGAGCAGCCCTCGGAGGCCTCCGCCGGAGAGGAGGGTCGACCGGAGGGCGGAGATCCGGGACAACTCCTCCAGGAGGTTCGGGACCGCGAGGCCCAGCGGCGCGCCGAGCAGCAGCGCGAGGGCGGTGCGGACCCGAGCGTGGAGAAGGACTGGCGATGAGACTCGATCGGCTGCCGCGAGGATGGACGCTGCTCCTCCTCGGCCTCCTCGCCCTCTCCCCGGGGGCGGAGGTCGCGGCGCAGGAGCCGGCCCGGGGTGAGCTCCGCCTCTCCCGCGGCCCGTACTACGTCGATGTGCCGATCACCCTCGAGCTGAGCGTCACCGGCATGAACGGGCCGGAGGAGCCGCAGGTCGAGCCGGGCCCCCTCCCGGCCGGGGCGACCCTCACCGGCCCGAGCTACAGCCGGAACTCGATGCGGACCGTCCGCACCGGTCCCGATGGTCGGCTCGTCTCTCAGAGTCGGATCACCTGGACGATGCGCTACCAGTTCTCCGCCCCCGCCGAGGGGAAGGTGCGGATCCCGGACTTCCGCGTGACGCAGGGCTCCAACGCGACCACCGTCTCCGGCGCGGTCATCCCCCTCTCCGTGATCCCCGTCTCCGATCAGGTCGGCGTCGAGGTGGTGCTTCCGGAGCGGGCGATCTACCCGGGGCAGCGGGTGCCGATCGAGGTCCGGATGCAGTTCCGCACGGAGCTCGCGAACACCAATGTGGAGTACGCCCTGCGCGTCCCCTTCAGCGCCCTCGAGCCGCGGTTCAGCTTCGTCGACGCCGAGCTCGCGCGCGGGGACAAGGGGCTGCGGATCGAGACCGGCTCCGGCACGGTCGAGTTGAAGCGGGAGACCCGCTCGCAGCAGGGGTCGGACCGGGGATGGACCTGGCTGGTGGCGGAGCGGGAGCTCGTCCCCCTGCGCGCCGGCACCTTCGAGCTCCCCGCGAGCACGCTCCTCTGGGTGAACGGGAAGCGCTGGCGGCGGACGATGTTCGGCCGCGAGGCGACCGAGACCGAGCTCCTCCTCGCCAAGGGGGTCCCCCGCTCCATCGAGGTGCGTCCGATCCCCGAGCAGGGGCGCCCGGCGAGCTTCGCCGGCGCGGTCGGCCGGGGGTTCACGATCGGGGTGGAGGTGGACCGCAGCGTGGTCCGCACCGGAGACCCGATCCAGCTCACCTTCCGCCTCCAGGGGGACGGGAACCTCGCGGCCGCGGGGCTCCCGGACCTGTACGGGGCGGGGCTCCCCGAGCGCGGGTTCAGCTACAGCGGGGGGTCTCCCCCGGGGCTGCTCGAGGAGGGCGGGAAGGTCTTCTCGGTGACCGTCCGCCCCACCGACCCCGCGGTGAACGCCCTCCCCCCCCTCGAGTACTCGTGGTTCGATCCCGAGACCGCCTCCTTCCGCACGACGCGCACCGCGCCGATCGCCCTCGCGGTCGAGGCGGGGGAGGTCGTCGGCGCCGAGGCCGTGGTCGGGGGGCCCGAGCCGGGCGAGGGCGCGGAGCGGGAGGAAGCCCCGGTCCGCGCCGGCGGGGCGCGCCCCCGCTTCGTCCTCGATGGCGCGGACCTCTCCCTCGAGAAGTCCGCCGCGCGCCTCGCGATCGCGGAGAGCGACCGCTTCGGCGGAGCCACGGCGCGGGGGGGGCTCATCCTCCTCGGGCTCCTCTCCCTCCTCGCGGCCTTCGGCTCCCGCGTCCGCGACCGCGTCCCTCCGGAGGTCCGGGCGCGAAGACAGCGCCTCGCCCGACTCGCCGGGGAGGTGGAGGCCGCCGCGACGAACCCCGGCCCGGACGGAGCCCGCGCCCTCGTCGGCGCCCTCCGCGCCATGGCTCGGGAGGTCCGACAGGGAGGCGGCGGGAGCGTCGAGGGGCTCGAGGAGTTCATCCGGATCAGTGAGGAGGGGATCTACGCCCCCGATGGCGAGACCCGTGGCGACGAGGAGCGGGGACGCCGAGCGCGGGAGCTCGCGCGGCAGCTCGAGGAGGCGGGACGATGAGCCGCTCGAACATCCCGAGGCTCTCCCGACTCGGAGCGCTGCTCGTCCTCCTCCTGCTCCCGACCAGCGCTCCCGCGCGGGATGCCCGCACCCTCCTGGAGGAGGTCCTGCCGCCGGCGATCGCCGAGTACGAGCGGGCCCTCACCCTCTCCGACCGGGATGCGCGGCTCGAGGGTTTCGAGCGCGCCCGCCTCCAGTTCCAGCGGGCGATCCGGGAGGGCACCGCCGAGAACGCCGACCTCTGGACGAACCTCGGGAACGCCGCGCTCGGCGGCGAGAGCCTCGGAGTGGCGATCCACGCCTACCGCACCGCCCTCCGCCTCGACCCGGACCACCGGCGCGCGGGGGGGAACCTCGCGCACGCCCGCCGCCTCCTCCCCGACTGGGTGCCGACCCCGGCCGAGGGGGGCGCGCTCGACACCTTCCTCTTCTGGGCGCAGCGGCTCTCCTCCGCGGAGCGCGGCATCCTCGCGGCGGGCGCCCTGCTCATCGCCGCGCTCCTCCTCTCCGTCGGGATCGCCCGTCGTCGGGGCGGCCTGCGGACCCTCGCGGTCCTCCCCCTGCTCGTCGGGGTTGCGCTCCTGCTCACCGGCGGCGGCACCTCGCTCGACACGATGGAGGCGGTCATCATCGTCGAGGACACGGTGGCCCGCGCCGCCGACTCCCGCAGCGCCCCCGCGAAGTTCTCCGAGCCGCTGCCCGATGGGGTGGAGGTGACGATCCTCGAGGAGCGAGAGGGGTGGCGGAGGGTCGGGCTCTCCGATGGCCGGGATGCTTGGGTGCCGACCGCGTCGGTCGCCCGCCTCGGGGAGCTCCCCTAGGGGTCGATCGAGAGGACGCGCTTGTCGAGGAGGCGATCGCCGAGCTCGACCCCCGCGAGGAGCTCCGCGATCCGCTCCCCCGCCGTGCCGTCCCCGTAGGGGCTCTCGACCGTCGGGAGCACCGATCGGAACTCCTCGGAGAGCACCCGCTCGATCGCCGCGAGGATCCCCTCCGCCTCGGGCGGGGCGCCGATGACGCACGCCGCGCGCTCCCGCCCCTGCTGGCGTCTCCCGACATCGACCGCCGGAATCGGGATCGCCGGCGCCTCCATGATCCCGCTCGACGAGTTCCCCACGATCGCCGCCGCCTCCCGCAACAGACCCCAGTACTCGAGGTGAGGCAGGTTCACGAAGAGGTGGGTACGGGGGCGCTCCTCGGCGAGACGACGCGCCCGCTCCTGCAGGGCGTAGCTGCCGGCGTCGGCGTTCGGGAAGCAGAAGACGAGGGGACGGTCGACCCGGCGGAGGGCCGCGAAGAAGGCATCCGCCTCCGCCGCGGGGTCGGGATCCAGGGTCACCGGGTGGTACGCGACGACGAGGTGCCCGGGGTCGATGCTCGCTCCATGCCGCGCCGCGACCTCCGCCGCGGCGGGGATCTCGCTCCGGCGGAGGTGATCGAGGCTCGGCGCGCCGACCCGATGGACCCGCCACGGCTCCTCGCCGAGGGAGAGCACCCGCGCCTCCGCGCGCCGGGTGGGGACGAGGTGTAGGTGGGCCATCTTGGTGAGGGCATCCCGGACCGCCTGGTCGATCGCCCCCTCCGAGAGCTCCCCTCCCTCGATGTGCGCGATGGGGATCCGCAGGGCGAGAGCGACCGAGGCGGGCGCGAGCATCTCGTAGCGATCCGCGATGATGAGGAGCAGATCGGGGCGCTCCGCCGCGAGGATGTCGGCGAGGGACAGGGTCGCGACCCCGATCGTCTTCGCCATGCCGACATCACGATCGCTCGAGAGGAGGCACTCCACGCGGTGGGCGACCTCGAAGCCATCCCGCTCGATCTCCGCGATGGTGTCCCCCCAGGTCGGGGAGAGATGAGAGCCGAAGGCGATGAGGCGGAGCTCGACCCCCGGCCGCGCCGCGAGCTCGCGCAGCGGCCAGACGAGGTGACCGTAGTCCGCACGGGAGGAGGTGACGACGGCGATCCGGCGGGGAGCGGCGGTCAACGGCTCATCTCTCCGCCTCGAGGTCGAGGTAGTAGACCGTGCGATTCTCGTTCCAGACCGATGGGATGTGATGGACGCGGATCCACTCGCTCGCGTTGCGCCCGACCGCGTGCCCGTCCTCCACCTCCCCGCCCTCGGCGAGGATGTAGTGGGCGACGTTGTACGCCCAGGAGGCGACCTCGTTCTGGTCCTTCGGCGAGCCATGGACCTCGAGCTCGTAGTGCCCGAAGGACTCCATGCCGCTCGTGCGCAGGGAGTGGGTGTCGTCGTCGTTGCGGATCACCTGGAAGTCGACCCAGAGGCGCAGCGGCAGCTCGCTCGGGGACATCCCATCGGAGGAGGCCTGGAACGCCTCGGGGGAGTGCACCGACGGAGCCCCCGCCCAGAAGACCCCCAGCGCATCGAAGGCGCGGGAGAGCATCGAGACGACCCGCGTCAGGAAGAGCGCCCGCATCGTCGGCTTCCCCGACTCCGGCCCCTTCACGGCGACCACCAGATGGGCCCCGGCGCGCTCGAACGCCGCGGCGCCCTCCGGCCAGTACCACGCTCCCCGGAGGGGACCCTCCGTCACCGCCTCGGGGACCGGCTCGGGAACGCCGACGATCCGCAGGCGCTCCTCCCCCACCGCCCCGGCGAACCCCTCGGTGACCCGCGTGTCGCGATCGAAGGTCTCACCGAAGACCGGGAGGAGCACGCCCTCGATCGCGGTCGGCAGCTCATCGGGGAGGTCGGAGAGGGCGAGGATGGCGAGGAAAGAGGTGGACGCTTCCATCGGATCTCCTGAGGTTCTGGGGAAGGAAGACTGTAACGGACGAGCGCCCCCGGCGGAACGGATCCCCCCCCCCGATTGGACTCGGGAGCGGCGATCGGGGAGACTCCGGTCCGCGATTCCACCCAGGAGGGAGCGTTCCTTGTCCGATGATGCGCGACGACCCGAGGAGGAGCCCGACCCGCGCTTCGAGGCCGGTGCGCGCCGGGTCCGCCGCCTCGCCCTCTTCAGCGGTCGGATCGTCCTCCTGCTCCTGATCCTCCTCTTCCTCGGACAGCGCTGGCTCCTCTTCCCGCGGGACGCGAGCCCCGTCCCCCTCCCGGACGGCGGCGTCGGCGCCCGCGTCCGCGCGGTGACCCTCCGCACCGAGGACGGCCTCGACCTCACCGCGTGGTTCCATCCCGGATCCCCCCGCGCGCTCGTCATCCTCTTCCCCGGGAACGGCGGGAACCGCGGGGGGCGGTACGAGTTCGTCCAGATGATCCGCAACCAGGGCTGCTCGGTTCTGCAGGTCGAGTACCGCGGCTACGGGGGGAACCCGGGGAAGCCGAGCGAGGCGGGGCTCTACCTCGATGCCGAGGCCGCGCTCGCCTGGGCGCGGGCGAAGCTCGCGGCGGAGCGGCCGGAGCTCCCCACCGAGCCGGCGCTCATCCTCATGGGCGAGTCCCTCGGGACCGGGGTCGCGGTCGAGATGGCGACGCGCCACCCCGTCGACGGCCTCGTGCTTCACTCCGGCTACCCATCGATTCCCGCGGTGGCGCGGGCCCAGCTCGGGGGGCTCCCCATCGGTTGGCTCGGCCGTGACCGCTTCGAGAGCGCGCGCAAGATCGGGGGCCTCACCTGCCCGAAGCTCTTCCTCCACGGCAAGGAGGACGCGGTGATCCCCCTGCGCCTCGGCGATGCCCTCTACATCGCGGCCGCCGCCCCGAAGGAGCGGGTGACGATCGAGCGCGCGGGGCACAACGATCTCTGGATCGCGGATGTGGGGCGCTACTTCGGTCGGCTGCGGAGCTTCCTCGAGAGCTGCACGGAGAGGAGCGCTGGGAGGAGCGCTGGGAGGAGCGCTGGGAGGAGCGCTGGGAGGGGCCCTGGGAGGGGCGCCGAGAGGGACACGGAGAGCGGCGCCGCGCGGGAGTCCGCCATCCTCGAAGGGTGAGAGGCCGCGCGCCCCTATTCCCCCTCCGCCGGGGACCACTCCCCGGCGTAGAGCGTCGAGAACTCCGCCCACTCCGCTTCGACCCCCGCGAACTCCAGCCCGATGAGCTGGCGGATGTGCAGGAGGTCGTGCGCCACCCAGGAGGCGAGGAGGTCTCCCCCCCTCAGGACGAAGCCCCGGGGGTGGGTGCGCTCCCGTTCGAGCGGGGCGACATCGAGGGACGCCAGCCACTGGAGCGAGCGCTCCCGCTCCTGCGCGAACTCCGCCACGACCGCGTCGAGGGTGCGTGCGCGGAAGTCGAGCTCCTCGACCCGCCCTTCCGGATCGATGGGAGCCCACGGCGTCTCCGGCTCGTGCAGGAGGAGATCCAGACGCGGGCGGAAGTCCTCGCGCTCCTCGCACAGGAGGTGCCCGATGACCTCGATGAAGGACCACCGCGCGGGGTCGGGGCGCCAGGTCGGATCGACCGGGGGCTCCTCTGCGAGGCGCGCGATGATCCCCGCGCTGCGTCGCAGGTGCACGATCGCCTCGGGAAGGCCTCCGCTCATGCCTCCGCCGCTCATGCCTCCGCCCCGTCGAGCCGCTCGAGGAGCTCCACCGCCGCCACGCCGTCCTCGACGACGCGGATCAGGTCCTTGTGGACATCGTGGATCATCCGCTCCTCGCGCATCCGCTCGATCTGGGTGAGGTAGCCGGACCAGAAGCCATCGAGGTCGACGATGACGAGGGGCTTCTCGTGAAACCCGAGCTGGTGGGCGGTGAGGAACTCCGCGAGCTCCTCCAGGGTGCCGAATCCTCCGGGGAGGGCGATCGCGGCATCGGAGCGCTCGATCATGATCCGTCGACGCTCCTGCATGTCGCGGGTGATGATGAGCTCGTCGCTCTCCTCGAAGGTCAGCCCGTCCTCATGGAAGAAGCTCGGGATGACGCTGACCACCGAGGCGCCGGTCTCCTTCGCACCCCGGGCGACCTCCTCCATCGTGCCGATGTTCCCCCCGCCGTAGACGAGCCCGTGCCCCCCGGTCCCGATCCGACGACCGACGGCGCGCGCGGTCTCGAAGTAGGGGCGCGGAGCCTCGAGGCTGGCGGAGAGGTAGACGCAGATCTGCACGGCGGGGTCCTTTCGGAGCGACGGAGCGGGAGGCTCGGGTCGGGCGGCCCCGACGGAGAGCCCAGAGTATCCGAAGCGGCCCCGGGGGGCACCGAGGCGGCTAGCTCCCCCGTCGTCGCAGCCGCAGCTGATCGACGGCGACCGCGCCGATGATGATGTGCCCGACGATGATCTCCTGGACGTAGTTGGGGAGGCCCATGGCGGTGCAGCGGTTGCGAAGGAAGGTCATCAGGAGCGCCCCCATGAAGGCGCCGAGGACCGAGCCCTGCCCCCCCGACAGGCTCGCGCCGCCAATGACCACCGCGGCGATCACATCGAGCTCGAGTCCCAGTGCGCTCGTGGGATCCCCCTCCGTCAGGCGGACCATCGTCATCAGGCCGGCGAGCCCGGCGAGGGCGCCGGCGAGGGTGTAGATCCCCAGCTTGGTGCGACCGATCCGGATCCCGCAGAGGCGGGCGGTCGCCTCGTTCGAGCCGATGGCGAGGGTGTACCGCCCGAAGACCGAGCGCCGCAGGACGAGCGCGGCGGCCCCCGTGACCCCGAGGAGCACCCAGACTCCGATGGGGAGCCCGAGGAACGCGGGGGCTCCGCTCAGCTCGGGGTAGGGGCGCAGCCAGAGGTCGAGGCCATCGAGGTCGTCGGGGCGCACCGCCGCCCGGCCCGAGAGCCACTTCGCCATGCCGCGATAGAACCCCATTGTCCCGAGGGTCGCGATGAACGGGGGCAGGCGGAGGACGTTGATGAGGAGGCCGTTGTAGAGGCCGCAGGTGGCGCCGGTGAGGAGCGCGGCGAGCACGGCCGCCTCCCCCCCGTGCCCCCCGTGGAGGGTCAGCGCTCCGGTGACGCTCGCGAGGGCGATGACCGACCCCACCGAGAGGTCGATCCCGGCGGAGATGATCACGTAGGTCATCCCCGCAGCCGCGAGCCCGACCGGCACCGTCTGCACGAGCATCAGGCGCCAGGTCTTCGGGCCGAGGTTCTCCGGCGCGAAGGCCGCGAACACCGCTCCGACCACGATCATCCCGATGAAGGGCGCGAGCGCCCCTCGGAGCTGTCGCGCGAGGGCGCCGGGGGTCCGCTGGGGCTCGGAGGTCCCGCTCATCCGATCACTCCTTCCCCCCGACCGCCGCGACGGTGAGCGCGTGCTCGCTCCACTCCTCGGCGGGCCGGAGCGGCCCCAGGAGGCCTCGGTGCATCACCCCGATCCGGTCGCAGACCCCGAGCAGCTCGGGGTTCGAGCTCGACACCACGACGACTCCCTTCGGGGGCTGCTCCCCCTCTCCCGCCGCGAGCGCGCCGATCAGGCGGTAGATCTCCGCCTTCGAGCCGACATCGATCCCCCGCGTCGGCTCGTCGAGGAGCAGCAGGTCGACATCATGATGAAGGAGCCGGGCGAGGGCGACCTTCTGCTGGTTCCCCCCCGAGAGGGACTCGACCGGCTGGTCCGGCCCCTCGCAGCGGACGGCGAGGCGCTCCACCCATCGCCGGACCGCGGTGCGCTCCGCTCCCCGGTGGATCAGCCCGCGGGAGGTGAGGCCATCGAGCCGGGAGAGGGTCGTGTTCTCCGCGATCGAGCGGGAGAGCGCGAGCCCCTCCTCCTTGCGGTCCTCGCTCGCGAGGCCGACCCCGCGCCGCAGGAGCTCTCGCGGGGTCGGGCGCAGGATCGCGCACCCCCCCACGCGCACGCGCCCGGAGCGCACCGGGTCGAGCCCGAAGATCGTCCGCAGGAGCTCGGTCCGGCCGGAGCCGACGAGCCCCGCGATCCCCACGATCTCCCCTCGATGGACGGTGAGGTCGACGCCGGAAGGGAGCGGCTCCCCGCCGAGGCCGTCGAGCTCGAGGAGGGGGTCTCCGCGCTCGCGGGGGACCCGCGGAAACATCTCGTCGAGGCGACGCCCCATCATCGTGGTGACGAGGTGATCGACCGTCACCCCGGCGACCGCGCCGGTCTCGACGAGCGCGCCGTCGCGGAGCACGGCGTAGCGATCCGCCACCCGCAGCACCTCCTCGAGGAAGTGGGAGATGTAGACGACCCCGATCCCCGCGGCGCAGAGCCCCTCGATCACGGTGAAGAGATGCTCGATGTCGGCAGCCCCGAGGCTGCTCGTGGGTTCGTCCATGACGATCACGCGGGCGTCCTGCACGAGGGCGCGGGCGATCTCGACGAGCTGACGCGCCGCCGGAGGGAGGCTCCCGGCGGGAGCGTCCGGGTGGATGTCCGGCCGCTTCAGATGGGCGAGGGCGGCGACGACGCGCTCCCGCGGCGCCCGCCGGTGGAGCCACCCCGCGGTGTGCGGCTCGGTCCCGAGGAGGATGTTCTCCGCCACGGTGAGGTGCGGGGCGATGTTCAGCTCCTGGTAGATCATCGCGACCCCGGCCCGGCGCGCCTCGAGCGGCCCCGCCGGTCGATAGGGCCGCCCCTCGAGGGTCATCGAGCCGCCGTCGGGGAGGAGCGCCCCGGCCAGGACCTTCATCAGGGTCGACTTCCCCGCGCCGTTCTCGCCGATGAGCGCGAGGACCTCGCCCCGGGCGAGGTCGAGGTCCGCGCCCACGAGGGCCCGGGTCGCCCCGAACGCCTTGTGGACGCCGCGCATCGAGAGGAGGGCCTCACCCTCCGGAGCGGAGGGGGGGCTCACTCGTCGAGATACTCGGAGAGCGGCGGAGCGACGAAGGGCTGCAGCTCGGGGTCGTTGATGTTGTCCGCCGTCACGAAGGCGACCCCGGTGTCGACGCTCGGCTCGAAGGGCTGCATCCGAAGGGCGGCGACCGCGGTCTTCGTCCCCTCGTAGCCCATCTTCATCGGGTTCTGGACGACGAGGCCGTCGATCTGTCCGACCCGGAGGGCATCGAGCAGCCCCGGGCTCGCGTCGAAGCCGACGAACCGCACCTTGCTCGCCATCTCCCGCGCCCGCAGGGCGAGGAGCATCCCGAAGGTCGAGGACTCGTTCGGGCAGAAGATGCCGTCGTAGCTCCCGGACTCGAGGAGGTTCTCCGCCTCGCGCTGGGCGCTGTCCCGGGTCGCCCCGGCGTAGCGCTCCGGGTCGATGAGCGTGATGCCGGGGAACTTCCGGATCGCCTCGACGAAGCCCTCCTCCCGCTGCTCGGTGCTGGCGGAGCCCTCATCGTAGCGGAGGAGGAGGACCTTCCCCCGCCCCTCGAGGATCCGCCCGAGGTTCTCCCCGGCGAGCTGGCCCCCGCGGTAGTTGTCGGTCGCGACATAGGCCGCGAAGTCCTTCCCCATCTCCCCCTGGAGACCGCTGTCGATGACGACGACGGGGATCCCCATCCCCATCGCCTGCTGACACGGCGCGACGAGGGCCCGGTCGTCGAGGGGGGCGAGGACGATCGCGTCGATCCCCGTGGCGGTGAAGTTCTCGACGAGGGCGAGCTGCTGGGCGCGGTCGTCCTCCCGCTGCGGTCCCTGCCAGACGATCTCGATGCCCTCGAGCTCGCGCTCCGCCTGGATCGCGCCGGCGTGGATCGACTTCCAGAACTCGTGGGTGGTCCCCTTGGGGATCACGGCGACCCGGAGCGCCTCGGCCTTCTTCTCCGCGGGGACGGAGGCGGTCTCGGAGGTGCAACCGATCGGGAAGAGGAGGGTGACGAGGAGGAGAGCCGCGAGCCGCGGCGCGGGGATGCGGGGGGTCATGGGAGGTCCTCTCGGAGGGGAGTGGGGTCGGGATGACCCGGGTACCTTAGTCCCCTCCCGCGCAGGGGGTCAAGGTCGCCTCTCCCCCCCCGCCGCCCTCCCCGCGCCTTGCCCTCCCGTCCCGCCTCGGACTACGATCTCCCGGCGCGGACACACCATGCCGGTGTGGCGCGGAAGGGGGTCCTCATGGTCGGTCTCTCGGAGCTCTGGCTCCCCATTCTGGTCTCCGGGATCGCGGTCTTCTTCGTCAGCTCCCTGGTGCACATGGTCCTGCCGCTGCATCGGTCGGACTACGGTCGGCTCGAGGGAGAGGCGGGGATCCTCGCCAGCATGCGGGAGGGGGGGGTCGGCCCGGGCCACTACATGTTCCCTCACTGCAACTCGATGCAGGAGTACGGGACCCCGGAGCACATCGCGAAGCTCAAGGAGGGGCCGGTCGGCTTCATCACCGTGATGCCTCCGGGCCCCGTCCGGATGGGGCGGCAGCTCGGGATCTGGTTCGCCTACATCCTCCTCGTCTCCGCCGTGGGCGCCTACCTGATCGGGCTCGCCACCCCGGCGGGGGCGGAGTCGAAGGAGGTCTTCCGTCGCTTCGCGACCTTCTCCCTCGCCGTCTACGGAATCGGGGCGATGCCGGAGTCGATCTGGAAGGGGCTGCGCTGGGGGATCACCGTGAAGTTCATCTTCGACGGGCTCCTCTACGCCCTCGCCACCGGTGCGGTCTTCGCGACGATGTGGCCCGCCGCGGGGTGAGCCCCGTCGCTGTCGCACCGGCGGAGGAGCCCGGGACGGGCGAACCGGGTCACGGAAGTGGAGACGCGGCCGGTCCCCCCTCGGGGGACCGGCCGCGCTCCATGGGGGCCCGGTGAGCTCCCGCCGGACCGATCAGTCGCAGGCCGGCGCGCTGTCGCAATCCAGCGGGTCATCGGTCGGGTCGATCCCGCACTCGATGGCGGGCGCCGCCACCGGCGGTCCTCCGTTGAAGAGGGTGCCGAGGAGGTAGATCGGATCGGCGATGTCGACGGAGCCGCTGTCGTTCACATCGATGGCGTCGATGCAGGTCGCGGCGGTGCCGAAGATGTAGCCGAGGGAGAAGACCGCGTCCGCGATGTTCACCTGACCGTCGTGGTTCGGATCCCCCCGGAGGAACGGAGTCCCGAGGAGCGGGTTGAAGGTCACGGTCCCCGGCCCCTCCCCGACCGGCAGGGAGGCCCCCCCCACCACCATCGTCGTCTCCACCGGCGGTGATCCGAGGCCGCTGGCGATGTTCCAGCTCGCGACAACCGGGGCCGCGAAGCCGTCGAAGCTCGCCGGCACCGTCTCGTAGGTGACCCGGAGCAGCTCCTCCGGCGCCGCGAGCGCGATCGTCTCGAGGCCGATGAAGCTGTAGACCACGCCGATGGTGAAACCACCCGACGGGAGTCCGAGGTTCGCGAACTGCGGCCCCGCACCCCCGTCGAGGGCGGCGAGGGAGCCGACGAGCTCGACTCCGGTGGCGGTCGCGAGGCTGGCATCGTGGGCGACCCCGAGGCTGAAGCCCTGGGTCGGGCTCGGGAAGGTCGGGCTCGACGGGTCCTCGGAGAAGGTCACCCCCACCGCGAAGCTCGCCGCCCCGCCCTGGACCGGCACCTCGACCGTCGGGGAGCCGGGCACCATCGTGAAGTAGACCGGCTCGATGAGGATCACCGCGCACGCGATCGTCGTGGAGAGGGTGCCGCACTGGCCGATCAGCTCGTACTCCCGCTGCCCGGCGCTCCCGGTGGCGTCGTTGTAGGCGGTGGCGGAGCCGGGGAGGGTGGCGAGGACGCCGCCATCCCGGCGGAGCACGATGGTGTCGTAGGCCTCTCCGTTCGACCAGCTCAGGTCGGCGGAGAGCCCGGGGCCCTGCTCGCACACGAGCCCGAGGAACGGCTCGCAGACGCACGCCGGAGTGCCGAAGCAGTCCGGATCGACGCAGTCGATCGAGCCGTCGAAGTCATCGTCGATGCCGTTGGTGCAGTCCTCGGGGGGCGTGAAGAGGGAGAGGCTGAGGACGCCGGTCCCCGCCTGCCCCGCGACCGAGCCGCCGACCCGGACCCGCACCTCGACCCCGGCGAAGACGACCGCCTCGAGGATCGAGCTCCCCCCCGCGCAGCCGGCCCCATCCCCGTTGCAGGCAAGGGTGGAGAGGGTGCCGCAGCCCCCGACGAAGAGCGCGAGGTCGGTGTCGAAGGAGGCGGCATCGCAGGTCGCGACGGTGAGGATTCCGTTGTCGCCGGGGGTGAACGAGAACCAGATGTCCCCACCCCCGAAGGAGCCGAAGGAGGTCCCGGCGCAGGCCCCCGCCTCCACCCCCTCGAAGCTGATGTTCGCGCCGGAGGTGTCGAAGGGATTCGCGCCGAGGGTGGCGGGGAGGGGCGCGATGCAGTCGTCTCCCGGCCAGAGGCAGGCGGGATCGCTGACGCAGTCCCCATCGGCGCAGTCGACGAGGCCATCGAAGTCATCGTCGATCCCGTTGTCGCAGATGTCGACCGAGGGGATGTAGTCGAGGCTCAGGTCGCCGGTGTAGGCGGCCATCGTCCCCCAGGACCCGACCCGGATCGTGTACTCGACTCCGCCCGTCACCGGGAAGAGGGAGATGAGCGAGGTGTAGTACCCGCACCCGCCGGTGTCTCCGTTGCATGCCACGGGGACGAGGGACCCGCAGTCCCCGGTGTAGATCGCGAGGTCGGTGTCGAAGCTCGCCATGTTGCAGGTGGAGAGGGTGAGGTCTCCGTCCACCGGAGGGGTGAAGGTGTACCAGATGTCCTGATAGAAGCCTCCGAGGGAGTTCAGGGCGCAGAGGGACCCATCCGGGTAGGGCGCCACCGAGTCGGTCGCGTTGATCGTGTTGTAGGAGGTGACCCCCGCCCCGATGGCGATCCGATCCACGCACTCGTCGTTGGCGGGGGGCGGTCCGTTCATCCCGCAGGGATCGAGGGCGGCGAAGTTCACCGCGAGGAGGGCGGCCTCGAGCTCGAGGAGGTCGCTCGCGGAAATCGTCTCGCTGGCGACCCCGCCCGTCCGCGGGTCTCCGATGGAGGAGCCGAGCAGGTCGCTCCCCGCCTGCAGGAAGAGCGGGTGCGCATCGAAGAAGAAGCTCGCCGGAGTCAGGTAGACGGTGAGCGCCCGGAACCAGATCGCGCCGGCCCGGATCGCCCCGATGCCGTTCACCGTCGTCCCGTCGTAGGTCTTCCCATCGACGAGCATGGCGAAGGCGTGGTTCGGGATCCCGCTCCCGATGTGCACCCCGCCCCGGTCGAAGCCGGGAACGCAGGGGTAGAGGGCGTCGTTCACCTTCTCCGGGTGGTTGTGGCACGCGGGGAAGTACATGTCCCGGATCGCGCCGAAGGAGGTCTCCTCCCCCATCCGCCAGCGGACCGAGGCATCGCCGCACGAGTTGCGGAGGTCGTTCGGGGCATCGACCCCGCCGCCGGTCGGATTCATCGGCCACGCGGGAGTGCCCCCGATCGCGCCCGCCACCGTGGCATCCCCGTTCCAGAGGTCGACGAGCTCTCCGAACACATCCGAGAAGGACTCGTTCAGCATGCCGGGCTGGTTCTGATAGATCAGCCCGGCGCTCGTGCCGGTGACCCCGTGGAAGAACTCATGGGCGACGACATCATCCGTGAGGAGCCCGTCGCAGAAGCGCGCGCGGGAGCCGTTCCAGGTCGCGTTCGGGCAGATCGCGTGCTCCCAGTGTCCGGTCACCCGCAGCGGCATCCCCGCGCCGTCGACGGAGTCGCGACCGTAGCCATCGAAGAGGAGGCGGTAGGTGTCCCCCGCGAAGTCGTAGCCCGCATCGAGGATCGCATCGCCGGTGGGCGCGCCTCCCTCCGAGCGGACCACCGGTCCGTTCCCCCCGCCCTGGCCGCTGCCGTCGCTGATCTGCCGATCGATGACATTCGGGAAGGCGACCCAGCGATCGAGGACGACGCCGGTGATCGCATCGACGAGGACGTTCTCCCCGCGCTCCTCGGCATCGAGGACGACCATCTTCCAGGCGAGACGGACGCCCTGCGGGGGATCCCCGTACCAGCCCGGATCGACGAGGACGAGCGACGGGAGCACCCGGACATCCTCGATCACTCCCAGTCTTCCTCCCGCGAGGAAGAGCGCATCCTCGGCCGTGAAGAGCGGGTCGACCGGGGTGTCGGGGTGGATCGGGTAGAAGTCTCCGTTCACCGCGGAGAAGGTCCCGTCGGGGTGACGATGGACGATGAGCTGTCCCGTGAAGACGGGGATGCCGCGGTGCACCTGCTGGTACCGGTGGTGATGCTCCCCGAGGACGCAGGCGGTGGCGGACATCAGGGAGAGCTGGGCCTCCGGGTCGGTCACCCCGAAGAGCGCGCCGTGACTGCGGAGGATCGCGAGGGGATCCTCGCTGGCGGGGACCGGGAGATCACCGCGCTCCGGTCCGCTCAGGTAGGTGAGGAGGCCGGTGATCGGAGAGCGCTGGGACTCCCAGCCGGACGGCACCGGATCGGAGGCGTCGACGGGCGCGACCGCCCCTCGGAGGAGGAGCACGGCGGTGAGGATGACGAGTCGGGCGGGCGGCAACCGCATCGAGGGTTCCTTCCCGAAGGAGGCTGAGGGTTCGGAGGGGTATCGATCCCGGGGTCTGCCTCGAGGAGCGACCTAGAGGGGCGCGGCCGGGTCATCTTCGGAGAAGGCACCGGCCCTGGAACGATGGTAGGCCCTCCCGAGGGTCGGGACAAGGGAGGGTCGGGCGGTCAGGGGCGCGGCCCGAGGGTTCTCTCCATCACCCAGGTGGTCATCACCCGCAGCCCCTGAACGCTCGTCGACTTGATCGGCTCGACGAGGGCCCCGCCGAGACGCTCGGTCCAGTCGAGGAGCGCGGGGAGATCGACGAGGAAGCGCTCCGAGGCATCCGGGAGGAGGTAGCGCCCGCCGCCGCGCGGGATCACGCCCTCCTCGATCCCGATGGTGGTGGCGAGCCGGCAGAAGAGGAGCCCCCCCGGCCGCACATGGCTCCAGGTCGCGGAGAGCATGCGGCCGAAGTGCGCGGCGTCATCGGCGAAGTGGAGCACGGCGTTCGAGATGACGAGGTCGGCCCACTCCTCCTCCAGCCCGCACTCCTCGATCGTCGCCTCGACGAAGTTCTCGGGGGGGAGATCGGGGCGCAGCTCCGCCGCGATGGCCCGGGCGTGCCCGATGCGGTACGGGTCGGGGTCGACGCCGCGCACCTCGTAGCCGGTGCGCAGGAGGTAGACGAGGTTCCGGCCGCTCCCGCAGCCCGCGTCGAGGACCCGGGAGCGACCGACGAGCCGCCCCTTGTGGATGAGATCGAGGAGATGGATGTCGATGGGGCCGAGTTCCTCGGCGAGCAGCAGGTGGGGGTGCAGTCCGGACATCGCCTCTCCTCTCCCGGTGGGATCGTGCCCCCTCCCCCCCGCCGGGACAAGCGGCTCCGCGCCCGGGTCCCTTGCCCGTCCCGGCCCGCCCGCTAGCATGATCGATCGGTCGGGGAGGCCCCCGCCCGGCGCGGACGCGACACCCGATCCGATCCCCCACCCTCAGGAGGACCCTTGACCACCACCACGCCCCCCACGATCGAAGTGAAGGAGTACGCGGAGCGCCGCCTTCGCCTCCTCGAGAGCCTCGGCAACTCGGTGGGGATCGTCGTCGCCGGGAGCGGCTCCGGCAGCCTGCACGAGAGCTTCCGCCCCCACGCCCACTTCGAATACCTCACCGGCATCGTCGATGAGCCGGGAGCGATCCTCCTCCTCGACCCCGGGGCCCCGAGCCCGGCCCGTCGGGCGCTCCTCTTCCTGAAGCCGCGCGACCCCGAGGTCGAGCGCTGGGACGGCCACCGCCCCGGGATCGACAGCGCGCTCCGCCAGCGGCTGGGGATTCAGAGCGTCTTCCGCACCCCCGCCTTTCCGCGCTTCCTCCAGGGCGCGGCGCGGCGCCAGCGCTCCATCGCCTGCCTGCACCCCCTCGCCGCCCACGACCAGCCGGTCTCCCCCGACCTCGAGATCGCGCAGAAGGTCGCGGCGCGGGTGCCGGGGCTGGAGATCGTCGATCGCAGCGACGCGGTCGCCCAGCTCCGCGCGGTGAAGTCCCCGGCGGAGATCGCCTGCCTCGCCCACGCGGTGGAGATCACCGCCCATGGGTTCGCGGCGGCGCTCGGGATGATCCGCCCCGGGATCCGGGAGTTCGACATCGAGGAGGCGCTCCACCACGGCTACCGCACCCACGGCGCCCGCGGCCCGGGGTACGGCACCATCGTCGGCTCCGGTCTGCAGGGGACGGTGCTCCACTACCGGGCGAACTCCGCCGAGGTCCTCGACGGCGAGCTCATCGTCATCGACTCCGGCGCGCGCTTCGGCGAGGGGGAGGGAGGCTACGGCGCGGACATCACCCGCACCTTCCCCGCGAACGGTCGCTTCACCGAGCGCCAGCGCGAGATCTACTCGATCGTGCTCCGCGCCCAGGAGGCCGCCATCGCCGCCTCCGTCCCCGGCGCCACCTTCGACCAGATCGATGGCGCCGCCCGCACCATCATCCAGGAGGCGGGGTTCGGCGACGCCTACATCCACGGCATCGGCCATCACCTCGGCCTCGAGACCCACGATGCGACCCCGCCCGGTCCGGTGGAGGAGAACGCGGTGATCACCATCGAGCCGGGGATCTACCTCCCCGACGAGCGCCTCGGCGTCCGCATCGAGGACGATGTCCGCGTCGCCCCGGGCGGCGGGGAGATCCTCGGGCCGCCGATCCCGAAGGGGATCGACGAGATCGAGGCGATGATGGCGGGGGGGCGCTGAGGATGGCGATCACCATCGAAGAGGCGCGGGGGATCCTCGACACGATGATGGAGAGCCCGGCGCTGCGCGCCCATGTCCGCTCGGTCGAGCTCGTGATGGCGGCCCTCGCGGAGAAGTACGGGGAGGACCCGGAGTCGTGGGCGGTGACCGGGCTCCTCCACGACGCCGACTACGAGCGCTGGCCGGAGGAGCACCCCAAGCGGATCACCGCGCTCCTCGAGGAGCGGGGCGAGACCGCCATCGCCCACGCGATCCACTGCCACTACACCCAGTGGGGCTACACCTGCGAGAGCCTCCTCGACAAGGCGCTCCTCGCGAGCGACGAGCTGACCGGGCTCATCATCGCGGTCGCCCGCCTGCGCCCGAACCGGCTGCAGGACCTCACGGCGAAGTCGGTGAAGAAGAAGCTGAAGGACAAGGCGTTCGCCCGGGGGGTCGACCGCGAGGAGGTCCGGATCGGGCTCGAGCTCCTCGGCGTCACCCCCGACGAGCACATCACCTTCATCATCGAGGCGCTCCGTCCCCACGAGGAGGAGCTCTTCGTCTGAGGCCCCTCAGGGCTCCCCGACCCGGTCCTCCGCCGCGTCGCCATCCTCCCCCGCCGGGCTCAGCGCCTCGAGGAACGCGACGAGGAACCCGATCTGCGCCTCGGTGAGCTCGAGGGGCACGAGCTCCGCGGCGAGCCCCGGCGCCTCGCGGTTCCCCCCCCGGTCGTAGAACTCGACCACCTCCCGCAGGGTCGCGAAGCGGCCGTCGTGCATGTAGGGCGCGGTCTCCGCCACCCCCCGCAGCGAGGGGGTCTTGAAGCGGCTCTCGTGCTCCGCCCTCCCCGTCGCGAAGAAGCGCCCCATGTCCGGCTCGTCGGCGAGGTAGGCGACCCCGGTGTTGTGGAACTCCTCGTCGGAGAGGTTCGACCCGGAGTGACAGCGCCAGCACCCGCCGCGGCTCTCGAAGATCCAGAGCCCCTGGCGCGCCGCATCGGAGAGCGCGCCGTACTCTCCCGCGTGGAAGCGATCGACCGGGGAGTCCCCGTTCAGCAGGACGCGCTGGAACGCGGCGAGCGCCCGGGCGAGGTTCGTCGCGGTGAGGGACTCCGCGTCCTCGGGAAACGCCGCCGCGAAGCGGGCGACCATCGCCGCGTCCCCGGCGAGACGGGCGAGGGCGGTCGCCACCGGCAGGTCGAGCTCGAAGGCGTTGTCGAACGGCTCCAGCGCCTGCTCCTCGAGAGTGCTCGTGCGACCATCCCAGAACATCGAGCGGCCGTAGGCGCGGTTGAAGAGACTCGGGGCGTTGCGCGCCCCTCGACGGCCGTCGAGCCCCACCGCCCGCGCATCCGGGCTGGCGAGGCCATGCTCCGGGCGATGGCAGGTCGCGCAGGAGACGCTCTCATCCCGGGAGAGGCGCGGATCGAAGAAGAGCGCGCGGCCGAGGGCGACCTTCTCCGGGGTGGTCGGGTTCTCCGGCGGCGGCGGGGGGGGCGCGTCGAGCCCGAGGGGGATCGCCCCCGACCCGAGGTCCTCGGGGAGGGTGTCCGCAGGGAGCGGCGGGGCTCCGCCTCCGACGGGGAGGGCCCACACACCCGGGAGGAGCACGACGACCGGGAGAGTCAGGAGCGCGAGGGAGAGGGCGAGCCTCATCGTGCACCCTCCCCACCGTGAGCGGGGCCGCTCCCGACGATCGGCACCTTGCTCGGCTCCCCCACCACCTCGCGGACGAAGGTCGGCACTCCGTAGCCGGGGAGCTCCGCCCGCAGCGCCGCGACGAGCCGCCGCCCCTCCTCCTCCGGCACCTCGAAGTGGGCGGCGCCCTCGACCGGGTCGAGCTGGTGGAGGTAGTAGGGGAGCGCGCGGGCATCGAGGAGCCGCCGGGAGAGCGCGGCGAGGGTCGCCGCGTCATCGTTCACCCCGCGCAGGAGCACCGCCTGGTTCAACACGGGGATCCCCCCCCGCACGAGCCGGGTGAGCGCGTCGCAGCACGCTCCGTCGAGCTCGTTCGGGTGGTTCGCGTGGACGACCACGGTCGGCGCGAGGCGGGTCCCCCCGAGGGCCTCGACGAGGGCGGCCGTCACCCGCGCGGGGATGACGATCGGCAGGCGGGTGTGGACGCGCAGCCGCCGCAGGTGCGGGATCGACGCGAGGCGGGCGGCGAGCGCGCCGAGATGTCGGTCGCTGTGGATGAGCGGATCCCCCCCGCTGAGGATCACCTCCTCGAGGTCGGGGCTCCCCTCGATCTCGCGGAGCGCCGGCTCCCACGCCTCCGGTCCGGCGGGGGCCGCGTCGTAGGGGTAGTGGCGACGGAAGCAGTAGCGGCAGGAGACCGCGCACACTCCGGAGAGGATGAGGAGCGCCCGCCCCGGGTACTTCTGGAGCATCCCCGGCGCCCGCTCCGCCCCGGACTCCCCCACCGGGTCGCGGGAGTAGCCGGCCGGCCCGCGCTCCTCCTCCTCGGCGAGGGGAAGGAGCTGCCGCAGGATCGGGTCGTCGAGGGCGCCCGGCACGATGCGCGCGAGGAGGGGCTCAGGCGCGACCACCGGGAAGAGCCGATGGCTGCGCCGCGCACCCTCGCGCCACGCCTCGGGGAGCCCGAGGCGGTCGATGAGCGCATCCGGGTCACGCACCGCCGCGCGCAGCTCGGCGCGCCAGGTGCGCTCGGCCTCCTCCCCGGCCCCGCGGGGCGCGGAGGTCGGCTCCACGGGTGCAGCGGATCCGGGGACGGCGTGCACGCGGGCTCCTCATCCATCGAGTTCAGGCGGCGGGTTCAAGCGGCGGGTTCCGGCGGCTGCCTCCGGCAAACGGGATCGCGCCGCCGCTCCGCGCAGTCTCTCGCGAGCTTGCCGCGATGTCCACTGCCGCCGGCGGCACCGGCGTTGCCCCCACGGCGTCGCCCCCTCCCGGGAAGCCCTGTCCGAATTCACCATGCCCAGTCTCTACGCCCAGTCTCTACGCGCAGTCTTCACGCGCAGGCTCCATGCGCCGTTTCCGCCCGCGCACACCGGCCGCCCCGCCCTGCGCCTGCGGCGAGCTCCCCCGAAACGAACCGTCCCCCCACCCGGACCGAGTCCGGGTGGGGGGACGGGGAGACTGCGGGGTGTCCGCTTCCGCCCTCA
>Ga0181568_10000386_pt1 | contig 38712 bp, 30 predicted proteins | sample 101ome_20_FD_133758 | JGI IMG/M metagenome (GOLD analysis project Ga0181568, IMG submission 133758) | Coastal salt marsh microbial communities from the Groves Creek Marsh, Skidaway Island, Georgia - 101404AT metaG (megahit assembly) | ecosystem: Environmental > Aquatic > Marine > Intertidal...
CCTCGACGCTCGCCATCCAAACGGTGCCGTCTTCGTCGAGCACCATCGGCGTTGCTCTGTCGCCGTCGACAATGCAGTGTTCGTGAACCAGGAGTGCTGCATCACACCCCGCCTCTTCAGCAGTTTGTCTGGCTTCGGTGTAGGGGGACCATGCACGGTGCTTGCATCCGTCGGTTCGTTCGTTCCAACGAGGTGCTGGGTGGGTGATGGCGTCAATGGCCTCGTCCCGAAAGCCAACGGTTCGTTGCTCGATGGTCCACGCCGCTCCGTTCTTGGCGCAGGAAATGCGAGCCAAGGTCCATGTTGAAGACAAAGGGACGTTCAGTACCGGGGCTTCGTCGGGCAGGGCAATGCGTAACCTGCCTGCATGGTCCTCCAAACGCTGTCGGTGTGCATCCCAGTCCGCCACTTCTCCGCGCTCATTGACCAAGACGGTGGTGAAGACTTCGTCCCGAGGACCGTTGCTTGACATGGTGCCGCCTCACAACAGGTCATCGAGGAACGACGTGTCAATTTGAGGCATCTTTGGCTCAGCAGGCTCATCGAGCAAACCATCCAGTAGGGCCGTATTGACCTGCGGCTGAAGCACCGGTTGCTGTGGTTGGTAGGGGGCGCGGCCAATTGAATTGGTCTGGATTTGTTCGGCTGCCGCATAGATGTCGTTGGCTTGCTGGGTTGAGATGCCTGGCGGCGGAGCGGGAGCGGCGGTGGGTGGAGTCACCGGTGAACTTGTTCCCCAACCGTTGTCCTGGATGCCCCACGTGGCTTCTTGCAATTCCCAACTCTTCGCCCGCTGTGTGGAATTGCTTCGCGACCGGACGATGATGACCAGTAGAAGCAAGATGATGACCACCATACCCGCTGCGATGAGGTTGGGCCCCGTCAGGAGGGCCTCCAGTGAAAGTTGTCCACCCTCTTCTCCTTCTTGCTCACCTTGACCGGTGTTGTCCAGGGCACCAAGTTTGACCGCTTCAACCGTGAGTTTCGCTACCGAATCGTCGTAGGGTACGACGCCAATGTACCATGCAGATTGGTTGTTGAGTTCAGCAAAGACCGAAGCGTCGATGACGAAGGTGTTCGCAGAGACCGTCTCACCTACCATGGTTGCTTCATCGGTTGATGCAAACATTTCCTCTGCGATGTAGATGTGATAGCCCTTGACTTTGGCGTCCGTGGAGTGTTCCCACTCCACAAAGATGCTGACTTCCTCAAACCACGACGCAGTAACGCCAGCGATGTCGGGGAGGTAGACGCCGGGGTCGGTAACGCCTTCGTCAGTGCTGGTGCCAGAGACAACCTTGAGCATGGTTTCGTGAGCGTTGCCCGAGGAATCTCTGGCTACAACGGCTACCCAAATCTCCTGACCTGCAATCACAGGGATGTCGCCGGAAACGAGGTCGATAGTGAGCGGGAGAACAGGATTCCGGTCCAGCGTTGCCACTGGGATGAAGTCGGGATTTTGCCCTGCTTGCGCGCCTTGTTGGTTGACACTGGTGAAGTTAAAGGTCGTAGCGTAGACTTCGTAGGAGGCAATATCGGGAGCCTCGGAGAGTGCAAAGTCAAGCAGCAACGCGCTCCCGTCGTCGTTGGGTCGGTCCGTAAGCGATACATCGGTGAGTCGGTCGGGTGGCGTGTTGTCGTTGAGGTTGTCAACGGGTACAACCGTGGCTTGGGTCAAGTTGGTCAAGTAAACGTTGCCTTTGAGGTCATGAACGGTCACGGCGACATAGAGCTCAACATCGGGGCGTATCAAGTCCGGTGCTCCATCGGCCAAAGCTCCTCCCTCGGGGACGTAGAGTGCATTCGAAATCGTGAGTTCAATGGGGTTTGTTCGTTCATCGATCCATTGTTTGTTGAAGGTGAAACAGCCGCAAGCATCTGGGTTTGTGCCGAAGACTGCGTAGGCGAAGGACAGGTCGGTTACGGGCTCGCTCGCCACCCAAACGGTGTAGGAAGCAAAGTCCTCAACCGTTGAAGGCTCCCAAACGACATCGATGGCTGTGCCGTCATCTTCTGCGTGGTCAAAGGCGAGCAGCGTGGTGATTCGTGGCGGTGTGGTACCTTGTCCGATGGTGTTTTGGAACGGTGTTGCTGAAACCAACTGGACATCGTCCGTGTTCCCGTTCAACCAGACATCGTAGGCCACAACCCCAATGATGTAGGCTTGGCCATCAATAAGAGGTACACCGTCGAGGGAGGAGAGAATCACACTGGTTTCATCGCACGGATTGACGATGGCGGCTTGGGAGAATCCATCGACGCTCCCTCGTTGCACACCGTCCACGACGGCATCGTCGCTTAGTTTCATGAAGACGGTGTAGAATGCGCAGTCGTCGGCTTCGCTCTGGTTCCACTGAACGAGCAGGCGCCCTCCTTCGTCATCGGGGACATCGGTCGCTTCGGTGCCTTCAATCGGGTCCGGCGCGTCGTTGTCGTCAATTTCTCCCGTCGGCACGATTGGGCCCACCACCGTGAGGTTGGAGAGGTTCTCTTGACCGGCCTCGTCAACACAGGTGAAACCGATCCATACAGGAATGCTAGGTGTGAGTGAGATCATGGTCTGGTTCCCTTCGTTGGGCAGCACCTCCGCTGCAGGTGCTCGGCCCAGAGCGTCGGTCATGGGTGTGGTTGCGACATAGATGTGTGTCTTGGCAAGGTCGAGAGCTGTGCAACGCGCCCATTCAAGTTGAACATCGCCGTCTTCGCCGCTGGCTCCCATGGCCTGAGCAGAGGCCCATTCTGGTGCGCCGGGTACCTCGTCGCTCGGGGACGCAGGGCCAAACGGAGCCGATACATCGCCCCAGCGGCCGTCGTTGTATTCCACCACCACCACGGCATGGTATTCCGTACCGTCCTTCAGCGGTTGTCCGCCAGCAGTTTCGATGTCCGTCGACAAACGGCTGTGGAGCGAGACGGTTTTGTCGGGCGTCTGTCCGAGAAGCATCAGTTCGTTTGGTTCACTCGCCCACGGGCCTTCGTTGACGAACACAAGATAGCGCGCGAAGTCTTCGTCGTGAACCAAAGACCACGATGCGGTCAAGACACCGCCACCGTCATCGGGACGGTCGACGAGCCCTTCCATAGCGACGGGCGTGTCGGAACGGATGTAATCGTAAGTGATTCTTGCTTCTAGGGAGCCGTTGGAAGGCGAGTAAAGTCGTAGGGAAACATGGCGTGTGTTGTTGAACAATTGCCCGTTATCAACCGCATCTTGAAGATTCAAGGCGAGTGTTGGGTCGTTGCTGATGTCAAGGGTTACATCGTACTTGAGCGAAACGGACTTCGCCCATACGGCTGCACCGCTGGCAGGCGAAGTCATCACGATTGGTACGTTCTGGAACAGCAGGTTGTGAATGCCTTGCGTCCCTTGGTTGGCGTCAAGGGCGAAGGGGTCGGACGGGTCGATGAGGTCAATGGACATACCAGGGTGCGTCATGTCGCTGACGTTCATGCCCCCGCCGTTGTTCATGGCTCGGAGGGTCAAGGGAAGTGCCCGGCGCATGCTTGCGTCTTCCAGGGGCGTGTACTGGCCGTTGTTGGCCCATCCCTGTAGGCCTTCGTCGGTAATGGCCCAGATGTGGTTGTTGCCCAGCGTGCCGCTCTGAACGCCCATGGCGGTGAGGAAGGTGGTGGTGGCGTGGGCGTTTGTCCGGGCTTCAGCGAGCATCACGGTGTTCTGTGAACCAACGGCGAGCACTTCATCTCCATCGCTCACCAGTTGACGAACAGGGTATTGAATTTGGAAAGAACCGGTCCCGTCTTCGAACTCTCCGCTGGTTGCGTTCCAGTGCGTGAGGGGGCCAACGTCTGTCGCCATGTGGAGGCCCCAGTAGTCGGCTGCCAACGCCGTCACGGTGTTGGAAGGCAATTGGTCAAAACGATGCGTTGACGAGACCTGTTGGGTGCCCGCGTCGACGATGCTCACACCGGGGCGCTCTGCGCCCTGCCCGTCGTGGCTGACCAGTACCGAGACGGTGCCCGATGAAGAAGTGACATCGACCAGTCCCCACGAGGATTGGCCCATGAGGCCGTTGGCGGTTGTCATTGTGCTTCCCGTGTTGGTGCTGGTATCCCAAACGAACACACCAGCGGGCGTTGCCATGTAGATGTCGTTGCCGACGGCGAGCACGTCTTCCACGATGTCGCTTGGCAGGCCGTTGCCGACCGTGATGGAATCCATCCAACCGTTGGTGGTGTAATTCCAACGCCCGATGCCCCCGTTGGTAGCGATGTACAGGACCGTGCTGGTGTCGGCAAAGCCGTTGACGATATTGGAAGGCAGGCCCGCAATCAATCGCCCGTTGCCAAATTGGTCGGTGGAAGGGTCGAACAACTGAACGCCAGGTGGACTACCGCCGGCCCCAGCCAACCCGATGACAAGTTCGCTGTTGTAGACGTGCATGGTATCCATCTTTGTGTGAAGAGAGCCACCGATGTTGGTGATGACCCTGGTGAGCGTGTCGAGTTTGAGCATGCCGCCTGGAGAGGAAGCGATGTACAGATCCGTGCCGTGAAGATGGAGGTCGCTTGCAACGGTGTTGCCGGGCAAAGTCCACCCATATTCCCAATCAACCGTGCCGTTTGGTAAGAAAGTGCCTTGGAGCAAGCCGGTTCCGGTCCCGCCAAAGTTTCCTGAGGTGGCGGATGATCCGGTCGAAACCCAAAGGTGCGTAGCGTTGGCCACCATCGTTGGCACTTGGCCACTGACGAGGCCAGGGAGGTCCACGACGGTTTGACGCCCTGCGGACGAAAGGGTGGCGACTTCGCTGTAGCCAGATGAGCCACCGGCACGGCCGAGGAGCCACTCGGAGGAGCCACTGAGCCACTGCAGAGAGGTCACCGGTGAGCCTGCACCTTGGATCTGTGCCTGCAATGCGGTAGCACCACTGGCCACCAGGGTTGAGTACCCGCCTGCGATGAGGTTCGAGCCTGAGTTCCCCACGGCGTGGCCAACGATGAGTTGCGTGCCAGAATGCGAGAGCGCATCGTACCACACCCGATCGCTGGGTAGGTTGTGACTGGAGGTGGTGAGGCTGGAGATGAAGCTCGAGGTGGCGTAACTGTAGCGGGTAATGGGTTGGTTGTCGTTGTAGTACCCGATGTAGAGGGTGTCTTGGTTGTCGCAGGTGACGGAGGCTGGGGCGGTTCCGTCGAGTTGACTGCGGTCAAAGCCTCCATTCACCGTGGCGTTTTGGAGATCGATTCGAGCGATGCCGCCGTTGATGTTGTACATGGCAATGTTGAGCATGCCGCCGCACGTCTCCATGGAAATCGGGTAGCCGTCGGGGATGTTGCTGTACGAATCAGCAGGGTAAGACGTCCATGCGCCGGCGCCGTTTCGATGCGAAATGATGCCTTCTCGGAATTGACCAAAGTTCGAGATATCAGCGCCACCAACCACGAGGTTTGTCCCGTCGGTCCACAATTCGTAGAATCGGTCCCCAGCGTTGCTTGGCAGGCCATTTCCTGCTTCCCACATGGCGTTCCATGTGTTGGTGGTTTCGTTGTAGCGTGCGATACCGTCTTCCGTGGCAAACAGCGTTTCACCGTTGTACTCTACGATGCCTCGAATGGGGAAATCAAAGTTGGTCCACGAATTGACCAGTGTCTGGGAACTGTCGTACAGGTCGAGTTTAAGCTCGCCCCAAGCCACCCATGTGTTGCCGTTTGAGGATTCGTAGGCGGTCACACGGTCGATGGAACCGGTGGGCAGGATGTTGGTTTCGAAACTTGACGTGGCGGTGTTCCACCGTGCAATACCGCCCGAGCCGTCAGCGTTCCACCATTGACCTGATACAACGCTTACCATGAGCACATCGCCGGACAATTCCATGCTGACGATGTCGCCACCGTTTTCTCCTACCCGGGCGCCGATGTCGAGATTGCTCGGGGCGGTGAGGTTGGCGACATCAAGCCGACTGACCTCGTCGCTTGCAGTGCCGGCGTGGTAGTAGAGAATGTTGTTGTGAATCATCATGTCGCGAGGCGCACCGTTGGCGTTGTAGAGGCCGCTCGAGCGCTCGATGTCGTAGGCTTCTCCTCCCGTTGTGACGTTGATGAGTTGGAACCCGTCATCTCCACCAACCCACAACAGGTTGGGTCGGATGTCAGCGACCAAGCCGGTCACATCGTCGTTGCCACCGTCGAGGACACCGTTGTCTTCGGTGAACGGCGTGAGCCACTGGTTGGACGTGATGTTGTAGCGAAGCACACCCAATCCTTCCGTGCCGATGTAGGCGATGTCGCCCATGATCTCAACCACGGCGTTGCCCGTTTGGGTGCCTTGACCCCAGTTGTAATCATGCTGGAAGCTGGATTTCGTGATGAGCCCCACACCTGAATTGGTGCCCCCGTAAACGTAGGCGTTGTCGACACCTACGCTGAAGGTGGCCCAGTTTGGCATGCCGTCGTAGACGTTCTGACAGTCGTTGACGGCGAGTGTTGAGAGCGTGTACTTGCACACCCCAATGTTGGTGCCCGCATAGAGCGAAGCGCCGTCGATGGTGAAATCAAAGAATTGTTGTGGACGCGTTTGCCAGGTAGAACCTTGGCCAAAACTCGTGGCTTGGTTCCCGTCCCACTTTCGTGCACCCTGCTGAGTACCGATGTACAAGTTTGAGCCCTCCGCTTCAAGGGCGTAAATTCTGTCGGAGGGCAGCACGCCGCCACGGTTGGCGGCGGTCAACGGAGCGAGGATTTCGCCGGTGCTCAGGTCCTTGCGAGCAACGCCGTAACCTTCCAAGCCCAGGTGGAGAATATCGCCCACCATGGCGACAGGTGCGTTGGAGACGCCGTTGATGCCGGTTGAACCCCAGGGCTCAAGCCAGGTGTTGTTGGTGATGTCGTAGCGTAGCACACCCTTGTTTTCGGTGGCGATGTAGGCCATCGAACCAAACAATACAACGTCGCCGAGGAAGGAGGTAGGCAACCCGTTGGTTGAATCATAAGAAGTGCATGACCCACTGGTCATGTCAAAGATGGCGAAGGTGCCGCTGTCCAGAGTCAGCGCCAACTGATTTCCATCGGTGACCATCGAGACGATGTTCGCGCTGGAAGGATAGCATCCGTTGGTTCCGTCCCATGTGGTGGCGCTTCCAGTGGCGGTGTTGAACTGCATGATCACCGGCGTGGGTTGCCGGGCAGCGAAGAGGTCGGTACCGTCCGTGGCCAGTTCAATGACATCTTCTCCTCCGGCCGACCAAGGAGAGAGCCACACGGCGTTGTTGATGTCGTAACGCGAGATGCTCGTGCCATCAGCGCCACCCACGTACAGGATTCCACCGAGTTCGAGAAGACTGGTCATCTCCTCGGTCGATGGCCCGCTAGCGAGCACGATGTTACCCTCAAGAAGGGGGGTTTGTCCTGGGGAAAGATGAGCCAAGGTGCCGCTTGCATCGTTGACGAGAAGGGCGGGTGCGGAGGGGGCCGCTCCACCGGGACCGTCCCACACGATCAGTGAGGCCCCGTTTCCAACGAGGTTGAAGCTGCTGAGGGCGTAGCTTGTTGAAAAGACTCCGTTGGTGGTGTTGTAGGCGTGCAGGGCATCGCCGTTGAGAATGTAAAGCATGGTCCCCACCCGCTCAACGCCACCGATGCTGTTGCTGTTGAGCCAGTTGGCTGATGTCCACGTCGAAAGCCAGAACCCAGCAGCGTGGTCATAACGGCCAACGCCGTTGTCAATCGAGCCGAGAAGGAGTTGGTTGCCTGACACCGTCATGTGGGCGACGTTGTCGGAATGGAGCGAATTGGCGGTGCTCCAGGTGGACAAGGGTTGGTTGTTGTTCAGGTCGTAGCGAAGCACACCGACGTCTTCAATCGACGTGTAGAGGACGCCACCCACTTCCACCATTTCGTAGGCTTCCGTGATTCGGTCTAGCGTGGTAACGGCGATGCGAGATGTCCAAGCACCGCTGACCCACTCGTACAGCCCCTGGCCGCTGGCGGCAAAGACCGCGCCGCTACCTGTTCGATAAAACACGTCGACATCACCGGGTCCGAGCGGTGTCACGGCGTTGCTGTTGGTTAGGGAAAGCGCACGGAAGGTCCCGTCGCCCATGAGCATGTGGAGAACGTTGTTGGTGGTGTCCGCCACAAGTTCGAGAACGCCGTCCTGTGCAGGAAATTCATAGGCGTCAATGGTGATGGGGTTGTTGTTGGCGTGGAGGACAAGCAAACGGTCGTTCACGGCGAGGTAGAGCAAGCCGCTGTTGCCATCCACCGCTGTTGCCCGGACATCAAATTCAACAGGCATTAGGGAAACCATAGGGTCTGCAGGTGCCAAGACCTCAATGATCATCTCCGTGATTTCTGCATCCGACGGGAGGTCCCACCCAGCGGCAGAATTGCTGTTGGGGTTCAACCGACCGCTGTACGTGGTTCCCGACGTGAATCCGCTTTCCTCGCCGAGGACGCCCAAGCCGCGCCAGTCAAACAGGGATGTTCCCATTCCATTGACCGTCAGGTGTGGGTTTTCGATGGTTAACCCGTCTTGGCCGCTGGCACGAATCTCCAACGTCACGTTGGAAAGTTCTGCTCCGGGTGCAAAGGAGAGGTTCCAATCGGTGGTCGCTTGTTGACCGGTAATCGAGTTCGCTCCAGTGGCATCCAAGCGAATCCAACCGGTGTCGTTGCTGCCTTCAAGGGGCCACGATACCCCGCTTGGTTCAGCATGAGCCGAGACGGTGGGCGTGGTGAGCAGTGGGCCGAGGGACATCAAGACCATCAGCATCACCATGGAGAGGGCGCGGTGACGCTGACCCCTGATGCTGGACGGTTGCCCCCGTTTCATGGGTTGATGGGCATTTTCCCCGTATTTGAAAGGAAGCCTTTGCTGACTGAACAATGCTCCGGTGGTTTCTCGTTTCAACGGGCGGGTTGAGAGGTCAACAACTGGGGAATCTTTTCTTGATGTTCCCCGAGATTTTTCTGTGACCACAAGGAACCTGCTCGCACGGTGTTGACCCGCTGAAAGTTCACCAGCACGGCTTCAACCTCGCACAAGACTCAAACACTACCCCTGTGCCGTTCGTGTTGGGATTTGCATGGGCATGAAGAAGAAAGACCGGTTGCTTCGCAAGGAAGCACTGGAATATCACGAGGCCGAACCCCAGGGGAAAATCAAGGTCGTTCCGACAAAACCCCATTCCACCGCTCACGAGTTGAGTTTGGCATACTCTCCTGGTGTGGCTTACCCCTGTCTCGAGATCGAGGCGCGTCCCGAGGATGCTTACCGCTACACGTCGAAGGGAAATCTCGTGGCCGTGATCTCCAATGGAACGGCGGTGTTGGGCCTTGGAAACATCGGGGCGCTCGCCAGCAAACCCGTGATGGAAGGTAAGGGTCTGTTGCTGAAGACCTTCGCCGGCATCGATGTGTTTGACATCGAAGTGGACACGGAAGACCCAGAGGAATTCATCAGCACGGTGGTCAACATCTCGAAGACCTTCGGCGGCATCAACCTCGAGGACATCAAAGCCCCAGAGTGTTTTGAAATTGAGCGTCGTATCGCCGAAGCCACGGACATTCCGGTGATGCATGACGACCAACACGGCACCGCCATCATCTCCGCTGCAGCCCTTCTCAATGCGGCCGAACTTCAAGAAAAACCGCTTGACAAGATCAAGGTGGTCGTCATTGGAGCCGGCGCATCAGCGATCGCTTGCGCCAACCACTACGTCGCCATAGGCGTAAAAATGACCAACATCACGCTGGTTGACAGCCAAGGCATCGTCACCAAAGCGCGTCTTGAAAACGGCGAATTGAACGAATACAAAGCCCCCTTCGCTCAAGACCGAAAGCCAGGGGACTTGGCTGACGCGCTCAAGGGCGCCGACGTGATGTTGGGTTTGTCAAAAGGTGGCCTGGTGACGAAAGAAATGGTGGCCAGCATGGCCGAGAAACCCATCATCTTCGCCTTGGCCAATCCAACGCCCGAGATTCTGCCCGAAGAGGTGCTTCAGGTACGCAGCGATGCCATCATCGCCACTGGCCGTTCGGATTATGCGAATCAAGTGAACAACGTCCTCGGCTTCCCCTACATCTTCCGTGGCGCTCTCGATGTGCGGGCCCGCGACATCACGCAGAACATGAAAATGGCAGCCACAAGAGCGTTGGCGGCGCTTGCGAAGGAACCCGTTCCCGATTATATTTCAGCGGCTTACGACGGCGTGGTGATGCAGTACGGTCCAGAATACATCATCCCCAAACCGTTTGACCGCCGCGTGTTGATTTGGGAGGCCGCTGCTGTAGCCAAGGCCGCCATCGAGGAGGGCGTGGCCCAAGTTTCTGCTGAGGAGTTCGATCTCGTTCGGTACCGAGAAGAGTTGGAAGCTCGTTTGGGCGAGTCCTATTCCGTGATGCGCCAAGTCATCAATCAGGTCAAAGGAAAAGGCAAGCGAATCGTGTTCCCCGAGGGCGACAAAGAACCGGTGTTGCGAGCGGCAGCCCAACTGGTTGAACAGGACATTTGTCATCCGATTCTTCTCGGGCCCGTTGACCGCATTGACCGTATGGTCGAGGAATTGGGTCTCAACTTTGGCTACGAAGCGTGCGACCCTCGCTATGACGAGCGTCGGAAAACGGTGTACGCAAACGCCTTTTTCAAGCGTCGACAGCGCAAAGGAACGACATGGCCCGATGCCGCTCGGTTGTTGAAGAGTCGGCCTTATTTTGCCGCTCAAATGGTTCACGCTGGCGATGCTGACGGCTTTGTGGGCGGTGTAAGTCGGAATTATGCCGACGTGTTGCGACCCACATTGGAGTTGATTGGAAAAGCCGACGATGCGCACTGTGTGATTGGATGTTACATGATGAACGTCAAAGGACGAACCATTTTCCTGGCCGATGCCACGGTCAATGTGTATCCCGACAGCCGTACACTCGCCGAGATTGCGGTTCAAACCGCTAAGGTGGCCCGTCGGTTTGGTGTGGTGCCGAGGGTGGCGATGCTGTCGTTTTCCAACTTCGGTTCGACAAGAGAACAACGGAGCGAACGGATTGAAGATGCCGTTCAAATCGCTCGGACATTGGACCCGACGTTGATGATCGACGGCCCGATGCAAAGTGATACTGCATTGAACCCAGCGGTGCAGGAAGAATACCCGTTCATGGAACTTGTCGGGCCTGCGAACGTGCTGATTTTGCCAAATCTCGCTGCGGCCAACATCGCCTACAAACTGCTTGAAGAATTGGGCGATGCGGAGATGACGGGTCCGATTCTCGAAGGCATGGCCCACCCCGTTCAATTGGTAGCTCGCCAGGATGGCGTGCGTCACATCGTGAACATGGCTGCTATTTGCACCGCAGATTCCTTGCGTAAGGACACAACGTGGGCGACCCTTACGGGTGGTCAGGACACGTCATCGTAACGCAACATCGGTCGCTGAGGTCGCCACACAGCGCCGGTGAGGAAGCCAGCACAGAGGCCGCCGAACAACAGATTCACCCAACCTTCAGTTGCGTAGTCTCCCATGCCGCGTAAGACGGGTATCATGAACGAAGGGATGATGCCAAGCAACGTGGTCCAAAGGAGTTCAGAGCGAAGATTGCCCCACCGGTCGGTGGTTTCAGGAACTCGTTTTTCCTTCTCTTCCCGCAGAGGTGAGAGCGCCAACCGCGCCACCACGTTGGGCAGGGGTCGGTCGTGCGGAATGCTGGTCATGGCGGTGATCTTGGTGTTCTTTGGGTGAACGGCAATGGCTGCCATGTGTTGAGATGCCGGCCCCAACAGTTCGTTCGGCCGCGGCCGCCCGTCCATCATGGCGCCGCGATGGTTTGAGGCGGGTGCGTCCGCCAAGCGTTCAGTGCAACCTCGAGGCAGGTGGAGGATGCCGCTTTTGGCAGCGGCTTGCCATTCGCTCTGGGTCAGTGCCCTCACTTCCCAGCGCCCGGGAAGGGCCTCGCAGGTTTGCTTGAAATCTTGGCTCTGCATGAGGTGTTGCGAAAGCTCACGCACATCGATAGAGGTCAGCGTTTCCATGGGTCTTTCACCGTCTTGGTCGGTCACTGGAACCCCCATTGCTGCAGCCACTTCTCGTTCGGTGAGCGGTTGAGCCATGACGAAAAAAGACGGAAGTTTGACCTCATGGCAGGGCCGTTGTCCGGCATACATCCATCCTCCTTTGGTGGTGCCGAGAACAACTGTTTGCGCCTCAACGGGATGAAAGGCCAACCCGCTGAGTTCCACGCTCACGACCATCATCTCACTGCAGGCTTGCTTCCATGCGACGGTACCAGGCCATGCCCGAGTCGTGGTCGGTCAATTGAGTGAACTGTGGGAAAGGAGACACCGAACGCATGTAGCCGAACGCAGCAAAATCAACCAAGTCTGGTTGTTCGCCGCCAAAGAACGGTTGTCCGTCGTGAGCGGTGGTGAATTCGGTCAGGAGGTCGTGCCAGAGTTGCTTGGGTTTTCTTCCGTCTCGCTTCACACGTTTCCGAGCGATGATGCCCCACATGATGGGAAATCCCGCCCACGCATAGAGACGCTTGGAGAAAAAGCCAAAGGTTTCGATCTTGGAGATGCGCGTGGTTGTTTTGAGGGCAGAGCCAAGGCTTCCGTAGAGGATGGGGACCGTGGCCTTGGACAGGTGTGTGTCCACCCATTCCAGCCATTCGTCTTGCCGAGCCTTGTCACCAATGGCTGCCAATCGCCCCTCGTTATACGTGGCGTCGATGTGGCGAAGCACCGGGGTTGAATCAACGTGGTGCTTCCCTGCTTCATCCGTGAACACGGGGACCTTTCCCCAATCGCCAGCAAACGCCACTTCTTTTCGAATTTTCATGCCGTTCACGCCGACGTAGTCAACGTCCATCCCCAAATGCTCGATAAGACCTCGGACCTTCCAGCAGAAGGGACACGAATACAGGAGGTGCAGTTGAGGCGTTTGAGCCATAAACGATTGGGGAGGGGCACCCTTCTTCAAGCCTCGTTCTCGTCATCGTGCTGAGGTTTCCAGCCCGCTTTCCAAAAGTCAAGGTTGTCCAACCATGCCAGCCATTCGCTGTCGGTGCACGACAGAAGCCGGAAGGCTCGTCCCTCCAATCCTTCCCGGAGTGTGGGCGCCATCTCGCCGCGGTCCATGGCGTCTTTCCATTCCACCTGCATGTGGCGAATCTGCCGCCTGGCCTCTTCGGGCTGGTCGAAATTCATCTCGCACGCGTCTCGCAATTCAGCAAGCCATGTCCGGGTGTCTTTCATGATGGGATCGTTTGGGTTTGAAGCGGAACCCTTCTTTTTGCCAAACGGCCACCAGCCCATGCTCTCTGGTCGACCTCGTGGTTCATGGTCTTGTTCATGGGACGCGGGTTTGAAATGGTAATGCGAGGCCACTCAACCATGGGTCGTCTCGTCGTTCACGCTCATGGTGTGCCGAAAGAAAAGGCATTGAAGCACCTCGTGGAGATGTATGCGGATCGCCTGAAGGCTCGCGGCGTGCGAATTGAATACCACTCTTCAAAACAAACGACACAAGCTTACATTGAACGTTTGTTGGGGCTTGGTGGGACCTTGCTGCTGCTCGATGAGCACGGCCAACAGGAAACGTCGGAGGCCTTTGCCCGGCGCTTTGAAGCGTGGCAACTTGGAACCAAGGATGTCCATTTGGCGTTGGGTCCAGCTGAAGGGTGGAAAAAGGACGACCGTCTAGTCGACGTACCCCGTCTTTCGTTGTCGTCGATGACCTTTCCACACGAATTCGCCACCGTGATGCTGATTGAACAACTGTACCGTGCGAGTGAAATTCAGCGCGGCACAGGCTATCACAAAGCATGATAGCAGACCGTAGGAAACGATAGGAAGAGAGCACCATGTTCATTGATGAGGCGACGGGCAAACTCCTTGTCTTGGTCACCCTTTTTCTCGTGTCAGCATCTCTCGTTTTCGGGAGCCGCCACCAACCCTTTCCCGAAATCTCTGGGCGGTTCGGTTGGTTGCTGTTGATCACTGCAGGTTTGGTTGCTCTGGGTGAATCAGCGCCGAGGCCGATGCCACTGGTCACAATGTTGACGTTGACGTTGGGTTTGGGCTCAGCAGGCATTTTGGTGGGTGTCCATCACATGGTGCGGACCCGCCGCGATGTGTTCATCGCCCCCATGTCGGGGTTCCTGTTTTGTTTGGGCGCAGGGGGATTGATGGTTCAAACATGGTCCGATCTCAACACCCTTGAGCAATGGGCTGGTTTCTTGATGCTGGTGTTGCTCGGAGGTGGACAAACATGGATGGTGTTCCGCGGCCTGCTGATTGGACGCCTTCCTTTGGCGTGGAGTCAAGCGGGAATGGTGGCCCTTCAGCGCGGGCAACTCCACGGCCCACACGGGGCCATAGCGTGTTTTGAGCGAGGATGGGACGCCGATGAAGAACACCTCAACCCCATGGCTTATGGCGCTCTTCACCGAATACATGCCATGTTGGGCAATGGGGACGAAGCCAAACAATGGCTCGAGTCGTTCGAAGATGCAGGTGGTGAATCGGCGGTTGCACCAGAATGGCTTGAAGCCGTCGAAGAGGCTCTTCGTACCGTGAACGGGAATTCATCCGTGGATTTGCTGCAGGAAGATGGCTCGGAAGAAGGCTGAAAACGCATTTTTTCGGGGACCCCACGAGCAAATAAAACGAGCCTTTATAGTCCCACACGACAATGTATTATCATGAAAGAAACCGTACGGACATCAAAAGACTGGCCTATGGGAAACATCCTCTGGTTTGCAGTCTTGATTTGGTTTTCGTCAAGCCTCCTTTCTCAATCTGCCTACATGGCCATACACGGACTTCCCTACGATGCCGTTTCCATGCTGAAGACCCTCGGTGTGGTTTACTACCTCGTTGTTCTCGTTGAACTTTCCATGTGGGCTGGACTGCTGACGATGGGATGGTTGAAGATGAGTCGGGCCCGTCGGACGGCCTCGGCAGCCCCCGCCGCAGTTGTTTGAACGTGAAGCGTCGGGGGGCGGGATCTCGCCCAAAAACGCTGATTGTCCATGAGAGATATCCGATGAATTGAAAGGGTGTCAAGTAAAGGGTCACTCGTGAGTATACCTCCAGACCAACCTTCCTTTTCGGGACTACCGATGGAACTGAACGAGCTTTCTGCGGATGAAGAACTCCCTTATCCTCTCCCAGATGGTGCGACGGTTGTGACCATTGAACAGGCTCGTGAATCCTTGAAGGAGGCCAGCAGTGTTTTGATGGTGCTTCAAGCCATGAGCGATGAGGCCCATGATTTGACCAATGAATTGGAATTGCTTCTCGACCAGTATTCCATGACCCACCCACACGTGATGGAGGTGGCAGAACACCTAGGCCAACTTGTCGCCCAGTGGCAAGCCAATGTTGAACGGCTGGAGTCCGTTGGTGCTCGCATCGTCTCGATGGATCCCGGGCGTTTGGAATGGTACGGTGTCGTGGACCACCGAATGGCTTTGTTTTCTTGGGCTGTCGGGGAGGAAGACATCGAATGGTACTACCGAATGGAGGAAGGCTTCCCCTCCCGCAAACCACTCATAGAAGCATGACTTCGCAAGGCTGAGGCAGAGCCATGGTCAAGATCAATCGTGTGTACACCGGCGGCGGTGATGGCGGTGAATCCTCGTTGGTGGACGGCTCGAGGAGGCGAAAATCCGACCCACGGTTTGAAGTCGTGGGTGTTTGTGATGAATTGAACAGCCTTTTTGGGACGGTACTGATGGAACTTCATCGACTCCCTGTTCATGACGATGGAGGAGATCGAACGAGCGTGCAGCGTGTTCAAACCGTGGCCAGTGAAGCCCTTTCGCGTGTCCAAAACGAGTTGTTTGACCTCGGTGCAGAACTTGCTTGTCCACCCGAGGGACTTCCAGAATACATGGTGCTTCTTTCCGAAGAACAGACGGATGTTTTGGTTGCCGAGATGGATGCGTGGTTGGAGGGTTTACCCGAACTCACCAGTTTCATCCTGCCCACCGGTTCGCCGCCCGTGGCGTTTCTTCATCTCGCAAGAACCGTAACCCGCCGATTGGAACGCAGCGTGATTCAACTCCGTGACCACGAAGGAGATGGGGCGATTCGCCCGGTGGTGATGGTTTACCTCAACCGGCTTTCGGATTGGCTTTTCGTCTTGGGTCGCTGGGTGAGCACGCTGTTGAACGAAAACGAAACGCTGTGGGTCCCCCTCGGCAAGCGCCCAGCCGAGCGAGGCGTGGCTCATCGAGTTGCTCAAATGCGCTCAAACGACGAAGACCTGTCCTCGTTGTGATCACTGGCGTCCGTTGGCGATGACGAATTGCCGAGCGCGTTCAACGATGCTCCTCGTTTCGTCGTGCGTGATGATCTCCAAAGCTTGGTCCCAGTCCAGCCACAGGTGGCCTCGGTGTTCATGTGACAGCACGACATCGATTTCTTCGGTTTCAGCAACGTACCAGAACACCTCTTTCTCGCGCCGTTTTCCCTTGTGCCGGTAGGTGTATTCTGTCCGCTCTTCAAAACCCTCGAGAACCGCTACATCGGAAATACCCGTTTCTTCTTCCAACTCCCGCAGCATCGTTCGTTGCCGGTCCACGTCATCGGGTTCGACATGTCCTTTTGGAAGGTCCCAATGGCCCTGTGGATATTGAAGGAGAAGAACAGTGCCGTAGTTGACCAACACCACGCCGCAGGAAGTTTCCATGATGGGTCGGCGGGTCTTCTTGTTCATGGTCATAACGGGGGATGACCACCCAAGATTGATGAATCGGGCCTTGAAGCGGGTTCCATGACCATTGAACCGCTGGAGGAGGGTGATGTCCCTCACTATCATCGAATCGTGGCTGATTCAGACATGGATGGCCTGTTTGGAGCCGCCGTCTTGAAGGCGTATCGGCCCGAAGCGGAGGTGGTGTTTTCCCACGCTGCAGCCATACGCGCAGGTCTCGTGGACGACATCGTCGACCGTTCCACGGTGCTCGTGGATTTGCCCTTTCATCCAGCATGCGGCTGGTATGTTGACCATCACCTCACGAACCGGCCGAACCAAACCGAGGCCAACGCCTTTGCAGAAGCGGGAGGAACCCAACACTGGCTAGACACCCCATCGGCTGCCAGACTGGCCTATGAATTGCTGTTGAACATCACCGATATGCGTCATCTTGCTCCGATGATGCCCGTGGTGGATGCCTTGGATTCGGGCGGCATCACCAAAGAGGAGTTTATCGAAGACGGCCCGTTGCTCCAACTTTCACGAACCTGCACGTCGAGGGACCCCGCCTACATGCAACACCTCGTTGCGCTCCTCACGCAAGGGGCGACGTTCGAGAAGCTGATGGAAGATGAACTGGTTCGTCAACGGCTCGCCGAGGTTGTCGAAGAGCGTGTAGCTGCCCTTGAACACGTGGCCAAGAACACGACCATTGTTGACAGGTTGGCGATTTGTCGATTTGATGAGACGCCCTTGCGTTCAAACGGTTACCTTGTCACGGCATGGGCGGGCGATGCGGCCGATGCCTGCTGCATCGTTCACGGCTACGCCGATGGTGACCTTTCAAGACCCGATCGTCCACCGCTTTCCGCCAGTTTTTACGCGAATTCATTTCTTCCACAAGGGCAGGGCAGGTACGACCTCTCCCGTCTTGCCACGGCGCTTGACCCGACCGGTGGCGGCCACGTCAATGCGTGCGGGTGCAGAATTCAGCCCCCAGGCCTTCAAGCGAATCTTGAGCACTGGCTAGCGATGTGGTCCTCAAGGGACGACGTTCTTGCGCTCTGAGGCTTAGAACTTCTGCATGGAGCTCGTGTTTTCAATGTCCACGATCTCCTCTACGACCTCGGCCTGAGGTTCGCTTTCCACAGCCTTGAGTTTCTTGAGGGTGGCTTTGAGTACTTCAAACTCGATTTCGAGGTCCTCAAGGGCCTCTCGAGTGTCCTCGAGATGCTTCTCAACGCGCTTCATCACCTTCGTGACTTTCTTGAGCGAGCGGTCCTTCGCCATGGTCGGTCCTCAAACCAAGCCGATTTCAAGGTTGCCCCAAGGTTGTGGCTACTCTTCTTGGGTTATTGACGGGGGTGATGGGTCACGTTTCCGTTCCAAAAAGGAGGGCGCCCACCAATTCCATTTGCCCATCAGTCGCATGGTCGACGGAACGACGAGGGCGCGCACGAGCGTAGCATCGATGAGAATTGCCAACGCAAGTCCGAGACCTATCTGCTTGAGAATGATGACCGAGGACAAACCGAAGGCGCTGAAAACCACCACCATGATGGCCGCTGCTCCGGTGATTAGACCCCCCGTCTTCTGCAGGCCGTTGGCAACGGCAAGCGTGTTGTCACCGGTTCGCTCCCATTCCTCGTGGATACGGGAGAGCATCAGCACCTCGTAGTCCATGGAGAGGCCGAAGACAATGCAGAACATGATGACAGGATTACCTGAATCGATGGGCTGAGCGGTGAAGTTGAGCAGCGATTCTCCGTACCCCCACTGGAACACCCAAACCAACATGCCGAAGGAAGCAGAAATGGAGAGGATGTTCATGGCGATGGCCTTGACGGGGATGATGACAGAGCGAACCTGCAAGAAGATGAGCAGCATCGTGGCGATGAGGATGAACGCCAGCGCACGGGGAAGATTATCGGCAATGGCATCGAGGTTGTCGGCGTTGTAGGCTGCAAACCCGGCGACGAGCAAGCGGTCGTTCTCTCCGCTCAATTCATCAAGAAATTCGCCTCGTTCGTCCCGAATCTCTTCCACGACTTTGCGGGAATCCACGTTGGTTTGCGCTCCAACGAGCTGAACCGACATCATGGTGGCCTCGTCGCCGACGAATGCTGCTCGAAGGCTTTCGCGTACCGCCACCTGTTCTGGTGGTAGCCATTCATCGGGTGTCGCCCAAAACTGAACAACATCGTCAGCGCTCATGTTCGGCGACGGTAAGCCCACGCCGATTCCACCGGACACTCTTGTATCGTTGAGCAGTTCGGTAAGGTAGGCGTGCTGCGCCCGCAGATTAACTTCTGACAGAGGGTCGGCGCCGTCGGTGTCGATGACGAGGAAGATGGAATTGGCTGCTTGGTCAGGCCACTGTTCGTCGATGAGTTCCATGCCTTGACGTGACTCGTCATCGGGAGGGAGCGCCTTCCATGAAGAGAGCGAAAACTCAGCGTAGGCAAACGGCAAACCGGCACCGATGAGAAGAACCAACGTAGGGATGAGAACGGTCCACGGGCGGTCCATCACGCGCTTGGCGATCCGGGCCCACACCCCGTCTTCTTTGGCGCTCATGTCCAAAGCAAAGGGGATGTTTCCTTTGTTGACCCGTGGGCCCAACCAAGCCATCACGGCGGGTAGCACAATCGTCGAATAGACCATGGCGATGGTCACGGCAATGGTGCCTCCAATGCCCAGTGAGGGCAAGGAAGTGTTGGTGAAGAAGAGCATGCCCATGAGCCCGATGGCGACGGTGATGCCAGAATAGAACACGGCTTTGCCCGCCGTTGCGCAACTCATGGCCGTGGCCGTACGCACGTCGTGACCCCGGGCCAATTCTTCGCGGAAACGATTGACGAGGAACAGCGAATAGTCGATGGAAACGCCGATACCGATGAGTGAGATGATGTTGGTCGCATAGACCGTGACATCGGTGACGTTTGAGAGCCAAATCGTCATTCCAATGGCCGCAAGAACGGTACCAACGCCCACGCCGACGGGAAGCAGGGCGGCAACGACAGAGCCAAACACGATGCCAAGAATGAGCAAGGAGAGGGGGCCTGAGACCAACTCTGCTTTGATGAGATCGTTCTTGATGCGGTCGTCAAACGTCCAATCAACGGCGATACCATCGGTCATCCAGGCTTCAAAATCACCGCTAATGATCAGGGTGTCTCGCAAATCGTTCAGCAGGGATTTTGCCTCTTTCCGGTCGGTGGTGAAGGTGATCTTGTTAATCGCATAGGTGCCATCCTCGTCCACAGCCACCACATCGTCTCGGTCCACTTCGGCGACCTCCCAGGAATACTCGATGGAGACCTTGGCGTGTGTTTCAAACGACGCAAGTGCTTCCTCCACTGCAGACTGCCAGGCTTGGTCGCTGTCGTTGAGTGTTGGGTGGTAAACCACGTAACGGAAGGAGTGGCCGCTCTCGTTGCTGTCGCTTGCAAAGCGCTCGGAGATGAGGCGCCCCGCATTGACCGATTCAACATCGTCCTCTCCAAAGCCTTCAGCCCAGTCTGCACCCATGCCCATGAGTCCGGTCATGAGCACACAGGATACGAGGCCGAAGACCATCATGGCTTTTCGATGATCGTGAATAAACAACCCGAGCCGGAAGAAGGCCCTGTCCTTGACCATTTCAGGGTCTGTTGCGCCTTCCATAACGGTGGCGACAAAAAAGGTGTATTTGAATCGGCGTCTATCCTCCAAACACCAGGTGTTGTTCCAATCACCTCGGGTGTGCCTGAGGCACGTTCATGAACCGGCCCTTGTTTTGGTAGGTCATGAACCTCAAGGAGCACATCCGGGGAATTCCAGACTTCCCCATCGAGGGCATTCTGTTCTACGACATCGCAACGCTGCTCCGCAACCCCGACGCAATGAAGCATTGCCTCGATTCGCTCGAGGAGCAGATTCGGCAGTGGATGCCCAATGTCATCGCTGGAATAGAGAGTCGTGGTTTCCTCTTTGCTGTACCGCTCGCTCAACGGTTGGGCCTGCCGATGATGATGATTCGTAAGCAAGGAAAACTCCCCGGCCCGACCCACGCGCTGACGTACGATCTCGAATACGGAACTGACACCATCGAAATCCAAACCGACGCCCTCAGAGAGGGTCAGCGCGTGGTGATTTTGGACGACCTCTTGGCCACGGGTGGAACGTTAGCCGCTTCGGTGAAGCTGTGCACGTCGGTTGGAGCCGAAGTGGTTGGATGCGGCGTGGTGATTGACCTGACCTTCCTTAACGGTCGTGATGCGGTGGATGCACCGGTTCATGCACTGGTCGCTTACGACAGCTGACGGTGGGGTCCAAAACCTCCATTTTTGGCAAAGAAATGCCGTTTTCAGCCCCCGAAGTATATTAACCCCTCTATGAGTAAGGTGTTACAACCCTAAAGGAGAAATGAACATGGGATTTGAACAAGATATTGGAAATTACTTCAAATTTGAAGAACGAGGAGCCACCTTAAACGGTGAACTGAGAGCAGGATTAACGACATTTTTGACGATGGCGTACATCCTCATTGTGAACCCGTCAATGCTGCATAACTTTGGTGCAACCGGAATTCCATACGACGACGCTCTCTTCGCTACGGCGATTGCAGCCTTTGTTGGCTGTGTCGTGATGGGTTTGTGGGCCAACCTCCCCTTTGCTTTGGCACCGGGAATGGGCCTTAACGCCTACTTCACTTTCGCCGTCGTTCTCGGCATGGGTATCGCTTGGGAAATCGCCCTCGCCGCCGTTTTGGTTGAAGGTATCATTTTCCTCATCATTTCCCTTCCGCAAATCGGTTGGCGAACCAAGATGATCAACGCCATCCCCAAGGACTTGAAGATCGCCACGGGCGCCGGTATCGGTATGTTCCTCGCCATCATCGGTCTCCGAGAGATGGGTTGGATTCAGGACGATGGCGCGACCCTCGTCAACCTCGCCACGACCGAAGCCTTTGGTTCGGGCGAATATGCGCTCTACCAACACGGGGCTGTTATTTCGATGGTGGCGCTTCTTGCCATCGCCGTCATGATGGCTCGAGGCATCAAGGGCGCCATCATTTACGGCATCCTCGGAGCCTCCGTCTTCGGTTGGCTTGTCGGCGCTTACGATCCCTACAACGACTTTGCAGCAGGCGGTGCCGGTTGGGCCGCTGCTGAGGCCGATTGGCCCTCTGAAATCTTTGGTTTCGTTGGCATGCCTGATGAAACGCTTGGAGCCGCCTTCGGCGCCTTCGGCGACATCAGCGACAACCTGGCGGACTTCATGCTCGTGATGATCGCCTTCCTGTTTGTTGACATCTTCGACACCGCTGGGACCCTCTACTCCGTGGGCCGCCAAGCTGGCTACGTCAACGAAGACGATGAACTGCAAAACTCCGAAGAGGCCTTCATGTCCGACGCAGCCGCCACCATCGTTGGTGCCATCACCGGTACCAGCACCACCACCACCTACATCGAGTCGGCTGCTGGTGTTGAAGAAGGTGGCAAGACCGGGCTCACGGCCGTTGTGGTCGGTGTCCTGATGCTTTCTGGATTGTTCCTTTCCGGCATCTTCCAGGCCATCCCAACCTTCGCAGCCGCTTGTGCTTTGGTCATCGTTGGTGCGACCATGATGAAGCAAGCTACTGAAATCGATTGGGACGACAAGGAAATGGTGTTGCCAGCGTTCTTGACCATGGTCTTGATGCCGTTCACCTACTCCATCGCTGATGGTATCGCATGGGGTGTCATCTCCTACGTGGCCATCAAGTTGGGTATGGGCAAGGCCGATGAGCCAGGGCCCATCATGTACGGTATCGCCGTGTTCATGCTGATGTTCTACCTTGGCCCAGGCGACCAATCGACCTTTGGCTGGTTGTTCAGCACGGTCTTCTGAGCACCGTAGGGTGCCTGATGCTGTTGGCGTGAGATTTGGCTGGCCGAAGGCTGGCTCACATGAGCACGTCAAAGGTGTAGATGAAGCCCAGGAAGGCGTGAATAAACACAAGGTACACGATGAGGTCAGCAGACCGACCGTGTTTGAGTTTGGCCACGGCGAAGGATTCTCCTGCCATTCGCTGTGACCGGGCTTGTTTGCCAAACCGTGTTAGGATCACCATTAGAGCGAAGCCAACGGGTCCCATGAAGCCGTGGAGCGACTGCGGAACAAGGGAAGTCAACAAGTCTTCTCCATCGTACCATCCGGTAAAACCACGGGCGGCGAAGGCGACGAGGATGACGACTCCTGTGGCCCAAAGCAGCCGCTCGCCGTTGGCTTCATGCCGTGCAAGGTACATCGCCCGTTCCTCGCCCTTGAGTTCGTAGGACTTCTTTCGCCACGCATACTGCCACCAAATCCATGCAACCAAGCCACTGGCCAGCAGCGGATGAAGAAGGAGCACAAGCAGGGGAAGCGTGTCCATGGGTGACTCGTCGTGGGCGAGGGGTCAATGGTTCAAGGAAGTATGCGTCAGCACCAGTCTCCGCCATCGGACACCATCGGTGCATTGAAAGGGCTCTCGTCGTGCCGTAAATTGAGGGGATGCAACGTTGGACGAATCGTACATGGAAACGTGCCTCAAGGCAGCGTTTTCAAAGCCCATGTCGGGCAACGTGCGCGTCTCTGCTATGAACCGGGAATCCGCCTCGAAAATGGTTGACAAGCCGCTCATGGCGGTGTTGATCGTCGCTGCTCACGAAATGGAGCCGCCGGCTGAAGACGACGACGATGATGCTCCTCAACGCCGTCAACCGATGGCCCGTCCCCGTGGGCGAGCCCGCCGCACAGGCCGACAATCAGGGCCGTCGTACATGACATGGCTTCACAAGCCAGAGAAAATCATTGATGAAGCACCTTACACCCAGGCCTACCAACTTGCAGCCTTGTTGATTCACAAGCAACTCGACAAGGACAATTGGGACGAAACGTGGAACACCCACGAAACCTCTCTGCGAGAAACGTGCCTCGAAAAAGGAGTTCATCCAGTGTGGCACCTCATCGGTGAGAAAACACCTCTACTCGGACAATTTCTGGCCTTCCCGAAAGCGAAGGTTTCCAAAACAAGCAAGAAAAGTACCTTGTCGACCGATTTCTTTTGGGTGGACCCCCGAGACCGTGAAGGTCTTGTGACGGTCCTCAAACTGGCAGCTGCCGGCGTTCATGATCCCGATGTAAAGGTCGCACTGAACAAGGCAACCAACCAACTCTCCGGTGGGCGCACGGTGTCCATGGACAACGCTTTACTCACGTTGGACGGGTCGTTGGCGTTCGTGACGCTGTTGCTTCAACTGCACAACGCCGCTGAGGTGTCCGACCACACCAAAACCGCGTGCGAGAACGAAGATGCTGAATTGACATCAGCGCTGTTTGATTTCCAATCCTTGCAACAAGGCTTGGTGGAGGATTGGTCTTCGCTCTTGACCTCCACCCGCGACGACCCGTTGACGAAGGCTCGTCAGACCCTTGCTTGGCAGCATGCACCAGCGGAAGCAGAACAGTCAACCTCGGACCAACTCCGTACTGGACTTTCCTTGCTTCAATCTGCGAACCTTCACGAGGGGCGAGACCGACTGACTTGGTGGCATCTGCATGCTTTGCTCCGCGAAGGGAAGCAGGACGACGCGATGGATGTTCTCGACCAAATGCGCCTCGACAGCACATCGGATGTCACGGAACTTCTTCCGCTCGTCATCTCCATGAGCGACGAACGGGCCAACAACTGGCTGCAGCGGTTCATTCCCGACATCGACGAGCAGGCATTGTTCCACGTCGTGTCCGAGGAACATCTCGACATATCGCTTCGCCTCTCGGCAGCGCAGTGCTTTTGCGACGACCCTGGAGAACTTTGGGATGAAGCAAAAGCCTCGGTCCTGACCCTCCTTCTCGAAGCGTTGGACATCGAACGTTTAGCCATGGTTTTCGCTCGTGATGAGTTGCTTCCGCTCTCTCATCCCTACGGGGCTTTGTTGGTCAGCCATCTTGCTCCATCCACCATCGACGCCTCGTTGCGGCCCGGAATTTATGCTTGCAGGACCAAAGCCCTTCAAGCCATTCACGGAGCAGAGGTGCCCGAGGTCTTGACGCCTGTCGCCGAACACCTTCTGTTGTTGATGGAAGGCATTTACAAAGAGACGCCTGAGGTGGTGAAGGTGCTCAACAAGAACGCTCTGAAGGCGTTCTCACCCATTAGTGCAGCGTTGACAGCGGGCGATGGGGTGGTCAGTGGAACCCATTTGAAGAACCTCAGTAACAGCCTTGATGATTTGGAATTGAATGTCATTGAACGTCGTTTGTTCGAAGCGATGATCCTCACGCTCACTCTCAACGGACACCTGCAATCCTACAACACCGGTATGGCCAAAGATGCAGACGCTACGACGCTCAACGACCTGCTCTCGGGGGGCTATCTTCCGTTGCGGTTGATTCAATCCTTTTCTTACCTCGCCATGGAACACGACCTCGGCCTGTCAAATTTGGTGACCTGGTATCAGCAGCACGACCCGCTTTCTGCATGGGCTCCGCTCACCCGAGCGGCGCTGTTTGCTTCGAATGGGGACGAGTTGAACTCGGCTCGGGAATATTCACGCGCTGCAGAACTGTTCAACAAACAGCGTCAACAACGCGGGGACACCAACGATGCGACGACCGAATCGGACGATGACGACTCTGCGCTCGCCCTCCCGCTCGCTTTGTACCGAAAGTCGTTGATCCACTACGCCCATGCAACATCGTGGTCAGAGGCGGTTGATCTTCTCAACAAGGTCCCTTCGCTCAAGACTGCGATTACTGAGCGTTTCAAACTCTATTTGCGTGTCTGCCATCAGGCGGGTTCCGATACGAACGAGGCTGCTCGTCTGGTTCGCAAGCACGTCCAAGAGCGGGTCAAATTTACCGAGGAAGACGTCGAAGGCAACCTCATTGAACGCACCAAAACGGTGTACAACGAGGAAGAATTGGACTTGTTGCGAAACTATCCGTTTGAACAAGCGCACTTGCTGCCTCCCGAACCTTTCCTCGGGCGAGTAACTGCTGCCGCCACCCATATCAGTCGTGAATTGCGTCGCTCGAGAACCCAGTTTGAACACCAATTCCGACAAGCGATGATGACGTCTTCCCCCTCCCTTGACGAAATCTATGAGATTGCAAAGAACGCCGCCGAAGAGGGCGCCTTTGAGGGTCTGATGTACCTCGAACGGGCACAGAATTCCTCAAAATTCTCCGTTACGGCACGAAAGCGGCTTGCCATGGTTGAGCAGTCCCTCTTCTCTCTCTACAAGGAAGAGATACCCACCTCCAAGCGACGGTTCCTCCACAACCTTTCGCTCAAGCCGCTGGTCATCGTTGATACCAACATCTTGGTTGACGCCCTGGTTGAGAAAATGTTCAGCCGAATGGACCTGATCTTCGAGACCAACTTGAACATGATCGGTTCCAACCGTTTCCATCACATTCTCTTGCATCACGCCAAGGCCAAGCGCTTGCATTTGATGGTGCCCAGCGATGTTAAGAACGAATTGAGGTCGATTGCCAACGACAAGCGCTTGCTTCGCCGTTTCAAAGGCGCAATGGTCGACACTTCGGTCCTTGAACAGACGCTTGACGGCAAGGTGATGTCAAGCCTCGTCGACGAGGTCCTCTCGAATTACAACACGTGGACGCCGACCGATTCGATCCTCGAAGAAGTGCCTTCATCCTCCGACCCGTTGAACGATTTCCTGCTCCATCATCGAGAAGTGTTTGAAGAACTCACGGAATTGAAACAACTGCGGAGCGTGACTGTCCGAACCGAACTTGGCGGTCAAGCCGTCTTCCCGGAATCAACCGATTTGGACATTTATCGCCTTGCCATGCACCTTTCCGCTCAAGCCATCCCCGACATTGGAGCAATCTTGGTGGCAACGATGGACGGGGACTTTACCTTGGTTGACCGAGCCATCGAAGAACGGTTTGGTTTCAGCGTGACCAAGAGCAATCGAACGCTCAAACCTTGGTTAGCGCTTTAGACAAACTGCGGCACGTCGCTTTTGTTGCTTGGCTTGAGCGGTTGTTGAGCGAGGACATCCAGAAATTCTTTCCCGAGCAGCATTGGACATTTCATCATGCTGCGATCTGCAACCGTCATTTCCACTTCGTAGGTCGTTCGGCCGACCCGGATTTTGGCGAGAACGACCTTCCGCACTTGGCTGCCCATAGCGTTTCGAACATTCACTTCTCCAATCTCGTGCAATTCAAGGGCTTGAGCAAGGCCTTCATCAATGGAACAACGTTTCGCGCCCGTATCCAATTTTGCTTTGGCTCGTATCCACCACTTTCGTTCTTGGCCACCTTTGATGCTCACCCAACGGGCATCGTACGAACGGGGCATGTGGGCGACCTCCACTCACATGTGTTGAATCATGGCTTCGCCAAAGGCACTGCAGGAAAGCAGGGTTGCATCGTCCATGAGGCGTTCAAAGTCGTAGGTCACCGTCTTGTTGGAGATGGCACCTTCCATGCCTTTCACGATGAGGTCTGCTGCTTCTCGCCAGCCCATGTGACGCAGCATCATCTCAGCGGAAAGGATGAGGGAGCCAGGGTTCACTTTGTCTTGGCCGGCGTATTTTGGCGCCGTTCCGTGGGTGGCTTCGAAGATGGAGATGCCTGTGTCGTAATTGATGTTGGCACCTGGGGCGATGCCAATGCCGCCCACTTGGGCTGCCAGTGCATCGGAAATGTAATCCCCGTTGAGGTTCATCGTGGTCAGCACGCTGTACTCGGCTGGACGGGTGATGATTTGCTGGAGCATGGCGTCAGCGATGACGTCTTTGATGACGATGGTGTTGCCTGTGTTCGGGTTTTCAAGCGTGCACCACGGCCCACCGTCAAGTTCTGTTGCGCCGAATTCTTCCTTTGCGAGGGTGTAGCCCCAATCTCTGAACCCGCCTTCGGTGAATTTCATGATGTTGCCTTTGTGAACGAGGGTCACACTCGGCTTGTCGTTGTCGATGGCGTATTGGATGGCAGCTCGCACAATGCGGGCCGTGCCTTCTTTGGAAACGGGCTTGATGCCGATGCCTGACGTGTTCGGGAAGCGAATTTTGTCCACACCCATTTCGTTTTGGAGGAAGTCGATGACACGCTTGACCTCGTCGCTTTCTGCTTCCCACTCAATGCCGGCGTAGACGTCTTCGCTGTTCTCACGGAAGATGATCATGTCAACATCTTCGGGCGCTCGAACGGGTGAAGGTGTACCGTCGTACCAACGCACAGGACGGACACAGGCGTAGAGGTCCAATTTTTGGCGGAGCGCAACGTTGAGTGAGCGAATCCCACCGCCAACCGGTGTGGTCAATGGACCCTTGATGGACACGAGACCGTTCTTCATGGCGTCAAGCGTCGCTTGAGGCAACCATTCGCCAGTGGCGTTGAAGGCTTTCTCACCAGCAAGCACTTCGGACCAGACGATACCTTTCTCACCGTCGTAGGCCTTCTCAACAGCGGCGTTGACCACACGAATCATCACAGGTGTGATGTCAACACCAATGCCGTCGCCTTCGATGTAGTGAATCACGGGGTCGTTTGGGACCTCGAGTGTGCCGTTTTGCATGGTGACCGGTGTACCTGACATGTCTCTCGCTTTCACCCACATGCATCTCCTTCAAGAATGAACCGCCTCTCCTCTGTCCATGCAGGGACGCGTGGAGTGGACAAGTGGAACAGGAATGGTGGGTATCAACGCTGCCGGCCAACGAATTGAGATGGATTGGGAAACCGGCCCTTCGCCGATGCAACTCACGTTGCAAATGGTCGGGGCATGTTCGCTGGTGGACGTGGTTATTGGCCTCAAGGACCGAGCGTTCACGAAGGCTTGGGTGGATTTGGACTCAACCAGGGCAGAGGAAACACCTCGCCGATTCATGACCATGACGATGGTTTACCACGTGGTCGGTGATGTCCCCCAGAAACTGGTGGAACGAATTGTGGAGAAAAGCCATGAGAAATACTGCAGCGTGTCCAACTCGTTGGACCCTACCATCGCTATCGATTGGCGAGTTGAACTTCACGCTTCAGATGCTTGAAGGTCGTCCTTGTTGTGCAAGGGCTGACGCAAGAGCGTTGCAAAGGGACTCATAGAGCGGTTTCCACTTGGCATGAAGGCCCTTAGGAGCGCTGAGTGGTTTCCAGGCATCGTCCACGGCGAGCACGGTAGCGAAGGGACGGATGTGCTTGCCTCCCATGTCCACAATCAACGAGAGGTGGTAGGCTTCACGGTCCCTCTCGACCTTAATGCTTGCAAGGTCAGCGTGACCTCCAACGAGGCTGGCACTGAGTCGCTCTTCGTCAAGGAGGTCGCGTGCAAGCGTGGCGAGCAGCGTCTCAACGGTCGCTTGGCTGACCGTAACGGAAGGTGAAGAGATGTCTTGGCTGATGCTGTTGTCCTCCTCGTCGTCGTCCATGAAGGCTGCGAGTGGGTCGTAAATTTCGAGAGACTCGGCTTGGTTGGCGCCCTCAACCGGGGTGTTAAGCCCCAGGGCCTCGTAAATGTCAACCTCTTCATCATCCTCTTCAGGGGGCGTGAATGCATCCATCATGGAAGTAAATGCCTTGCTCTTCCTACTTAATGGATGGTTTTCCGTGAACGTTCTTGCATCACCTTCTGCAGGTGTGAAAGCAAGCCTCAAACGAACCGGCGGCGAGGCCACTACAATGCGAAGAGCCCAGGCGGTCCTGTTCGGTGTTCTCGGCCTGACCCTGTTCGCCTCTTCGTTGGTATCGAGTACACCATATGGCATTGGTGAAGTAGCCAACGATGGGTGCTTGTGCCACACGATGGAATCTCCAGTGGATGTGACGCTTGCCGGCTTGCCCGATGCTTACGAGGCCAACACCACCTACAACCTCACGCTGTCCGTGACCAGTTCGGTTCCGTCCGTTGAGGGTGAATCAAAGGGAGGATTCCGTTTGCTCGCAAGCAACGGTACGCTCTCCGGGGACGACCAACTCGTGCACGCGATGGAGGGTGGCTGGACGCACACCACAAACGGTTCCGAATGGCGAACGTGGTCGCTCACCTGGCAGTCCCCAGTGGACAACTCCAGCCGCACAGAGTTCATTGTTCACGGAAACGCCGTCAACGGGAACAACGCCACCTCGGGCGATGCATGGTCAACCCTTGAGGTCGTCATTCCGGGTGTGAATTACCAAGGTGATCTCATCCCGAACGAGGGTATCAACGGGTTGGACAGCAACGACCGAATTCTTCTCGTCGTCGCCTTGCTGGTGATGGTTGGTCTCTTGTGGACCAGTGCTCGACCGTGATCAATTCACGAACTCAATCTGTCGGTTCCGCAGCGCACGGAGTTGTCGGTTCTCGGCTGACCCGTGAATTTGCGGACTCTTGACGCCGGTGATGACGACCATCACTCGGAGGTCTTCGCCGTATTCCTCCTTGGCGTCAGCACCCCAGATGATTTTCGCATTTGGAGAAATTTGCTCTGAGATAATTTGTGAGCAGCGTTCTGCTTCACCCAGGGTCAGGCTGGAGCCGCCGAGAACGTTGATGAGTGCACCACGAGCGTCGCTCATGTCCATTTCAAGCAGGGGTGAATGAAGCGCCTCCATGACCGCCGCCTCTGCCCGACCGGGTCCTTTGGCAGAACCAAGTCCAATCATGGCGACGCCTCCACCCGAACTGATGATGGCCTTGAGGTCTTCGAAGTCGAGGTTCACCATACCGTCGCTGTTGAGCATCTCGGTGACGCCGGTGATGGAGCGAACGAGCAGTTCATCACCGACTCGGAAGGCACTCGCAATCGGCAGGTCCTTCACGCCCTCAATTTCCAACAACCGCTCGTTGGGAATCACCAGAATGGTGTCGCAGTGTTCACGTAGACGCTCAAGGCCCCATTCGGCATTTTGCCTTCGCAGCGACCCTTCCGACTTGAACGGATAGGTGACCACTGCGATGGTGAGGGCGCCTTGAGCCTTGGCGAGGCGAGCGATGTGACCGGCAGCGCCTGTTCCTTAACCACCACCCATACCCGCGGTGATGATGGCGAGTTGAGTGTCGTTGGTGATGCGTCGCAATACCATTTCTGATTCAAGGGCAGCTGCCTCACCCTTGGTTGGGTCGCCGCCGGCTCCTCGGCCTCGTGCCGTGCGACCGATCAGCACCTTCTCCTTGAGTGGTGACTGCAAAAGTGCCTGAGCATCCGTGTTGATGGCGTAGCCCGTGACGTAGGAGGATTCGAACAGTTTCTCGTCAAACAGTCGGTTGACCGCATTGCAACCTGCGCCACCCACCCCATAGACGCGAATGCGAGGTTGGAGCGATTCCAACAAGGCTCGCAGTTCATCGTCGCTTCCTTGATCAGAAATTTGTTCGATAGCAGGAACTCTGCTTTCCTCTTCCGACAGCTCAAGAACCCGTTCAATCAAATGGCGCATGAAGGGATTCGGCTTCAGGACATTTTCAACCTGCCGCCACCGATGGGGCGCTGGAATGCGGTTTTTGGTGTCCTATTCGTTTGCCGACTCAGTCGCGAAGACCTTCTTCGGTGACCTGATACACACACTCGCCATCAGGGAGGTTGGGTGAGTCCACGAGGCGTGCAATACGTCGTCCACCTTTGGCCTTCCTCAAGTAGAGTCTGAACGTGCTGGCGTGAGCAAGAATGTGACCGCCGATGGGTTTGGTAGGGTCGCCCCACATGGCATCTGGCTTGGAATGAACTTGGTTGGTCACCAACACGAGGGCGTTGTTGACATCGGCAAGCTGCTTCAAGTCCTTCAGATGACTGTTCAATTTCTGCTGTCTTCGAGCGAGCATACCACGGCCGATGAATTCAGCTCGGAAATGGCTCGTAAGCGAATCGACGATGATCATTTTCACGTTCAATCCCTTGCTCATTCGCTTGATTTCGTCGGCGAGCAACATTTGGTGAGCCGAGTTGTAGGCCCTTGCAACGTGGATGCGAGACAGAACGTACTCCGGGTCAAGCCCGTGACCTCTCGCCATTTGTGTGATGCGCTCTGGGCGGAAGGTGTCTTCCGTGTCGATGTAGAACACATCGCCATCGAGACCGCCCTGGTCGACGGGTAGCGTGCAGTTGACCGCAAGTTGGTGCCCAATCTGGGTTTTTCCACTTCCGAATTCACCGTACACTTCAACCAGCGCTTGGGTTTCAAAGCCACCGCCGAGAAGGTCGTCGATGGATTGGACTTTGGAGCAGAGTTTCTGAACTTCCCGGCGTCGCTCGAGAAGTGCATCACCGGAAACGAAGCCACCGATGTTGGCCATTTTCTTGGCTGCTGCAATGATTTTGGCCGATACGGCTTCTCCCAGTTCGGCTTCTTCTGCGAGATCACCCGGTGACATCACGGCGAGCGCAAGCAATTCTTCAAATCCGGCTTCACGGAGTTTTTCAGCGGTTGCAGGACCCACGCCAGGCAGGTCTTCGATGGTTGGTTGGACCTCCTCTTCTTCCGTCATTGGAGGTGCTTCTTCTTCCTTCGGTGCTTCATTCTTTTCAACTTCGATGTTGACTTTTTTCTTTGATTTCGTCGGCATTGTTCATCCCTTCATCCCATGTGAATTCGCTTCCCTATATGAACGAACGAAGGAGGGTGATGAATCGAAACACCACCGAAAGCGGACCCTAATCGGAACGAAGCGCCCGCAGCACCACGAAAATTCACTTTTCGTTTTGATTTTTCAAAAGTGAAAGTGAAGCCGTGTTCTCCTCAGGTGGTTCCACTGCAAGGGGGTTGGGCTCCGATTCCACTTCTTCGTAGAGTATGCGAACCACGTGATGGATGTTGATGGAGTCGTTTCCAGCATCGATCGTGACAGCAAGGCTCCAATCTCCGCTCCCGACATTGTACTGACTGTGGGTCCACGAAGCCTCTTGACCGTCACCGATTTGCTCGGTGTGGAAGGCTTGCTGCTCCTCCTCAGGATCGTTGAGATGCCAGGTGACCGTCACCTGTGTTCCCGGGACCAGTTCAGTTGGGTTGGTGATGGTGGATTCAAGACTGATTTTTTCAGGTGAATCACACTCGCAATCGGGCAACGTTGAGATGGTCATGGCGGAAGGTTCGTCCGTGTTCGTTTGGGTCCAATCAATCTCTTTGTCAATGCGAATGAGGAGATTCATGGAGGCCTCGTTTCCTTGCTCGTCGGTGGCTGATAGCACGGCGGTGAAGAGACCGTGTGTTAGGTAAGTGTAGGTGATTTCTGCTTCGTCGTTGGCGTTCACCGTCACGGCGTTTGAGCCGTCATCGTCGTCTCCCGGGTCAAGCGAGAAGGTCTGCATCATACCTGCATTTGAGACCACTCGGGCGAAATCAAACGACAGTTCCACACCGGTTTGCGAAAGCACAGCGTTGTTTTGGATACGTTCGGTGATGGTCCCAGAGGTCTCGGCATAATGCACGTTCATCGTGATGGGATTTTTGTTCTCATCAGCACCTTCGGTGCCAAGGCATCCAGCGATGCTGGAAAGCAAGAGCAAGGCGAGCAACAGAACCGTGGTGCTGGAGGTTGCTCGCATGGTAAACGGTAATTCGTTCCACCTCATCAATCCACCCTCGCGATGATGTTGAAGTGAACGGTGGTTTGAAAACGGTAAACTGTGGCGGTTGAACCAGCGAGGTGGGGTAGTCTGGATATCCCGTCGGGCTCATAACCCGGAGATCGATGGTTCAAATCCATCCCTCGCTACCATTCATCCGTACTGGTAGTAGTCGTGTTTTGGCTGGAGGCTGTCAAGCGCAGTTTGCAGGCGTGCATTGGCGGCCTGTTCACCCGCAACGATGGCTGCTTGCTGGGCCTGAAGTCGTTGCATGGCTTCGTTGCAAGCAGCGCCATGTGAGGCCGATTGGGCGCAGGCGGAAAGCGCCACCACCACTTCCTCGAGGCGAACCGCCGGTGACCCCATCGGTTGCAGTTCAAACACTCCGTTGGCTTGAATCACATCGCCGGCCGCTTGGATGGCGGCAAGGAAACGTTGGATGTGGGCTTTGGAGGGCGAGGCTTCCACTGCGGCCTTCGCTGCAGCAAGATGGCCCGGAGCGAGTTTTTCACACCGAGCAAAGGCCTTTGCAGCCGCTTTTGTCTTTCCTGCAGCGGCATAAAGGCGCCCTGCTCGCAAATGGTCTTCGTGTTCAGGCTGCATCGTGTCCAGCATCTGCGGCGCATGTTTTTCGAGCACCTTGACCAGGGCCTTTCGCTCACCGTGCATGCGCTTGATGGCCTTCATGCTCTGGTCAGCCTTGTCCCTCAAGAGGTAGACATCGCACATCAACCTCAGCCCCTTGAGCAGGAAGATTTGCTGTTGAGGGTCCCTTTTTTTGTTGGACAGCATGAGGTCGCAAAACTGGGTTGCCATCACCTCGGACAATTCAAGTCGCCCCTCCGCCATGTACCGCTCGATTTGGAGCAGTGTTTGGGAGGGGTCCTGCATACCGAACATGGGAACACACAGGGCAGCACGCCCGACGCTATCATGCCTTTGTTGGTTTGTGGAGCCGATATGGCTGACCCCTTTAGATACCAGCGGCATCCAAGCAACCGCATGAACGACCGGGTGGTCTTGGCGATTTCGGGAACCCCCGGTGTGGGCAAATCTCAGTTGGCTGCAAGCATGCAAGACCACGGTTGGTCGGTGTTGAGCCTCGCAGACCTTGCAGAGACTCACGATTGTCTTGGTGAGGTTGATGCCTCCGACGGTGCCGCACCTATCGATATCCATCGGTTGGCCGAAGCATGGGAAGCACCAAAGGAAGGGCGATGGGCAGTGGACGGTCATCTCGCGCACCTTCTCGATGTGGATGGTGTCGTGTTGTTGCGTTGTTCACCGGCTCAACTGGGTGAACGGTTGGCGGAGCGTGGATACGATGAGGCCAAGATTCGCGCCAACGTTGAATGGGAATTGACCGCAGGTCATTGGGCCGAACTGCTCGAGTTTGAAATCGAGGTTCCACTGTTGGAACTTGATGCAGGTCAACACCCGACCGACGAACTGCAAGAACGGATTGCCGCATGGGTGGGGGACGGTCTTCCGAGTGGATCCCTCGCAGACCAAGCCCTCGGCTCGCTTGATTGGCTTGGAGAATATGACGCTTCGTGACCGTTGCCTCCACAAACCATAACACCTCATTGAAGGTCGTTTGAGCATGGCCCTTGAGAAAATGCGTCGTCGTTGGGAAGCAGCGCTCCAGCCTGTGCTGCAATTTTTTCACCGTTTTTCACCAGCCACCATCACGTGGTTGGCCCTTCCGTTCGGTGTGGCAGGTGGACTGCTCGCCATGTACGCCCCCAGCGACGCCTCAGGTGGAGGTTGGCTCTTGGGCGGGGCCCTGATGATCGCGTTGGCCATGCTGTTTGACGGTCTTGACGGCTCGCTTGCTCGGGCCAAAGGGGAGGTCACCCGATGGGGCGATTACCTCGACCACACCATCGACCGCATTCTTGATGCGACGTGGGTTGTGTGCATCAGCGCCTCGGTGTTCGTTGGCGACATGACGCTCGGTTTTGCTGCTGCGTTCCTGACCTTGATGGGGTCGTACATGGGCACCCAGGCCCAAGCCGTCACAGGCTCCCGGAACTATCGCGGGTTTTCTCGGGCTGACAGGACGGTATTGACCCTGCTTTCGCTCATCGTTATGGGCCTCATGCTCATCTTCGGCGCAGAGGTATCAGCTGCTTATCCGGCACCCTTTGACCACATCAACGTCAACCCAATGAGCCTCATCGTGTTCATTTCGGCGTTGGGCGGCACCTGGACATTTTTGGTTCGTTTCCTTCAGGCAAAAGGCGAGATACAGGCTCTGGACACCACCGACCCGTTGCCTCAACCATCCGGCACATTGGACGAAGAAATGGAATCCTGATGGCGCACTCAAAACGCATCCTGTATGGGCTTTTTTGACCCCGTTCAAGCGACATAGTCATAACAGACGAAGGCGACATAAGGTATGATGGGTAGTCCAACGGCTGAACAAAATGCAAGTCTGCGCGCCGGCCTCATGGTCGCATTGATGCTTCTTGCCCTGCTCCCTGTGGGGCCTGCTGGTGCAACGCACGGAAGCGAGGGCGACCCAGCAAATCTGCAAGCTCAACACATCAATGCCACCTTTGATCCGAGCACGGAGATCACGACCGTGACCTGGGAAAATTTGGTTTCGAGCGACATCACCGTGCTCTCGTCCCTGTTCAGTGCCACCTACAAGGTCTACCGGCACAACGGGCTCATCACAACAAACAACCTCGGGACCCTCACGCCCATCGCCCAAGTTGACGCTTGTGACAGTGGTTCCGCAGGCGGGAACCCAGGATTTTGCAGCGGTAACACGCACCCCGGTCACACCGTCGAGTTCCCTGTTCCACCGGGGACCAATGATTCGTTCTTCTACGCCATCACAACCATGCTCTCAAACGGAACCGAAGCAGCGGAATTGATTTTCAACGCCTCCATGACCTTCGAACCTGTCCTTGCGCAAACCAAACCCATTCAGACCCCATTCATCATCTCCGCTTTGTTTGATGCGGAAACGAGCAAGACGACATTGAACTGGCTGAACTACAACCAGATTATTGAGAATGTCCTTCCCGAAACGGGCCCTGATGCTCTTGAGATTCGAGTGTGGCGGACAGAATTCCAAGTCACCCGCAGCAACGGTATCTTCCTGCCAGCGACGACCACGCCCATCGCAACGTTGAACTCAACCGACACGCAGTACGTGGTCGATGTACCTCCCAACACGCAGCGGCAGAGCTACTATTCTCTCACCTACCTCTTGCCAAATTACAGCGGCCCGGGCATGGATTACGAGGACCTGCGCTTCGTCGGTCAAAATACGCTTTCCACGCCCGTGGTGGAAGACAACCGGCCACCGGACCAACCCATTCTTCTCAGTGCCGAGTTCATTCCAAATTCAGAAGACGGAACGGGCATCACCAACATCAGTTGGGGAGATGTCGCTGCGGAAACGGGCGAGACCTACCGCGTGTACCGCTCCGACCAACCCTTCACGACCATTTTGAGGAACGATGTTGAATTGTTGGTTTCGGGGATCCTTGAAGGCATCAACTCGTATGAAGTTCCTGTGCCTCAAGGCTACCTTGGCTACTCCTACTATTGCGTGGTGACCGTGGACGAAACTGGGGTCATGAACACCGATACCACGGGAGATTCATGCACCAACGCCATTGAGGAGAATGCGTTTTACGGTTGGATCGCCGAGCCTACCGAAGTTCACGCTGAATTCCTCGGTGATCGCACCACCCGCGTCACGTGGGACGACCAACTGGGCGTTGAGGGTGAAATCTACCACGTTTGGTATTCCACCTACCGCGTCAACACCGGGCAGTTTGTTGAAAACGAGACCCTCATCTATTTGGGAACCGTTAGTGACGGTGTCGGCTATTTTGATGCCGAAGTCCCCGCCGATGTTTACCGCACGAATTCTTTCTATTGGGTCACGTCAGAAGCCCTCTACGGCAACGTGAACGGGACGTATCATTACACAAACCTCGTCCAGAATTACTTCCAAGTACCGTTTGAAGACACCCAAGCACCGAACCCCGCCCGTATCAAGAATTCTTTTTCTGTTGGTTCCATGAACCTCGTTAGCCTTGAGTGGTTCAACGAGGACGAAGCCAACGAAACCTACGCTATTTGGCGTCACTACGGTGAACCCTTCGGTGCTGATGAGAACGACATTTCCACCATTGGAGCGGACGGTTGGGAATTGGTTCTCGACGAGATTGAAACGGGAATTGAGACGGGCGATACGATCACCCGTGAGTTCACCATTCCGAGCGATGTTGACCGCAACGTTTGGTACGCTGTGACCATCACCGACGAGTGGGGCAACTTCAACGACGAGATTTTTGCCGGCTTTGGTGGTAACGCCTTCAAGGTCGCCGAAGATACCCTTCTGCCCAATGCGACCTTGGCCGTTGTTGACGGCGATGGTATTCCGTATGAGAGCACCACGCTGGTCGCAGGCCAGTACAGTTTCCGCGTTCAAGTCAACGAAGATTTGGGCACCACGCCGAGCATCAACATCACGACCTCGAACGGGGGCGTCTTGACCAACGACGACGAACCTCTTGCGCTTCTCAACGACAACCGCAACAATCCTGAGGTCGGCCCGCTCTACACTTACGACTTCAGTATCTTGTCCAACACGGATGCGGGAGACATGGTCATTCGTGTCACGATGGAAGACGAATCGAGCAACGTGGTCTCGCAGGAGTGGACCTACCTCTCCATCGACGCCCAACTTCCCACGGTGAGCATCTTCTCTCCAACACCCGCTACTGACGGCTCGAAGTACCTCTACGGAAACCGCATCAACGTCCTCGCTGGTGCTGAAGACGATGTTGTCATCACCTCCTTCCAGTACCGATTCACCAAGCACTTTGGTGGCACCACGGGCTCGCCGGTCTCTTCGCCTTGGGCGGACATGACGGGCATTACCGATTTGGACGGCAACAACCGCACCCTCACCGCCGACATGGACATCACGGCTGGCAACTTCGAGGCTGGTTATCACGCCATCACGGTGCGCGCCACTGACGGTGCGGGCAACGAGGTCCAAAAGCGAGTGGAATTCATCGTTGATTACTGTCGTAACCGACTCGACGGAACGACGTATTGTAACTACGAGGAAGAGCTGAAGCCACCCGTTGAACCCGAGACCATTACGCCCAGTTACAGCGACCCACCCTACGTGGTGGTGTGGGTCATCGCCGTCATCAATCTGCTCGCCATCGTGGTATCGCTGATGATCATTCAAACAGGTATGTCCGGTCCGAAGAAGAAGAAGCGCGGCGACGATGATGAGGAAGACGAGTCCTGGATGGCCGAATTCATCGGCACCAGTCAAGACCTCGACATGGATGCTGTGACGGGAACAGGCGGTGCCGCTGCTCCTGAAGAAGAAAAGAAGGAAGAGACCGCTGCAGCCCCCCAAGAGGATGACGATGACGATCCGTTCGCTATCAACATCGTACAGCGTAAAGAACGCCGTCGCAAGAAGAAGCCCGAACCAGAGGACGATGACGACGATGACGACGACGATGACGACGACGACGATGACG